>Ga0118677_10000680_pt1 | contig 74203 bp, 57 predicted proteins | sample AliMusrvi5mmetaG_FD_86154 | JGI IMG/M metagenome (GOLD analysis project Ga0118677, IMG submission 86154) | reverse complement strand
GTAGATGATCTTCGCCAGGTTCGCCAAGGCCTTCGGGGTGACCGCCGGGTGGGAGAGGTGCAGGTGTATCCCACACTTGTCATCGCAGCGCGCACCGGCACGTCGGACGGCGCGTACCACCTCCTGCAGCAGCGGGATCTCGTCGTAGTGCAGGACGGGGCTGACGATCTCGGCGCGCAGGTCGCTCGTCACGTTCGTCAAGCTACTGTCGGCCACCACCCGCCACACGCGCTGGTCGGCATCCTGGACTTCCCAGGGATCGTAGACCGCTGGCGTACCCACGTGGACCACCTCCCCGCCGACCACCGACTGGATCGTGCGGGCGACCGTCTCGCGTGTCCGTCCGACCGTTTCAATTTCGATACCAAAGTTCACCTCGTTGAGCGTGACCATGCTCGGTTTCTCCTTTCTCGTATGGAGAACACGTGTTTCGTGTTCGTCCCAATGAACGCTTGGAACGGCGAGAAAGTAAAGTCATTTCGGAAGATTCTTTGCACTTGACTGACGTAGCCAGAAAGAGCGTGAATGGGCGTGGGAGGATACGATGGAACGCATACATGCATTGCCAGATACGTGGGAGACCTGGCTGATCGGCTTCCAGGCGGCACAACAGGCGCAAGGACGGTCGGAGAAAACTCGTGTGGCGTATGGGCGGGAATTGCGTTTGCTGGTCGGGGTGCTCCTGCGGCAGACGCCAACCCAGCAACCCGCTGAGGTCACGGCTAATCAGCTATTGACCGCGCTAGCCGATACAGCGATTCAGAATACGTGTCGCGGCACGCCGCGTTCACCGGCGGCGTTGCATCGTCTGAAGTCGGCGACGCAACGGTTCTATGCCTGGGCGTATCAGACCGGTCGGCTGTGCGAGAATCCCGCCGTGCAGATACAGACGCAGCGGCTCCATCGCAAACCACCGGCCTTCCTCACGGATGCCGAAATCACGCGCCTCCGGAAAGTGCTGCAGGGACGCACCGGTGATGTCATCCAGCGGGATCGTCTTATTCTGGAAGTGTTTCTGGGCACCGGTATCCGTCTGCAGGAACTGGTTGATCTGAGGATTGAAGATGTGGACTTGGAAGCCAAGCACCTGCATATCCGGTCGGCGAAAGGGGGCGTGCCACAGGTCAAATTCCTGCACACACGCTTGCGTGGATTGCTGCGGACGTATCTGAAATGGCGCGTGCGACACGGCACGGAGCAGTGCTCGGCGCTCTTCATCAGCCAGCGCGACACGCGCATCTCCCCACGACAGGTCGCCTACCGGCTGGACTACTGGTTAGGAGAAGCCGGCATCGACAAACCGCTCACCCCACACAGCCTGCGCCACACCTTCGCGACGCGCCTGTATGCGCGGACGAATGATCTGCTGGTGGTGCAGCGCGCCCTCGGGCACCGGCAGATCGCCACCACGGAAATCTATACGCACCTGGTGGATGGGGCGCTGGAAGAGGCGCTGGAGCGATTATAAGGCTGGCTTGGACCACGCAACACGGAAAAGAGGAGCGTCAAGAAAGCCATAACCGATGGTGGGCGCGTATCCGGTCTACCTCGTGTTGACTCACGGCGGATTGCGCGGCAAAATCCGGCCAGGCGGCGACCGCATCGCCCACCTGCTGCAACACCTTCGGCGCCGTGCCGATGCCAAAGCGGTCAGCGACCGTCAGCATGTCGGCGCGCGTAATCTCAGCAAACTTCCCATTGACGGCCATCAAGTGCTGGTGGGTCCATTCGCCATCAGGGTTATGGGCATGCGTGATGTCATACGCCGGAGCGAGTTCCCAGGCGCTGCTCTCACGCAAGAGAAACGAGATATTTTTCGTATGATCGTCACAGTTCGCGGCCACCACGTTGAACGCCATGCGCCGGAAGGCGTCTTCCAAGGCCTGATAGCCGAGGTGGAGTTGATTGATGGTCAGGAATAGTTGGCTGTAGTCATGGCTGCCCTGTTGCTTATAATCCAGATGCGCCATGGCACACAGCGTTTGCAGATGGTGTTTTTGATTCCCCTCGCGGTCAAAGCGCTTCGTCATGAAGTAGGCGCGCCCGTTCTCCTCCAGCAAGCGGCAGGGGGACATGGTGATGCCGGCAGCGCACGCCATGAGAAAGTAGGCATATTCGATACGCCCGTAATCTTGTGAACCGCCCAGTTCCTTGTCGCTGCCCATGCCGTCGAATTTCAACAGCCAGTGTTCAAAACCCTCGGCCACCGCGAATTGCCCCGCGCGGATTTCATTCGTCGCCGGGTTCCAGGCGATGGCAGCTTTAGCTCTGGCCCCGCCCGCCGACGTGCCCACCTGGATGATTTGCGCCAGTGCGGCTTTAGCGTGATGGTCGTCACCGAGTTCCCCGCGCACGGCGCTGCGCGCACTGTCGATCAATGCGCCCAGTTCAATGGCGGTATAGCTTTGCACGGCGGGGCTGCGCGCCGGTTTGAATTCCAGCGCGCCGATGCCCCGCTTCCCCATATACGCCAGCCTATCCAGCGCGGTCACCTGTGATTTATCGACGCCTTTGCCGGCCATCCAGGCGTCGATCAGGCTGTTGCCAAAATCATCCGGCAGCGCATCCGCCAGCAGGGCCGGCAACCGTTTAAAAGTCAGTTCAGGGAGGTCGGTGAACACATATGGATCGCGCGCGGTCGCAAGCGGCATAGCGAGGGGAGCCGGTTCGATTCCGGACTGCCGAAACGCGGGGATGTATTCGAAGGCATAGTAGCCCAAGCGGGGGTCGCGGGCCACCGCGCCGACGGTCCGTCCCCAGAGCGTCACCTCAATGGCGGTCACCGGTTTATACATGGCGTGTCCCCCGGGTGCGCGATGCTCGTTGTCGCGCCGGTTTCTCGTGCAGCATCTGCAAGGGGCTGATCGAGACGACCGGCGCCAGCGTATTCAGCCATTCCACCCGTCCGAGCGCCCGCAGAATTTTTATCAGCGAGATCACCGTGGTGCCTTTGCCACCCTCCAGGCGTTTGACGACGTTTAACGCCACCCCGGCCTGTTCCGCCAACCGTTGCTGGTCGATGTTCTGCCGGAGCCGCACGTCACGCACCTGCAGCCCGAGCTCCACTTCCCATTCGTCTGGTGTCTTATCATTCATCATAATAGACCTTTATGAGTCTACTGTTGCAAAAAAACGTATCAATAGACTCTATTGAAGCTATTATACACAATAACACCAAAACTGCAAAACGCCTTGACCATATATAAGCAGCGCTGGACAGACGCGACGTGTTTCGGTAGGATAATCTGACTTCCAGCACGGATTATTCATGAGCAACCATAGCCCGGATTATTCATGAACACATGAATAATGCAGGATAGCAAGAAGATCCATGGCATCTCTATCATCTCCAGCGAGGTAAAATCCATGACGCATCATGAACGCATCGCCCTGCTGTTCGCCGGCAAGCCGGCTGACCGCCCGGGATTCTGGATTGGCAACCCGCACCAGGATTTATCCCAGCGGTTGTTCACCCGGCTCGGTGTCGATACGGAAGAAGCGCTCCGCCGTGCGGTGGGCGATGATGTCCGCTGGTACCCGGCGAATTGGTGCGCCGCTTATCGCCATCCAAACGACCGTCCAATCTTCGACATGACCTATAATCTCGCCATGCAACGGCCGGGCACGGCCAATGCCTTCGCGACATGCGACGACCCCGCGGACGTAGAAAAATATCCGTGGCCGGATGCCGCGTACTATGATCTGACCCCACTACGCGCGACCGCGGAGGCCGGGAGTGGCTGCTGGCGGTATGGCGGCGCCTGGTGTTCCTTTTTCCATGAAGTGGCCGACCTGTTCAACATGGAAAACTACTTTATGAAGATGTATACCGACCCGGAGGTGGTTCATGCCGTAACCCGCCGGGTGGTGGACTTCTATCTGGCGCTCAACCAGCGCGTCTTTACGGAAGCCCGCGACACGCTGGACGCCTTCTTCTTCGGCAATGATTTCGGCACGCAGGAAGCGCTGCTCATCAGCCCGGAGAAATTCCAGGAATTCATCCTCCCCTACTTCACCGAACTCATCGCGCAGGCGAAATCCTATGGCCTGCCCGTGCAGCTCCATTCCTGCGGAGCGATCGCTGAAGTGATTCCCTGGCTCATTGACGCGGGCATCGACGCCTTGCACCCCTTGCAGGCGAAGGCGCGCGGCATGGACGCCGAGACGCTGGCGCGTGAATACAAAGACGATCTCGTCTTCGTGGGCGGGGTGGACACGCAAGACCTGATGTGGCGCGGCACACCACAACAAATCATCGACGAGGTGGACCGTCTGCATGGCATCTTCGGCGAGCGCTGGATCGTCTCGCCAAGCCATGAAGTATTGCTGCCGGAGGTGCCGGTGGAGAACGCCATCGCCTTGTGCGAAGCCGCCACGGGACTGACACTTTAGCCCCTGGAGTTTTGCCTTTTCGTCAAAATACAACCTACTAACGCCAGCACGTATTTGGCGCGCTCGCGCGCCAGACTACAACGGTAACCGATATTGTTAACGACAACCCAAATAGCTAAACTTCAGTCGTCACGTAATGGCGTGCAGGCGCACGGCTTTGGGCAAGGGCAACGCGCGTCCGATGAGGATCGCTGAACGGGACAATGTGGGGAGGTCCAACCGTAGTGGGGCGAGGAGCGCGTCCGGCGCGGCACTCAGATACTGTTCAACGAGGGGTTGCAGGTTGGCGTTGAATTGTTCGCGTGAAGCGCCGTGCGCGCGACGGCCTACCAGACGGATCGTGCCGTCGAAGGCCGGGGCGATGTGGTATAACTCATGCACCAGCGTCAGCAACCGGCGTTCGAAGGGTTGCTCGAAAAAGCGTGGGATGTAGAGATAGATGAGATAGAGGATATCGCCGTCCGCGGTGGGGATTTGCGGCAGCGCATAGGTGACCCCACGCTCGTGCACCAGTGGGGAGCCGTCGCGAAAACGCATGGGGATGATCTTGGCGAATGTGCCGCCCGCCGCGCGCCGGCGTGTGCGCGTGAGGCAAAGCAACACGCGCCGCGTATCGATGTGCGCAAATTCGGGGAGACGCGCACACAGGTCCGCGAGGAGCGACTCCAGTTGGGTGGTGATATCGATCGTTTGTCGGGGATGCCGCACGGGACGAGTTTACTCCTCACTACCCGGTGAACTGTTGCGCGCGTCCGACGCCGGTGGTGCGGCTTTCACCGCGGTAGCCAGGGCCGTGCGTTCCTGTACAAGGCGCGCAATCTCAACGTCAATCTCTTTGATGCGCAGATATTCCGGACGCAACAGGGCTTCCGCAAAGGTATTTTGATCGAACATGCGCATGAGCAGGTCGACCATCGCATTGCGATTACGCGCCTTCTCGCGCTCCAACTCCCGAATGCGCGTCTGAAGTCGCTGCATGTCGCGGAGATCCGTGAGTTGCTCGCCGGTTTTCTGGGCAAAATCACCGACGTTCTGCATCATGGCTTCCGCGGTCTTCTTGATTCGATCACCGATCGACTCGTCCATGGTCATCACCTCTCTGGTCAGGTCAAGCGCACCGGCGCCACTGTTGTTCATTCGCCGTCAGTCGCCCCCCCCCTCCCGCCTGGGATACCCTTCGCGTACTATCATGTGGCAGGAACGTCGTCTCCCGCGACGAAAGAACAGTGATGCCCTGGTATCTCCCCACGCGTATGCCCCTGTTCTGGGATGAGTTGCGCCGCCGCGTTCGCGGCGGACGCGGGCAGGTGGTGTTGCTGGTATATGGCCTGGTACTGCTCGGTTTGCTGATCATCGATAGCCTCATCTTTGCGCAACATCTGGCAGCGTACTCTCCGACCAGCGGACCGGGGTTCTCGCGAAATTGGGCGGAATTCGGCCGGCAACTCTGGCAATGGGCGCTGGTGTTGCAGTTAGTCATTGTCATTTTGATCAGTCCGGGGTTGACGGCCACCGCCATCAGCGGGGAACGTGAGCATGGCACGCTGGACTTGTTGTTGCTGACCCCGATGGGCATCCTCCCCCTGGTAGTGGGTAAATTTCTCGGCGCTATCGGGCAAATGTTGCTCGTCGTGCTCTCCGGGCTCCCGGTCATTTCCGCGGTCTTCATCTATGGCGGCGTTTCGCCGCAAGAGGTCATCTGGGGGTATGCGTTGATCATGGCCACGGGCATGCTCTATGCCGCGGTTGGATTTCTCGCCTCGAGTTTCTCCCGGCGCACCATCCCGGCCATCGCCTGGGCCTACGGGAGTACCCTGGCCATCCTTGTCGGCATTCCATTGCTCTATGTGCTCCTGTTGATGGTGGATCAGGCCCCGGCCCCGGACACCCTCTCCGCCTTCGTCGGCAACCCGTTCCTGCTGCTCATTGCTGACGGGGAGAGTCTACTCCGCTATGCCTTCACCGTACTCGCGTTTCTGTTGGAGACCTTCGCCCTGATCACCTTGAGCTTGATCATCATCCGCCGGCGCCAGGACTGCCTGCCGCTCTTCAGCCGTCGCATCTCGCTGGAATCCGCCCGTCGACTCTCCCGGCGACCTGACAAGACACTGCCGTACTAACCCCGCATCAATTTATACAAAACTGATTGACAGTTGACAAATCGCCTGTTACGATTACTTTTTCACACCACTCTTCGCAGTCAGGTCACCGCCATGCACAAATCGCGCACCTTCGATATGTTGTTGTTCATCTGCTTTTTGGTATTGGTCGGCTTGGGGGTGGCCTTCGTCTATTCCGCGAGTTTCCCCAAAGCAATGATTGCCGGCGGCACGGAAGCCAACCCCTTCTCCTTTGCCGCAAAACAGATTATCTTTGCTGCGATCGGCATCGTAGCGATGCTGACGATGATGTTTATGCGGTTAGCCGCCTGGCGTAAATTATTCTGGCCGTTGATCGTCATTACCGCCGGATTGCTGCTGTTGGCGGCCTTCTTATCGAAAATCCATGGGAACGCCGCGTGGATCTCCATCGGCGCATTTCGCTTTCAACCATCGGAATTTGCCAAAGTCTCCGTCATTCTCACCATGGCCACCTTCCTGGCCAAGCGCCCCTGGCTGGTGAAATCGGTCAAAGGGTTGTTTTCCGGCCCCGCCTGGTTCGTACTCGGTCCGGTCGGGCTGGTGGTGCTGCAGAAGGACCTGGGGACGGCGCTCTGCCTGGCTGCGGGCACCATTCCCGTGCTGGCAATGGCCGGCGCCAAATTTCGCTATTGGGGCCCGGCGGTGCTCATCATGTTGTTGATCGGTGGGCTGTTTGTGATGCACAGCGATCGCAAAGTGCGCATTGACGCCTGGTTTCGTCCCTTCGACCTGAGCATCGAACAAGGGCACCAACCGCGTCATGGGCTCATTGCAGTGGGCAGCGGTGGGTGGCTCGGATTGGGATTCTGTTGCAGCCGGCAAAAATACGGGTATCTGCCCGGATCGGAAAACGACTATATTTTCGCCATCATCGCGGAAGAGTTAGGCTTTGTATGGACGGTGCTGCTACTCTTTGTGCCGTTTGCCTTTATCATGTACCGCGGATTTACCATTGCCCATTGCGCGCCGGATGAATACAGTGCGCTGGTGGCTACCGGATGCACCACCATGCTGGTGACACAGGCCATCCTCAATATGGCCGTCGTGCTGAACCTGATACCGTCCATGGGGGTGAATCTGCCCTTTATCAGTACCGGAGGCAGTTCGCTGATCGCGAGCATGATGATGGCCGGCCTGTTACTGAACGTGTCCGCGCTGACGCCGGAACGCGCCGCGCATGACGATACGGAGTTGACCGCCCAACCCGCCGGCACTTAAGTTATGACTGAGCACGACACACCGAACACCATCACCCTCGCACCCGAGCACCGGTACCATTTTGTGGGCATCGGCGGCATCGGCATGAGTGCCATCGCGCAGATTCTGTTGGCGCGCGGGTTCCGTGTCAGCGGCTCAGATGCCCACGCCTCCCCGCTCTTAACGAAACTGGCCCAGTCAGGCGCGACCGTTGCGGTGGGTCATGACGCCGTGCATGTGCAGCCCGGCGATATCCTCGTCCGCTCGGATGCCATCAAACCGGACAACCCGGAGTGGCAGCGCGCGGTGCTGCTTGGTTTGCCGGTTGTCAAACGCGCGGACCTGCTGGGCGCGCTGGTCAACAGCGCACGCGGCATCGCCATCAGCGGCACCCATGGCAAAACCACGTCCAGCGGGATGCTGGCGACGATATTGCTCGAAGCGGAGATGAATCCGACCTGTATCTTAGGCGGTGAGCTCAGCCTGCTGGGCGGCAATGCGCGCCCCGGGGGACCCCTGACCCTGGTGGAAGCCTGTGAAGCCTACAACTCGTTCCTCGACCTGTACCCCGAAGCGGCGCTGGTGACCAATATTGAAGTCGATCACCTGGATTTCCACGGCACGCCGGAGCACCTGTTCGACAGCTTCCGACAATTCCTACGTCAGGTGCGCGTACTCGCCGTGCTCAACGGTGACGATCACCGCTTGCGCGCGATGGCGGACATCCCCCCGCGTGCCGTGTTATTTGGCAGCGCGCCGGGGAACACCTATCGCCTGGTCGCGCCTACGCTGGGCGCCGCTCCCTCCTGCACCTTGCTCTATAAGGACGCCGAGGTCGGGGTCCTGACGTTGCAGGTTCCCGGGATCCATAACCTGCACAATGCCGTGGGCGCGGCGGTGCTGGCGCTGGAGATGGGGGCCTCGTTCAACTCCGTGCAACGCGGGTTGGCCGCCTTTCCGGGTATGCATCGCCGCTTTGAACGATTGGGCGCCTGTCAAGCGGTGGCGGTGATCGATGACTACGCGCATCACCCGACGGAAATCCGCGCCACGTTGGCCGCGGCGCGCACCGCTTTCCCCGGACGCCTTGTCGCCGTCTTTCAACCGCACCTCTTCAGCCGCACGCGCGATCTGCTGGATGATTTTGCCGCGGCGTTCGCTGACGCGGACTACGTGCTGGTCGCCCCGATTTACCCGGCGCGGGAGCTCCCGATCCCGGGTGTCGATCACCACTTGCTCGTCACACGCATTAATGCGCTGGTCCCGCACCCCCCCGCCCGGGCGTTGTCCTCGCTGGAGGATGGGGTGCGCCGGTTAACGGCGGCCGCGCACGGGGCCACGGATGATGCCGAGGCGTTCCCCCTGCCGGCACTCGGCGCCGGCGATGCGATTATTACCCTGGGCGCCGGCGATATCGATACCATCGCCCGGACCCTGGTCTCTAACCCGGAAAGGTCACGGCAGTGCTGACTACCTCGGAAGTGTTTGGGGATACCGCGACTATGGATTTACACCTGGATGAAGTGTTTCGCCTGTTGACGGAAAAAAGTCGCGGGTCAATCCGGCGCGATGAGTCCATGGCGATACATACGACCTTTCGTGTGGGCGGACCGGCAGATTTGTTCATCGTACCGGAAGATGAAGAGGATTTGCAGCTCATCCTGGCCGTGTTAGCGGAATACGCCGTGCCGCTCAAACTCCTTGGCAATGGCAGCAATGTCCTGGTGGCGGACCGCGGCATTCGCGGCGCGGTCATTCGGTTAACGCCGCAATTCGCCCAGATAGTGCGCGAAGGCCATACGTTGCAGATCGGCGCCGGCGCGAAATTGGCCCGCGTGGTGCAGGCCGCGCTCACGGAAGGCCTCAGCGGGTTGGAATCGACCATGGGTATCCCGGGCACGATCGGGGGTGCGCTGGTGATGAACGCGGGCACGGACAGCGGCAGCATCAGCGATCTGGTGGAGATGACCACCTGCCTGACGCCGAACGGGGAGCAGGTGGTCTTCACCGGCGACCAGTTATCCTATGGCTACCGGCAAAGCGCGTTGCAGGGCAGTCATTTTATTGTGCTCTCCACACGGCTGAGCTTACATCCCGGCGACCAGGACACCATTCACGCGAAAATGACGCGCCTGGAAGAGAAACGCACTTCGCGCCAGCCCACCCGCTGCCATACCGCGGGCAGCACCTTCAAAAATCCGCACGACATCGCTGCCGGCAAATTACTGGATCGTGCCGGATGTAAAGGCTACCGCATCGGCGGTGCGGAAGTCTCCGGGCTGCATGCGAATTTTATCATCGCCCAGCCGGGCGCCACGGCCACGGATATCCGCCAGCTCGCCCTGTGGATGCAACAGTGCGTATTCGAACAATTCGAATACGCGCTGGAGATGGAAATTGAACTACTCGGTGAGTGGACGGGATGGGACGCGTTCGCGGCGCCGGAACACACCTGACAGCGGCGCGTGAGGACCATGCGACGGGCGTACCGCGTTCCACTCGTCCCCCACGAAAACTACCGCGGCATCCCGAACATGGCTTCCTTCAAGTCCAGGTAGTACAGGTAGTCTTCCGGTTTCACGTTGGGTGGGCAACGGTGGTCGCAGAAGGGGATGTATCCCCCGCGCGCGACATAGGGAGCCAGGGTTTCGAGGTAGGCCTTGATGGCCGCCGGGCCTTTGCCCAGTTCCAGCTTGTCGACCCCGCCCATGATGCGCAACTGCCCCTGATACTGGTCCAGCAACTCGCCGGGATGGGCACAGCCGTTGACTTCGAAGGGGAACAGGCAATTGATACCGCCGTCGAGTAGACCGGGCAGGATGGGACGCACGTCGCCGTCGCAGTCCGTGTACCACAGGTCGATGCCCGCCGCTTTGAGCTTGGCATGAATGCGCTGGTAGCGCGGCACCACCACATTGGTGAAGAAATCCACACTGACGATCGGGCCGTTTTTGAAGCAAATGTCCTCCCAGCCGCTGGCATAATCGAATGTGAAGTGCGGCAGGACCTGGTCCAGATAATCCTCCACCAGCAGGCACGAAGTCTCCACCATATCTTCCACCATCTCCGGGTAGTCATACGTGGCGTAGGCCAGACCTTCGAAGGTGAGCATGTCGCGGATCTTGCCAATCATCGAACCGCAGAACACCCCCAGCGGGTAGTCGCGGTGTTCCGGGTGCGCCCGCTGCAACGCCGCGATATCCACCTTGCGCGCGGGGTCATCGCGCCGCAGGCGTTCCGCTTTGCAGCGCTGCCAGTCGTCCGGCGTCACCACACTGGCTTTGATGTAGTGCGGGATGGTGTCATGTTTGTCGCGGGGCACTTCCGCGAGCAGCCCATCGCTGTTCATCATGAGCAGATAGTCGCCGGCTTCACCCACCACTTCCGCGGGAAATGCCGGGGAGAGCCAGGTATTGCCCCACAACCCTTCGATGCGGTCGAAGTTGAAGAATTGATTGGCTTCACCTTCATGGGTGATGCCATTTTCGGTAAAGATCGACCACTCGCGATAGTTTTCGTCCCAATAGCCGAACTCCATATTGAAGCACCGGTCTACCGGCTGGTAGTGCATCTGGCGATTGAAGCGCTCGCGGTCGGTCATCGTCCCTGGCCATTTCGGACGGTTAGGGATTATCGTGCTCATTGGTGCTCCTCGTCGCGTTGGTCGCCGGCGGCGTCATGCCGGAGCCGTGCGACCACCCGCGGTAAAATCTTCCTTCATCGGATTCGCCCAAAAGGTCAGCCCACCTTCTCACCTCGACAAACACCGCCACAATCGCGTATGCTGACAAGTGGAAGGAAGAGGGGCTCATGGCCGCAGCCATCAAACAGCGCACCATCACTGTCAAGGGGTTTCGCATCCATACCCTCGACGCCGGGGTCGGCGACCCTCCCGTCGTCTTGCTGCACGGCCTGCCCACCAATGTCTTCCTGTGGCGCAACATCATCCCGCGCGTGGCGCAGGCGACCCGCGTGGTCGCCTTTGATTTGCTGGGGTGCGGCCAATCGGACAAACCCCTGCAGACCGCGTATACCGTGCCGGCGCACGCCGCCATCCTCGCCGGCGTCCTCAACGCGCTGAAGGTCGCGCGCCCGCTGCTGGTCGGTATGGACCTGGGCTTGATCGTGGCGCTCCACTATGCCCTGCAGCAGCCCGCCGACATCCGCGGGTTGGTCATGTTCGAGGGGTTCTTTCTGCCGACAAAAGAGATGCTCCGCCGGCAATCCCTGCTCTCGCGCCTGATCATGGGCTGCTTATACCATCGTACGCTGGCGGAAAAAGTGTTGGTGCAGAGCCCCACGGTCATACGACAAATGCTCATTGACGGCACGGTGCGTACGCTCACCGCGGACGAACTGCAGGCCTATACCACCCCGCTGGCGGATGGCGCGCTGCGCCGCAACCTCTGGCTCGACGGCATCGGCCCCTATACGCTGCAACACCCCACCGACGATCCGTCGGACGTGTCCCACTGCATTGACCGCTATGCCGCCGCCTTACGGCATTCCCCACTACCCAAACTGCTGCTCTATGCGCAGCCCGGCATGACAGTCACCGAGAAGACCGTGCGCTATGCCCGGCAACAGCTCTCCGACCTGGACTGCCGCTCTGTCGGCCGCGGCAAACACTTCCTGCCCGAAGATCAACCGGAAGCGCTGGCGGAAGAAATAACGGCCTTCGTGGAGCGGGTCAGAGACCTTACCCCGTCTTCATGACCACGCTGCCGTGGCGCATTGTCCCCGCAACCCAACACCGGCGGAGGTCATCACCCGATGTGTGCAGCATTATCCGTTGCCGATAAAATTCCGACAAATTGCCGATAAAGCGCCGTTAATTGATAAGCACGATTCTTTTTCGCCGTTGTTACGGGCTGCAGCCAGTCATCGGCAACCCAGCCGGTGATCAGGGTGCGCACCATGCGCGGCGACAGTCCAAGCGCCGCGACCACCATGGCCGTGGTGATTTCATCATGCTGGGCAAAGAGCGCGAGCACGGTGCGCGCGCGGTGATCGAGGCGGCGTAATGCCTCCGGCGCGGTGGGCAGTCCTTCGCGCGCGCCCGCCAGCGCTTCGTCCTGCGCCAGCGAGAAGACGCGCGCGAGCAATCCGGCAAAGTATGCCACCCAGGGGGTGAGTTCGGCCTCCGCGCGCCCCAGGTAATAATTATGGTGCGGATGCGTCGCCAGCGCGCGGTAATAGGCGTCGAGGTCGCGAGCGTGATGCTCTTCCAGCGCGAAGAACCCGTTGAGCCCATAGCCGCCACGCTGCAATATGAAAGAAGCTAGCAAGCGCGCGGTGCGTCCGTTGCCGTCGTAGTAGGGGTGGATGGTGACGAACTGATAATGCGTCAACGCGGCGATGAGCGGGACCGGTACGGCGATCTTCTCTGCCTGCTGCACCCAGCGGACCAGTTGCGCCATCAGCATTGGTACGTCATGGGCTTCCGGCGGCAGATAGACCAGCGCCCCCGATGCTGAGTCGCGAATGGCATTTTGCCCATCCCGGTAGGGCGTCGGCTTCGCGCGCGGACCATACGCAACAAGTGCATGCAGACGGCGGATCAACCCTTCAGTCAGTGGTTGCGCTTTTGCCGCCCATTCTTCCATGCGCAGCAATGCCTGCCAATAATTCCGCACCTCGGCAACATCGCGCTCGCGCCCCTGAAAGGTGACCCCGCGCTGTTCCACTGCTTCCCGCGTTTCCACCAATGTCAGCCGGTTTCCCTCAATATAGGTCGAAAAATGCGTTGACCGCAACCGTGCCAGCTCTCGCAATCGCGCCTCAATCGTCGGGGGCAGCGGAGTATGGGCAACCACCGCCCGTGCGGCCTCAATGCGCATCAGGGCCGTGGCGATGTCGGGGGTAATGCTATATCTCGGCATCCATGGTTCGTGCATCGCTGATATTATACCATAGACATGAATTGCCGTTATTATGCCGATAAAATCAGATAATTAATGACTGACGTCGCAATTACTGATGTGTGCGGCCAGCGGCGGTTCGGCCTGCTTTTCGTTCCACATCACCAGCGGCGCGGCCAGCGCCTCCGGTGTCTTCGGCGCGTGTCCCAACCACACTGCGCCACCGTTCGCCCCGCCAGCGCGGCGGCGATAAGGATGAGTGAGACGAATAGGCGAAGGCATCATTAATATGCTACGAGTAAGGGCGCCGGTGTGCCCCACTGACAATTGACATTAATCTGGCTCTGTCACTACTTATTCCCTGAATAGTCTTTGAGTTTCCACGAAACCGTATCCTGATAGAGGATCTGTGCTTTGAACTTCCAAGTGGCGTTTGCTTCTAAGCCTTCAATGCAAGACATCGCTGTTCCGAGTTTTGCTCCATCTTTATCATATAGATTGTATTCGACTTTTACAAATTTGTAATCATGGTCTGTATTGTTTCTCAAAGAACCAGTAAGGTAACGATTACCGAATTTATCGGTGACTAATTGGTTCTCAATGAGACTTAACCCGTCATTGTCCGCTTTTCCGGGTGCTGGTGTCACTGCAGAAGGGGTCTTTGTCGTTTGATTTTCCGTGTAGAGGGTTGGAACTCCGTCCTTTGAGACGGATAAACTCGCGCGACATACACCGGCATCATCCAGGATCGCAATGCCAGCATTACCTTGCGGAGTGAGAAGTAGTTGAATGCGGGTTTTCCCAGTTGCATCGCAAACTTCAAGGCGTTTGGTGCGGATACTTTCCTGAATAACAGTCGTGGCTCCTTCCGCATGTGCCGGGGTGAGTAGGCCCCATTTGATGCAAACGACGAGGGTGATGGCCATGAAGGTGCCGCAAATGGCAGCAAGCAGGGCCTTTTCCATAATTGATTTCATACTGATCCTCCTAATGCGAAAAAACAGAACACGAATTCTGTAGGCTATCGTTTGGCGGATCCTCGATCCGATGTTTCAATCAGCACCAGAGATATTCCCTCTCCATTCCAATCATCGGACTCACGAGGGAAATTACCATCGTTCGGTGGCAAATTTCCTGTGTTGGCTTCTCGCGACCCGATATCTGCCGCTTCGGTCTGATCCACATACAGTTCATCCCAGACTGGTGAGAGGATTGAACTAATTTCATTCGGACAGTAGTTATGCGTTGAGATAAGTGAGATTCGCTCTACAGGTTGTTCGCTGGATTGTTGTGACCAATTAGATTGATAATTGTTTTCTATGACATTTTCAAAGAGAGAACCATCACCGGATACTCCTCCTCTATTTTCTCTTTTCGGATATTGTGAGATCTTAGATTGTTTAAATTTCCTATTTGCAGTTATCTTAAGAAGATCCCATATCACTCGTGACCAGTTATGAGTATACTCCAAAAGTGCTCGACTCCCAAAGCTCCGTCCAGTTGAACCTACGAGTAGTCCTAACAGCTCGTTTTCGAAATTGGAGTGAGGATATAGAGGTTGATTAGCCAATGATACCTGAAATGGACATGGAAACCATGGATGATACCAAATATCTGAATGACAGAATTCGTCATTTGTCGCATCAAGGTGATCAAATACCTGTTTCATTTCGTCAAGGTAATCCCGAGAAATTAGTAGGTATTGTGCCCCTCGATGTGGTTTGGATGGAGTGACTTGTAGTGTGTCATCGCAATTCATTACACCCTTGTCTCGATACTTGAACTTCGGCCATGCATGATATACCGTATATTGAAGTACATCCTGACTATCTGTGAATCGTAGCACCTTTTCTGACGCTGATATTTTTGCCTGTAATAATAGAGCATTTCTGATACACTCTCCCTCTAGAGGGTGATGAATATGCGCAATTAGAATATCACCAATCTCACAATGCTTATTCGGCATGTCGGGAAACGAGATAATAGGACTTTGATGCACGAATACAGATGCCATTGCATAATCAATACCTGCGGCTATGAAATGCTTTCCCCATGACTTTGCCAGTCGAGGTATCCCGAAACGCGAAAGCGACGCAACTATGTCCGGTTCAAGCGGATTGTTTTCATCTCTACATAATTTCATCGATTTATGAACGGCATAACACAGCATTCTCCTTGCGTCCCTAAGCATCTCATGCTGATTTGTTACAAGCAGTTCTCTCAGTGTCATTTCCTAACTCCTATCATATGAAATCGTAGTCCGCGAATCATCCAGAAACTCCGATGCCGGCACTACGCTGGATACCAGCAGGTTGTTTCGGGCACCGGTGCAGGCGACAATTAGCTGGTGCCTTAAACACTAACAAAAATCCACGTTGCCGTTGTGTTACCCCGGCGGGTTATACGTCACCGCAAAGCTCGTATCTGCCAGCCAGCGTTTGAAGGTCGAGTTGTCGCTGAATTGTTTGTAGAGTTCCGTGTCGTCGGTGAGCAGGGAGAGGATTACGCGCAGCAGGGCGGCGTCGTGCTCCAGGCGGGCATTTTCGCGGTCGCTGTACTTCATCGCGTTTTGATACGCCGTGTCTGCCGCCACTTTCGCGGGGATTTCGACGGCGATCATCTGACGGATGCGATCCTGGTCTTTCCAGTCGATGTTGCCGAACTGGTCGTTGAAGGTCTTAACGATGTTACTCAGGTAGTCCATTTCCGGCTCGGGTTTGCGTCCGCCGCCTTCGGCGGGTACCGGGCCAATCTCGGCGTTGGCGTCCGGCAACGCGATGTCAATGGAAGCACGCATTTCCACACGGTAGCTTTCCATGTCGATAGCTTCCAGGATGCCTTTTATCGGGTCGGGATCGACAGGTGACGGCAGCTTCGGGATAAGGAAATTCAGAAAGATCGACAGCTTCTCCCATTCCGCGATGGAATATGGCAGGATCATTGCCAGGAAGCTGTAGGTGCGGGTAAAGGCTTTCGCTTTTCCCTTGAAATCCACCTGGCCATCTTCATCGAGATCATCTTTGTAGACGGCGACACAGGCGTCGAGGATGGGGTCGAGTTTGTCGCGGTCGGCACCGCCGAGGTAGAGCGTCACCAGGTCTACCACCTGCGCGGGGGCGTAAACCTGGTACCCGTCCAACGCCGCTTTCAGGTCGTGCAGCTTGTTGGGGTCCGTCTCCTCGCTCAATATCGTGGTGCGGTAGTAATCGGAGAAGGCCATCTCGATGGTGTCCACGTCGTTGCTGAAGTCCAGCACAAAAGTGTCATGCTTCTGCGGGTGCGCGCGGTTCAGGCGGGAGAGGGTCTGCACCGCTTTGATGCCGGACAGCGTTTTATCGACATACATGGTGTGCAGTAGCGGCTCGTCGTAGCCGGTCTGAAACTTATCCGCGCAGATGAGAAAACGATACGGGTCTTCCTGGAAGCGATCCGTGATGTCCTTGCTCGGGAAGCCATTCAAGGTCGCTTCCGTCACCTTCACGCCGCCGTATTCGTGTTCACCAGAGAAGGCGACGATAGCCTGGTACGGACTCTTCCGCTCGCGCAGGTAGTCGCGGAAGGCGTGGAAATACTGGATGGCGCGCAATATGCCGCTGGTGACCACCATCGCACGGGCTTGCCCGCCGATCTTGCGCCGGGCCATCACCTGGTCGTGAAAGTGATCGACCATGATCTCGGTCTTCATGCGGATGGCGTGCTCATGGCCTTCGACGTAGTGTCGCAGCTTCTTCTGTGCGCGTTTCATGTCGAACTCGGGGTCGTCGTTCACCGTCTTCATCAGCCGGTAGTAACTCTCGACCGGCGTGTAGTTTTGCAGCACATCGAGGATGAAGCCTTCCTTGATAGCCTGCTTCATGGTGTAGCTGTGGAAGGGGTGATGCCGCACCTTCTCGCCCTCGGAACTCGCCTGTCCGAATATCTCCAGCGTCTTATTCTTCGGGGTCGCGGTGAAGGCGAAGTAACTGGCGTTCGGGAGCATTTTTCGCGCTTCGATGATGCGGTTGATGGTGTCCTCGACCGTCTCGTCGTCCTCTGCGCTCCCCTCCGCCAGCGCAATATTCATCTTCGCCGCCGTGCGCCCACCCTGACTGGAATGCGCCTCGTCGATGATGATGGCGAAGGTATTGCCGCGGTGGGCATCGCCGATCTCATCAAGGATGAAGGGGAACTTCTGCACCGTGGTGATGATGATCTTCTTACCCGCCTTCAGGAAGCGGCGCAGGTCACCGGAGCTTTCCGCGTGCCCCACGGTCGCCGACACCTGCGCGAATTGCTTGATGGTGTCGCGAATCTGCTTGTCGAGGATACGCCGGTCGGTGACGACGACCACGGAGTCGAAAATCGCCACGCCCTCCTTCTCCAAACCGACGAGTTGGTGCGCGAGCCAGGCGATGGAGTTGCTCTTGCCGCTCCCAGCGGAATGCTGGATGAGGTAGCGCTTGCCCGCGCCGGCGACGCGCAGATCAGCGAGCAGCTTGCGCACCACGTCGAGTTGATGGTAGCGCGGGAAGATGGCTTTCGACTTCTTCTTGCCGGTGCGCTCGTCCTTCTCCTCGACGACCTGCGCATAGTTCTCCAGGATGTCGGTCAAGCCTTCGCGGGTGAGCACCTCGCGCCACAGATAGTCGGTTTTCAGGCCGTTGGGGTTCGGTGGATTGCCGGCACCGTCTTCCCATCCCTTGTTGAAGGGGAGGAACCAGGCATCTTTGCCCTTCAGGTGGGTGCAGAAGCGCACCTCCTGGTCATCCACCGCGAAGTGAACGGCGCAGCGCCCAAATTGGAAGAGGAGTTCACGCGGGTCGCGGTCGCGCTGATACTGTACCACGGCATCGGCGACGGTCTGTTTGGTCAGGCTGTTCTTTAGCTCGAAGGTGGCAATGGGCAAGCCGTTGATGAAGAGACAGAGGTCAAGAGCGAGTTGCGTCTCATCCTTGCTGTAGCGCAGTTGCCGGGTGATGCTGAAGATGTTCGCCGCGAACAGCTCCTGCGCTTTCGCGTTGCCGGGAGAGGGTGTGCCGTAGAAGAGATCGACCGACGATGGCCCGTGCTTGATGCCCTGGCGCAGCACCTCCAGCACGCCGCGTTTGGCAATCTCTCCCTGCAGCCGATGCAGGAACTGCGTCCGCGCGGGGACGTCGTCCTCGAGGTTGAGTTGCGCGACGGCTGTCGGCTGTGTGGCGCACAGGAAGTCAAGAAGCTTCGCCAGGTCTACCGCGTGGTCACGGTCATAATCGTTCGGGTCGCCTTGCACATATAGCGCGGAACCATACGCCGGTTGTTCTTCGCCACTGTGCGAACCGAGCACGGCAACGCCGCGTCCGAAAACGCCGGTCATGGCGGCGACAATCAGACTTTCCAGTCCTTTTTCGCTGGTATCAGTATTCATTAATGCTTCTTGTGATCAGTGATGTCCAGCCAACCTTTCTCACGCAGGGTAGTGAGTGCAAGTAGAATCTGGTCTCGTGAGAATTGGCGCTTCTGATCTCCCCAATTATATATCTTTGCTGTTACTTCGTCATCAACAGTGACATTGTCTCGTGTCACCACCCAGTGCACAGTTGAGAGGAGTTCTAGGCCAAAGGGGGTCTCAAAGCCTTCGACAAGTGAAGCGACACGCTCTAACCTGGTTTTTGTCTCCGGGTGTTGCTCAAGCGTCGCTCGTGCATCCGGCACGGCACCCGGCACCAATGTCAATTCATTGCCCGGTGAATCACCGTCATCACGAAAACCTGAGACGAAATGACCTTCAACGGCCCGGAGGGCATGACGTAAATTCTCGGCATACGGTCCGTAATGTCCCTTTGTATAGCGGAGTTGCAATTTTTCACCGCTCTCCTGCATGAAATACATCAATTTATGTATTTCGAGCAGTGTAACAAACGGGTCAAGTAAACCCGCGAGATACCGGTCGATGAGCGCAATCAAGGAAGCACGGGCAGGCGTCATCTTCGGTAGAGCACCTGTCACAGGAGCTTGTGGTACTTCCTCACTTCGAGGTTCGAAGATGATGACTCGCACCTCAGATAAAGGGGCTAAGGCGCGTTCGATTCGCGGTCTTACCGTATCCCATTCCAACCCACCCAATCCGCTTCCTAACGGGGGCACCGCAATCGATTTAATTTGGCGTTCTTCAACTTCGCGTACTAAGGCAAGAAGGCCGGCGTCTATATCAGCTAGCTGGCTGGGGCCGCGCCAATGTCGCTTGGTTGGGAAATTAATGATGTAGCGCGGCGATATGAGTTGCCCCGTTTCGTATACGAACATACGACCAGGCTGCACCTCGCCACGCTGACATGCTTTGGCATAAGCAGTGAAATTGCCGGGAAACCGTTCCTTAAACTGAAGCGCAATCCCGCGTCCCATCACGCCAACGCAATTGACAGTATTCACCAGCGCTTCCGCGTCTTCACAGAGTATGTCTCCACGCGTATACTCGATCATGGCCTTCCCTCTAACCTGCATTATTCATAACATTTCGAATAATGCCACAGTTAGCCCGGCAGTCAATAACTTCATGAATAATCCGGGCTAATAATACCACGCAGGGATTATTTCTACCCGTGGTCGGTGTGCGGCTTGCTGCAATGCGGTAATGGTCATTCGCCATGTTGCGTCATGCAATACGCCGATGCGTTCAACAAGTTGCCAGGGGAATGAAGAGAACACCAGAAATTCCGCCTGCTTCCCTTCTTTCACCATCGGGGCACGCCAGTCCATGGCGATAATGGCATCCCAGTTAAGGTCTTCTATCTGTGCTATATCTGCACGAAACTCCACATAGCGTGCTCCGGCATTAGAAAGTGTAAATGCCCAGCGCCGACTATTTTGTTTCGCCCAGGCGATAACTTGATGTAAGTCTGCTTCGAGGTGCACTATTGGTGATTGACCACCATGGAATGTCAGCTCAGGATGATTGCCTTGATAGAGCATGTAGAGCATCACAGAGCGTGGGCAGAAATAAAACGGCACATAATCCCCCACCATGGTGTCCGGATGGCAGGAGACGGGGATCTCCGTCAGTCGTCGTTGTTTTATAGTTGCCATGCCGACCACAGTAGCCTGACTGTTTCGCCGTAAACGGTCCGCGTCAGACCATAACACGCCATCGCGGAGTATAAGCTGCAAGTTATCCACGTGAGTAATATGGTAAATTTTTGGATTCTCTGGGGCAGACGACATAGTAATACCCGTATTCGATCATTGCGACTGGTAATCCTTCATTGACTTCATGATCGTATTGAGCGTCAGGCACACACTTTCCCATCTTTCCAGCTACCCGGTCATGGCGGCGACAATCAGGCTTTCCAGTCCTTTTTCGCTGTAGTCACTCGTCGGCATCGGCGAAATCCTCCGCGTCGCCCATTTCATCCGTCTCATCCAGGCCGTCAAATTCTTCCGCAGCGGGAAGGTTGTCGTTGAGTATAGCAGGTAATGTAATCTCGCGCACGTCGAGTTTGCCGGTTACTACGTCGGCGATCAGGCGGGTGCGGTATTCGCGGATTAGTTGAACTTCTCGCTCTGTTCTAATGATTGCGTCATTAACTGAAGATGTGTTCACCTCGATCCAATCAACAATACGATGTTGCTCTTCTAGCGGTGGGAAAAGAGCTTTGACAAGTTTGAATCTTTCAAAATATAAGCGGTTCCTCTCATACATAATCCCGTACGAAAGCCTACTATACTCATATTGGTATATTGGCGTTCTTAATAAGTAGTGGAAATATCTTGTAACGATGGGTGTCAATGGTTTCGCAACCGCATACGCTGGACTAACGATCCCTTCGTGTTCAGAAAAGCCAAGTGCTCCCATGAAAGCATTCATTAAGTTATATGCAAGTTGTCCGGTTGTTATATATTTATAGGCAGAACGATCTCGGGATGCGCGAGTTCGCCGTCCAGTTTCATTTTGCGGTATTATACCTTTGAAACGGTCTATCGAGAGTAATTGTTCTTCGGGATGCCCCGTATCGACTACCTCTGTAAAAAGATGTCCGCAACGAATGACACTCCAAGTTTCTGGTATTTCTCTAAGCCACTCAATTCCCGACGGTTTCATCCGCACCTGCGGGTCAAGCCCACGGGTCACCGCCTGGTGGATGATGGCCTGCTTCTGCTCGTTGAGCAGCTTGATAAGCCGCTGCTTGGCGCGGATGAAGCGGTTGACGAGGAGATCGATATGGGTGAGGTAGCGGACGATAGCTGCCTGTTCGTCAAGGTAAGGGATTGCAATAAGCATATTCCCGATGAAAGCCCATTCTGCCCGTGGCATTTTTGCACCATAGGTTGAGCTATTCACCAGGTGGATTGCTGGAAAACTTCTAATGATCTGTTCAACAAACTCTGATGAGGCATGGAATCCCTTAGTACGTAAGACTAGAAATTCGCCTACACAAACACCCCTAAATACTGGACGGGTGACTTTTGCGAGATAGGGGCGTAACTTCCCATACAGTATGTCATTGGGTTTAAATCGCTTAACTTGACTGACGAATTCTACGTCTTCGCGTTTGAGAATGAGCCGTCCAGTCCAGCTCTCTACATTTTCCAAGGCTATATAAGTATCGCCAACTTCCTTGCTGCTGGTTTGATCGTTGATATTTTGGACAATACGCTTGAGACATTCGACACACCAGTGCTCAGGTATCTCCCCCAGCCACGGTACGCCGGAATCCTTGTACGCAGGGTACGGTTTCAGGTTAGTAATCATGCGTCGGCCCCACCCACATGCAACTCCCGGATACGCGCCGCCAGCCATTGCCAGGCGCGCGCATCTTGGAAGTTGAGTTCCCGTGTTTCCTCCGTGTCCGTCGTCATGTGCAGGGCATGCCAGCAACCCTTTCGTGCCTCGAGGTCGATCTCCACAGTAACTTCGTACCCCTGCAGTGACCATTCAGCCTGGATGTCGCCTTCTGCAGTGGGATAGAGATACGGCAAGGGCAGTTGAGCGGGATATTGCTGGGCAAAGGTCTGCGAGAGCCAGTCCAACCCCGTTTGAGATAGTGCTTGTCCGCTACCTTCATGCCAGCCGTCTTTGAGTTGCCGGAATTCATCCAGACGCGTGTGAACACCAAGGTGATCAGGAGGGGTGACTGGCTTGATGACATTACCGTTCAGTTCCCGATTATTCGCGGGCATTTCCGCATGGCACTGTGCCTGTTGCCGGCGCGCGTGGGCAATGGCCGCGTGGAGTTTCTGCTGCAGCATTTCGCGAGACGGTAATTCGGTCAAATATTCCGCCACATGAATCCCGGAGGCATCGAGTTGGAGCAATTCGACGGTTTCAAGCGCACCTTCCGCGCATAAGATAATCCCCAGTGGTGCTTCCTCTCCGGCTTCCATTTCATATCGCGCTAACCAGCGCAGATATAATTCCATCTGCCCCTTATCCGCGGCGTTGAATTTACCCAACTTCAATTCGACAGCGACCAGGCGTGTCAACTTGCGATGAAAGAAGAGCAGATCGAGGTAATGGTCTTCATGGTCGATGACCATGCGTTTCTGCCGGGCGACAAACGTGAAGCCGATCCCTAATTCCAGCAGGAACCGTTCTAACTCACGCAGGATTGCAGTTTCCAAGTCGCGCTCGGAGTATGTGTCAGCCAGATTGAGAAAATCAAGGATATAGGGATCGCGAAAGACCACTTCAGGCGAAAGGATTTCTTCATCATGCATCTTCTGCAATTCTAACGCAATGACAGTTTCAGGTTTTCGCGAAATGGCAGTGCGCTCGTAGAGCATGGATTGTATGCGATTCTGCAACTCCCGCGTGCTCCAACGCTCCAGACGACACATTTCCGCGTAGAATTGGCGTTGCAGCGGGTCTTTCAAATAGATTAACGCGAGAAAGTGCGTCCAGGTCAATTGTCTCAGCAGTGCTGAGACAATTTGCCGATCAGGAAATGCTTCCGCGAACCTGATCATGTGACGCAATGATTTCTCGCTGAACCCCCGACCGAATTCTCGTTCCAGTTGACTTCCCAGCGACGACACGATCTGCTGCCCATATTCCGCCCGCTGCTCCTGGAGAATCTTGTGCTGGATTCGGTCGCCGACTTGCCAGTAGAGTGCGGTCAGGCCGGAATTGACCGCTGCCGCGACAGATGACCGCGCTTCCTCAATGAGCGTGCGAATTTCTTGTAACAACCCCGTGATCGGGTCAGGACCCATCGCTGTCATCGTTCACGCTCCACAGTACCAATAATATCGCCCAACAGGCCGTCAGTTTCGGCTTCCAGCGCCTCGATATCAGCCCGGATCTCCTGCAGCGTGCGCAACGGCGCGGGTTTATAGAAGTAGCGGGTGAAGGAGATTTCATAGCCGATTTTGGTGGCGTCAGCATCGACCCAGGCGTCCGGCACGTAGGGGAGCACCTCGCGCTTCACGAAGGCATCGATGCCGCCGTCTTCGAGCAACGGCACCTGTTCGGTGTCGCGCAGGTCGCTGTCGGGCTCGTATTCCACCACGACGGACTTGCCGCCCGTCGTTACGGCGTAGCGCCCGCGCAGCGGATCAGCTTCCGCCTTCCCCGCTTTATGGACTTTGCGGATCACCGGGTCGGCGCTCTCGTCCTTCACCGCGAGGGTCGCCTGCAGCAGCTTCAGCCGTTTGGCGGTGAGCTTCACGTTATGCCGGTCGGCATCCGCCATGACAGCGGGCAGCAGCGCAGTAAAATTCATGTGTGGGCCAGGTCCGAGAGTCCCCGCCAACCGGTCTACCAGATTCGCCAGCGGCTCTTCATCGGCGTCCTTGCAGACTTTGCGGAATCGCGTGCAGGCGACGGGGGTGAGATCGACGCGCAGGCGCAGCGGACGCTCCACGGTGATCTTCCAGTACCCGAACGCTTCAGTGGGGAAAATTTTCGACTGCTCGGTTTCCGCGAAGGCCAGGAAAGTCTCGGTAATGCGCCCGATGTCTTCCGGGGAGAGTTCGCAGTTCTTTTTACCCAGGTTCTTCCGCAACGGTCTCGACCACGCGGTGGCGTCGATAAGTTGCACTTTGCCCCGGCGCGGTGCAGGCTTGCGGTTGGAGAGCACCCAGATGTAGGTGGCGATGCCGGTATTGTAAAACATGTTCAGCGGCAGCGCGATAATCGCCTCCAGCCAGTCGTTTTCCAGTATCCAGCGCCGGATGTTGCTCTCCCCCTGGCCGGCGTCCCCGGTGAAGAGCGACGACCCGTTATGCACTTCGGCGATGCGGCTGCCCAGGTCGGTATCGTCCTTCATCTTGCTGAGCATATTCACCAGGAACAGCAGTTGGCCGTCGCTGGAACGGGTGATAAGGTTATATTCGGGGTCGGTGCCGTGGGTGATGACGAAGCGCGGGTCGCGCATCTCCCCCTTGCCGCCCATGCGTTCCAGGTCGGTCTTCCAGCTTTTCCCATACGGCGGGTTGGAGAGCATGAAGTCGAAGTCTTTGCCGGGGAAGCCATCCTGGGAGAGGGTTGACCCCCAACTGAAGTTTTCCGCCTCTTCACCCTCGCCTTTCAGCAACAGATCGGACTTGGTGATGGCATAGGTTTCGGGGTTGATCTCCTGCCCGAAGAGGTGTATGGAGACGGACTGCGCGTGCGCGCCGGCGATCTCCTTCAGCCGCTCTTCCGCCACAGTCAACATCCCGCCCGTGCCGCACGCGCCATCATAGACGGTGTAAGTGGTGGAGACGATCTGTTTCGCGATGGGCAGGAAGATGAGATCGGCCATGAGCTTCACCACGTCGCGCGGGGTGAAGTGCTCGCCCGCCTCTTCGTTATTCTCCTCGTTGAAACGCCGGATCAACTCCTCGAAAAGGGTGCCCATCGCGTGATTGTCCAGACCGGAGAGCAACTGGTTGCCTTGTTGGTCGCAGACCGGATTCGGGCTGAGGTTGATGGACCTGTCCAGGAATTTCTCAATGAGGTTGCCGAGGATATCCGCTTCGATGAGCGTGGACACCTGGTTGCGGAACTTGAACTTGTCGAGGATTTCCTGCACGTTGGGGGAGAAGCCATCAAGGTAGGCTTCAAAGTCGGCACGCAACTGCTGCTGCCGGCCCCGCGCCTTCAGGTCGCGCAGCGTGAACGGCGACGTATTATAGAACGCCTGACCGGATACGTTGCGCAAGGCGGCATTCTGGTTGGAGATACCGGCGCTGTCGAGCCGGGATTTCATCTCCAACACCGCCTGCTTGGTGGGTTCCAGGAGGGCATCAAGACGACGGATGATGGTCATCGGCAGGATGGTATCGCGGTATTTGCCGCGTACATACACATCGCGCAGTACGTCGTCGGCAATGCCCCAGATGAAGTTGGCAATCCAGTTCAGGTTCGTCTCGGTCATAATATATTTTCTACCTTGTACTTTCATTTGCCCGGATTGTTCATGAACGAATTGACTGCCGGGCTGGCTGAGGCATTATTCGAAATGTTATGAATAATGCGGGTTAGGGTAAGGGCTACCGTATAGTTCGCCATTACCTGCCGGTTGTTCCTGCCGGTTGCGGAAGTGGTGCTGTTGGTGGTCGGGACGACAGTCTGCCCACACGTCGTGCCGGACGACGCATAAAATGGCTAATCCAACCCGGTATGCGTTGTCGCATACCGGCTCCCCCCTCAATATTTGTCGATACAGACCAGTCGCGACTGCCCCGCTTTGAGTTGGCCGACGACTTTTCCCTGGCGTCCGTCATAGACGAGTGTGTTGCCCGTATCCCCGGTGAGCAATGCCACGTTTCTTACCGCACCGTCGTCGAGTGCATAGATGCTGGTGAAGTCCTGCCAGAGTTTGTCCGGCGTCACCCGTAATTTGAGCGGGTCCAGGTTCAGGTTCACGGTGGCCAGCAGGTCGTTGGCTGTCGGGTTGCTGATGCGCAGCATCACGCTGCCCTCCTTCTGCCAGGCGCGCAACGTGATGCCGGCAGTCGCGCACTGCACCAAACCGCTGGTCGTGATCTCTTTGGCGGTGTTGAGACCCCAGTTGAGGGCCGCCGTGCGATGCGCGGCGAGATCGGCTTTCCAGGTCACGTCGATAATCGGCTGGTCGTCCCAGTCAATGACCACGTAATACTGATCGTGGTAGTTGATCTCGAAGCCGGTGAGCGCGCCGGTGGTCAGGTCGAGTTTCGCCGTGACGGCGGGATGGAACTTATGTGTCTTTGTTTTATCCCACTGGTCCGGCGTGCCGGGCAACTCCTGGTACCATTTGAAGTGACCGAGGTAGCGGCCACACTCGACATATTCCGCATTCGCATCCATCAGACGCACGCGTACCTGGTCCAGGCGGTCATCCCGCGGGATGCCAAGCGCCTGCAGATCGAGTACCAGCGCCAGCGGTCGGCTCTTTTCGAAGCCTTTTTTATCCGGTCCATGGTTCATGACGCCCAGGATCACCGAGCCGGGACGTTTCCACAGCGAACAAAGTGAGCCATCGCCAATATGTCGCACCTGCCGTTGATTCCGCCAATACGGGATGAATGTCACATCGGCGCGCTCGATGCCCCAGTTGCGCCATTCAGGACGGTCGAACACGCTGCCGTGGCCGCCCCCCATGCCGGCGTCATGCAGTGCCGCCCAATCGGGGTTCATGAAGCCAAGGTGGTTGATGTTGCAGCCGAAGGTCTCCGGATTGGAGAGCGCGATCATGCGGGCTGCGGGATAGACATCGATCGGGTCTTCCATCGGGAACTCGCTGTCGAGGATCGCATCGCTAAACGGCAGGGCAATGAGCGGGATCGACTGCGTGGCATGCCCGGAGATGCCCGCGGGATACAGGCCGTTCTCCTGCATCATGGCCGCGGTGCGCATGTACCATTTGCGCAGCGTCCAGTCGGTGCCGCTGGGCTGGATGCGGCCATCCGGCAGGAGATACCCCATGCCGGCAACGATTTCACGGCTGACGCTTCCACACATACTGATGTCGTAGTAGAAATGACGGCAACCGCCTTCCTTCACCTGCCGGTCCTGCAGCCACAGCATGTAGTCAGCGTAAGAATTATTGAGCGTCTCACCGGAATCGGCGGTTTCCCAATCCGCGGAGAAGTAGTTATAGATGTCATTTTCCACGCTTTTGCGCATGTAGCCACGCACGGCGATCTGGTTCGTCAGATACGTGCCCAAACGTGGGGAGGGGTCGTAGAGTCCCATCTGGGCGCGCTGTTCGGCTTCCTGCTTGCAATAGGCGTAATACTCGGGCCAACGGTCGCGCTTGGGGAACGGCGGACTGAGGATCGAGAAGAAGTCCTCGCCGGTGTCCCAATTCACCTTGTATTTTCCACCGCTGAAGCCATTGGCGGCGCTGCGCTGATTGATGCGCCAACCCTTGGTCAATGTTTTGAATGGCGAGGCATTGTAGCTGAATTTGATGGTGCGCGGGGTGGTCAGTACAAAGGGCGCCTCGCCCGGGGCGGTGCCGATAATCTGGTTGCGCACAATCGTCGTTGTGCCATCGCGCACGATGGTATGGGCGGCAAGGCGATCGTTGGGCACCCAGCCTTCGTCACTGGTCCCATACCACAGGAAGCCACGCTGCTCAGTGCCGATCCACAAATTCTGGTAGAAGTTGCCCACGGTCATACCGCTGCCGGCCTGCCCGAGCTGTTTGCGGCTTGACCAGACTTCCCCCTGCCCGGCGGGCACGGCATCGAGGAAATGCGCCGAGTAATTGGCCCCCACGCCGATCACCGCCAGATAATTGCGCCAGGTGTCGTCCACCGGCCATTCCAGGCGTAATTCCTGGATCTTCACCGGCCTGGCGCTAGGCGCGAAGGTGAGTTCCAGGCTGACCAGGCCATCCTGCTCTATCATGCCGTTGGCGGTGAATTTTACGCCGGCGACCTCGCTGGGCCGGCCGATGAAGGAATACCGCCAATCCTTCTTCTCAGTAAAGGTGAGATCGGGTTTTGTGGGGACCACATACTCGCGGTTGTCCACCACCAGCACGATGTGCGCCGGCGCGGTAAGCACGGGGCCGTCATTGGCGATGATCTGCACCGGCAGTCCCAGGGAATCGAATTCGAAGGTGCGGCGGATGCAGGAGACCGCCGACTTGCTGACCGTGCCTTTCACCGTCTTCAGCGGCGCAAACGGCTGCAACACCTTCTCGGGATTGCCGATTTTCGTGCCCCACCACTCGGGATATTCTTGCGCTTCGTCCTTTTTCGCGATCTCGGTGGAGCGGGTGAGCAGGACTTTGCCCGCCGTATCAACCAGCGACACCTCGGCGAGATATTTGCCCGGTTTAAGCGTCGGCAGTTGGATCAGGTCCTGGTACTTCCAATAGATAAACTTGTCGATGCGCCCCTGCGCGACGACCGTTTCCCCGTGCTTCACACGCCAGGCGGCGCCGGCGGCGGTCGTCCCGACGGGCAGTTGCGCGTCGAGGGTGTCGGCCTCGATCCAGATTTTCTCCGTCACCGGGTTGTATTTGGTCGCCATGTTGAAGATCGGCGGCTTATCGGTATATTGCAGAATCTTCTTCTCGGCGTCCTTGTTGAAGGTCAGGTGGTAGTTATAAATCGGCAGGGCGTTCGGTTGTCCAACCGGCGTCACGGTCCAGTGGAACGCGCCTTGCAGGATAATGCCCTTCTTGCCGGGCGCCTCGCCGTAGATGAAGCCGGGGAAGGCCTGGTCGAGGTCGAAGCGCACGGACCCCTTTGCCGGAATCTCGAGTTCCCGGTCGAGGGCGACGCCGATGGTCGGTGGAAGCTCTGCATTGCCACGCGCTGGTTCATCGGCCACCGTCAGTGCAACCTGGACCTTCACGGGTGCGTTACCCGGGTTATAAAGCACCGATTTCAGCGCCAGCTTTTCGTCATAAAAGCCATCGAGGCGCTCCACCTGGACGTAGGGTTGCTCGGAGGTAAAGCGCCCGCGCGGGTAGCCGTCATGCACCAGGTACCCGGTGGCGCTGGGGACGTGCAACCACTGCCAGCCGGGATTCTTCCCATCATGCGCCAGCAGGATTTTAATCAAGTCGCCGGCCTTGTTCTCCACCGGCATCTCCAGGTCGGCCTGATCGAGGGCTATCTCGATGTTAAACCATTTGCACGCCACGCCGTCATAATCGCCGTCATAGACGCGGGTCGCGATCTGCATATTTGGACGCCAGTTATACAGGTACTGACCGATGGATGGATACATCTTCAAATACTCACCACTTTTCACCGCGTTGATGATGAATTTGAAGAAGCTGGGCGCCTCGCCCGGCGCCTGATTGCGCCCTTCCATGGATAAGCCGAACTCGAAGGCGTCGTCAAAGACCGTGCCGGTGGTGAATTGCTCGCGCCGACTCTTCAGCAACAGGTGATCTTTCAACACATGCGCGCGCCCGGCAAGATAGACATGGGTCGCATCCCAACTCACCCAGAAGCTGTGCGGACGCCCCCCGTAGCTATTCGAATGGGCGTATCCCATGCCCATAATGCGCACGGCGTCTTGCCACTCCGCAGGGTCAATTACACCGTCGATCTTCGGCGGCGTCTGCATCTGTGGGATATTAAAAGAGGATATCTGTGCTTCCGGGAACATGTTTGCCGCCCAGAGCGGCGTGATCGCCAGGACCAAGAGTGCCATCCACCAGGTGCGCGAAAGCTGAAAGGTGAGCATGGGTAATTCACTCCTTAATCGAGTCTGTCCCAAAGTCCGGCATATTTCCGCGCGGCATCTTCTTTACGCCAGACTTTGTCGCGCCTGACTAAAAATCTGCGCGATGAAACATCCCGGACTATGAGATCAGCGCTGAATACACAGACAGGACTTTCGCTTGCGAGCGTCTTGCCCTCATCCCCAACCCCTCTCCCCGAGGAGAGGGGCGCCAGCGGAAGCGATCGTCCTGACAGAAGCCCCTGTTACTTGCCGAATCCCCAGCGGACGTCGTTGCTGGCGTGTATTTCCCAGCGTGGCAGCAGCGTCAGTCCGTTGCTGCGGGTGGCGCTACGATTGAAGCCGAGTTCAATCTTCGAGGCGGGCAGGCGCATGGCGATATGAATCACTTTGCCGGGAACCGCCGACAACTCGGGCATATCGGCCAGCGGGATGGCGATTTCGTAGATGGTATCTTCTCCCACGCGGCGCACCACGGCTCTGGCGCCCCGGGGTACGCCATCGTATCCTGCCGGCATGCGGCGGGGCAGGAAGTGGAAGAACTTCATCTGCGGGGTCACGCTGCGCCAGATCGCGCTACCGCCGTCCGGAGTGCCCCAGACCGCATACTCTTAATCCGTGTCTTCCATGGCAATCATGCGCTCAGGCACCTCCGGCATGGCCGGCAAGACACGGAAATCGGTGACGTCGAAGCCGATCTGCACACAGTTGCCGCTATATGGCGCGGTCGGCTCGATCCCCTTGATGTAGGTATGCGCCATGTCGCCGGCGCCGAAGCAGGCCTGTTGCGCCGGGTCGGTGGACAGGCGCGGCTTCGGCGTGTAGTTCTTCGTTCGTTCGCGTACGGCGATGTAGATGTTGGCATCGTCATACTCGAAGCGCACCTCGGCCAGACCATTTTTGACCTCCGCTTCCTTCTCCCAGGGGCGCCAGGCGGCGGTAGTGGCGTCGCGCTTAAGGTCCGTGCCGTGCACTTGCACCGGGATGGCCGTGGCCCAATCCGCCAGATTACCGTCGATGGTCGGTGTGCCGCGCGCAATGGTATTGACGTGCATGACCTCGGTCAACGCCGCGTTGCCGGCAGCTGACGTAAAGGTCACCGTCACCGGATAGGCATTCACCGGGCTGGTCTTCACTGTTTTGAACGGCACAGTGATGCGCTTCGTTTCGCCGGGCGCCAGGGAAAGTCGCGTCTCCGCCACGCCCAGCGTGAAGCCGTCGGGCGGGGTGACGGTGAGCTTCCCGGCAAGCGGACGATTGAGGACATTGTTGATATTCAGCGACAGCGCCGCACCGCCGGTGAGCGGAGCGGTGAAATCCTGCAGGAATAACTGCGCGGGACGAATGCCCGCGATTTGCGCCTTTTTGACCGCGTCAACCACCACGGCCGCAGCACTTCCGGGGGCCTGCAGATAGAAGGTCTCGCGCGCCAGCGGCAGCAGGTAGGCGCCATCCTTCGCGGCCAGCGCGTTGCCGTAAATGTCGTAAGCTTTGATCTTCCCGCCCGCGGCATCGATGGTGATCGTGCCGTTGGGATGAATCTGATTGAACATGTCCACGGCGGCGGGGTTCAACAAGCGCCGGTCGCCGGCGAGGATGAAGACGGCATCGTTGTCGCCGCCGTATTGATAGAGCCAGGGCAACTGGTTGTGCAGCACGATTTTCGTGAAGGGGCGCGCTCCCACAAAATAGAGGAAGGAGTTGGCGCCCATGACGACCGGCTTGGGCATCCATCCCCCGCCATCACCATTGCGCCACGCCAACTGCACGGGATGGTTGCAATTCACTTTACTCTGCCCGGCGGCCATGAAGTGGGTGGCGACGGCAACGAGTTGATGTTCGTCGAAACCGATCCAGGTTTCGGTCTCGATGGAGGAAACCCCCAATTGCTTCGCGACGCGCGGCCCGTAACTGCAATAGGGCTGCACATAGTGGTCAGACAGCACGTCCAGCGTGTAGGTGTCCTGCCAGTTCGCCAGCGTCATGAACTTGTCTTCCGAGTTCATGATGCTGCTGGCGCCGCCCACTACGATATGCGGACTACCGAGGTGCGCGCGATCATGGAGAATCTTGTACAACTGCCGGTAACGGAGGGAATCGCTCTTCCAGGCGCTGATGCCCCCGCCTTCCCACGGCTCATTCCAGAAGTCGATAATCTGCAGCGGTCCCTTGCCGTCCGCGCCGCAATAGCGCCGCACAGCCTCTTCGACGAAATCACCCCAGCGATAATCATATTTGGACTCGTTGACATAATTGTAGGCCGTCGCGTTGGCGTCGGAAAAGGTGCCGCGCGGCGCCCCATACATGTTGCTTTGAATCCACAGGCCGAGATTGCGGTATTCGTCGACTTCCTTCTCCTGACCCGTCCAGTTGAAGGGGGTCTGCGTGCGCGGGAAATCGCCGTCTACCGTTGACCAGTTCGGGAATCCATCGGTGCGAATCCAGCGATACCCTGTCGCCGCGGCGATTTTGAGTTGGCCGGAACGATCAATATGGTGCAGCGACCAGAACAGCGGCGAGCCTTTACCGTCTCCGGTGTCCTTGACATTGTAGGGATGGCAACGCGCGAACGTCGCCGCCGGTTGGCGGCCAACCCCGGCGATATCGACAATGACCAGGTACGTGCCGAAGGCGGCAAAATCGTCCGCGGTCGCCGACGCCCAGGTCAGCGCGGCCTTCTCGCCGGGTTGCAGCGTGATGCCGTGCTGCACGATACGCGTGGACTCCCCCAACGGTACATAAGAGATCAGGTTTCCCTGGGTATGAAAATCATCCGGTTTGCCCCCTTCTTTTTCGAGCTTGGAGCCGAAACGGACGATCTCCAGCGTGGGGACGCCGGTCAGCGGCTTGTCCTTACTGGTATTGAGCAGCTCCAGCGACAGGCGCACCGTCTGACCGGGATAGATGATCCCGCCATACGGTTCAAGCGCCGTCACCTGGGTATTCCACCCGCCGGAGCCGGGAATCTGCAGCCGCAATGGCGCATTCTGCTCCGCGAACATAAACGGCTCGCCTTCAGCACGCACCAGCAGGGGCAGTGTGAGACTGGTCAGCAGCGCGACCAGCCAGGCAACTCTTCGCACCAGGTAATGTAGCATCAGACACTCCATTCGATAGTAATGAATGACCTGACTATATCATTAACCCGCGGAAACATACAACCGGGCAGCAGCTAACGCGGGTAGCATACCCAGGTTTTATAACACAGAACTTTCGCTTGCGAGCGTCTTGCCCTCACCCCCCCAACCCTGAAGCTTAGCCCTTTGGGTTTGAGGGTGGGTCGGCGCTGGAAGGCTTGTCTGGCGCCGTCTCCCTGACCCTGGCCTTCTCCTAGCAGGAGAGGGCCAGGGTCAGGTTGCTGCGCTTGCGAATAAATAGGGATAGATCCTGATTATTATCCAGGCCGGCAACGCCTCAGCGAATAAACTTTCGATCCAGTTCATATTGGGTGATGGTCATCATAATGGGCGCGCCGTGGGGGCAGGTGGTGGGTTGTGTGGTCTGTTGGAGGCGGTCGAGGAGTTCGCGTTGTTCTTCCGGGACGAGTAATTTGCCGGCTTTGATCGCGGCCTTGCACGCCAGGGCGGCCAGCAGGCGGCGGCGGCCTTCTTCCAGCGCGCGTTTGCCCGGATCGTCGCACGTGAAGTGCGCGATGCTGATGCCCGCTTCCATGTCGGCCAGGATCTCCAGGAGCACCGTCTCCGGGTTTTGTGTCGCCAGCACGCCCGGCACGGCGCGCACCAGGTAACTCTGTCCGCTCAGCGGGGCGATATCAAAACCGAAGCCGGCCAGATTGTCGAGATGGGTGTCCAGCAACTCCGCTTCGCGATGGCCCAGATGGACGGTGGACGGCAAAACCAGTCGTTGGGCGGCGACCTGCGTGACGTTGTGCAGCAGTTGCTCAAAAATCACCCGTTCATGGGCCCGGTGCTGATTGATCATCAGCAGGGCATCGCGCCCCTCGGCGACCAAATAGATGCCGTGAAATTGTCCGATGGCGCGCAACCCCGCGTGCGGCACGGACGCCCCGGCGGTGGGCGGGACGGTAAAGGGGGAGGTGGCGGCTGTCGCTGATAGGGACAGGGGGAATTCCGGCAACAGCGCGGGGTCACCCGCCGGGGGCGTGAGGAGCGGCGCGGCCGGCGCGTGCACGGCATGGGCGCCGGGTTGCCACATCGCCAGGTTTTGCACCATATTCACCCCGGTCAACGCTGTTTTCACCGCGCGCACTACCACGGCGTGCATTTCGCCTTCCCGGTGGAAGCGCACTTCCGCTTTCGCCGGGTGGACGTTGACATCCACCTGTTCCGGGTCCATGGCGATGCGCAGGACGGCGACCGGATATCGCCCCGGGGTCAGCAACCCCTGATACGCGAACTCCAACGCGTGCGTCAGCGCGCGGTTGTTGATGCGTCGGCCGTTGATGAAAAAGAGTTGCCCGCCGCGATTCCCGCGTGCGGCTTCCGGCTTGCCGACATAGCCATCGACCCGAATGCCCGGCGTTTCCAATTCCACCGGCGCCATCGCCTCCGCGGTTTGTCGGCCCAGCCATCCCATAATCGCGGGCAACATGCGCGTGGAGGAGGGTCGAGCCAGCGTCTCCCGTCCGTTCTGCATCAGGCGCAGGTGCACCCCATGGTGACAGAGCGAGATCGCGTTGAGCAGGTCGGCGACATGTCCGGACTCCGTCTGGTCGCTTTTCAGGAATTTCAAACGCGCCGGCGTGTTAAAGAAGAGCTGACGCACCTCCAGGTGTGTGCCGGGTGGGCAGCCGATCTCGCGGAGATCCGTGATGACCCCGCCGCGCACCAGCAATTCCGTACCCTCCGGCGCGTCGTGCGGGCGGGTGACGAGGCGCAAGTGACTGACGGCGGCAATACTCGGCAACGCTTCCCCGCGGAATCCCAACGTGCGGATGGCAAACAGGTCGGCGGTCGTGGTAATTTTGCTGGTGGCATGCCGCTGCAGCGAGAGTACCGCATCCTCGCGGGTCATGCCACATCCATTATCCGTGACTTGAATGAGTTTACGTCCCGCCTCCTCGATGACGACCTCAATCTCCGTCGCCCCGGCGTCGATGGCATTTTCCACCAACTCCTTCACCACGGAGGACGGCCGTTCGATGACTTCGCCGGCCGCAATCTTATTCGCCAGTGCTTCGTCGAGGATATGTATGGGCATAGCAGGAACACTTTTGGTTCGGGATTGAAGATGCAAATTGCCCGGCGCGTTTCCGGTATGCAATCCAGTACGTGATGCGCGCGATGCGGGTTATGTACCTTTTCGTCATCTTCCGATGAGTACCTTCCATCGTCGGCAGGCGCCGGACGTCCGCGCTACGCGCGCGGGAAGGTAATCACCGCGTCGGTCCCTGCTCCTTCGACGCTGACGATTTCCAACGTGCCCCCCTGGGCCACAATGAGACCGCGTGCAATACGCAGGCCCAGGCCACTATGGTTATCTTTGGGGGAGCGCGCTTTATCGGCCCGGTAAAACGGATCGAAGATGAAGGGGAGATGCGGCGCGGGGATGCCCTGCCCGGTGTCGTGAATCACGACGCGCGTTGACTGAGCATCCTGGGTCAACGCAATCGCCACCGTGGCGCCGGCGCCCGCGTAGCTGATGGCGTTGTCAAGGAGGTTGTCCAGCACCTGGGCAAAACGATTGGGATCCACGGTCAGCACCAGAGGATCCCCCGGCGCAACTTCTTGCAACAGCAACCCGGCTTGCGTCGCGGCGGCCTGGTGCGACTGCTGGACATACTCGGCGATTTCTCGCACATCGACCGCCTGCGGATGCAACGGCAGTTCATGCAGGTCCAACTTCGCCAACTCCAGCAAATCGGTAATCAGGTGATGCAGGCGGTCAGTAGTCATGGACATCAACTGGACGGCGCGCGCGCGGCGCACCGGGTCTTCAGCCACCCCATCATCCAGTGCACCGGACATCGTGCGCAGGGTGGTAATCGGTCCACGCAACTCGTGTGCGACATCCGCCAGTAGTTGCTGGCGGCGTACGGCATCATCTTCCAGGGTCTGCAATTGCGCGGCCATGCGCGCGGCCATGTCATTCATCGCGGTGGCCACTTCGGCGAATTCGTTCGACCCGGTGATCGGCACACGGTGGGTAAAATCACCACCATGGAAGGCCCGGGCGCCGGACGCCAGCACGGCGAGTGGTTGCGTGAAATGCCGACTCAACCAGGCCCCGATGCCAAACGCCAACAGTAACGCGATCACCGGGCGTGAGATGGCCATGACACTATCGGAAATGCGATGGTCCGGGGGGGGAGACGCGGGACGCGGCGCTGCGGGGGTCGCGGGCTGTCGCTCGTGATCGGCGGATGGCTGATGATGCCCGAAAGGGCCGATCAGGAATTCCACCAGCCCGGGGTCCGGCGGAAAATGCCTGTCGTCCCCCGACTGTGCGGTCCGCACCTGCTGGCGAAACTCCTGCATGTCTCTCCGCATCAGGTAATACATGGCCGCGGAACTGATCAGGTAGCTCACAAACAGCGCCAGCAGAATCGCCAGCGTGAGTTGCGTTTGTACGCTAACCTTCGGGGCGTAAGACATAACCGACTCCTCGCACCGTGGTAATGGGACAATTCGTCAGCCCCGCCGACGTCAACTTTTCGCGCAACCGGTAGATATGCGCATCAACCAGGCGCAATTCGCCGGAAAACTGGTCGCCCCAGACCAGGTCCGCCAACTGGTTGCGCGACAGCACGGTATGCGGACGGGTAACGAGCGTCATCAACAGGTCGAATTCCAGTGTCGACAACGCGATCGCCGTTCCATGAATCGTCACGCGCCGGTCGTCCGGGAAGATCTCCAGTCCCTGGACGCGATAGGTGGCCATGGGGGTGTTCGGCGCCTGCATCCGACGCAGCAGAACTTTGATGCGCACGACCAGTTCCGAGGCATAAAAGGGTTTGGTGATATAATCATCAGCGCCCTTTTCCAACGCGCGCACTTTGTCGATCTCGCCGTCACGCGCGGAGAGCATAATAATAAAGGCATTCGACTCCCGCCGGATGGCTTCACACACCTGCACCCCATCCATCCCCGGCATCATCACATCCAGGATGACAATCTCCGGGTGCAACTTCTGGAACGCCTCCAGCGCCGCCGTGCCCGTCTCCACGGCGTTGACCGTATATCCCGCGGCCTCCAGGTACCAGCAGAGACCTTCAACCAACGCGTTATCATCATCGGCAAGCAGAATGGATATCGACATCATCCGAACCTCATCAAGGCTTTCGCTGGCGAGCGTATTGCTCTTGCCCCGACCCCTCTCTCCGAGGAGTGGGGAGCAAGCGGAAGCGAAAGTCCTGCGCATGACTATTCTACCGCGAGATTATGACGGAAATATATTGCTACCACGCATTATTCATGAACGCATGAATAATACTACAGCTAGCCGAAGCTTTATTCGCTTCGCGAATAAAGCGGGCTTGCATCACCACTACATGTGATTATTTCCGGCGAAAACAGCCCTTACCCCTTGCATTCTCCGTCTTCACCTCGACTTCCCGCTGCCGCGGCACTTTCACCGAATCATTACATATCTGTCACGCGCCCATGATCGGGGGACGGTATCGTAATGACAGATCAACGCGGGAGGAAACGGAATGGCGACATGGGGACGAATCTTCGGCATGTGCTGGTTGCTGGCGACAGGCGCGCTCGCGCTGGCGCAGTCGACCGCCCCGCTCTCACTGCGCGATTGCGTAGCGCTGGCCCTGGTACGCCAGGTCGACATTCGCCTTGGCCAAAATGACGCCGCGGTGGCTCGGGACCGCGCCGCGCAGGCGCGCAGCAGTTATTATCCGCAGATCAGTGCCTCGACCACGAAAAACTGGACGCCCGCGGGGCAACCGGGCACGAATACCGGCGTCTCCACCGCGGTGACAGTAGCACAGAATCTTTACGACGGTGGCCTGCGCGAGGCACAGGTGGCAACAGCCCGCTACAGCCTGCAGCAGACCGAGGCGGTCCTATCGCGCACGCAACAAACGGTGGTCTTCTCGGTAACGAAAGCCTATTTGTCGCTGTTGCGCGCTCAAGCACTGGCCGGCGTGTCTGCCCAACAGACAACCGTCACCGAGGAGCAACTGCGTCAGGTTCAAGCGCGCATCGACGCCGGAAAAGCCGCGGGGGTGGACGCCCTACCGATCAAAGCGCAGTTAGCGAGCGCGCGTGTCGATACTCTGGCGGCGCAGAATAGCGTGGCGACCAGCGCCATCCAACTGCAACAGGCGATGGGGTTGACGCCGGTCGCCGGCTTTGCGGTGCAGGAAGTCACCGTGCCGCACACGAGCCTGCTTCCCGCGTATGATGAAGGATTGCGCGTTGCGTTGCAACAGCGCCCTGAATTGCGCGAACAGCGCGCAGGCATCGGTACGGCAAAAACCGGAATCACTCTGGCGAAAATCAACCTGCTTCCGCATCCGGTGGTCGCGGCACAATACACCCAACCGATAACCGGTGGCGCGGCGCACACCTACAGTGTCAGCGCCGGCGTCTCCTGGAATCTGTTCGATGGGGCGAACGCGCGGTCCGCTTATCACGAGGCCCAAACGAACCTGGCGAGTGCGCAGACCCGCGCCGCACAAATGATATGCGACATCACTGCCGAAGTGCAGAGTGCCTACCTGACACTCAGCAGCGCGCAGGAACGCATGACCGCCAGCGGTCTGAATGTGGACGCGGCGCAACAAAACCTTGACGCGCAGCAGGGACGGTATACGCTGGGACTGGCCGTCCCGTTGGATTTACTCAACGCACAGCTCGCGCTCACGACCGCACAGAGCAATGCTGTGCAAGCTCAATACGACTACCTCACCGCACTTGCCCAATTACAATACGCGTTGGGAGAAGGAACAGGGAAATGAAACACCGACCGTTAAGTCTGATTATCGTACTCTCGCTCATGGTAGTGGGCAGTGTCGGGTTCTTCGCTACCCACCGACAGGGAACGAATGCCGTGACGATGACGACCGCGCGCGTGACCCGCGGTTCAATTACCACCTCGGTGTCCGGTACCGGCGTGCTGCAACCGTTGACCACCGTCGCCGTGAAATCGAACGTTGGGGGAACCCTGGTGTCGCTGGGCGTGGAGGAAGGCGACCGCGTGCATGCCGGGCAGATCGTCGCACGCATCGACCCCGCGGATGCGCAGAGCACACTGGATCAATCACTAGCTGATCAGGACAGTTCGCAGGCGAAAGTTCTGCAAGCACAACAAAATCTGTCGATGCAGCGTGAGCAAAACACCGCGCAACTGCATGCGGCGGAGCAAGCCGTTGTGTCGGCACGGGTGCGACTTGCCCAGGCGGTCAAACAGGTGACCTTACAGAAAGCGCAAACGGTGGCCGCCATTGAACAAGCGCAGCAGAATCTGGCGTCAGCGCAAGCCAGACTAAAACAGGCGGATGATCAGGCGACGCTGCAACCACAGCTAACGGACATGGCAATCGCCCAGGCGAAAAGCGCGCTGGTGTCGGCTACCTCCGCGCTTCAGCAAATGAAAAACTCCACGATACCGCAAAAACTCGCCGCGGCGCGCAGCGCGCTCAATCAGGCGAAGGCCAATTATACCTATGCCCAGACCGCGTTGGCGCGGCAGCAGCAACTGCTGACCAAAGGCTATGTCGCGCGCAGTGAAGTCGACGCCGCCGAACAGCAATTTGCAGTCGCCAGTGCCCAGCGCGAGAGTGCACAACAGACCAGCGACACCATCGCGGATGAAACGCGCGAAGATATGACTACCGCACAGGCCCGTGTGGAAGAAGCGGAAGCCGCCGTACAATCCGCACAGGCCAATCGCACCCAGGATGGACTCAAACAGCAGGATGTGCTGGCGGCGCGCGCGACGGTGAAAGGAGCAGAGTCCGCGTTGCACGCAGCCGAAGCGAATCGCCTGCAGGACACCGTGAAGAACGATGATGTTGCCTCGGCGCAGGCGGCGCTGCAGCAGGCCGAGGCCACGCTGGATAATACGAAAGCGCAGGTCTACCAGACCGCGATAAAAGAAGGCGACATCACCCAGGCGGCAGCCCAGTTGAAGCGGTCGACGGCCACTGTCTCCAACGCACAAACGCAGTTGGGGTATACCACGATCACCGCTCCTCGCGATGGCGTGGTAGTGAAGAAGTATGTCGAAAAAGGTTCGGTCGTCGCCGGCGCGCGAAACTCTATGGCCGACTCCGGCAGCGGCGTGACGCTTCTCGATATTGCCGATGTCAGTCAAATGTATGCCCTGGTGAATATCGATGAGACGGACATTGCAAAAATTCGTGTAGGGCAGGAGGTCGATGTCACCGTGGACGCCTTCCCCACTGAGCTCTTCACCGGCACGGTAACCCGGATCGCCCCGCAGACCACCACCACGCAGAATGTCACCACGATCCCGGTCACTGTCGAAGTGGCGGCGCCTGACCTGCGCCTGAAGCCGGGGATGAATGCGACCTGCGATTTCGTGACGGAGAAGCGTGAGAATGTCCTCACCGTGCCTTCCACGGCCGTTAAACGCAGCGGCAGCAGTGCCAGTGTGACGGTAATCGACCTGGGGAAGCCGCTGCTGCGCCAGGTACAAACCGGCCTGTCCGGCAATAACGCCACCGAGATCCGCGAGGGCCTGCAAGAAGGCGAAGTCGTTGTCACCGCCACGCACGATCCAACGTCAGCAGCCAGTACGCCGACATCCACGAAAAGTTCGTCTGCGCGGAGCGGAGGGGGGCCACCTCCACCGTTCTGATGAGGCGCGGGGAGAAGGTATTGCGCTCGCAGCCCACGCGTTTTACCCTCACCCCCACCCCTCTCCCTGAGGAGAGGGAAGCAATCGGATGTGAAAGTCCTGATGCATGTGTTCATGAATAATCCGGAGTAGCACCGACAATACTTTTTCCGCGGTCGGCAAGGGAGACCATCACATGATTACTGTTGATCATTTATCGAAAACCTATCACCTGGGGGATATCGCGGTTCGCGCCTTGCGCAGCGTGAGTCTGACCATCGCCGAAGGGGAATTTGTGGCGATTATGGGACCATCAGGCTCAGGAAAATCGACCTTCATGAATATCCTGGGATGCCTGGATCGCGCCAGTGAGGGTTCCTACCGCCTGGAGGGCCAGGAAGTGGCCGGGATGGACGACGACGCGTTGGCGGAGGTGCGCAGCCGGAAGATCGGGTTCGTCTTTCAGTCCTACAATCTGGTGCCGCGCCGTTCTGCCTTACGTCAGGTCATGTTGCCGCTGCTCTATAACCCGGAGGCTAGGGGCGCGGCAATTGAACACCGGGCGCGGATGGTCCTGGAGCGCGTGGGGTTGAGCGATCGCCTTCACCATACGCCGCGCGAGATGTCCGGGGGACAGCAACAACGCGTAGCCATCGCCCGCGCTTTGATCAATGATCCGCGCATCATCTTCGGAGACGAGCCGACAGGCAACCTGGACACACGCACAAGTGAGGAGATTATGGCCATTTTGCAGACGTTGCATGCGGAAGGCCGGACGATTGTGATCGTCACCCATGAAGAAGAGATTGCGCGGCACACGCGCCGTATTATCCGCTTCACGGATGGCCAGGTGGTGCTCGATACGCCGGTGACGGCGCCTGTCGATGCGCGCACCCTGTTGGCCGCGATGCCGGTGGAGGACGTAGCATGAATTACTGGGACAGCATTCTCATCGCCTTAGAAGGATTGGTCGCGAATAAGATGCGCGCGGCGCTGACGGTATTGGGGGTAGTGATCGGCGTGGCGGCGGTGATCACCATGCTGGCGCTGGCGCGCGGCGCGCAGAATCAGATGCTGACGCGCATTCAGCAGATGGGCACCAATGTGCTCTCCGTCTTTTCCGGGCGTTCACGCAGCGGCATGGTGCGCGGCGGCATGGGCAGTGTCCAGGTGCTCACCCTCGATGATGTAGACGCTATCGTAGAAGCTTGCCCGTCGGTCAAGGCCGTGGCGCCGGAAGCACAGACCAGCGCACAGGTCAAATATCAGGATCAGAATTCGAATACGACGATTGTGGGCACCACGCCGGAATACCTGGATATCCGTAATTACGCGATTCGCGATGGACGCATATTCACGGCGGATGAGGTGAAAGCGTATCGCCGCGTCGCGGTCATCGGACCGACCACCGCCACTACCTTGTTTGGCGACGCGGCGCCGGTCGGGCAAATGGTACGCATCAACGGTAGCCAGTATGAAATAATCGGCGTGCTCAAATCAAAAGGGGCCAGCGGGTTCAATGATCAGGATGACCAACTCCTGATTCCGGTCACTACCGTGTTGCGCCGGATGATGGGCACCCGGAATATACGCTCCCTGAGTGTCCAGGCCGTCTCCATGACCGCTATGGACCAGGCGAGTGCCGAAGTAACCGCCGAACTCGCCAAACGCCATCCGGTGGCCACTGGGGAAGACAGCCCTTTTGAAATCCGCAGTCAGGCCGAGATCATGAACATGGCGCAGGAGACCGGCCAGATGTTTACCCTGTTGCTCGGAGGCATTGCCGGCGTCTCGTTATTAGTAGGCGGCATCGGCATTATGAATATCATGCTGGTGTCGGTCACCGAACGCACGCGCGAAATCGGCATTCGCAAAGCTCTCGGTGCACGCCGGGGCGACATCCAGCGGCAATTTCTCATCGAAGCGATGGTACTCTCGTTGTGCGGCGGCGCCATCGGGGTACTGATGGGCATGCTGGGGTCGCTGGCCATCAGCCATCTCGCCAGCATGGAGGCGACGGTAACCCTCGCCTCCATCGGCATGTCATTTGGATTTGCCGCACTGGTGGGTATCTTCTTCGGCTACTACCCAGCCGTTCAGGCCTCACGCCTAGACCCCATTGAAGCCTTGCGCTACGAGTAAGAAAGGATGGCTGCACATGCCACGCTGGCAATTAACAACGATGACCGCGGGCGCCATTTTACTGTGCGGTGGTGTCGCCTATCTCGCCGTGAAGGGCTTTGCGCCTCCGCCGGTGACTTATGACATCCAACCCCCGGTAGTCACGCAAACAAAATGGGTCCGGCAACTCGTGACCCTGGCCAATGGTCTGCCGCTGCTCGACAGTCAGGCACGTGCTCCCCTGACTGCGGTGCAAGCCCGCGCGTTGTTAAGGCTGTTGCGGCCGTCGCGCACAGCGGCGCTTGTGACGCCGGATCAGGCCCGCCACATCGTGGTTGCGCTGCGCCTGGTTCTCACCGCGGAGCAACGTGCTGCGCTGGCCCAGGGGGCGGAGCAAACGATCTCTTCCCCGAGTTCGCCGGCAGGCGTTCCCCCCGGCAGTATGACCGGTATGCCGCCCGGTCCCCCACCAGGCGGCATGGCAGGCATGCCCGCGCCGCCAACCGGCGGGATGCCGCCGGGAGGAAATGAGAATATTCCACCCCCCGCCGCCGGCGCTCGGGATCCGCATAGACCGCACAATGGTGGTCTGATCTCAGCGAAGGTTTTCGCATTTCTCGCAACAACAGCGGAAAGCAACCGGTAATTTTAACGCCAACTAGACAGTGTTCCAGGGGCGTATTTCACCGGCATGAGCGAGAGAAAGGTGCAGATATCCAATTGACAGTGCGCCGGATTGACCCTATAGTAAACTCGCGCGAAAGGTGCGCTTGTTGTGAAATCGCTGTTCAAACTGATCTCGTTCCTCAAACCCTACTGGCTCCCCGCCGTGCTGGCGCCGTTGTTGATGGTGCTGGAAGTGGCAATGGATCTACAGCAACCGCGCTATCAACAAATCCTCGTTGACGTGGGCATCGCGCACCATGATCAGGCGTTTGTTTTGCAGACCTGCCTGCGCATGATCGGCGTGGCCGGCCTGGGGGTGATCGGCGGGGTCGGATGCACCATCTTTTCCACTATCGCGGCGCTCAATTTCGGTACGGCGATCCGCGACCGCCTGTTCACCCACATCCAGCGCTTTTCGTTTGGCAATCTGGATCGCCTGCAAACCGGCAGCCTGATTACCCGCCTCACGAACGACGTAGATCAGGTGCAGGAAGCGGCGCTGATGTTTCTGCGCATCCTGGTGCGCGCCCCGTTGCTCACCATCGGCAGCCTGATCATGGCGTTGCTCATCGCCCCCCGGCTCACGCTGCTGCTGCTGGTCATCAGTCCGTTGCTCATCGCTATGCTCTTCTTCATCAACCGGCAGGCGCATCCGCTCTTTACCGCCATGCAGGAGCGTCTGGACGGGGTGAACGCCATTGTGCAGGAAAACCTGTCCGGCGTGCGCGTCGTGAAAGCGTTCGTGCGCGCTTCCTTTGAGAACACGCGCTTTGCCGCGGCGAATACCGCGCTGAGTGCACAAACCGTGACGGCGATGACCATGGTGGCGGGCATTATGCCCGGCATGATGCTGCTGCTCAACCTGGGCGTGGCCGGCGCACTGTGGTTCGGCGGCGTGGCGGTGCATGCAGGGACACTGCCGGTGGGTCACCTGCTGGCCTTTGTGAACTACCTGTTCCAGATGCTCGGGTCGCTGGCGATGGTTGGCATGTTGCTCATGCGCGTGGTGCGCGCGGATGCCTCGGCGGAGCGGATATTGGAAGTGCTGCAGAGCGTTCCGGAAGTACAGGATGCTCCGGAGGCGGTGACGGTAACCACCGCGCAGGGAGCACTCGCTTTCGACGGCGTAGGATACGGTTATGACGGTCCGACAGGGACGCCGGTGCTCACGGACATCACTTTCTCCATCTCAGCGGGACAGACTGCCGTCATCCTGGGCGCCACCGGAGCGGGAAAATCGACCCTGGTGCACCTCATTCCGCGACTGTATGACGTCACCGCGGGGCGCATCCTGCTCGACGGCGCCGATATCCGCAGCCTGACCCAGGACAGCCTGCGCCAGCAGATCGCCATCGTGTTGCAGGATACAGTGCTTTTTTCGGGCACCATCCGCGACAACCTGCGGTACGGCCGGCCGGAGGCGACGGATACCGAACTCGAAGACGCGGCACGCATGGCCTGCGCCCATGAGTTCATCACCGGCTTCCCCGACGGCTACGATACGGCCCTCGGGCAGCGTGGCGTCAATCTGTCCGGCGGACAAAAGCAACGGCTCTCCATCGCCCGTGCGCTGGTCGCCCGCCCCACCCTGTTGATCCTGGATGACTGTACCAGCGCGCTGGATATGGTCACAGAAGCGAAAATTCTTACCGCGCTGCGCACCTGGTCGCACCACTGTACGCACCTGCTGGTGGCCCAGCGCATCGGAGCCGCGCTGACCGCCGATCTGGTGCTGGTGCTGGATGGTGGGCGCCTGGCCGCCGCGGGTGACCACCAGACGTTATGGCGCACCAGTACAGTTTACCAGGAGATCGTGCGCTCGCAACGCGCGGGGCAGGAGGTGGACGATGTCCACTAAACGGCCGGCCCCGGCTGCCGATCCGATGCAGCGCTTCGGCATGATGCGCGGGCCCATGATGATGGGGGCGGCGGCGCCCACCGTGCGCGATCGCCGCGGCACCCTGCGGCGGTTGTGGCGCTATCTCAGCCGTGACGGCGCCGGATTGGCGGGCGTGGCGCTGCTGGTGACGCTGACCTCCGCGCTTTCCCTGGCCTTTCCGTATCTCATGGGACGCGCCATCGATGCCGTCAACGATCTGCACCGGCTGGCGCTGCTGGTTGGCGGCATCCTGCTCATCACCGTGCTCACCGCGGGGGGCGCCTGGTGGCAGAGCATCTGGATGCTGCGCGTGACCCAACGCACGGTGCGTGATATCCGGCGCGACCTGTTCGCCAAACTGCAACTCCTTCCCCTGCGCTTTTTCGACCGCCATCAGCATGGGGAATTGATGAGCCGACTCACCAATGATACCGACACGATCAGCGCCACGTTGGGCGACGGGGTCACACAGTTCATCAGCAGCGTGCTTATGGTCACCGGCGCCGGCGTGATTATGTTCTCTATGAGCTGGCGGCTGGCGTTGGTGTCCCTTGCCACCTTTCCGCTGGTGCTGCTGGCAACCTGGTGGATCGGCAAACAATCCCGCCAGGGGTTCCGCGACCGCCAGCAAGCGCTGGGCACGCTCAATGGGCTGGTTGAGGAGACGATACTCGGGCAACGCGTGGTGAAAGTGTGCCGGCAGGAAACGGCCGTGGTGGCGAAATTCGCCGCCGTCAACGCCGACTTGAAACGTACGGCAATCAAGGCGCTCATCTCGGTCGGGCTGATGGGGCCGGTGATGCAGGTGTTCCGTAATATCGGCTTCGCGTTACTGGTGGGGGTGGGCGGATGGCTGGTGATCACCGGACAAGCGCGGTTGGGCACCATGGTGGCGCTGATCACCTATACTGATTTCTTCAATCGTCCCCTGTTCCAACTGGCCAACCTGTACGGCACCATTCAGTCCGCACTGGCCGGGGCGGAGCGCGTGTTCGCTATATTGGACGAAGCGCCGGAGACGGAAGACGCCACGGACGCCCGGCCGCTGCACGAGGTGCGCGGCGAAGTGGAATTCACCCATGTCGATTTCCGCTATGTGCCCGACGTGCCGGTGCTCTGCGATGTCAGCTTCCATGCGGACGCCGGGCAGACGATCGCCCTTGTTGGCCCCACCGGCGCGGGAAAAACCACCATCATCAACCTGCTGACCCGCTTCTATGAAATCGACGCCGGCCTGATCAGCATTGACGGCCAGGATATCCACTCCCTGCGCAAAGACACATTGCGCCGGGCACTGGGCATCGTGTTGCAGGACACCTACCTGTTTTCCGGCACGGTGCGCGAAAATATCCGCTATGGCCGGCTGGACGCCAGCGATGCCGAAGTGGAAGCCGCCGCCGCGCTGGCCAACGCCGACACCTTCATTCGCCACCTGCCGCAGGGCTTCGACACCGTGCTCTCCGATGCCGGCAGCAGCCTGAGTCAGGGGCAGCGGCAACTGCTCTCCATCGCCCGCGCCATGCTCGCGGACCCGGCCATCCTCATCCTCGACGAAGCCACCTCCAGCGTTGACACCCGCACAGAAATCCATATCCAACAGGCCATGCACCGCCTGATGACCGACCGCACCAGCTTCATTATCGCCCACCGCCTGAACACGATCCGGCAAGCCGACTGCATTCTGGTAATCCAGGACGGACGAATTGTCGAACGCGGCACGCACGCCGAACTGCTGGCACACCAGGGCGCCTATCACCAGCTCTATGTCGGGCAAACCGGTGAAAGCGCGTAGTCTTCACGCCGCGCACGACCCGTGGGCGTTATCTACCCTCCGGATCATTCCACACGCGCATCTCCCCATTCCGCCGGTTCCAGACGGCTCTCGTTGGGGATGTCGTTGACGACGTTCGCGGTGAAGCTGTTGTTGTGCCAGTAGGCGCGGACGGCAGCGCTGGTGCCGCCGGCGTTGCCGAAGATATAGCCCACATCCAGGCGCAGGATCTGCCCGGGAGTCAGGGTCTTCAACCCGAGCATGTCACGCGGCACGACAGCGGTGACCGTGAAGCCTTCCGGTGTTTTGCCGTATCCGCGCAACTCCACGCGGTCAGTAACCGCGATTTCATCAAACGATTCGTTGCCGGTGGGCGAGGTGAGCAGAATCGACTGTCCGGTAAAACCGGCGACTTTCGGCCGCATGAGCACCGCCCAGGGTTTGTCCGCACGTTGACTGATCAGCAGGCGCACGTCGCCGGCCACCGGGGTGCGGCGCGTCGCATCGGCCTGCGGGTCGGCCGCGAGCTGAATATCGAGCAGGTTGCCGCCCTTATAAATCGTCTGCGGATTGACCACGCCATTGACCAGCGGGGCCGGCGACGCGACGGTGTAGCGGAAATAGAGGTTCGCCGCATCATAGGAGACTTGCACCTGGAACGCGTGCTGCTCATCGACGCTTTTTCCCACCGCATCGGCGGCCGCCAGTCCGGGAGCGCCGCCGCGGGCGAGCACCAGCGGATGTTCGCCGGCCACCAGCGCCGCATAGGACGTCCAGGCTTTGGCCGCCTGCGCGGCGAGTTCCGGGGTATAGTGATAAACGCCGCCCCGCAGGTCTTTGACCGTGTCGAGCCCGAGCAACTCGCTTACCCGGCAATCCTGATCTCCGGCGAGGACATACGTTTTCTTCGATCCCTTCGGTTGCAGCATCTGCCCGGCAAGGAATTCGACATAATAGACATTCGGCCCATTGTGCCCTTTGGCGGACTGCTCGAACACCTGGGAAACGAACAGTCCATCGTCGCGCACGACATCCACGGTGCCGAAATAACTCACCAGCCCGGAGTAGCGTCCCACCACGCCGATTGGACAGGTGGCGCCGCCGAGCGAACCGGGTTTGGGCGCGCCTTCATTGATGACGTCGCGCCAGGTCTTCAGGCCCGTATAATCCCAGGCGCGGGCGCCGTCGGGGTGATAAAGCGCCAGATCACCGCCGTCATGCCAACTCCAGAGTTGCGACCCCTGCGCATCGGTCCACGTCGCGCCGGTTGAACCCGGGGTGATGCGCACCGGTTTGGTGAAATCGTAGCTCGGTACGCCGTTTTTCCCGATGGCCGTGGGACGATAGACCACACCATCCGCATACAGCGTCAGTTCGGCGTCCAGCCATTGCGGTGTCGGGGTGCCGGCGGGCACCTCGCTGATCTCGGGCAGTTGCGCTTCCTGGTCGGCGTTGGCGTCGGCCCACACATAATCGTGGCCCGGCGGATATGCTTTGGTATCGCTCATGTTCGGGAACGGCGGCCGGGGGCAGAGCACCTCATTCGGATGATTGCGGAACCAGAAATAGAGCGGGCGAAAGCGGTCGCCCTCGCGCAGCCACATCACCCGTCCGAAGGCCCAAATCTCTGACATGGCGTATTGCCGTCCATTGCGCGCGGTGAAGACGCGGAAGGGGAAAAAGAAGCCGCCGTGGCCGGTGTCCAGGGCGTTCGCGGATTTCGGCGCATAATAGATGGCCTTCGGATACCAGACGCCTTTCTCGAGGTCGATATTCCAGATGGTGTTGTCAAAAAAGGCTTCGCGCGGGCGCTCCGGATCGATCCAAAGGAACGGTGAATAGGAGCAGGAGCCGAAAAATTCCTTCGTCAACTTGCCAGTGTTGGTATTCCACACGCTCACGCGCTTCATAGAGATAGCGGTTTCCGGCACCCAGAGCTTCCCCTGCCTATCCACGGCAATGCCCGCCGGGTCGCGCATGCCGGCGGGGTCGTATTTGCCGACCACCGGCCGACCGCCCCGCTTGCCGATGCTGCGGACAAAAGTGCCACCCGCGGTGAAGACGCTCACATTCTGCAACGCCCCCTGATTGGCGACATAGATCACCCCGGCGCTGTCCACCGCGATGCCTGCGGGGTTGTCGAGATGCATGGTAAGAAAATCCGCCGCATGGCCCGCAACAATGCGCACCACCTTCTCACCGCTGATGACCAGCACGGCGCCGTCAGCGGCGACTGCCAGGCGCCCGGGTTTGTTCACCGTCCAGGTGGTATCCAAGTCGCCTTTGGCCGCGTCATACACGCCGACCAGATTGCGTCCCGTAAAGCTGACATAGAGGAGTTGGCGGTCACAGGCGACGCCACCGGGGTTATTGGTCTCCGCGGCGCCGCCGGCGGGGGGCTGCAGTCCCTGCCGCCCATTGCCAAAGACCAGCGGTTGCCCGGAGGCTACCGCGTAGACATTCACCTCTTTCCCCTCACCTTCGCCATTTGCAAAGATGCGCGTACCATCCGTAGCAAGGATGGAGGCATTTTTTTGTTGCAATCCCCACAGCTTTTTCCCGTTCAGATCGGTGGCGATAATCCCCCACCCGGCTTCATGACCGGTCCAACCGAGAATCAGGCGATCGCCGGCCACCGCGGCCGCGGTGGGTGGGCCGTAATCGCCCCCCCAACCGCCGGAGCCGTCGGCGGTCTTCCACGCCGGTTGCCCGGAGTTGCCCACGGACATCACATAGCGCGTGCTGAAGGGGGCGTGGTAGAGCCCTTTCCAGGTGTAATCGCCCGCCGGCAAGGGTTTCCCGCTGCTGTCGAGGCCATCCCATTGTTCGGTAATCTCGCCGGCGTGTCGCGGCGCCTGGGCCACGATATGCCGCACGATGCGCTGGTCTTTGTCATAGAGCGCGACGGACGCCTCGCCGTCTGCGGGCATGGTGTAAGTAAAGGTTAAGGGTGTCGGCGTTGTGGGTTTATGGAAGGGATCGACCCAGGCCCGCGGGATATTGCCCCGATCAGTAAAAATCAGCTTGCCCCAGCAGGCCGAATCCTGCCAGGGAAACCCGGGCTGGCTCATCAAGTCATAGGCACACCCTGTATACACCAGGCCGGAGCCATCACCCCACAGGAATTGTAAGGTCGCGGTCACGATATCCCCGGCGACCGGGTGGGCATCCTGCACATTCAAAGTCTCCCAGGGGATGCGGTATTCAAAGGTGTAGCCTTTGCCATCGGCATCCGTACGATACGCGGCCTGAAAGTTGGCATGGGGGACCACGCCATGCGGCGCCCACGCGTCGCGCACCGGCAGCATGGCGAAGGATTTATGTATCTGCAATGCCGGTTCGTGGTTATCCGTGTAATACCAGAGCATCAGGTGCAGCGGTTGTCCGCTGTCTTCTCCCATGGTGCCCGCTGTGCCCAGGCTGCCGCGCAGGTACGGAAAGGGTTGTCGATGATCGGTGACCAGACGAAACTGGCAGCAATCGCCCATCCAGGCCTTATCGGCATCGGCCGCCGGATTGTGGCGATTCATCATCGGCGACGCATCCTTGACTTTCGCCGCGATGTACAACGCGTCGGCGTCATACATGACCGCGCATTCCGCACCCTGCGTCGCGCGCGTTTCCTCGCGCTCGTAACTTCCGATATGGCCACTCCAATCCCAGTCGTCGAGTTTGCCGTCGATCACCACTGGTCCGGGACGGGGCATGGCGTAGAGTTTCCGATTCAGCCCGCGACCGCTATCCGCCCGGAGCAGACTCGCGAGCGCGAAAAGCAGCAGGGAGAGGACAACGCGACATTGGTTGGCATGCATGGGGTAACCTCCACAGGTAGTTCATCTATGCGTATAAACATTGTAGCGATTCAGCACACGCGATACAATAGCCAGCGATTATACTATTTCATGGACAGACCACTCCTTGAAAAAAGGGACAAAGCCTGATTAATAGATCGTGTTCTCTCTTTACGAAGTCCATCGCTCCCGTCAAACACCGCGATCACAGCCCATCCGGCTACGGTAGGAAACTCAAAAATCAGCGGAGAATTCATTATCGCATGAGCCTTTGCACTTCGATGTGTGGAACGCTCTATTGCGCCGCAATTGGTGATTCACGGAAGGGCCTTCCAATGATGAATCAATACGAACAGAGTCTATTGGCTATGGAGCATTTGCTTAATGCCGTCGGCGAAGTCTATTGGGCACAGTGGATCCACTGTGATATTGAACAGTGGCGATCCGATCATGAAACGTCTCATCACCTTTCGGCCTACGGTGGAATGGGCACGCTCAACGATGTTGTAATTTGCCGGACGAACCAACACAATATCACCGAGTTGCAGGAGCCATGGGTTAATATTCTTTTCGAGTGGCTCACATCGATTTGCCACTACCTTGCGCAACACCCCGACGATTGGGTTACGGCTGAAACACTCTCGAATGCTGTTGGCAAGCATGATTCTGCACTTGCCGCCTTTATTGGCGGAGATAAGGCTCCTTCATCGATGAGGGGATTGGCCAGCGAGAACCGTAGGCTTGAAGGATGGCGTTGTCTACGCTGTGGACACTCCAAAGTTTCAAACTATAATATTGAATGCTTCATTGCAGACGCTTTATTGCCGTTTATGGTTTTCCGATATTGCGAGACGCTGACATTGGACAGACTGGTCGACCGAATCATTGCGCAAAACATCATTGAGATCGAACCTTTGCGCAAAAAACTGATCACCGCGGTGAAAACCAGTGGTATATCGTTTTCAGATCGTAGTGGGTGGTTACCATGTCCATGTTGCGGGGAAGATGACTCGGCGATCAATCGGTGGAAATTAGTCGCCGATGATACGTTCCATTTCACACCATCGGATGACAACTTACCGCTTCGTCAGTAGTTGCATTCCTAAATAGACACCGAAATAGGGACAAAGCCTTATTACTGGATCGTGGAAGAACCACGCCCCTACCAGGATCCATGCTGCGCAACCCCTATCCCTTCAGTCCTCTGCATCGCACCGATGTGTGTTCGTCCACGGACGAACACGAGGTGTAGCCTGTATCGGACGTCTGATCACACGGGTCATTAACCAGTGCAGAAACCCCGTATGGTCATCCGGCGTGAAAAACATTTGCCAGTGATTGGCCCGCAGAGTCGTATGGTGCGGCACACCCACGGCAACCGCTCGAGCGATACGGGGCATGGCAAAATGATACGACGGCAAGGAAGGATTGGCGTTAAAGAGGCTCCGTCCCTCTTAAAATCATTACGCCGCGCGGTAAATCACCTCGCCGGTGCGCTCGATTTCTTGCAGGAAACCGCCATTATTGCCGATCTCCAGCAGCAGATGGGGTTCGATCATCGGGTCAATCGGCGTGGAAAGCGCAGAAAGGCGTCTGAGAACCGCAAGGTAGTCCGCAGTGGCGACATCGTGGAAGACCACCGCAACATCGATATCGCTATACTCATGCGTATTACCCGTTACATAGGAACCAAACAAGATGACCTTCGTGACCGGCAATTCATGCGCGAGCACGACAGCATACTGTGTTACACGTTCAATAACTGCTGCTTTATCCATTGCAACATCTCCGCGGCCGCGACGGTCATCTGCTCACACTCAGGAACGGTTAACGCCGCCAGCAGTTTCGCTTTCTCAGCCGGATAGCGGCTTTCGATATTCATCGGTTGCATCGCGATCATCCACTGCTGTTGGTCTTCGGTCAGTTCATTCCATATATCGGACAACTGTGCCAACTTAACCAGGGCATGCATTTTTGGTGGAATAGCCTGGCGCCTTGCAGTATATACGCCCTTCAGCGCTTTCTCGATGGCCTGGTGGCACATGAAGGCAACGTATAACAACCGACGACTGGCAAGTATGGCCTTGGCCGTCTCCAAATCATAATCGGCCAGATCGAGCCAATACTCGATTTGTTGCCGTACTTGGTCAGCACTTAACGACTCATCTGCTACCATCTTACCGTATATTATACCATAAATGCCAGCATCATCAGCTCATTTGGTACATATAGAGCTTGTCCTACATCTATTACGAGGACAGACTACTAAACTTATCGAAGCGGGCTAACTTAACCTGCTCAGTCACTCCCGGAAGTTTGCGTAGCCCGTAATCATGATGGATGGCGCGCCCGGGAACGGTCGTGCTCCGATGGAAACGAAACAAGAATCGGACGAGAAACGGGATTGAAAAAAGGGTAAGTATCGCTCACCAGTGTCGCACTGTCATGGTCGGGGGGCAGGAATGCGCGGACCGCGCGGCTAATATGTCTGCTGAGGTGGCGCGATGTCAATCGGCAATCAATTCCTGGTTCTGCTGGTCTTTGCAATCGGGGGCGCAGCGGCGTTGCCGGCGGCGGTGGTCTCTCCGAGCAATCCACCCACGCATATACCGCCAGTGAGTTGGGGCGTCGGCGCTGGATTCCTGTATGGCTGGTTGGGCGCCAACACCGAATTGCACACCTCGCCGGATGTCGGGTTGACGGGGGGCATCGGCGCGGGGGGCTTTTTCGCCGGTGGTCACCTGTACCTCAGCGCCCCAGTCCGGCGCATCCGTTATCGGGTCACCGCGGGGCTGGCCGGCGTGGAACATAAACGCACGGATGGGACCATCGCTTCGCGCGTCACCCCGACGATCGGCATCGGCCTTACCTTCGCCAATACACGCAACGGGTACCGTGGACTGGATGCGGATATTTCCACCGCGGGCGTGAGCGTGGGGTTTCATTTTTAGTCCGGCATATCCGTGCCGACCCACCTTTTCCTCCACTCCCCCTTGACCCGGCGCCGGTTGCCGGGTAGCATAAGACCCCAACCTTCTTGCCAAATCGGAGTATCGCCCGTGGAAACTGTTTCGCTGCATGACCTGGTCCTGGACCGCGCCTTGAATCCCCGTTTACATGGCGTGGATCAGGATGTCGTCGAGTTTTACGCCGGCATTTTCGCGGATGTCGTTTGGCCGCCCATTCTGGTGGATCGCGCCACGCGCAAACTCCTGGACGGCTGGCACCGGGTGGAGGCGGCCAAGCGTGCGGGCATCTATAGCCTGGCCGTGCAATGGGTGGAGGCGAAAGAAGAAGAGCTCTTTGCGCTGGCGGTGAAGGCCAACCTGGGCCACGGCATCCGCCTGTCGCGCGAGGAACGTTTCAAGGCTATCGCCCGCTTGCAACGCGAAGCGTGGACGCCGGAGCGCATCACCGAATTCCTGGGCTGCTCTGCAGGCATGGTCGCGAAAACCGAAAAGGCGGAAGACCTGCGTATTAAATATAAAGTTCATGATAACCCCGCCGCGCGTCTGCCCACCGAAACGCTGGTAGAGGTGGTGCGCTTGCCGGAAGAGTTTCGCGATGAAGTGGCGGAACTGGCCTGCGAGGTGGAGGCGACCTGTTCTGATGTACGCCGGGCCGTACGCGGCGTCAAGCAAGGCGTCGTGGTGGCCACCGCGGACATCAAACGCATGATGACTGATCCGGAGTATGCCAAAGCGAAACTCAAAGCAGCCACCCCGGCGAACTCCGGCGACTGGTTGATGACCTTCGCGACCCTGGTCGATCAGATTGAGACCGCGCAAGTCTCCTTGAATCCATTGGAACGTGATACTGCCGTGCAGCTCTTTGTCCGCATGCGCAACTGGGCCAATCGCAACCTGGTGTCATTAGGCGTCGAGCAACACCCGTCGTTGATGTGAGCCCCACCCTACTCCGCGCCGCGCACGGCGAGGCGGCGTTCGAAGGCGGTGCGCAGGCCCATATCGCCTTCTTCCAGCACTTTGGCGGCGCCGAGAACCACACAGCTTAACGGGTCTTCCGTCACGTAAGCGGGCATGCCGGTGGCGTGTTGCACCAGACGGCTCATGCCGCGCAACAGGGCGCCGCCACCGGTGAGTGCGACACCGCGCTCCATAATATCCGCCGAGAGCTCGGGCGGGGTCTCCTCCAACGCCACTTTCACCGCATCAAGGATCGCCAGCACCGGCTCGCCGATCGCCTCGCGCACCGCGGCGCTGGAGAGGGTTACCTGCGCCGGCAGCCCGGAGACCAGGTCGCGCCCGCGCGCCAGATAGGTCAATTCGCGCGGCAACGGCCACACCGACCCGATCGCCAGCTTGATGGCCTCCGCGGTGCGTTCACCGATCTGCAGGTTGAATTCGCGTCGGGTGTAGGCGGCAATCGCCTCATCGATCTCATCGCCCCCCACGCGAATGGAGCGCGAGAGCACCACATCGCCGAGAGAGATGATGGCCACTTCGGTAGTGCCGCCACCGATATCCACCACCATGCTGCCCGTCGCTTCATGAATGGGCAGCCCGGCGCCGATGGCGGCGGCGACCGGCTCCTCGATCACCCAGGCATCCCGCGCACCGGCACGGCGCGCGGCATCCTTCACCGCGCGGCACTCCACCTCAGTCACTCCGGAGGGGACGCCGATGAGCATGTGTGGATGAATGAAGGGACGACGGCGATAGACCTTCTCGATGAACAGTTGCAGCATCTGTTCTGCGGCGTCGAAATCGGCGATAACCCCATCGCGCAGCGGGCGCACCGTGGTAATGGCCCACGGGGTACGGCCCAGCATGCGCTTGGCCTCGTCCCCGACGGCGCGCACCTCGCCCGCGTCCTTTTCGATAGCAATCACCGACGGCTCACGCAACAAAATACCCTTCCCCCGCATGTGGATCAAGGTATTGGCGGTGCCGAGATCGATTGCCAGCTCCGGCGTCCAGCGTTGAAAAAAGTGACGAAAATCCATCATAAACCTGTCCGACGGTGTGTCGGGTAACGTGCAACCATTTCGACAAGGAACGCGACGTCCCCTTTTCACCCCATCACACGAAGCTTTTGAGCCTGTCTCAAAGGTGCGACTGCTGATGACACGAAAAATGCCGGTGCGGTGTGTATAGCCCCCTTGTCGGCACTCCGTGCATTGTGTAGTATGTGCGGACGCATCTGTGATAATTGGGGGGATATCGTCGCGTGACGTTTCATTGGACGCCAATCGGATCAAACGGCTGGCTGGGCTGGGAGATTGGATGCGTGTTGCTGGTCATGGCCGCCGTCTTTTTCTTTCGGATAGACCTGCGCGGCAGGGAGTGGATTCAGCAGCAGCGCACGACGCTCACGGATGCGATTTCCCGGCGCGTGAAGCCGCTGGGAGATGGGCGCTATATGCTGCCGCCGTTGGCCCTGGTGCTCTGCTGGGGGTACCTGGCGCACAATTCCCTGCTCATCAATATGGTGTGGCAGTGTTTTCTTAGCTTCGCCCTCACCGGGGCTATCGCGCAAAGCTGCCAGTTTTTTATCCATCGCCACCGGCCGAACGATAGCGAGACGCCCTACCAGTATGACGGCCCACTCTTCACTTCACGGAATCGCTCATTCCCCTCCGGACACGCTTCGGTGGCTTTTTGTTTGGGCACGGTGCTGGCGTCCACGTTTACCCAACCGGTGATCGTGCCGATCGCAATTTATACGGTGGCCACCCTCACCGCGCTCTCGCGCCTGAACGACAACATGCACTGGCTGTCCGACGTTTTCACCGGCACGGCGCTGGGCATCCTCTGCGCCCTGGCTTCCGTGCAGTGTACCTTCGTTTGACGGGTGGTTCACCCCACCCTCTTACGACTTTAGCCGCCATATGGTGCCTTGCGGGGTATCTTCCAGCACGACGCCTATCTCGTGGAGGCGGGTGCGGATGATATCCGCCAGCGCGAAGTTCTTCTCTTTGCGGGCCAGCGCGCGCAGTTCGATGAAGAGCTCCATGAGTTGGGGCGCCAGGGTATCTTCCGCACCGGCGGTAGGCAGTAAATTGATGCCCAGCACCTCGGTGAAGCGCAGGATATATGCGCGGGCGTCGGCAATGGCGTGCAACGCGTCGGCAGTGGGCACGAAACCAGGGTCACCAATGTGGCGGTTAACCTCACTCACCAGGTCAAACAGCACGGCGATGGCGCGTGGGGTGTTGAAATCATCATCCATGGCCACGCGGAAGTCCGCCTCCACTGTCGCCAATCGGGCGTGCAATGGAGACAGGGAGGCGCCTGGTGCGACATCGTGCGCCGGACTGCCAAGGACACGCGCCATATTCAGCACGCCCAGGCGCAATCGCTCATAGGAGGCTTTCGCCTGATCCAACCCCTGGTCAGAGAAGTCCAACGGTGAACGGTAGTGCGCGGCGCTGAGGAAATAGCGCACAACTTCCGGCGCGTAGCGTTCCAATACCTCGCGCACGCTGAAGAAGTTGCCCAACGATTTCGACATCTTCTCCTTGTTAATGGTCACGAAGCCATTGTGCATCCAATAGCGGGCGAACGTGGCCGTCGCATCCAGCGCGCCTAGACTTTGCGCCAACTCATTTTCGTGATGCGGAAAGATGAGATCCTGTCCGCCGCCATGGATATCAAAGTCGGCGCCAAGATACTTCAACGACATAGCCGAGCATTCGATATGCCAGCCCGGTCGCCCCGGTCCCCAGGGACTGGGCCAACTGGGTTCGCCGGGTTTGGCCGCTTTCCACAGCGCGAAGTCCAGCGGGTCGCGTTTGATTTCGTTCACCTCTACCCGCGCGCCGGACTCCAACTCATCAATTTTGCGGCTGGAGAGCGCGCCATAACGGGGAAATTTACGCACTTCAAAGTAGACATCGCCGTCCACCGCGTAGGCCAGGCCGCGCTCCACCAACGATGCAACCAGGTTGATGATCTCAGGGATATTCTCCGTGGCCTTCGGGTAGATCGTGGCGCGCTTGACGTTCAACGCGTCCATTTCCTCAAAATAGATCTGCATAAAGCGCTCCGGCAAACTCTGCCAGGGGACGCCTTGCTCACGCGCGCGGTTTATAATTTTGTCGTCAATATCGGTGAAGTTCTGCACGTAGATCACGTCAAAGCCGCGATATTCCAGATAGCGCCGAATAATGTCAAAGGCCACGACCGCGCGGGCATTGCCAATATGCGGATAGTCATAGGGCGTCACACCGCACACATACATCGCGACCCGTTGTTCGTCGCGCGTGACTAATGGTTCGACTCTTCGCGTTAACGTGTTATAGAGGTGTACCGTCATCGTCATGCCATCCTTCGCCGAGATGATACCACGTAGCGACGGATTCGGGGAGAGGGTCCGGGAGCGTGCGGGGGAAGAAGAGATCGGCGGCAGCGCCGACGAGACATTATCTGCGGTGTGCCAGCGGAAATCCCAATTCTTCGCGTTGCGTCACATAGCCTTGCGCGCAGCGGCGGGCGAGGGAACGGACACGGTCGATATAGCCGGTACGCTGGGTGACGGAGATCGCGCCGCGGGCATCGAGGATATTAAAAGTATGGGAGCAGCGCAGGGTGTAGTCGTAGGCCGGGATGATATCATGCGCTTCCAGGAGGCGATCAGCTTCGTGCTCATACCCATCGAACAGGGTACGTGCCAACGCCGGATCGGCCAGAGAGAAGGTATACCGTCCCCATTCGTATTCCGCCTGGCGGTTCATCTCGCCATACGTGATGGTGCTGCTCCACTGGATTTCCTGGTAACTGGACACCTGCTGCACGGCCATGCTGATGCGTTCCAACCCATAGGTCAATTCTACGGATACCGGACTGAGCTCCAGGCCGCCGGCAATCTGGAAATAGGTGAACTGGGTGATCTCCAACCCGTCGAGCCACACCTGCCACCCCACCCCTGAGGCCCCGAGCGTCGGAGATTCCCAATCGTCTTCCATGAAACGAATGTCGTGATGGCGTGGATCGAACCCCAACGCGCGCAGACTGTCCAGGTAGAGCTCCTGAATATTATCCGGCGAGGGTTTGATGATGACCTGATACTGATAATGTCGGTACAGGCGATAGGGGTTGTCACCAAAACGACTGTCTGCCGGACGTCGTGATGGCTGGACATAGGCCGCGGCCCACGGTTCAGGTCCCAACGAACGCAGGAAGGTCGCCGGGTGCATGGTGCCCGCGCCAACCTCCACGTCATAGGGTTGCTCAATAACACACCCTTGTCGCGCCCAATACTCTTCCAACGATCGAATGATTTCCTGAAAGGTCACGTGGCGATTATAGCACCTGGACAGAGGGGCGGCAAGGAAGAAGCGCGGGATGGAGAATCGTCTCCGTGGGAACCGACTTACTGGGTACCGCCGGCATTCCGCAACACCTCGATAAGGTCTTGATATTTATTCTCCATGGCCAGAGTGAGCGGGGTTTTCCCGGCGGCGGTTTTCGCGTTGACCGGGGCCTGGTGGGCCAGCAACGCCTGTACAGCGCGGGTATTGTGGGCCAACACGGCCAAATGCAGCGCCGTGCGTCCGCCTTTGTCGGCGTGGGTGGTGTCGGCGCCGGCGGTAAGCAGGTTATCGATGAGCAATTGGCGCGGGGCGCCGGGGGTCTCCACGGCGCGCAGGAGCGGGGTGCGGCCCGCATCGTCCACGGCTTCCAGTGGGGCGCGATGATGTATGAGCAACAACGCCATTTCCGGCAGATTGCGCGCGCAGGCGATATGCAGCGGGGTGGCGCCTTCCTGGTCCGTTAAACGCACCGGGGCGCCCTTTTGCAATAAATACTGGACAATCTCCACCTGATTGCCGGACACCGCTTGATGCAGGGGAGTGGCGCCGTTGGCCCCCTGGGTATCGAGAAAGGCCCCATGTTCCACCATGAATTGTACCATGGCAAGTTGTCCGGATTCGACAGCCGCATGCAAGGGGGCAGCGCCAGTAGAGGATTCGTGCGCGTGCAGGTCAGCGTTGGCCGCCAGCAGTACCCGGACGCACTCTACTTTGCCGGCGCGTGCCGCCAGATGCAAGGGTGACGCACCGAGATTGGTTACGACGTTCACCTTCGCCCCATGCACCAGCAACTCGGTGGCTACTTCCGAAAACCCGTGCTGCGCCGCGATATGCAGAGGCGTGTACCCCGCGGTGTTGGCGGCATTCACCACGGCGTGGCGTCCCAGCAACAATGCGATCACCGGCATGCTATTCGCCGCGGTTGCCAGGTGCAGCGGGGTGTTGCCCTGCGCATCGCGCACCGTCACGTCGGCGCCTTGCGCCAAGAGAAAGGCGGTGATTTCCTTTACGTTGCTCATGGCGGCCAAATGCAGGGGAGTGCGCCCACTGTTATCCGCGATTTTCAGATCTTTATGGTTGAAAATCAACCTGATCACCGCCAGATTGCCGCCCAATATCGCCTGGTGCAGCACCGTCTGCCCGGTAGTGGCGGAGACGACGGCGGTGGCGCCATGGGCGAGAAGGACGGTGACATTCTGCGGCAGCCCATGCAAGGCGGCCAATTGTAGGGGAGTTTCGCCACGGGTGGAGACGGCATTGACCTTCGCTCCTTTAGCCAACAGCGCCTGGAGCACGGTGATATCCGTGTTGAGTGCCGCTTGATGCACAGGCGTGAATCCATCATTATTCACCGCGTTCACATCGGCGCCGGCGGCGAGGAGACGACGGACGATCGCGCTATTCCCGCGCATCAGCGCCAGAAGAAGCGGCGTGTAGCCGGTGCTGTCTCGGCTGTCGCACTTCACGCCGGCAGCGAGCAAGGCGTCAACCAGGGGTGCGCGCTCGTAGAGGACTGCCTCATGCAAGAAGGTCCACCCGCTGGGACTGACCGCGTTCAGATCTGCATGGGCCGTGATTAACGTCTGCACAACATCCAACCGGTTGCCGGCGATGGCGTTATAGAGCGGTGTGGTGCCTGCGGCGTCACGCGGATTAAGGTCGGCGCCTTTTGCAATGAGCAACTGCACCACGGCCAACGGTGCGTGCAGGACAGCCAGATGCAACGGTGTCTCCTGCTGGTAACTCCCCGGCGCATTGAGTGGCGCGCCACTTTCCAACAACAGGCGGACCAGCGCGGTAATTTCCTCGGGATGCGTTTCGCGCCAGGGGAGCGTTCTGGGACCTTCAAGGGGTAGTTGACGCAGGTATGGGAAAAGACCAGGTATACTCGTCGGCGGCGTCCCCCAGCGCAGTGCCCAATGCAGGGGTCCGGCGCCGGCGCGGTCGGACTTCTCCATGGCCGCGCCATGTGTCAGCAGCCACAACACCAGCGCGCGATGTCCGGCATAGGCCGCCAGATGCAGGGGCACAATCCCGTATTTATCCGCGGTATTGACGTCGGCGTGCTTCGCAACCAGGCGCTGTACGCCTGGGAGATCACCGGTAAGTGCCGCGACATGGAGCGGGGAGAGTAGCGGCAAGGGATTGACGGAAGGCGCCGGTGATGCCGGTCCGACAACGCCTCCCGCGGTGCCCGGAAGCACGACAAGGGTGAGATACAAACAGAGAAGCAGTATCGTAACGTGCATGCGGCACATGCCGGCCTCCAATGGCTGAACAATTGATCTCGTATGATACCATAGCCTGGATTATTCATGAAGTTTTTGACGGCCGGGGTCGCCCGCTTTATTCGCAAAGCGAATAACGCTTCGGCTAGCTGTAGCATTATTCATGTGTTCATGAATAATGCAGGGGTAGATACAACAGGTGGTTACAAAAGAGTTCCCGAGCAGCTAAGCCACATTTACTTCCAGTACATCACCAGCACAATGGCCACCAGCGTCAGCACCGCCCCGGTCGCGCGAAAGGTATAGGCCCGCCAACCAGCCCGTTCCACCGTGCTGCCCCGCCCCAGGACCAGAAAGGCGGTTAGTCCCACGATCAGTAAGCCGCGGATATTATAGACAATATTCGTAAACGTCACGCTGGTGCTCAAGCCGAAGGCGGTGAACAGTGCGTATTGTGTTCCGAGAACGGTCGCACCGCTGATCAGCAGCGGCCAGAGGACCGGCCGGATTCGTGACCACTGCACGCGGTCTGCTGTCGACCAGCAGGCCTGACCTGCGAGTGCGAGCAACGACCCTACGCCCATGAAGCAGGTGATATAAAGGGTGACCCCCAGACTGTTGCCGTTCCAGTTGGTGATCGCCTGCTTGATGAAGAGATCACACACGGCATACGCGAACGCCGCAACGGCCATCAACACCACCCCGGGCCGCAACAGGTCGCGTGTCTGCAGACTCCAGCGGTCACGCTGGCTGATGAAGGTAATGCCGACCATGCTCACCAACGCGCCCAGCGCTACGCCCGGTGTGATGATTGTGCGATGCAAGAGAGATTCCAACACCGCGAGGAAAATGACTTTCAACCCCAGGATGGGCCCGACGACTGACACATCTTCGCGCGTGAACGCCAGCATCAGCACGACATAGCCGCCCAGACCCAGGGCCACAGCTACCAATACCGGGAGCCAGGCCGCAGTCGGCGGCGCCTGGTGCAGTGCGATGATGAACGGCACGCTGCACAACGCGGCCAGTATTTGGATAAGGAAGGTCGCCTGCAGTGCCCCCAGGGTGTGCGGTGCTACGACATGTTTGTTCGCTACATTATTGACACTATTGAGCAGCGCTGCACAGAAGACGGCGAGATAGTACACGAGCATACCCTTGTATGATACGGCCTGTGGCGCTGAACTCCTGCTGGTGGTCGAAAGCAAAGGACGACCGGGGGAATGGGTGGTGAATCCCCCCGTTCCCCGTCTGGCCAGTACTTACAGCGTGGTCGCGACGAGACGCTTGGTAATTTCCGCGACGTGCGTTCCCTGGAAACGCGCGATGGCCAGTTCATTGTCGCTGGGCAGGCGTTGCCCTCTGCCGCCGGCGATAGTCGAAGCGCCATATGGCGAACCGCCGGAGATCTCATCGAGCGTCATCTGACGTGCTTCGGAGTAGGGCACGCCGACAATGATCATGCCGTGGTGTAACAGGGTGGTGTGGAAGCTCAATATAGTGCTTTCCTGCCCCCCATGCTGGGTCGCGCTGCTGGTGAAGACGCTGCCCACCTTGCCGATAAGCGCGCCGCGCGCCCAGAGTCCAGCGGTCTGATCGAGGAAATTGCGCATCTGCGCCGCCATGTTGCCAAACCGCGTCGGCACGCCAAAGATGATGGCGTCTGCTTCCGCCAACTGTTCGACGCTCGCGAGCGGGATATGCGCGAATGCCGCTTGCGCGGCGCCGGCGCCCGAAGCCTCGAGTGCCGCCTCGGGCACAAGTTCCGGCACGCGAAGGAGGGTGACCTCGGTGCCCGATACGTCGCGCGCCCCCGCGGCCTCGGCCTCAGCCATCTGGTACACGTGTCCATACATACTATAGAACACTACGAAAATTTTCGTCGCCATAAAGATATCCTTTCTCACCGACACAGCGTGTGGAGTGACGGCTGCCTGTGATACGCTTCCCGGCGCCAGCGACGACTAAACCCGACATCGTTACTCTACCGCTGTCCCTTCCGCTTCGCTTCACCGTCGATGGCGCGGCGGCGGAGTTGTCCACAGGCGCCGCCTACTTCCTGACCGCGTGACCGGCGCAAGGCAGCTTCCACATGATAGGCGGTCAGCAGGTCGGCGAAGCGCGCGGCGCGCGGGGTGAACTCCGCGGACGTCAGGCGCAACCCCACGGGCAGGCCGTCGCTGGGGTTGAGCGGAATGACGTTCACCATCGCCTGAAAACCGCGCACTAATCGGGCTATCGCCTCTGCATGCTGCGGGCTATCATTGACGCCGGGCACCACGGTATATTCGAAAGAGATCTTCCGCCCGGAGCGCCGCACATACTGGCGCGCCGCGGTCATCACTCCGTCTAGTGGATATTGTTTGGCGATGGGCAGCAGCGCAATTCGGCCTTCCTGCGTGGGAGCGTGCAATGAAATGGCCAGGTTCACCTGCAGCCCTTCCGTGGAAAGGCGTTCGATTCCCGGCGTCAACCCCACCGTAGAAATGGTGATGCGCCGTTGCGCCAGATTCATGCCCAACGGATGGATGAGCAGACGCACCGAGCGCAACACCTCTTCGTAATTGGCCAGCGGCTCGCCCATGCCCATATACACGACATTGGTCACCTGTTGCCCAGCAGGCAGGCTTGCGTGCACGCGATACACCTGGCCCACGATCTCCGCCGCGCTCAGATTGCGTGTGAATCCGCTCTGTCCGGTAGCGCAAAACACGCACCCGAACGCGCACCCGACCTGTGTCGAGACGCAGACTGTCACGCGCGCCGAGTCGGGGATCGCCACCGTCTCCACGGTGTGCCCGTCGGCCAACGCGAAGAGAAATTTCGTCGTACCATCCGGCGCCGCGACGTGTTCCACCAAGCGTGGGACGGTCAACGTAAAATGCGTCTCTAGGGTGTGTCGCAATTCCGCGGGCAAATCGCTCATGGCGGCAAAGCTCTCTACATGTCGCTTGTGCACCCAGGCGAATAACTGCCGCGCGCGAAATGCCGGCGCGCCTAATTCCGTCAGCGTCGCAGTCACCTCATCCGGCAGCATGCCGGCCATCTCCTGTTTTGCTGTATGGTTGAGTGGGTTCTGGTCTGTGTGTTCCGTCGTCATCTGTGATCCGATCTCATTAGCCCGCTTTATTCGCGAAGCGAATAAAGCTCTGGCTACTCCGTTTCTTTCCGCAATGCCGCGAGCAAGGCCAAGAAAAAGGCGCGATTGTCCAGACAGAGATAATCCAGCGTGCCGCCCATGCGATAGAACGTTTTGCAGAAGCGCAGATAGTAGGCGGGGTGCGTGATCGGCGGCTCGCCGTGCGACCAATCCCAGTCCCCGCCGGCTTGAATGTCGTTGACGATGAGGTGGTAATCAGCCAGTGCCGTTCCCTGCTGGGCCAGTGCCTGATTATTGGCCATGGAGAGTGCTTTTTCGAAGATCATCGGCGCCATGATGGCCGACCCTACCGTGATATGCACGCCCCCCTCTAACTGGCTCACGCTATGGGCATACTTGAGGAAATCGCGCACTGCCCCACGCCCGATAGCCCCACCGCAGTTCAGCGGATGTGTGTAAATAATATCATACCCCACGCCGGGATGCACGGTGAAAGGCACCCCCAGCCGGTAGGCGGCATGCTGCACGCTATAAGTTTTAAAGGGATGCGGCATGGCCAGTTGCCCGGCAGGAAGGGCAAAATTGGTAACCAGATAGAGTAAGTCTGCCAGGGCCCCTAGTGTTTCATCCGGTGCCGCGAGTGTTGCCTGTTCCGCTATGGCGGTGCGCAAGGCATCCGGCGTGGGCAACAGCAGTCCATCCTCGCTGATGAATTTTCCCACCGCTTCGCCATAACCCAACCCGGCGGTACCCCCTACCGCCACCGCGAGATTGATGGCGCGCCCGGTTTCCTCCCAGGTGCCAAATTGTCCGTGCGCCACATTTTCGCGCACATCTTCACCACTGCGGCCCAGAAAGGCGAATTCCCAGTCATGGATCGACCCCGCGCCGTTCGTGGCGATATGGGTCACCCAGCCCTCCTCCAGGAGACGGATAATGACCGGGCTCAGGCCATTTTTAATCAGGTGCGCGCCAAAGGTAAGCATTACCGGTCGTCCCTGACGGCGTGCGGCAATCATATACGCCGCAGTGCGCGCTACGCGTGCGGCTTCCACCGGCGGCAACTCCGGCGGCGTGGCTTCCGGTAACACGGCAATTTGGGTAATCGCGATTTTATGCCGGCGTTGCGCCAAGGGGAAGATCTGCAACCGTCGACGGTCGAAATAGGGCATAGTGGCCTTTCACGTCAATCCAAACGCATATTGACAAACAGCATGAGGGGCAACGGCATCCTGCCAAAAACAACGCTCCTTGCTGGATTTTCTTCCTGTTGCTCGATATATGACTCTACTCTTCCCGATTCTTTCGCCCGGATTATTCATGATCGAATTGACTGCCGGGCTGACTGAGGCATTATTCGAAATGTTATGAATAATGCTGGTTAGTGCCTCAATACCCCATGGCCCTGAGAATCGCTGCCAGTCTGGACAACCGTTCCCCGATTATTTCATCATCTCTGCTGAGCGCCTGCACGAATAATTGGATATCTTCGTCGATTTTCGGGTTGTCCACGCAGACCTCTACCGTCATGGCGTCCCCCTGCAAGCCAACACGGTCGATGCGCGGATTCTCGGGATCATACAGCTTGGGGAAGCGATAGGATTCACGAAGATACTCTTTCGCCCGGCAGACTAAAATCGCCAGATCGAGTACACGGTGCAGCGGCAATTCTTCAGACTGGCGCGACCATTTTTCCCCGGTGTACCGCCAGATTTTCGCCGAGATGTCGACCTTCCCCCGGTCATTCCATTGCGCCAGCCCCAGCGACAGCCCCTTAGCATCGGATTGATATGCCTGTCGGCCATCTACGCGGTCGTAGTCTTCGGTGACAATCACCGGCTTATGCTTCAAAGTCGTGGGGATTTTCACAACCATTCCTCCAACTGATATACTACGCTAGTCATTTACTAATTTAGTAAATGACTAGCGTAGTATATCATAAAAACTATTCGTGTCAAGACTTCCTCTGGCGAAATACGAACGCCGCAGCATCCTCTTTAAAACGTGGCAATTTCAAAACCTGACCTAGCAGTCCGCGGCGACGTAGATTGACACCGTACGGGGAACCCGTTATGATTGCCGCGGTATTGAGATCATTTTTGCTGTCGGGGCCGTGCCCGCCGGCGCCCCGGGTTGCTGTGCGCCACGCTCCTGCGTGGTTTTTTTATGCGCCGCGACGTGGGTGCTCCCGGAACTCCCCACCCGGCAATGGTGAAACGGATTGATGAACGCCTCAACAACTGATGCCGTGTGCCCGTATTGCGAACGCCCAATCACCGGGGATGCTCCCCACATCACCTGCGACACCTGCGGCGCGTGCTCTCATGAAGCCTGCTGGGTGGCACGCGGTGGTTGTGCCACCCCTGCATGCGCGGGACAGCCGATCCCACTGGTAACCGATGACCCGATACAGGACCTTCCCACGGTTGCCGTGCCGGTCGAACCCGAAAAACCGCGCCGAAAATCTTCCTCAGTCGTAGCGGGCGCGGCCATTATCTTTGCCGGTATGCTGCTCAGCCGGGTGCTGGGACTGATCCGCGAAAACATGATGTTCGGCACCTTCGGCGACTCCAATACCGCGGGGGCCTACAACCTGGCTTTCGTCTTCCCCGACCTTTTCTACAACCTGCTGGCGGGGGGCGCGATGAGCGCAGCTTTTATCCCCGTGTTCACCTCCTACCTGTCCAAGGACGAAGATCATAAAGCCCATGAGGTAGGCAGTTCCGTCTCGACGCTGCTCTTGTTGGCGATGACCGTCTGTGTGATCATCTGCATCATTTTTGCCCCGCAAGTGATCGGCGCGCTGCAATGGTTGCAACCACCGGACAAGCGACTCGACCCGGCGTCCATTGCCCTGACTGTGTCCTTGACGCGCATCATGTGCTTCATGCTCATCTTCACCGCGCAATCCGGACACCTGACGGGTATTTTACAGTCCTTCAAACACTTCCTGACGCCGGTGGTGGTGTGGTTGGTCTACAATGTGGCGATCATCCTGGGCATCGGGGTTTTCAGTAAATTAGCCATCTTTGGCGGTTCACCGACGAATCCGAGTATCCACGGCGTGGCGTATAGCGTAGTCTTCGGCGCCTTCCTGCTGGCGGCCATCCAGTTCCCCGTAGCCATCAAATATGGCTTCCGCTTCACCTGGAAACTCGACCTCAAGCATGAAGGCGTGCGGCGGGTCTTGAAGCTTTTTCTCCCGGTAATGATCAGCCTGGCCCTGTCGCAGATCAACCTGATGCTGCTGCCGTTGATTATCGGGACGCATTTCGGCCTGCCGGCGGTAACGGACATCCGCGCCGCCAACCGGCTGGTGCTGTTGCCGTTGGGGCTCTTCGCGATCGCCATTTCCACCGCGGCCTTCCCCAAATTGGCCCAGTTAATGGCCCAGGGGGAGAAATCCGCGTTCCGTTCCACGCTGGTGCAGAGCATTAAGATGATCCTGCTGCTCTCGGTTCCTTCCGCGATGATCCTCTTTGTGCTCGCGGAACCGATCACTTACCTGCTCTGGGGCGGCGGAAAGTTCGGCGCGACGGGGGTGCAGGCATCGGCCTTCGTACTCATCTTCTTTGCCTGGGGCTTACTTGGTCTGGGTCTGGCGCAAATTCTGAACCGCGCGTTTTACTCCATGCACGATACCCTCACGCCCACTGTGGTCGGCGTAGCTATGGTTGCGGCCAGCATTCTCCTCTCTCTCTATTTTGCAACCCACAATAGCCTGGGGATGGATTATGCCAGCGTCGCGCTGGCGACCACCGTGACCACGACCGCCAGCACACTGGTGCTCCTCGAATTGCTGCGCCGTCGTCTCGGCGGCATAAATGGCTGGTCACTGCTCATCACGACTGGTAAAATCTTCCTGGGCGCCACGGCCATGGGTATCGTGATGTATGTTGTGGCGAAAGGGCTGGCGCCCACCTTCGGACACGCCACGCTGGGCCCCGTTTTTCGTTGGCCGGCGCCACCCGTGCCGCATGAGCGAGACATTACGACCATCGCCGCCATCCATGTACCGCGTTTGCTCTTACTCGCGCAAGTCGGCGCCAGCCTCCTCGCCGGCGGCGCCGTGTATGCCGGGGTGCTGTGGGTGCTGAAAGTAGACGAACTCAAAATGATTGTTGCGCGTCTCACCGGACGTTTTCACCGCCCGGCAGCGGGATAACGACGATTACTGCGCAGTCGGCAGTGGAGCAACAGATGACTCTCGGCAGGTTGACCGGCGCCACAACACGCTGCCTCCTGCATCGGTCAACAAATCTTTGCGTCTTCGTGAAAACCCTCTTGCATCCTCGAATTGAATCTGCTATACTTCTCCGCTGTATGTGCCCGGCGAAGACCGGAGCGGAACCGGGAGAGGAGTACGTCCTAATGGCATCGTTATGTGAAATTTGCGGAAAGGGTACGCAGACTGGCTATAGCATCAGCCATTCGCATATCCGTACCAAACGAACCTGGAAGCCCAATATTCAGCAGGTGCGCGTGCGCAATGCCAAAGGCACGCCCAGCCGCGTCAACGTCTGCACCTCCTGCTTGAAGGCGAACAAAGTCATCAAGGCTTATTAAGTCCGGCCTTTGCGCAATCTTTTCACCGCCGTCCCGGCCTCCGGGGCGGCGGTTTGCGTAGAGGACGATTCGTCATGACCATCAGCTTACAGCCGAACAACGACCTTTCCACTCGCGTGCGTGCATTCGCACACGCGGAAGGACTCTGGTCGACCGGGGCCATGGTTGTCGCGGCGGTGTCCGGCGGACCGGATTCGCTGGCCTTATTGGAACTGCTCGTTGGTCTGGCCGACGAGGAAGGACTGCGTCTTGCCGTAGGACACGTCAACCACGGATTACGTGAGGAAGCGACGGCGGACGCGGAGTATGTGGCCGACCTGGCCACGCGACACGGATTACCGTTCCGCTGCCAGCAGGTGGATGTACGCGGGCGCGTTGCCGCCACCGGTGACTCTGTCGAGATGGCGGCACGCTTTTTGCGCTATGCGGCACTGACCGCCATCGCCGAAGAACTGGGCGCCACGTATATCGCGACCGGTCACACTGCGAACGATCAGGCTGAGACGGTGCTCATGCGCGTGTTGCGCGGAACCGGGATCACCGGACTGGCGGGCATCCCCCCCCGCAGGGGGATGATCATTCGCCCGTTGTTGCCGGTCTGGCGCGAGGAGATTGATGCCTTCCTCGCGGCGCGCGCCCTCATCGCCTGCCAGGATCTCTCCAACCTGTCTCCCGACTTCCTGCGAAATCGCTTGCGGCGGAACCTGCTGCCGCTGCTCGAAACGGATTATGCCCCGCGCGTGCGCGAACACTTGGTGCACCTGGCCACCCTGGCACGCGATGACGACGCGGCGCTGAACACCTGGGCGCAGGCGGCATATGACGCACATCACCGCCTGCTGCCGCGTGGTGGGGTGTTGATCTCCCCATTACCAGAACTCCCACCGGCCGTTCAACGGCGTGTGTGGCGTCTGACGCTGGCCGTATTGCGCGGCCAGTTGGAGGAGATCAGTTTCACTCACCTGCGGGAAATCGAAAATTTACCCATCGGCCACGAAGTGCACCTGCCCGGAGTACGCGTGCGCCATGAGCAGGATGGTCGGACCTTCTTCCCCGTGACCGAAGCGCCGGCGCCGGCGACGCCGGCAGCAAGTCTCCCCGTTCCGGGCCGGCTGATCTGGTCGGGCAGTATGATGACCGCTGAGGTCGTATGCCCCCCGGTAACAGTATCCGGCGGAGACATCGGGTTGCTCGATCTCATGGCGATACGTGGTCCGCTCATCGTGCGCAACTGGCAACCGGGCGACCGTTTCCGTCCGCTGGGCGCACCAGGATCGCGCAAAGTGCAGGATATTTTTGTCGATGCCGGCGTGCCCCGGCGGTTGCGCGCGCAGGTACCGGTAGTACAGGATAATGACGGAATTGTGTGGATAGCAGGATTTCGCATTGCGGATCGCGTAAAGATGCAATCAACATCATTTGATGTGCTACGTTTGACCATTACCTGGGAGTGGAATCCATGGACCTCGAAGCTTTTCAACAATCTGCCCTAGCGGCACTCGGTGAAGAAACGCGCGTTTTCCGCGCGCCGGGTCGAGTCAACCTGATAGGTGAGCATACCGATTATAATGATGGGTTCGTCTTGCCTGCCGCGATAGACCGCGAAGTCCTGATGGCCATCAACCCACATGCCGGACGTCAGGTGACCCTGACATCGCAAGATTTCCATGGTGTCTCGACCTTCTCATTGGACGAGATCGGGTATGACCCGGCGCAACCCTGGAGCAACTACCTGCGCGGGGTCTGTTATGTGCTGGAAGAAGCCGGTTTCCATCTGCGCGGCGCGGACATCATCTTCGGTGGCGATGTGCCGATCGGCTCCGGTTTGAGCTCCTCGGCGGCCTTGGAAGTGGCCACCGCCACGGCTTTTCTGGCCCTTGCGGAATATGATCTGCCCGGCGAAGACGTGGCGCGGTTGTGCCAACGGGCAGAAAATGAATTTGTTGGCACGCGCTGCGGCATCATGGACCAGTTTATCTCCACGCTGGGCGCCGCGGGGCACGCGCTGCTCATCGACTGCCGGTCGCTGGCGCATCGCAGCATTCCTATTCCACCAGGGGTAAAACTGGTGGTAGGCGATACCGGCGTGCGACGCGGACTGGTCACCTCGGAGTATAATACCCGACGCAGCCAGTGCGAGGAAGGCGTGGCGCTGTTGCAAACTGTCTTGCCGGACATCACCGCGTTGCGGGATGTCACCCCCGATCAGTTGCAGACCCACAAAGCGCTGCTCCCGGAGATGACCTATCGTCGCTGCCGCCACGTGGTCACCGAGGACGCACGGGTGCTGGAAGCGGTAGACGCCATGGAAACCGGTAATCTGGTTGCGCTGGGCCGTCTGCTCAACGCTTCACACGAAAGCCTGCGTGACGATTATGAAGTAAGCTGCATGGAACTGGACATCATGGTGGAGATCGCCCGCCAACAACCCGGCGTCTATGGCGCCCGGATGACCGGCGCCGGTTTTGGCGGTTGTATGATCACGCTGGTTGCCGATGACGCCGCCGAGGCCTTCGTCGCCGCTGTCGCTCCTGCCTATGCCGCGACCACCGGTTTGGAACCCAGCATCTATGTCTGCACCGCCAGCGCCGGTGCGGGTGAAGTCGCACTGTAACCATCTCGTGGCTCGTTTGGTATCGACGCTTCAGGGGTGATACGTTCCCGTGCGGGACGCATGAACAATCCCCACTTTGTAAGGACAGTTGGGTGCGCATCAGCGAATTTGATTATGATTTACCCGAGGAGCTCATTGCCCAGCATCCCGTGGTTCCACGGGATACCTCGCGTTTATTGGTGCTGCACCGCGCGACGGGGGTGATCGCCCACCAGCATTTTCGCGATTTTCCGGGGTATCTGCGCGCCGGCGATCTGCTGGTGCTCAACGACACGCGGGTGATCCCGGCCCGATTGCACGGGCGCAAGGTGGAAACCGGCGGGCAGGCAGAGCTCTTATTGTTGCGTACCACGGGCAACGACCTGTGGGAGGTGATGGCGCGGCCGGGACGCCGGTTACAACCCGGCGCGCTCGTGAGCTTCGGCGACGATGAGTTGCGCGCGGAGATCCTCGCGGTCACACCCGGCGGTGGACGTATTATCCGCCTGACCCCCGGTCCGCGGGCGGCTGGGCGTTCCGTGCATGACCTGCTGCATCTGCTGGGTGAGTTGCCGTTGCCCCCCTATATTACCCAGGGACCGCCGCCGCATGAGCGGGGGGTATATCAGACGATATATGCGCGAGAAGACGGCTCCAGCGCCGCCCCTACCGCGGGACTGCACTTCACACCGGAGATATTCGCCGCCCTGGAGGCACGCGGCGTGCGCCGCGCCTATCTCACGCTGCATGTCGGGCTGGGCACGTTCAAGCCGGTGCAGGTTGAAGACGTGGAGGAGCACGAAATCCACGAAGAGTTCATCAGTGTTTCCGAAGAAGCCGCTGCGCTAATCAACGAGACGAAGGCGAGTGGCGGGCGCATTGTAGCGGTGGGCACCACAGCCACCCGCACGCTGGAATCCTCCGCCGATGCGCATGGTCGCGTGCGGGCCATTACTGGCGCTACCCGGCTCTATGTCATTCCCGGCTACCACTTCAAAGTAATCGATGTCCAACTCACGAATTTTCACATGCCGCGCTCCACCTTGTTGCTGCTCATTTCCGCCTTTGCCGGCCGTGAATCTATGCTGCGCGCCTACCAGGAAGCCGTGCGCGCACGCTATCGCTTCCTCTCGTTCGGGGATGCGATGCTGATCATTTAATCGCGAATCACGCGAGCTAACGCGAAAGGTATCCTATGTCTGAAACAACTGATGTCATTACCGGTGTGGCCGCGTGCGGCGTGGTGGCTGTCGTGCGCGCGGATAGCGCGGCGGAAGCGCTGGGGGCAGTGCGCGCGGTGTATGACGGCGGCGTCCACGGGATCGAGGTGACTTTTACCGTTCCCGGCGCGGAGACGATCATCGCCCACCTGGCACGAGAGATGGGGAACACGATTTTCCTGGGCGCGGGTACAGTCACCACGGTAGATCAGGCGCGCCTGGCCATCGCAGCTGGCGCCCGATACCTGGTAAGCCCGGGATTCGACCCGGAAGTGGTCGCCTTTACGCTGGCGCAGGGGGTCCCCTTTTTCCCCGGGGTGTTGACCCCCAGTGAGATTCTGGCCGCGCGCAAGTTGGGAGTGGAAGTCTTCAAAATCTTCCCCGCCGCGCGACTCGGACCTGCCTATCTGAAAGACTTGCGCGGTCCGTTCCCGGGCATCAAGCTGCTGCCCACCGGCGGCATTGACGCGGAGAACGCCGCCGAATATATCCGCGCCGGCGCCATGGCGTTGGGTGTGGGGGGAAAACTGGTGGATAAAGCGGCTATTAAAGCCGGAAATTGGGACGTGTTGACCGCCGCGGCGCAGGAGTTAGTTCGCGTTGTGGACGCCGCACGCGCCGCGAGTTGATCGTCGACAGGTGCATGCGCCCTGCATTGTCAGTTTGACAATCCTCCCAAATCGACCTACCATCTATGCACAGCGAAGTCGGGAACGAAGCACGCTTCACCCGGTTTGAATGAACATTGAGAGGCCTGGCGGAGCGCCAGGCCATTAACCGCTTTGTCCGCGAAGCACCTTTCCTTTCGTGGACGCGAACAGAGCACGAGGACGGAATGCGCTCAAGCATTTCCCGCTCTATCTATTGTAGACCTGAAGGAGCCACTGCATGCCGCGCATTACCAGCAGAAATACCGGGCATTACCGGTTTGAGAACACGATTCGCAACCACACACTTATTGTCGATCAGCCCATAGGGAGCGGAGGAACGGACGAGGGTCCGACGCCGTTAGAATTGCTGGCCACATCGCTGGGTACGTGCGTCGGCATTTATGCCGTCTTTTTTTGTGAAAAGTATAATATCGCGACC
>Ga0118677_10000679_pt1 | contig 74217 bp, 66 predicted proteins | sample AliMusrvi5mmetaG_FD_86154 | JGI IMG/M metagenome (GOLD analysis project Ga0118677, IMG submission 86154) | reverse complement strand
ACTTACAAAGCTATCTAAACGAATTTGCATACAAACTGAATAGGAGAAATTTCGCTGATTTATTCGAAAGGGTAATCATAGCTGCTGTTTTTCCTTACTGGTACGAAAGTGCTTAATCAATTAAAATATTGAAAATGGTTAAAAATAGTTGACCTGATTATAAACGGGGAACAAGGAAAAATCATACAGGAAAAAGGAGAAATAAACTTTCATAGCTATGGCAAAATCAAAGAAATTGCTTGATGGACCAATGAAATGGCATCATTACATCGCAGCATTTTTTGCAGGAGGATTTTTAACGAATGCTGTTCCACATTTTGTTAATGGAATATCAGGAAACGCTTTCCCTACACCCTTTGCCAATCCGCCAGGTCATGGACTTTCATCTCCCCTGACGAATGTACTTTGGGCATTATTTAATTTGCTTGCAGGATATTTGCTTTTCAGGCTTAGCAGGATAAATTCAAAGAGTAAATCAGGATTGTTCATATTTTTTACAGGAATGATCCTTATTGGTATTATGTGCAGTATTACATTTATGGATAAAGCAAAATGAATGTTTCTAAAACCAAATTAAAAAGTCAGCCCTGTCAAAACGGAAGCACCAATGCGGAGAACAATGCATGCAATCTTTATCCGAACCTGGAAACCAAAATACTTTAAAATAACCTGAACCTGGCAGAATACTCATTGCGGCTGCCAGCGGAACCTTAAAAGCAAGTATGTATTCTGATTCATTGTATTTATTTTGATGGAAGTATGAAAACAAAAAAGTTTAAACGGGTTGAGGCGTATTATAAAGCTTTTTATTTAATCTTTCTTTTCGTGTCATTGACTTCAAATAAAATTACTGCGCAAAATAATGGTATTATTGCGACTAAGATAATTTCAGACTATAATGAAGTACCTGGAATAAATTGGAAATTCAAAACCAACGCCCCACTATTCGCCTCTCCAGTTGTAAATGAAAATTTTGTGTACGTTGGTGGAGTGGATAGTATTTTATTTGCAATCGATATTAAAACCGGAATAGAAAAATGGAGATTTCATACAAAAGGAGAAATACGCTCAAACGTTTGTGTGAATGATGATCAACTCTATTTAAATGGCGGCGATGGGAATTTATATGCTATAAACAAAACAACCGGGAATCTTTTATGGACTTTTTCTTCAAAAGGAGAAAGAAAGTATGATTTTGCAGACTACTTTCATTCTTCGCCGATTTTTAAGAAAGGAATCGTGTTTTTTTGTTCGGGGGATGGGAATTTTTATGCTGTTGACAGCAAGTCAGGTAATTTGATTTGGTCATTTAAAACCGGAAGCATTGTTCATTCCACACCTGCGATTGATAATGATAAAATCTTTTTCGGGTCATTTGATGGATTTGTATACGCACTTAATTCGACGAATGGCAGTTTAATCTGGAAATTTAAAACAGTTGGCCATCTTTATTTTCCTGTTGGTGAAGTGCAGGGATCTCCTGCTGTTTATAAGAACCTGGTTTTTATCGGGGCAAGAGATTATAATGTATATGCGCTTGACAAGGATAAAGGTTATTGTCATTGGAATAAAGCTTTTACAAATGGATGGGGGTTAAGTAATACTGTTCAGGATTCTGTTTTATTTACAGGAACAGCGGATGAACGTGTATTGATTGCATCTGATCCTGAAACGGGTAAAGAATTATGGAATGTTAAAATGGAGTTTCTCGTTTTTGGAAATGTGGCAAACAGTAAGAATAATTTATACCTGGGGACCACCAATGGGAAGATCCTGTGTTTTAATAAGCTTTCAGGCAGAAAGCTATGGAGTTTTGAAACTGAATCCTACCTTGAAAAGAAATTAAAATATTTTCAGGCTGATGATTCATACAGGGATGACATTTATTCAATAATTAAATCCAATGAACAATTTCTTGATGTTGAATGTGAATTGGGTGGAGTTTTCTCCACGCCATTTGTTTCAGAGGATTTCATTATTTTCCCGAGTACAAATGGGATTTTATATTGTTTGAAAAGATAGACGTTGATATGTGTGTGAGTCTGATATTGCGGGCTTGAGCCAGGACTTTTAGCACAAGACATAGGGCAGAATGTTAGCTGCCGGATAACAAAATGAAACAAAGTAGATGATGACAAATTCAAAATGCCTTAACTGTGATTCTGAAATAAAAGGAAGGTTTTGTTCTAACTGTGGACAGAGTTCTGATACAAAAAGAATTAACTTTCACTATTTATGGCACGACATTCAACACGGTCTTCTGCATATTGACAAAGGGATTTTATTCACTGCAAAAGAACTTTATACAAGACCAGGCAACTCCATCAGGGAGTTCTTGAATGGGAAAAGAGTAAATCATTTTAAGCCCATATCACTGGTAATAGTTCTTGCGGGTATTTATAGCCTGCTCTCACATTATTTTGAGCTAAACTTATTCTCCGGCTTTTACGAAATTAATGGAAATGGCGGGTCCTTTGAAAATAGTAAGACGGTGGTTGATAGTGTCAGTAAATGGTTTTCAAATCATTATTCAATCATGTCTTTAATCCAGATTCCTGTTTTTTCGCTGGGTACTTACATTTGTTTCAAAAAAGTGAAATATAATTTTACTGAACATCTGATTATTAATACATTCATTGCAGGACAAAAATTAATACTTCATATTTTGACATTTCCCCTCTATTATTGGCTGAACAAGACATCTTATTCAAGACCCGTTGATCAGGCAGTAGATGTTATAGGTTTTGCAATTGCATTCTGGACTCTTTATCAACTGTTTAATGAACTGAATTTTTCTCAGAGATTCTGGAGAACATTGTGTAGTCTTGTAATTCCATTTGTATTCATGATATTATTAGCTGTGCTAATATTTTTGACGTTAATTAAAGCGGTTAATTAATAAAACATTTGAAACACTTTATTAAACGGTCTCATTGTTCACTGGCAATTGTACAACCTTCACTTTCATGAGTCAACAGTTTCAGGAACCCTGGGGTTTCTTAACATCTTAAAGCTTGCAATGGTTCAATATTTAAAAAATATTAAATTTGGGGAAGGGATATCCAATATGGAGAACAATACTTAACCAATCGAACTAAAGAGTAATTATATTCATGTTTATGAAAAAGTTAGCCGCACTCATTTTCATGCTTGTTTCCATTTCAGGGCATTCAGAAATTACACTGGATTTTCAAAAGCCGCTCAATCTCTATCCTGTCAGGTTGAACAATACGGAAGTCAAGTATGTGGATAAAGCTGAAGTTGAGTATAGTTCCCAGACCCAATTTACCCTTTATAATCTTGACGGAACACAATACAAGATCATTCAATTGCCGCTAAAGCCCAGTGCGAATGCATTTATCAACCGCATAGCCTGGATATCCACGACGCTGTTTGACAACGATCCTTCGAATATAGAATTCATGTTAAGTTATCAATGGGATAGTCTTTCGGTGGGTACCAATTATAAAGTGGTAATCGGAAGGGAGGATGGCACGATTTTGCTTGATGAGATGAATGCCATGCCGAATTATTGGGATCCTTTAGTTTATGGAACAGCACAGGGAACAAAATTGTTGCTGTACTACGAATTTGCCAGCATTCCTTTCCCTTACCAGACAAAAGTTTTCAGCCTTCCGGGAGAAATCCCGACGTCCATCGCGCTTTCTGATAATCATGTGCATGATTTTATCTCCCTGTATCCAAATCCCAACAATGGTTCATTTCTTATAAAAGTAAATGCAAGTTCCGAAAAGACAGTTTCATTTGATTTGTACAGTGGTAATGGCAAGTTGATCGATACATTCAGGTCTGCTGATAAACTTATAAGCGTAACAAAACCTGCTTTGCCGGACGGGTTATATTTATTGAAATCCCGGTCGGAACATATCAATTCAACAGATAAAGTGATCATTAAAAAATAGATGCTATGACAAGCCTGCAAATGCAGGGAGGGCGATAATCATAGCAATAAAATAAAACTATAGATCATGAAACGGGGTTATCTGTTTAAACACTTTACCGGAACATTGGTATTTTTTTCGATCCTGTTTATCAGTGCCGGACGGGTTGTTTACTGGCAGGGGCTGATTTACGTGATCATTGGTCTGATCATGAGTGTTGTAAGCTACACTGTTTTACGACCAGATCCTGAACTTTTAAATGAACGTTCAAAACCGGGAGAAGGAACTAAAAGATGGGATAAGAAAATCCTGGGATTGTCTTTGCTGGTTACGATTTCCATGTATGTCACTGCCGGTCTTGATTCGGGCCGTTATCACTGGTCTCACAGTTTTCACTGGAGCATCTGTCTCCTGGGGATTATCCTGACTGTTTCAGGTCAACTCATATTCCTGGTTGCACAGAAGCAAAACAGGTTTTTCTCAAGTACAGTGAGGATTCAAACTGAAAGAGGCCATGTTGTTTGTGATACCGGGTTGTATAAATTTGTCAGACATCCCGCCTACCTGGGTTCAGTCATTCAATCACTGGGATTCCCACTGCTCTTTGGTTCACTCTGGAGCATAATCCCGATAGGTTTGATGCTTATTTTATTACTAGCACGGACTAACATGGAGGATAAAACATTGAAAAGTGAATTGAAGGGTTATCCTGAATATTGTGATAAAACCCGGTACAGGATCATTCCAGGTGTCTGGTGATCCTTTTGAACTACAGGTTGTCAAGTGATGCAAAGTTACTGGCAACGGCTCATACGCAATCCCGCACTTCGTGACTCCGCGAATTTCAGGGTTGAATGTTGGGAAGCGGGGCTGAACATTTTAAATTGAATAATAAAAACTAAAGAAAATGGAAAAAGTGACATGTACTAATTGCGGGAAAGAGAATAAACTTAATGTCAGATATTGTTCGGGTTGCGGACATGAACTACCCAAAATTGAAAAGGAGATTATCCATCAGCCCCTGCAGCAAGCAGACGCTGTTAAAACGAATCAAAGAAAAAAATTGATCGGGTTGATCGTGGGAGCCCTGGCTTTCGGGCTTTCCTATTTTGCAGTTCAGCAAATTTTCTTTTCACCGCCTTCAATCGATAAACTGTTGATGCAAACAGCAAATGAAGTTAATAAGACATGCCCTATGATGGTTGACCAGTTTACCCGGCTGGACAATGCACTTGCTGTGCCTGGTAATTCGTTCCAGTATAACTATACGCTGGTTAATAATGATAAATCTGAGATAAGTCTCGATACGGCAAAAAAATATATTGAACCTGTTATCATTAACCGGGTCAAAACAGATCCCGGGTTAAAGTTTTTCAGGGACAAAAATGTAACGATGATATACAATTACCGGGATAAAAACGGTGTATTTGTTGTAAAATATACTGTTACGCCGGACATTTATAATAAGCAGTAGAGGCCGTCGCGAGTAATAAAGATACGATGCAGTTGCCAGTAAAAATCTTGTTTGCATTTATGAAACTGAAAGGACTATAAAAATATAATTAGTATGGAAGAAAAGATCTATAAAGCAGCGAGACTTTCTGAAGGGAACAAATTTTTTCCTGCAGAAATTCATATTGGGATCAGCGAAATAACACTGAAAATTCCTGGCTTTTTCAGCGGAAAATCAAGGCATATCGTTTATCAGCAAATCGAAGGTGTCAATGTAGATACGCCGATGATCGGGTATTCGACGATAACATTTATTGTAGGTGGTGAAAGAGTTGTTGCGCATGGATTTACAAAAAGTGAAGTCAGGGAGATTAAGCAAATCTGTTCTGAACAGATTTTGGCAAATAGCGCGAAAAGCCAGAGTGATATTATTGCCAAAGCAATCTCATCTGCAGGAAATGCTCAAAGTAAAGGGCAGATCAGTGTTGCAGACGAACTGATAAAGCTGAAAACACTTCTTGACAGCGGGGCGATTACGCAGGATGAATTCGATGAACTGAAGGCTAACCTTATGCATAAATAATGTTTGAATATGCTGAGGAATCTCCTTTGCATTTTTACTCATTGCAAGTTTACCTTTTACAATCTTACTTTTCAAAACAATGATTCAATAAAGAAAAGTGTGAAAATGTAACTTCTGAAATTTTAATGTCCGTTGAATGTTAAACCATTTGAAGTTTATAGAGACAATTCTTTATTTAAAGGATTAGTAGGCGAGCCGGAGGTTTTATCAAAGCATATTTCGTATGCTCCCAGACATGGACGTTTCGGGGATGACAGAATTCATTTTATCTTACAACTGCAAACTCGGACTCATGTCAATTACCGGCATTGCAAAGATATTGTCAGGCTACACACTGCATCCTTACAGCAGAAATGGTATTCCGGGATGTGAAATGTAGCGGGACTCATCTTAATAAACTGTGCAATAGTGTTCAAATTGGCTTACAATCTAAACAAGAGCGCAAGAATTATCCTGGTTTCTGTTTTAACAAGGTCTGGTCTCCAGGATGGACCCAATGGGGTCGTTGTATATCCCGAGGGTGATGTAACGCCACCCGGTCCGGCAAAATAGGGTACACTTGATTCCCTGTGTACAAGTTCAATGCGGAATGTCAGACATTGGAATGGCATAATGTCAAGATTTGTCGAACAATCCCACCCCACGAATTTATCGCCCGGGTTTGCCGTAAATGGATATGCGCCTTCGGTTTTAGTAGGATCATTGGGGTCTGGCAGAGGGCTGGCTTGCCCGGTGGGATATAGAACAAGGTAACGTCCCGGATTGGTCATTACTCCGCCACCAAAGGTCCATGCAAACTTGTTTTTTGAAAACCATATCCGGTTGTAGAACATGGCACTTGCAAAGTACTGTGCCGGACCGTGAATACTATCCCCATTTGTCAGGCCATTTACCCCGTCCCCTTTTTCAAACCCAAAATCACCAGTCAGTGAAAATGCCATCATGCTGATTCCTCCTGCTGAGGGACGATTGAAATAACGAAAAAGTACACTGTTATCTGAATGAAACCGTTTTCTGCCAGGCAACCCTGCAGCATCGGTGCCATAATAATCATTGGTGAGAATTTTAAAATTGCTGTTAGGCATATATGTAATATTGAAACCTAAACCCGGCATCGCATTGAATTCTCCGTAGCTCTGCCATCCATTAATAATCCAGGGTTCAATTTTCAGGTATTTGGACGGAAAAATCTGGAGGCGGATCCCATTGAAAAACCAGGGGGTATTGTCGGATGTAAAGGATGCCTGGTATTCCCAGTTTTCTTGCTGGTAATAGGAATTCAATCCGATATATGACATAAACAGACCGGCATCAATATTGATCCCATACCATTTGTTGAAATGGTATCCTGCATAAGCCTCGCTTAAATAGCGATAAACATTGGCCAATTGGTATTGCCCGCGATAAGGACTATAATCATTACGAGGAACTACAATGGAACGCATGCCGAACTGTGTCATAAATCTTGCCCTTACATTGCGAAACCCAAAATCACCGCCAAGGTGGAGCGCTGAAAGTTGAACCTCATTGTCCCTTGCCAGCGCTGTTGACCCGACTACGGTATTATCAATAGGATTATTGAATGAATAAGTGTAATTTACATCCATCAGAATACTGGGTGTGAAAAACTTTATTTTATTAAATATTGATGAATCCCTGCGATCACTACCATTTTGCCAGGTAGTATTTATGCCATCGAATGGGATTTTTTCAGATTCAATGATGTCCTGAGCCAGCATATGAAGGTTGATGGCCATTATTATGATAATAAGAATGCGTGTTTTCATTTCTATTCAGTTAGTTATTCAATTTGACTAATGATCGTTTACTCTCTTCGTAAATTCTGTTTAATATGTATTTATTACTCAATTTGTCATATTCAATTAGTTCATTATCGTTGCTGAAATACGCATTTAATAGCAGATGAAATGCCATGTCATCTTTGAGAACCATTTTAAGATTCCAAAGTGAGAGTGAATAGATTGGAGAGTCCGGGTTTACACTGAAATAGTAGTTTGTAACATAATGAATGTTTCTAGGCACTCCAGCCAGGAAGGTTTTGCTGTAAAGCAAAATCTTTTCCCTGGGATTGAGTATGCGATAAGCTACATGGTTAAAGAACCGATAACAAAAATTCCGTTTGTCACGATACCCGAAAATTGAATCTTTCATAAGTCTAATCACTGAATCCCCAATCGTTAGTTTGATATGTGAGGTGTTAAAGATTTCATCTGAATTGAATTTGTATTTTTTATTTGTGGAACAATGAGGGAATGAAACCTTCATTTTGCTGAAATCATCTGCAGTTAAAAAGATACCTTCAGTTTGTTGCTGGGCCAGGACTTTCGAAGTAAAACAGACAAATATTAACAGAATTAATAAAGTCGAACCGATTCTTTTTGTTTGAATCCTAAAGAAGGTTTGCTGACCTGGGATATTTATTAAAAAACGTTTTCTTTTCATTGTTTGAGGTTTTTCTTGTTTTGTTGATCTTCGATTTTAAAATTTACCAGATATTTAAAGGGAATCTAATAGATTCCCCAGGGAGAAAAAAGGCACAAATTACCCTGTACATGTAATCCGGACGAGAATTTATGCCCGATAGAACTTGGGTTACCATTAAACGTGTAGCGTTCATAATACATCAATTTAGAACGATGCAAAATTGCAATGGAATAAATAAGGATTTTATTCTGATTATTCGTAGGATATTAAAACTTCATAAAGAAGTTACTTCAAACACTTATTCAGATGGGGAAGGTTTTTGAATAGAGAATTAAGGAATTCGATAAGGCAAGAAGGTGAAGGAAAATAAAAAACCCCAAACCGGTTTGGGTGAGGAATTGAATTCATTCGGAGTGTAAAACCGGAAGTGTCAAGTCTAAAACGAAAAGGTGCAAAGTGCAAATTACTTTACACTTTGCACCTTGCACTTTGCATTTGTTCTCGTAGCGTGGACGAGAGTTGAACTCGTGACCTCCGGGTTATGAATCCGACGCTCTAACCAACTGAGCTACCACGCCGTTTTTGGGAGTGCAAAGATAGAAAAATTGTTGAAGGATTACCGGCTTAATTTCACTTTCATCAAAATCCACCAAATCACTCCGATGGAGTAACAACTCATGAGAGCGGAAAGAAGGATGAATACTGTCATTACATCGTGATAAAAGAGCGCCCCTGCGGTTATCGTTATCAGCATACAGGCTGCACCGGTCAGTGAGAGCCAGAACATCTGCCGGGTTTCCCTTATGATGAGCGGGGTCTGGGAAATGGTATACCGGATAAAATCAAAAAAGAACCACGGGGCAAGGATCCGGGTTATCTGGCCCGATTCAAACCACGCTTTGCCAAAGATCAGGCTGATCACCCAGGGACCGATGGTGATCATTACAAGGAGTACCGGCAGGGCCACCAGGGTGGCAATCTTCAGCGTCTTCAGGACCAGCGTGTAAAGACTGTCATCCTTCTGATATTTTTCGGAAGCATCTTTGTAAAAAACTTGTGCAATGGATGTTCCTACCAGCCACATGGGTGCCTGGAGCAGTCGCAGCGAAAGGGAATACCAGCCAAGGATCTCCGATGAATAAAACATCTGCAGGAGGAAGATGATCCCATAGAGCTGCACCAGTTCCACGAGCATCTGGGGCGTATTGGCCAGCGGAAGATCCCTGTACTGCCTGACAAGGGAGCGCTGACCGGAACGATCATACTGACTGATCTGGCTCTTATGTTTTTTATAGGCCACAAAAATGAAGAACAGGTTGAAGAGCAGGAGCCCGGCTAAATTCCCGATGAGGAGGCCGAAAACACCAATCCCGATAAAACCGAGATACAGGGTGCCAAAGTTATTTCCAACCGAACTCAGTACTTTCGATAACGCCAGTGTTTTGTACTCTTTTTGCCGGTTAAACCAGTTCTGGAACACATTCCCGGATGCGATCATGAATACCATGACCGGGATAAAACAAAGCAGGTATTTATAGAGAGGGTCCATTGTGAATGATCCCAGGAACCAGGTATTGATGACAAATACGCTGAATGCAATACAAAGGCAGATCATGAATGCTGTGCCGATGGAAATGAACGCCAGGTTCACTGCATCTTTTTCCTTTTTTGGTAATACGATGGCCATCTCGAAACGCAGGGTTGCGACCCATCCAAAACCTCCTATAACCGAGATGAGAAAAGTGAATGTTCCGAAAGCAGCCGGTGTATAAAGCCTCGTAATGACAGGGGAGAAAATAAGGGAGATGGCTTGCGCAATGGCCGTGCCGGAGATAAGTGTTGCTGAATTCCTGATAAAATCAGATCTGTTCCGAAGTAATTTTATCATTTTGGGAGTATTTACCGGACTGATTTACCCGATCCAGATCGTCTTGATGTTCACAAATTCCCTGATGCCATACGTTCCCAGTTCACGGCCATAGCCCGATTTTTTTATACCACCAAAGGGCAACCTGGGATCAGACTTGGTCAGCCCGTTGACAAAGACCGCACCGGTGTTGATCTTCCGTGCAACGGCTTCGCCTCTTTTCAAATCCTTTGTCCAGACGCTACCACCGAGGCCGAAGATGGAGTCATTGGCAACCCGGATGGCTTCCTCTTCATCTCTAACAGGGATGATGGCAACTACGGGTCCAAAGGTCTCCTGTTCGAATACCGGCTGGCTGTTGGTGACATCAGCAAGGATCGTCGGGAGATAGTAAAAGCCCTTGCGATCCGGTCTTTTCCCGCCAAGCACCAGCCGGGCACCCAACTTAACTGAAGCCCGGACCTGTGCATCCACATCATCAACCAGGTCTTTCCTGGCTAATGGACCAACCTGTGTATTTATGTCGAGCGGGTCACCAATGACCAGTGATCCAAGGACGTTCCTGATATTTTCTTCAAACTCTTTTACCCTGGATTCAACGACGATGAACCGCTTGGCCGCAATACAGCTTTGTCCCTGGTTGATCATTCGTGCAGTCACAGCGGTCTGCACGGCTTTGTCCATGTCGGCATCTTCCAATACGACGAAGGCATCTGATCCTCCCAGCTCGAGAACGGTTTTTTTGATGTTTTTTCCTGCAGCGCCTGCTACCTGTATACCTGCGGATTCACTACCCGTGAGTGTCACCGCCATGATGCGCGGATGTGCAATGATGGGTTCAACCTTGTCTGACGTGATCATCAGTGTCCGGAAGACATTTCCAGGGAAACTGGCTTCGCGAAAAATCGATTCAATGGCGAGTGCGCAGCCGGGTACATTGGAGGCATGTTTCAGCACAGCAGCATTGCCTGCCATCAGGGTAGGAGCAGCGAAACGAAAAACCTGCCAGAAAGGGAAATTCCAGGGCATTATGGCAAGGATCACGCCCAGCGGCTGGTAGGTGACAAGACTGCGTGAGGCATCGGAGGGAAGGATATCATCCTCCAGAAGATGCTCAGCCTCCTTTGCATAATAATCGCAGGCATTGGCGCATTTCTCAATCTCTGCCATGGATTCCCGCAGGATCTTGCCCATCTCTGTGGTGATGAGGCGGGCGAGAGCTTCTTTCCTGGAACGCAGGATTTCCGCTGCCTTGATGAATAGCCCGGCACGGTAAGCAAAGGTTGTATCCTTCCAGGTCAGCCATTCGGTATGAACCTTCTCAATGATCTCGTTAACTTCGGAAGGAGTATGTTCCTGGTAGGTTTCCAGGATTTCGGTGGTTGTAGGATTGATGCTTTGCATGGCGTGCCTGAATTACAAATCAAAAATCATTACTTGTCATTCTTTATTTATTTCACGCGGAGTTTCGCAAATTACGCGCAGAGTTTCGCAGATAAGAATAGTTCCTGATCACTGATATTCGTCATTCGCTATTCCCGGATTCTTCATTCGCATATTATTTTTTTAATTTCTCCACCAGGAATGCACCTGTATAAGAGTCTTTGCATTTGGCGAGGTCTTCCGGTGTTCCGGCAAAAACCACATTTCCGCCGCTTTCGCCACCTTCCTTGCCCAGGTCGATCACCCAGTCGGCCGACTTGATCACCTCCATGTTGTGTTCGATCACCAGTACGGAATGTCCGTTATTTATCAGCGATTCAAACGAGATCAGCAGTTTATGGATATCATGAAAATGCAGACCGGTGGTAGGTTCATCGAAAATGAAAAGGGTAGGCTTTTCGTTGGTGCCTTTTGTAAGGAAGAATGCGAGTTTGATACGTTGGGCTTCACCTCCGCTGAGGGTGCTCGAGGATTGTCCCATCTTCAGGTAGCCCAGGCCGACATCCTGAAGTGGTTTCAGCCTTGCGACAATCCGCTTGTCGGCCGCTGAGGGTTTGATTTCCTGTCCGAAGAACTCAATGGCTTCTTCAATGGTCATTTCCAAGATATCTACAACGCTTTTTTCCCGGATCTTTACATCCAGCACCTCTTCCTTAAAGCGTTTGCCTTTGCAGCTTTCGCAGGGAAGATAGATATCTGCCATGAACTGCATCTCGATCTTCACTACGCCTTCACCTTCACATTCCTCGCAGCGCCCGCCTTCAATATTGAAAGAGAAGTAGCCTGGTTTATATCCGCGCACCTTCGATAATTGCTGATCTGCGTATAGGTTCCTGATCTCATCAAAGGCCTTGATATAAGTGGCTGGATTAGATCGTGAGGAACGTCCGATCGGGTTCTGGTCAACCAGTTCAACTGCACCGATCCTGCTGTAGTCACCTTCGAGCCGGTCAAATTTACCCGTCCTTTCAGCATACCCGTCAAACATCTTCTTCAGGGAAGGGTAGAGGATCTTTTTAATCAGGGATGTTTTCCCGGATCCGCTTACTCCTGAAACAACTGTAAAAACATTGAGCGGGACCTTGACATTGATGGATTTGAGGTTGTTTTCATGGGCACCTCTGATCTCGATGAATTCCTTCCATTTTCTTCTTTTGGCAGGATACTCTATATTCATCTTTTTTGAGATGTACTTACCGGTAAGTGTCTTATTGTCTTTCAGCAGTTCCTGGAAAGAACCTTCAAAAACAACTTCTCCTCCGTGCTGTCCTGCTTCGGGGCCGATGTCGATGATCCGGTCGGCGGCCCGGATGATCTCCTCGTCGTGTTCAACGACGATGACTGTGTTTCCAAGATCTCTTAACCGCAAAAGCACTTTAATGAGCCTGTGCGTGTCCCTGGGGTGAAGACCGATGCTTGGTTCATCGAGGATGTACATCGAGCCTACAAGGTTGCTCCCAAGGGCTGTGGAGAGATTGATGCGTTGTGATTCTCCGCCGGATAAAGAAGCAGAGAGCCTGTTCAGGGTAAGGTATCCGAGACCGACATCATCCAGCACTTCAAGCCGGTTACGGATCTCCGTGATCAGCCGGGTTGCCAAATTCTTTTCGTATGCATTTAATTCCAGTGTCTCAAAATAGCTGATCATCGAGCTGACCGGCAGCAGGATAAGCTCATTGATCGACTTGCCGTTGACCTTGACATAGCTGGCATCTTTGCGCAGACGCGTTCCTTTGCAATCCGGGCACAGGGTCTTCCCGCGGTAGCGGGACATCATCACCCGGTACTGGACCTTATAATTCTGATGTTCTACAAATTCAAAAAATTCATTCAGTCCGTGAAAATATTCATTGCCTGTCCACAAAAGTTCCTTTTGTTCGGTTGTAAGTTCATAGACATGTTTATGGATGGGAAAATCAAATTTATAAGCATTCATCACCAGTTCGTTCTTCCATTCCCCCATCTTTTCGCCCCTCCAGCAGGCAATGGCATCTTCAAAAATGGAGAGGTTCTTATTCGGGATCACCAGGTCTTCATCAATCCCGATAACTGTCCCGAATCCCTCGCAGGTCTTACAGGCTCCATAAGGATTATTAAAAGTGAACAGGTTGGTGGAAGGTTCTTCAAACTGGATCCCGTCGGCCTCATAGCGGTTTGAGAACGAATTCCTCTTTTTGGGATCGGATCCGTATTCGATCATGCAATCGCCATGGCTCTCATAAAAAGCAGTCTGGACGGAGTCGGCAATTCTTCCTGCCAGGTCATTGTCGTCATGCTGAACCGACATCCGGTCAACCAGCAGGTAGATCTCCTGGTCACAGCATTTGGTTTTTGGATTGATCTCATCGATCCTGAGAATTTCATTATCCACCATGACCCGGGTGAATCCCTGTTGCATGAGCAGGTTACATTTGGTTTTCAGATCCTTACTGTTGGCCGCACGCGCGATGGGAGAGAAGATGCTGACCGGTGTAGTCTCAGGAAGGGCCAGGATGTAGTCAACGACATCGGTAACAGTTTCGCGTTTCACCAGGTTCCCTGATACCGGGGAATAGGTTTTTCCGACCCGGGCAAAAAAGAGTTTCAGGTATTCATAAATCTCGGTAGAAGTTCCGACGGTGGACCGTGGGTTTGATGTATTGACCTTCTGTTCGATGGCAATGGCCGGGGCGATTCCCTTGATGTAATCGACCTCCGGTTTGGTCATACGGCCAAGGAACTGGCGGGCATAAGCGCTCAGGCTTTCCACGTATCGCCTTTGTCCTTCAGCGTACAGCGTATCAAATGCCAGGGACGATTTACCGGAACCGGAGAGTCCGGTAATCACCACGAACTGATTCCGTGGTATGGCAATACTTATGTTTTTCAGATTATTGACCCGTGCACCTTTTATTATAATAAAATCTTTAGGGTCCAGAACATCAACGTTATTAGTCATTTTGAATAAATCCAGCTCAGAAACTCATCAAAATTAGAACAAAAATTTGCATATTCGGATTTTTTGTTTATTTTTGCTGTACTTAATCTCAAACCCGCACAGTCAATTTAGACGTGCATAAACCATAGGAGGCCGGCTATCGAGTAAACATCTACCTTTTTTGATACCTAAAAAAGGAGGCCCAATGAACAGCCACTCGGTCGTTAGCGATCAGGAATTGATCGGACGATATATAGCCGGAAATCAATCTAGTTTGGAAATATTGATCCACCGACACAAGAATCGTGTGTTCGCATACATTCTTATGATCGTGAAGGATAAGGAACTGGCAGAAGATCTCTTCCAGGATACTTTCATCAAGGTGATCAATACCATCCGGTCCGGATCCTACAAGGAAGAAGGAAAATTCATCCAATGGGTGATGCGGATAGCACATAACCTGATCATCGACTATTTCCGCAAATCAAAAAGGATCCCGATCGTTGAGAACAAGGACGAGTATGATATTTTTGATAAGGTCAGGATTCCTGTAGAATCAGTGGAAGAAAGGCTGATCACTGAACAGATCCATCTCGATGTAAAAAAGCTGATCGAATATCTTCCGCAAGAGCAGAAAGAGGTGCTGATGATGCGGCATTATGGGGATATGAGTTTTAAGGATATTGCAGAAGTCACCAATGTCAGTATCAATACGGCGCTTGGTCGTATGCGGTATGCATTGATAAACCTGCGCAAGCTGGTACACGAGAACGAGATCATTCTTTCCCACTAAGGTCTTATTCCTTTTCCGTATTAAGCCGTGAGGTGTTTTCACGGTTTAAAAATATTTTTACACCTTCCTGAAATAATCCCTCCTGCCATAGCGTTTGCTTCATAGGAAACAAAGTAATATTTATATTTTGCCTATGAGGAAAGCTACTACTCTCTGTTCATCTTCATCGTTGTCAAATTCCAGGAAAACAAGAAGGATTAAAATGAAACCAAAGCTTGACCGACACGGTGATTCTCCCAGTGAATATGTCATCAGGAACATCCTGAATTATTCCAGGGCGTTATCGATCATTAAAACACATGAGGCAGGAACCTTGAAAATGGTGATGAACTAAATAAAAAACCCCGCTATCAGCGGGGTTTTTTATTATACTCTTTCTTCCTTGATACGGGCTTTCTTGCCTCGTAATTCGCGGAGGTAGAAGATGCGGGCTCTTCTTACAACACCTCTCTTATTCACTTCAATCTTATCAATAAACGGTGAAGCAACCGGGAAGATTCTTTCAACTCCTATATTTCCGGAGATTTTCCGTACAGTGAAGGTTTCATTCACACCTTTACCGGAACGCTGAAGAACAACACCCTGGTAATTCTGGATTCTTTCCTTGTTACCTTCTTTGATCTTATAATGAACAGTGACGGTATCACCTGCTTTAAAAGCGGGCAATGGTGCGCTCTGTGCAAAACTGGCTTCAACAAACTTGATGACTTCCTGGCGATTCATAACGAAATTGTTTAACAGGTACTTTCACTAAAAGGAGTGCAAATATACCAATTAATTTGATTCAGAATAATGTTTTGATATATTTTTAAATAAATTCCCCTTTTAAGGCTCCAAAAGCCCCGGACGACGCTGCTTTGTGCGCTCCATGGATTTTTCATGACGCCACTTTACAATCTCTTTATCATTGCCTGAGAGTAAAATATCGGGGACTTTCCAGCCGCGGAAGTCTGCCGGGCGGGTATAAACAGGTGGCGAAAGCATGTCATCCTGGAAGGAATCGGACAAAGCAGAGGTCTCATCATTAAGTACACCAGGCATCAGCCTGACAATGGCATCTGTCACGACAGCGGCAGCCAGTTCCCCCCCGGATAGTACATAATCGCCGATGGAGATCTCCAGGGTGATGAAATGTTCCCTGATCCGTTCGTCAATGCCCTTGTAATGACCACAGAGGATCATCAGGTTCTGCATCGTTGATAACCGGTTTGCCAGTCCCTGTGACAGCAACTCCCCATCCGGACTCATATAGATGACCTGGTCGTAAGTTAGTTTTGCCCGGAGGCTTTCAATGCAGTTTGCGATGGGTTCGATCATCATGACCATCCCTGCCTTCCCGCCAAACGGGTAATCATCTACATTTTTATGCCTGGAAGTTGAATAATCACGGATGTTGTGCAGGTTGATCTTAACCAGTTCCTTGTCCTGCGCCCGCTTCAAAATGGAAAGATTCAGCGGGCCATCAAACATTTCGGGGAATATGGTGAGGATATCTATCTGCATGGTCATACGAAGATCTTAAGGCCATCATAAGCCAGTTTCACAGGTTCAGGCAACCGCAGGTTCACTTCATCATGAAGCCCGATGAAATGGCTCATGTGTGTGAGATAAGCGGCTTCAGGTTTGAATTCATTTACCAGTTCCACAGCTTCGCCCACCGAAAAATGCGAAACATGTTTTGAGTTTCTTAATGCATTGAGCACAATAACCCGCGAACCGCGGATCTTCTCCTTTTCTTCTTCCGGGATGGAACTGGCATCTGTGATGTATGTGAAGTCACCTACGCGGAACCCGGTAACCGGGAGTTTGTCATGCATGACCATGATCGGGATGAATTCCACATCACAGATCGTGAAGGGTTCATTGAGAATGGAATGAATGGTAAGCTGCGGCGCGCCGAAATAACGGGATGCAGAAAAAATATAGGGGAATTCGGTGACAATCGCCGCAATGACGCGGTCCGTGCCGTAGATATCGATTTTCTTGTTGAGCACATAGTTGAATGCCCTGACATCGTCGAGCCCGGCAATGTGATCGCGGTGCTCATGGGTAAATAGTACGGCATCCAGGTCGGTGACATTTTCCCGCAGCATCTGGATCCGGAAATCGGGTCCGCAGTCGATCACAAATATCCGGTGATTGATCTCGATCATTACGGAAGTCCTCAGTCTTTTATCTTTTGGATTTGTCGAGATACAAACCGGGCAATCGCAGGTTATCACAGGCACACCGGTTGATGTTCCTGTGCCAAGAAAAGTGACCTTGATCTGGTTTGGTGAAAGCTCGTTCATCCTCAGGTTGTCAGTAAGCCGGTTAGAAAATTAGTTCATCAACCTGTACACGGTCGATCTGTAGCTGTTTTTGCAGTTCTTCAATGCTCTGAAATGGTTTTTCCTCGCGAATGAATTTGTGGAAATATACAGTTGCTGTAGTTCCTGAAAGCTTCTCGGGACGGTCGAAGAGGTAGAACTCGACCACTGCATCAACCGAAGAATTTCCGCCTTTCTTGATGAAACACATACCCCGGTAATCGTTCTCGTCATCCTTTACGCTCACTGCATAAACACCATTCGGAGGAAGGAGCTTACTCTCTTCTTCAATCTTTACGCCGAAACTCGGAAACCCGATCTCACGCAGCTTTGGATTCACTTCATGGATCAGTCCCATGATGATGTAGTGGTGATCCAGGTATGCATTGGCCTTTTGAATGTTGCCTTCCAGCAGGGCTTTCCTGATCTTTGTTGAACTGACCGTTTCATTCTGGATGTCCTGTTCGGGGATCTCTTCAACTTCAAATCCGTATTCAACGCCCAGTTGCCGCAACTCTTCATAGTCTCCTTCACGGTTATGCCCAAAATGATGGTTAAATCCGACGACAATCCTTGAGGCATGAAGCTTATTCAAAAGGATATTTTTCACAAAATCGATGGATGTGATCTTTGAGAATTCCAGGGTAAACTCAACGATGATAAGGTTGTCGAGACCGGTCTTCCGCAGCAGTTCAATCTTTTCACGCTGCGAATTGATCAGGTAAAGTTCCTTCCCTGAAGTTTCCGGATACAGGACTTTCCTGGGATGCGGATGAAACGTTATCAGTACGGTTTCACCGCCTGATTCCTGCGCCAGCTTCTTTAACCGCTGGAGAATTACTTTGTGCCCGATGTGGACTCCGTCAAATGAACCCGTAGTAACTACAGCATTCCTGATTGAGCCCGCTGAGTCAAAATCATTAAATATTTTCACTTACAATTCTTTACTTGTAACGTTCGTCAATTCTTTTGGCAAAAAATGCCACCTTTTCCAGCGAGGTGATCATGTCGTATTCCTCAAGATAGACGTAGGGAGAAACATTCAGTGATTTCGGGGAATAGTTGAGAATGCCCTTGATCCCTGAAACAACCAGCGTTTCAGCAATTGCCGGGGCCTGTTCTGCAGGAACAGTTATGATTCCGATGGAGATGTTCTCATTTTTCACAACCTCTGCAAGACGGTTCACATGGTGACAGGGCACGCCATCATAGATCCGGTCGATCTTGTCAGGATTGAGGTCAAATGCAGCCACGATCATGAGCTTGGTCCGTTTTCCCTTCAGGTAACTGATGAAAGCCTTACCCAGGTTGCCCAAGCCAACCACCGCGACGCGCTGTCCCTTCTCCGTATCAATGATCTTCCCGATCAGTTCAATCAGCTCCCGGATGTCATAACCTTTCCGGAGATTTCCGGAATAACCGATCAGCATCAGGTCACGCCTTACCTGGACGGGCGTAATGTGCAGCATCTGCGCAATCTCGTGCGAGAAGACATGCGTTTTTTCCTTGGACTGAATAAGCAGTAATGCTCTACGGTACTGGCTTAACCGCTCTACGGTCTTATGGGGTAGGTTTTTTATAAACATTCTTTTTCTTTTGGTAAAATTACTGTAAAAGTACTTCCTATATCGGGTTCACTAGAGACTTCAATAAATCCGCAATAATTCTCGGCAAGCTTTTTTACGATCGTCAATCCCAATCCACTGCCAGCAATATTCTTCGTTTTTTCATTCTTGATCCTGACGAAATCCTGGAACAACCGGTCCATTTCAGGTTTGGACATGCCGATCCCCGAGTCAATGACTTCAATCTTAACCCGGTCTTCTTCATCAGAGATGTTGCATTCAACCTTGCCGCCTTCAATGTTATACTTGATAGCATTTGAGATCAGGTTGTTCAGGATGATCTCGATCTCGTTGACATCGGCTTTCATCATTACCGTCTCCGGTCCGTGCAGTTTGATCGTGATATCGCGCTGGATTGAGTAAGGCTGAATTGTATCAATGGATGTGCGTGCAATGCTCATGATATTGGTGTCCACAAGGTCTCGCTGGGCCTTGCCGCTCTCGACTTTGGTGAGGTCAAGCAGATCGAGGATGATGGTACGCATGCCTTTGATCCGTTCGAGTGAGCGGTCAATGATGGCATCGTAGTCTTCAAGCTTATCCCCAAGCTGACGTTCCCTGGTCATCTTCAGGTATCCTTCAATGGCATTTAAGGGGGATTTCAGTTCATGAGAAAGGACAGAGAGGAACTGAAACCGGATTTGTTTACCGGTATCTTTCAGCGTCTGTGTCATTTTTTTAAGGAAAAGCCGCTTTGTGATGTTCTCGATCGAGCCTTTGAGTTCCTGTGGTGTAAAAGGTTTCGGAATAAAATCAAAAGCACCGTCGTTGGTAGCTTTGACAGCAAGCTCGAGGGAGGCGTAAGAAGTGATCATCACGACAATGATCTTGTACTGTTTTTTCCGGATGTATTCCAGCACACCGATTCCCTGGATCCCGGGGAGTTTATTGTCGAGCAATAAAATATCCGGAAGGTTGTGCTCGATGATCTCGATACCTGCTTCACCCGTGGATGCTTCCAGCACTTCGAAATCAAAAGCTTCTTCCATGAAAGGATAATCCACCCTGAAATTCCGTAATATCCTGCTAACGCCGCTACGGATGCCAGGCTCATCATCAACAACCAATATTTTTAATGTCGACATACTCCAAATCTATATTCAAAAATAAGACGAATTTTCAATGCATCTGCCTGCCAGTTTATTTTTCTGCCAACAATTTTTCAATTTCAGCCTTCAGGAGGTCTGAACGGATTCCCTTATCAAGGAAGAGATCAGCCCGTATCCATTTCCTGTTATTCTCGTCATTGATATCAAACGTGATACCAGTTTCAGCAGCCACAGCCGTATTGATTATCACGGGAACATCCGGATATTTCTTCTTGATCTTGTAGCTGAGGATAAACCCGCTGTCTTCATTTTCCATCATCAGGTCAATGATCGCCATATCAGGTTTTGTTTTCTCAATGATCAGTTCAGCTTCTTTCTGGCTCTCAGCGGTAATGGTCTTATAGCCGAACTTTTCCAGTTTTAATTGCGTCTGAAACAGATAATCAACGTCATCATCTACAACTAAAATTGTTTTGCTTCCCGGTTTCATAGGATCAGGATTAAGGATTTCTTTATTTGTGTATAGAAATATTTCTAATTCAGCTGACCTGTCATTGCCCTCGGGATGGTGATCTTAAATGTCGTTCCTGTCGGGCCTTTCTGTGGTTCAGTATTGGAATTTACAATGATCTTTCCCTTGTGCATTTTAACGATGCCATAAATCAGCGGCAGTCCAAGCCCGGTTCCTTTCCCCATCTCTTTGGTCGTAAAGAACGGGGTGAAAATCTTGTTCATATTCTCCTTGGAAATCCCGACACCCGTATCTGAGACAATGAATACGACTTCGTCTTCATTGCCTTCAACGCTTACGCGCAGTTCGCCGCCGTTTGGCATTGATTCAACCGAATTTTTTTCCAGGTTGGTCATGACCTGCATCATCTGGTCAATGTCGAGCTTTGCAATGCGATCTTCAATTTCGGGTTTAAAGACGATCGTGATATTCTCCGGCTTGAGAATAGAATTCAGGCTGTGCTGGGTAAAATTTACAACATCGGTTTCAACAAGGTTTACCTGGTTTTTCCGTGCAAAATTCAACAGTCCGCTTACAATTTTCTTGCATCGTTCGGCCTGTTCAACGATCAGTTTAAGATCCTCCCGCATCGGTTCTCCCTCCTGTGCTTCATCCATCAGGATGTTGCTGTACATTGTAATGACACCCAGCGGATTATTTAATTCATGGGCAATCCCTGCTGAAAGCTGGCCCATGTGGGCAAGTTTTTCCGATTGTTTCAGGGCTGCTTTGGCAGAAGCAAGTTTATCATTCGAGATGTTCAGGTTCTGGATCGAGTCATGAAGTTTTTCAATAGCGTAGGGGAGACACATCTCCGTTTCAGCCAGTCCTGCGACGATTGCAATTGCATGTTCCATGCAGGTATCATACCCGCATGCACCGCAATTCAAATGGTTCTGCGGTGTAAATTTTCCCATCGAATGAAGAACCGTCAGGATTTTCTCCTCTGGTGGTGTTTCAAACCTGCGGTCTTCGGGTTCAAAATGCTGTGACAGGTCGATGGTGCTGTATTCAGCCATATCCTTTGTCCATTGCTCACGGTCAAGATGCTGAAGTTTTTTACGGACATACTGGCCGATCAGTTCGCTCCGCGCATATTTTTTTCCGCCCGGCGTTGTTCCTGGTCCCATGATGCATCCTTCGCAGCATAGCAGTTCGAGGTGCTTGTTGCGGATATAACCTTCTTCAAATTCTTTAACGGCTTCCTTAAAATTAACGCGGCCATCAGCAATGACGGTTCGTTCTTCCGGGATATCCTCCCGGCTATTGCTTGTGAGGAACAACCCGCGGCTGACCGGAAAGATTGCGCCTTTCCCGCTTTGCGGCGGATCAAAGTCGGAGAGTTCAATATTACTGGGCCGAATGTCCCTGAGTTCAAACATCTCACGGAGCTCGAGGAATGTGATGACTTCATCCGTTTCGTCGGATTCAGCCTTCTTTGCAAAACATGGACCGATGAAAACAATTTTAAGATTATCGCCATATTTCTTGCGAAGGATGCGGCACATGGCCACCATCGGCGAAACGACAGGGGCAAGCGATCCGACAATCTCGGGATGATAATGACGGATAAAGTAGGTCACTGCCGGGCAATCCGAAGAGATATCGCCGGAATATCCCACGGTATTCATCCGTTTCTCATATTCTTTGGCAACGATATCCGCGCCGAATGCAACTTCATTGACATAGTCAAAACCAAGCTTCCTGATCATTCCGACAAGGACACGATGGTCGGGGATTTCCGTGAATTCAGCCGGAAAACTCGGGGCGATGCAGGCGGCAATTTTGTTGTCGGATTCCAGGTGTGCGAAGACTTCATCCACCGAACGCAGGGATACTTTCGCTCCCTGGCTGCATACCTTGACGCAATTACCGCAACCGATGCAACGGTCGTTGACGACTTCCGCCTGACCGTTGATGATCTTAATTGCCTTTACCGGACATTCCCGCAAGCAGGTATAGCAAACCCTGCACCGGTCCTTGAGCGTATATACGAGTTGACGATGGAATGAGTGGCTCATATCAGATTTTATCAATCAGCAATGTTGTGAAGGATTTGTGTTCCCAGGCTGTTTGTTTTTTTATCAAGGATCTTCTCATAAAGGTCAATGACCGCAGGATTTTTGTGAGCCACCTTGATCAGTTCTTCTTCATCTGCATCATACAGTGCCTTCATCCTGTTCTTTAACGATTTCTCATCCGTCCCGATGCGCTGCCCACCGCCGTTGATACAGCCAAACGGGCAAGCCATCACTTCTACGAGCTGGATATTATTCCTGCCTGCATCAATTTCTTTGAGCAACTGAATGGCATTGGCGAGTCCATTTACAGACACGAACCCGATCGTTGATTTTCCGTATTTGATGCGGGTTTCCTTTATGCTCTTCAGCCCCCTCGTATCGGAGATCTTAGGAGATCCAAGGTCCTGTCCTGTAAGCTGGAATTGTAAGGTTCTGATCACGCTCTCGGTTTCACCACCGGAAACGCCGAAAAGCTTTCCTGCCGAACCCCGCATACCGTATGATTGCATGGATGCATCCGGCTCAAGCGTGGAGAAATCAACTCCATAATGACGGATCAACTTCACCAGTTCCCTAGTGGTAAGAACGGCATCGACGGTCCTTCCTTCTGCATCAGATTCATGACCTTTCTCTGCTTCATGTTTTTTCGCCGTGCAGGGCATCACAGATACGGAAAATACTTTCCTGTCCTGAACAACTGCCGGGTCGGTATAAAATCTTTTGATCAGCAAACCCATCATTTGCTGCGGGGTTTTGCTGGTAGCCAGATGCTTTTTCAGATCCGGCCTGGTCTTTTCAATATAGGTTACCCAGGAGGGGCAGCAGCTTGTGAATAGCGGGAATTTTTCCTTGTTCTTTATTCTTTCAGCGAGTTCTCCAGATAATTCCATGGTTGTCAGGTCTGCGCCAAGCGAAGTATCGAATACCTGACGAAATCCTATCTTGTATAAAGCTGTCCAAAGGAGATTCAGAATATCCTTTCCGGGTTTCAATCCGAAATCTTCAGAAATGGAAGCCTGGACTGCAGGAGAAACCTGGATAACCGGGTATAGCTGCGGGTTGTTCAACGCTTCGAGGACAAGGTTAAAACCGGGTTTTTCCTTGAGCGCTCCCGTCGGGCACACCATGATGCATTGTCCGCATTTTACGCAGGTTTCCGTGTTTAATCCCTTATTCGTCCGGGTTCCGATTGAACTTTTGTTTCCACGTCCGATGATTTCAATGGCCCCGACACCGATCGTTTCATTGCAAATGCGGATGCACCGTTCGCAGAGGATGCATTTCGCCGGATCTCTTTCAATGGATGAGCAGCTTCTGTCGGTAATGATCGATGGTTTTCTGCTCCTGTATTTTCTTTCCGTAACATTGAGTTCATCTGCCAGTTGCTGCAGCTCACAGGAGCCCATCCTGCTGCAATAGAGGCAGTCGTCGGGATGGGCAGCAAGCAGCAATTCAACCAGTGTCTTCCGTGCCTTCAGGACCCGCGGGGAATGTGAATGTATTTTCATCCATTCTTCAACAGGATGGGAGCAGGCGGTGACAAGCTTATCCATGCCTTCAACTTCCACCACGCACATGCGGCAGGATCCGGTGGGAGAGAAGCCGCTCAGATGGCAAAGTGTCGGGATGTTTATTCCATTCCTGTTAAGTATGGAAAGGATGGTCTCGCCACTCCGGGCTGCAACTTTCTGATTATTGATTTCAATGGTAAAGACCATATCCGTTTATTTTATGATGATCGCATTAAATTTGCAGCTTTCGAAACAAATCCCGCAGCCGTTGCATTTTTTCTCGATGATGAAGTGAGGAGACTTAATGGTTCCGATGATGGCATTTTCCGGGCATTTCTTCTGGCAGACATTGCACCCGTTGCATGCATCAACATCGATGTAAAATGATCGCAGTTCCCGGCAGACTCCGGCGGCACATTTCCGGTCAAAAATATGTTCTTCAAATTCTTCGCGAAACCAGTGCAATGAGCTTAATACAGGTTTTGCAGCCTGCTGGCCAAGACCACAAAGGGAAGTATCCGTTATGACCCGGGCAAGATTTTCAAGCTGAACGATTCCCTTGAACCGTTCCAGGGTTTCATGGGAATTGTCTTCCTTTGGCCTTTTGGTAGTGCTTTCCAGGATTTCCAGAATCCTCCGGGTACCTTCCCTGCAGGGAATGCACTTTCCACAGCTCTCCTTTTGCAGGAATTCCATGAAATATTTGGAAAGACTGACCATGCAGACATTCTCATCAAGGACGACCAGTCCCCCGGAACCGATCATAGCCCCAACCTCTTCCATTGTTTCATAGCCGACTTCAACATCCATCTGGGATTCGGGAATGCAGACTCCCAGCGGACCTCCCAATTGGATGGCTTTCAGTTTCCTGTTTCCCCTTACTCCACCGCCAATCTGGTGAATGATCGTCGAAAGATGAATTCCCATGGGCACTTCAATGAACCCGCTGTTGGTGATTTTCCCAGTAAGTGAGAAGATCTTGGTTCCCTTACTTCCTTTTGTTCCGGTTGATTTAAACCAGGCCGGTCCGTGTTCGATGATTGAAGGCACATTGGCGAGGGTTTCAACATTGTTCACGATGGTCGGACGGTTGAATAGCCCTGATTCAGCAGGGAATGGCGGTTTTGAGGCCGGAATGCCGCGTTTGCCCAGGAGACTTGCAATAAGTGCGGTCTCTTCACCGCAGACGAATGCACCTGCACTCTGGCGGATGGTAATATTCAGCGTGAACCCGCTGCCAAAGATGTTCTGGCCAAGGATCTCATATTTCTTTGCATCGCGGATCGCCTTTTCAAGCAGATCCAGGGCCCTGGGATAATCTGAACGAATAAAAATATACGCATTGCTGGCGCCGATCGCATAAGCGGCGATTGCAATGCCTTCGAGCAGCCGGTGGGGATTTCCTTCGATGAGAGCCCGATCCATGAATGCACCCGGATCGCTTTCCTCGGCATTGCAAATAAGGTATTTTTGTTCACCGGCCGTTTCCAGTGCAACTTTCCATTTTTTTCCAGTGGGATAGCCGCCGCCGCCCCTGCCGCGGAGTTCACTCTGCTCAATGATTTCGCAGACTTTTTCGGCAGTATAATTCGTTACCACCTTGTAAAAGGATTTATAACCGCCGGTTGCAAGGAAATCAACGATTGAATAGGGAGAGATCAGTCCGGCATTTTTCAGCAGGATCCTGGATTGATTGGAAAAGAATGGCAATTGATCGATGATCGGAACATTCGCCCAGTTTTCTGTGCGCCGGGTTGGATACTGACCCAGTGTATCTTCAGGAATAATGGTCTTATTAAGGGCTGAACGCAGGTGATGCTCAACTTTGTCGGCTGTTACCTTCCGGAATGAAACCCTAGCCTTGCCCGGGATCTGAACATCCATCATGGGTTCTTCTGAGCACAGGCCGATACAGCCGACTTCCACGACTTCTGCTTCAATCTTGTTTTCTTTGGTAAAATTCCTGACTGCATCCAGCGTATCCTGCGATCCTGAAGCAAGTCCGCATGAACCGGTGCCGACATAGATCACTGGCATCGTGACCTTATCCCTGGTAAGAAGATCAAGTTGTTCACGTTCTTCCTTTTTCAGGTCTCCGGAGGCGTTTTTCAATACCCGGTCGATCAGGAAAGTCATTAGCTCAGGCGGATGAGTTATGTCCATGTGTTGCAGTTTTATAAAGAAGACAGAATTCCGGTGATGCTCTCTTTGGTGAGTTGCGAGTAAAGCTTCCCGTTTATACTGATTGCCGGGCCTTTCCCGCATGCACCCAGGCAGGATACAAGTTCAATGCTGAATTTCCCGTCACGTGTGGTCTGACCCGCTGCAATCTTCAGGTGTTTCTCAATATGTGAGAGCAACAGGGCAGACTGATCAAGATAACAAGCTGTACCTTCGCATACTTTGATATGAAAAGTTCCCCTTTTCTGAAAATGAAACTGATCGTAAAAAGTTGCTACACCATAAATCCGGTTCAATGGCAGATTCAAGTGCTTGCTCACGACTGACAAGGATTCTCCCGACAAATGCCCGACCTCCTTCTGGATCTCCTGCAGGATAAGAAGCAGGTTTTCCTTATTGTTCGGAGCATACTTTAACAATATGCCATCAATGACCTCTTCCATAGTTGTTCAAAATCGAATTAGTATACAAAAATAAAGAAAATATGTTTGTACAGAATAGTTTATTTGTGAAAATATTAGCATTGTTAATAAATAAACAATCGATAATTTCCCTAACTTTGTAACCCAATCGTTAAAACCGATTAAATTATTGATTATTTTTGCTTGTGACACCTTGATTAAATGAGCTGTCCGGGATGGGTAAATGACAGAACAACTTTTTACAATACACCAGAAAGTTTGCATACGCTGTTATGCGTGTGTTCGTATTTGTCCGGTCAAGGCCATTAGAGTGGATGCAAATACCGAGTACCCTTCGATCATCCCTGAACGGTGCATCGGGTGCGGAAGTTGTTTCAGAACCTGTGCACCGGTTGCCATTTCATACCGGAGTTCAATTGATGAAGCGAAAACCCTGCTTAAATCCGGTGACAAGATAGCAGCGATCTGCGATCCTACCATTTCCGGAGAATTCAATGATATTACCGATTACAGGAAATTTGTGGAGATGATCCGGCAGTTGGGTTTCAGTTATGTTTCGGAGGTTTCTTTCGGCGTTGACCTGGTTGCGAATCAGTATAAGAATCTCTTTGAAGTTTTCAATGGCAAGTACCATATTATGGCCAATTGCCCGGCTGTAGTCTCCTTTATTGAAAAATTTTATCCCGAACTGATCAATAACCTGGCCCCTATTATCAGCCCGATGATCGCCACGGCAAAGGCTGTCCGGAAAAAATATGGCCGTGATGTGAAGGTCGTTTTCATCGGACCATGCATTGCAACGAAGGATGAAGCGTTACGGTTTGAAGGTGATTCAAAAGTTGACTCTGTACTGACTTTTGTTGAACTGAGGCAATTGTTCACCGAGTTCAACATACGCGAAAGCCAGCTTGAATTCTCGGAATTTGATCCGCCGTTTGGAAATAAAGGATCCTTATATCCACTCAGTGAAGGAATCATCCAGGCGGCAGGACTGGACCAGGATCTGCTGAAGGGAAGGATCATCACCACGGAAGGCAGGAATAACATGCTGGATGCAGTCAAGGAATTTGATTCCCGGATTGATATGATCCAGCGTCATTTCAACATTTTTTATAATGAAGGATGCCTGATGGGACCGGGAACTTCAGCCGGCGGGGAGAAATTCCTGAGACGAACACTGGTAACGGATTATGCCGACAAGCGCCTGAAGGCCATCGATCATGCCGCGTGGGAAAAGGAGATCGCAGAATTCAGCAGTCTTGACCTTTCCCGCCAGTTTGCCGAAGATGATCAGCGCCTGGCCCAGCCGTCCGAAGAAACCGTGAATGAAATCCTGCATACCATCGGAAAGGAAAACCAGGCCCATAATGATATTGGTTGTGAGTCGTGCGGTTATACTTCCTGCAGGGAATTTGCCATCGCCATTGCGCAGGGTCTTGCCACCACCGACATGTGCCACATCTACAGCACACAAAACCGCCAGGAATACATCAAATCATTGCGGACTGCCAATGAGAAGCTTGCAAAGACCCAGGCTGCGCTGGAAAGATCTGAACAAAAGGCGAAGCATGAGCAGGAATCGGAGAAAGAAGCCACAGAAACCATGTCGGCCATGCTTCATAAACTTGTATCAGGTGTGGTTATCGTCGATGATAACCTGAAGGTCCTTCAATCAAACAAGGCCTTTATCCGGATCCTTGGCGAAGATGTGGCCATGGTTGATGAAGTAATCCCGGGCTTGATCGGGGCAGATCTTAAATCGCTGCTCCCGGTTCATTTTTATAAACTGTTTTCCTACGTGCTCTCTTCGGATGAAGAGATTGTAAGCAAGGATATTCAATACGGTGAAAACACGCTGAGTGTTTCTATCTTTCCCATCCGCAAGAACAAGTATGTTGGCGCCATTTTGCGCGATATGTATACGCCTGAAGTCAGGAAAGAACAAATCCTGAGAAAACTGAATGATGCCATTGACGAGAATTTTGACATGGTTCAGAAGATTGCCTACCTGCTGGGTGAAGGAGCGGCAAAGACAGAAAAGATCCTGCGGACGGTGATCGAATCGCACCAGGCACCACCTAAAAAGTAATCCTATCCCATTGGATGAAGATTTTTACATAGAGATAAATTGCCAGCAGAAAAACCACAGCGATGAACGGGTTTGCGGTGATGTGTTTCTCTCCAAGCGAATCAAGGAAGAAGGACGGTTTATCATTGTTCTTTCCGACGGTCTTGGTCATGGAATAAAAGCAAACCTGCTTGCGATCCTTACCTCTACGCTGGCGTCAAGTTTTACCGAAGAACGGCAGAACATCAGCAGGATCGCGGATACCATCATGAATACGCTGCCCTTTGACGAAGTCAAGCAACTGAATTATTCCACATTTACCATCATCGAAATCGATGGGGAAGGGGAGGTTAAGGTCCTTGAGTTTGAGAATCCGAAGACCATCTTCTTCCGCGGTGCACGGCCATTGGAGACCAAATGGAATGTTGTCGTCCTGGATTCAGAGAAAAATCCTGACAAAGAGATCCTGGTTACTACATTCAAACCACAGAAAGAGGACAGGATTGTGTTTTGCACGGATGGTGTGGTTCAGTCGGGTCTGGGCAGTGACTTATTCCCTACAGGCTGGGGACAGGAGAATTTCGAAAAATTTGTTGCTGATTCCATCCGGGAGGAGCATGACATTTCAGCCGTTAAACTTGGCGGAAGGGTCATTAACAAAGCCAACCTCAACGACCAGTTCTTTCCAAAGGATGACATGAGTTGTGCAGTGATTTATTTCCGCGAGCCCCGGAAGCTGATGATTTGCACAGGACCGCCGCAGGAAGTGGCGAGTGACGGCGAATTTGCCGGGATCCTTGAAAACTACAGCGGAAAGAAAATCATCTGCGGAGCTACCACTGCTGATATCATTTCAAGGGAATGGAAGAAAGAGATCGTTGATTCGAATGTGATTACGGATCCTGAATTACCGCCAGTTTCGCACATGGAAGGTGTTGAACTTATCACTGAAGGTATCCTTACGCTCAGTAAAGTCAATGAAATCCTGAAATCCTACAGCCAATCCACCAAGCTTGGAAAAGGACCGGCCGATGAAATCGTAAAGCTGATTCTCGATTCGGATGAGATCCATTTCATTGCCGGTACGAAGATCAATGTAGCCCACCAGGATCCCACGTTGCCGGTTGACCTCGAACTCCGGCGTACAGTGATCCACCGCATCACGCGCGTTCTTGAAGAAAAATTCATGAAGGAAGTTTCCATGAAGTTTTTCTAGTTGAATTACTCCGTTCTTATTTAAGCGAATTTTTTGCTCTTTGTGATTTTCATCGTGACCATTTTGTTTGGACTATTTTTAATTTTAAACAGACTCCTGTATGATGTTAAAAAGGATGCCGTTTCTGATCTTCATCATTTTCCCGTTCTGCCTTTATTGCCAGAAAACATTTGATTATCCGAAAGCCATACGCGTTGACACTGTTGATACCTACTTTGGTACCAAAATCGCGGATCCATATCGGGGGCTTGAAGATATCAACTCGCAGCAAACACAGGACTGGGTAAGGGCTGAGACGCTGATTACCGATCAGTATGAGAAGAAGAAAAAAGCTCTGGAGAATGGCATCTATGATAAACTTACACTCTATTCATTCGCTGAGTTCAGGCCTCTCATAAAACGGGGAAAATTCTATTTTCATTTTTCCTATTCCAATCTTGAAACGCCCCCGAAGCTTATGATACAGAAAGGATTTCATGGTATTAAAAGCATTATCGTGGACCCGCAGGATTTTAAGGCCAGGAAAAATGAAGTTGTTTCAGTCAAAGGCTTTGAAGTGTCAGCTGACAGTAAATATCTTGCTGTTTCACTTTCAACTTCAGGTGCAGACTGGAACACGATCCGGGTTATCGAAATAGAAGGAAAGAAACTCCTCCGGGATGAGATTGAGAACGTTAAATTCTCGGATCTCTGTTGGAAGGATGATGGATTCTTTTATATCCGGTGTGACACGGTTGAAGAGAGTTCCAGGATTACCGCCAGGAACAGCAACCCAAGGGTGTATTATCACAAGCTAGGAGACGCTGCGAATTCCGACAAACTGATCTTTACTCCGCCACTGATTGCTAAAGATGAATGGTTCTCGGTTGATGTTACCCAGGATGAGAAATATCTGATCATCTACAACTATTTCGTTAATCCGGAGAAAGAGATCTCCCGCTCGGTCCTTTATTCCAGCCTGGAATCGTTTCCGGCCATCAATCTTCAGCCACTGATTCTTCAGCCGAAAGATTCAAAGATTAACTTTCATGTCGTTGATAATATCGGCACCTCTTTCCTTGTCAAGACTGATCTGAATGCACCGACCGGCAGGGTTCTCCTGTATAATCCTGCGGAAGGACCCAACAAGTTCAGGGAGATGGTTCCAAAATACAGGAACATACTCGATAATGTGAGTTATTCGGACGGGAAGATCATCTGTCTGTACCAATTACGCGGGCAGTTCATGACCTGCATCTACAACATGGACGGGAAGATCATAAAGCAGATCGGGTTTCCGCAGGGAAATGCAGTCAGGGGATTCGATGTATCAAAAGGAGATGATGAGACTTTTTTCTTCGTGAACTCCTTCTACTTTCCGACAGTAGCCCACCGGCTTGATCTGCAAACCCTGAAAACAGAACTGGTGAGCAATACTTACATCGAGTTTGACCAGACGCAGTTTGAAACGAAATATGTTACCTACCGATTGGCAGACAGCACCGAGATTCCTATGTTCTTAACATATAAAAAGGGACTGAAGCTAAAAAATAAAAACCCTGTGCTGATGTATGGTTACGGTGGTTTCGGGATAACCCTGACACCGTTTTTCAGACCTGGCAACATTGTCTGGATTGAAAATGGTGGAATCCTGGCCGTTCCCGGCATCCGTGGAGGAGGAGAGAATGGAAGTGAATGGTACCAGGAAGGGAGGGGGAAAAATAAATTTAACAGTTTCAATGATTTTATCTTTGCTGCAAAATACCTGATCGACAGTAATTATACTACTTCTGAAAAACTGGCCATCGAAGGAGGATCGAACGGCGGGCTTCTTGTAGGTGTGGCCATGACCCAGCATCCCGAGCTGTTCAAAGCAGTAGTTGCAGAGATGGGGGTCTTTGATATGCTCCGGTACAACAGGTTTACGATCGGGGCAAACTGGTCACTGGAATATGGTACCAGCTCAAATGCCGGTGACTTTGCAAACCTGCTTGGATACTCCCCGCTTCACAATCTGAAGAAGGGTGTGAAATACCCGGCAACGCTTGTCATTACTGCGGATAATGATGACAGGGTTCCCCCGCTTCATTCCTACAAATTTCTTGCCACGCTCCAGGAACTTGGTGACAAATCAAATCCCTACCTGCTCAAAGTTGTTGATCAGAGTGGACATTCAGGTTCAGAAATTATCAGCGACAGGATGAGGACAGAAGCATTAAAATGCTTGTTTCTTTTCAGAAATCTCAATATTGATGCAACAACGATTTATTGAACGGAGTTGAAGTAAAAAAACCACCCGCGCAATCTGAGACTGCACGGGCGATTCCATCAAGTATTAACCAAACAACACTAACACCAGTTTTCCCCGGATTCAAAGTGTTTCAGGGGAATGCCGGTGAGTACCTTAGTTGCTGTATTCTGCAACAATATCTTTAACCCCGTCAGGAGAAACACGACCATAAACTTTTTCGCCTACCATCACGACAGGTGCCAGGCCGCAGGCGCCTACACAGCGCAGACAACTCAGGGAGAATCTGCCATCTGCGGAAGTTTCGCCAACCTGGATATTCAGTATCCGTTTGAATTCTTCAAGTACTTTATCGGCACCACGCACATAGCAAGCTGTTCCGAGACAGATAGAGATCGGGTGTTCGCCTTTGGGTGTCATGGTGAAGAATGAGTAGAAGGTGACAACCCCGTATACATGGGCCACAGAAACATTCAGTTCTTTTGCAATTACTTCCTGCACTTCAGCTGGCAGATAACCAACCAGGCCTTGTGCTTTATGCAATACATTGATCAGTTCACCTTTCTCGTTATTAAAGGATTTGCAGACATCTTTCAGTTCCTGCAACTTCTTATCGGATAATTTGATCTTTGCCATATATGGATTGTTTCAACCTCTAAATTATTTTTTCAATTCGTGACACGTTACGCGTTACGCGTGACCTATTCTTCTACAAATACACTTGCGCTCTTGTCAAAATACTTGGTGTGCAGCAGGTGATGGGATTTCTCGCCCAGTGGTTTTCCAAGAAATTCTTTATAGAGTTCAATGATAAATGGGTTTTCATGTGATTTCCGGATGGCTTTTCCATCATCCTCACGATAGAGCGCTGCGGCTCTTTTCTTGAGGATCTCAGAATCACCATGATGGTAAGGTTGTCCTCCGCCCCCGATACATCCACCGGGACAGGCCATAATCTCGATGGCATGGAAATGGCTTCGGCCTTCCTTGATATCTTCCAGGAGTTTTCGTGCATTGCCAAGTCCGTGGGCGATTCCTATGTTAATCGGAAGTCCGTCAAAATCGATGGTGGCATGGCGGATGTTCTCAAAACCTCTCAGTTCATTGAACTCGACTTTTTCAAGTTTCTTTCCGGTATATAATTCGTAGGCAGTACGGCAGGCAGCTTCGATGACTCCGCCCGTGGTTCCGAAGATGACACCGGCCCCGGTGGATTCACCCAATGGGTTATCGAAGTCTTCATCCGGTAATGCATCAAAATCAATGTTCGCCGACTTGATCAGGTGGGCTAGTTCGCGGGTGGAGAGAGAATAATTAACATCCGGGTCACCGTTGACTTTAAACTCATCACGCTGGCATTCGTATTTCTTTGCAAGGCAAGGCATGATGGAAACCACGATCATATTTTTGCGGTCGATACCCAGCTTCTTTGCAAAATACTCTTTGGCAATCGGGCCGAACATCTGCTGGGGCGATTTTGCTGTTGACGGGATATCCCGTAATTCAGGAAAATAGTGTTCAAAGAAGTTAACCCAGCCCGGGCAACAGGAAGTAAGCATCGGCAGCTTCACTGTTTTATCACCCTTGAGGTAACGGGAAAGGCGGTCGAGTAATTCGCTTCCTTCTTCCATGATAGTCAGGTCGGCAGCAAAATCCGTGTCGAACACGTAGTCAAATCCAAGTCTTCTGAGTGCTGCGGCCATCTTTCCCGTTACAAGGGTGCCTGGCACGAGGCCAAACTCTTCACCCAAGGCAGCCCGGACGGCAGGTGCTGTTTGTACAACAACTGTTTTTGTAGGGTCAGCAAGTGCATTGATGACATTGCGTGAGTGGTCAACTTCGGTCAGGGCACCAGTGGGGCAAACGGATACGCATTGTCCACAATAAGTACAGGTAGATTTCTCGAGATTCATTTCGAATGCCGGGGCCACTACTGCCATAAAACCTCTGTTGACGGCAGATAACGCACCTACCGTCTGAACTTCATTACACATCATCTCGCACCTGCGGCACATGATACATTTATCAACGTCGCGGATGATCGCAGGGGATGTGTCCTTGCGATAAGTGGATTGTTCACCGGTATAAGGGAGTTCACGAACGCCGAGTTGCTGTGCCATGCTCTGAAGCTCACAGTTTCCATTTTTAGCACAGGTCAGACATTCAGCAGGGTGATCAGAAAGGATCAGCTCCAGAACTGTTCTTCTTGCGTTCAAAACCCTTATATTATGGGTATTTACCACCATTCCATTTTCCACCTTGGTTGTACATGCAGGTGCCAGGTTCCGTCTTCCTTTTACTTCCACCACACAAATGCGGCATCCGCCCGGCTTGTTTTCAATGTTCAGGTCTTTGAGTTCAAAATAACACAAAGTGGGAATATCAATACCGACTGTCTTAGCAGCTTTCAGTATTGTAGAATCTTTTTCAGCTACAACGGGTTTACCGTCTATCGTAAGTTTAATCATTTCCATCTCGTCCATCCTCATTAATTAATGAAAATTGCACCGAATTTACACTTCTCCATACACGCCCCGCATTTGATGCATTTTTCAGGATCAATGTAATGGGCCTGCTTGCGCTCGCCTGTGATGGCGTTGACAGGGCAGTTCCTTGCACAAAGCGTACAACCTATGCATTTCTCGGGGTCGATAATGTAGTTCATCAGCGATTTGCAGACTCCTGACCGACATTTCTTAGCCGTTACATGTTCGTAATACTCGTCGTAGAAATTTTCTATTGTGGAAAGCACCGGGTTTGGTGAAGTCTGGCCCAGTCCGCAAAGTGAAGTATCCTTGATGACCGTGCTGAGGTTTCTCAGTTTGTCGAGATCTTCCATGGTTCCATTGCCTTTGGTAATTTTCTCAAGCAATTCATAGAGCCTTTTATTTCCGATCCGGCAGGGTGAACATTTTCCGCATGATTCTTCCACGGTAAATTCAAGGTAGAATTTTGCGATCGATACCATGCAGTTCGCATCATCCATAACGATCATTCCACCCGAACCCATCATGGATCCTGCGGCAATGAGGTTATCGTAATCGATGGGAATATCGAGGTGTTTTTCCATCAGGCATCCGCCCGAAGGTCCGCCGGTTTGAACGGCCTTGAATTTGGCACCGTCCTGTAAGCCGCCGCCAATTTCATAGATGACTTCCCGCAGCGTAGTACCCATCGGGACTTCAATCAGTCCGACATTATTGATTTTGCCGGCAAGGGCAAATACTTTTGTTCCTTTTGATTTTTCGGTGCCGATGGCAGCAAACCATTCCCAGCCTTTGTTGATGATGACCGGAACATTGGCATAAGTCTCGACATTATTTACGTTGGTAGGTTTTTCAAGATAACCTGATTCGGAAGGGAAGGGAGGCTTAACGGTAGGTTCGCCGCGAAGACCTTCCATAGAGTGGATCAGGGCAGTTTCTTCACCACAAACAAATGCACCGGCACCATATCTTATTTCTATGTCAAAATTAAAACCGGTACCCAGGATCTTGTTTCCCAGGAATCCCCATTCTGAAGCCTGTTTCATGGCGATCTTCAGACGTTCGATGGCCAGCGGATATTCAGCGCGGATGTAAACAAGTCCCTTGCTGGCACCTGTGCAATACCCGTTGATTGCCATGGCTTCGATCACCGAATGCGGGTCTCCTTCAAGAACTGAACGGTCCATGAATGCCCCGGGATCTCCTTCGTCAGCATTGCATACCACATATTTCTGATCCGCCTGGACTTTGCGTGTGATCTCCCATTTCAATCCTGTTGAAAATCCGCCGCCGCCGCGTCCGCGTAAACCTGATTTCTTAATGATCTCAATGGTTGCTTCAGGACTAAGTGTTGTGAGGACTTTTCCCAATGCCAGGTAACCATCGCGCTCAATATATTCCTCGATCCTTTCGGGATCAATGACCCCGCAATTTCTTAATGCTATTCTGAGTTGTTTTTTTGCCATCTGTATCTCCTCCGCTATTTGCTATCGATGGTTTCGTAATCGGCCGGGATGATTCCTTCAATCAGTTCCCCTTTACGGATGTATCTTTCAATGATCTCATCCGCCTTTTTTGTATTCACATATCCGAATGTAACAGGTTCTTTGCCAGGTACCGTTACTTCCACAGTAGGTTCAGCATAACAGTAGCACATGCAACCGGTCTGCGTAACACGTGCCGGAATATTTCTTTTTTCCAATTCTTCTCTCAGGTAGTCCATCACGGGTTTCGCTCCTGAAGCGATTCCACAGGTAGCCATGGCAACCTTGACCTGGATGATGCTGTCAGGGCTTGATTTGTCTGAGCGGGCAATTGTTTTGGCCCTTAACTCATCCCTGAGCAGCGTAAGATCTTTTATTGAAGTAATTTTGGTCATGTTGATGATATTTCTCGATTTTATCCTGAATTCATTTCTTTATCCAGGATGTGAAATTGAATCTGAATGCAAAAGTAGGTGAGTTAAAATTAATAAACAAGAAATTTATGTGAAATATTTCACATTGTTAATAAAATAACACAAAAAGTTCATAAACATTTTAATTCAGGCTGGTGATTTATCAGTTGCCAACTTATAAATTAATGTATGACAATTATTTATAATTTATTGAAAAGGTGCGAGAGTTGCTCTCCATGAAAGGCTGCCGGAGAGGATTGCAGTCAATTAACCAATCGGTTCGATAATCATACGAAACCCATTTCCATGGATATTGATGATTTCGATAGAGGGATCTTTCTTCAGGTATTTTCGTAACCTGGCCATAAAAACGTCCATGCTGCGGGTGGTGAAATAATCCTCATTTCCCCAGATCTTGACCAATGCTTCTTTTCGGGATAGGATCCCGCCTTTTGCATTGCACAGCATCTTCAGCAATTCTGCTTCTTTGGGTGACAGTGTCTGGGTTTGATCTTCAAACCGAAGTGTTCTTAAATCTGCCTGAAAACGGAACTTTCCAATTTCAAACTCATCAACCTCCTGTTCCCCTGCAGGCTTTCTTCTGAGGATAGCGGATATCTTGCACAACAATACTTCCGAATCGAACGGTTTTGTCAGGTAATCATCGGCACCAAGCTGGAAACCCCGCAGGACGTCCTCCTTCAGGGATTTTGCAGTAAGAAAGATCAATGGCATTTTCTCATTTTTCTTCCTGATCTCCTTTGCAAGGGTAAAACCATCCATTTCAGGCATCATGATATCCAGGATACAGAGATCAAAGGTTCCGGAAATAAATGTCCCAAGTCCCTGTTTTCCGTCACTCCTCAGGATCACATCATAATCGGCAAGTTCAAGGTAGGATTTCAGGATCGAACCAAAATTGGGATCATCTTCGACCAATAAAATTTTCAGTTTACTCCTGGCTTCTTTCATCTTTCAGGTCATTATCAAACATTATCAGGTATTAACGGTAGTGAGATCACAAAAGTACTTCCCTTCCCGGGTTCACTGTTTACAAGGATTTCGCCTTTATGGGATAAAATTATCGCTTTTGAATAGCTTAATCCCAGTCCGAATCCCTTTACATTATGGATGTTTCCGCTGGTTACACGAAAAAACTTTTCAAAGATCTTGTGTCTTGTTTCCGGATTCATCCCGATGCCTTGATCTTCAACTGTAACCAGAATGCTGGTCCCCGAGTTTCTTGTCGATACACGGATCTCCGGATTTTGCGGAGAATATTTATTGGCATTGTCGAGAAGGTTGATGAGAACGTTTGACAGGTGCGTCTCATCTGCATATACCATGGAGTTTTCTGCGTTTAGAGACAACTCCAGGTGACCTTCACGGGATTCAACCTGGAGACGGAAGTAGTTCGACACTTTTTCAATCAGCGCATGAAAATCAATAGGCTGCAAATCAAGCGTGAATTCACTGCTGTCGAGCAAGGCCATTTGCAGTACCTGCTCAACCCTTGAATTCATGCGGTTATTCTCTTCCTTGATCACTTTTGTGTAGCTCCGGATCACTTCCGGCACTTCGATGACCTTCGGGTTGTTGATCGAATCTACTGCGATGGATATTGTTGCCAGCGGAGTCTTGAACTCATGGGTCATGTTGTTTATGAAATCTGTCTTGATATCGGAAATCTTTTTCTGCCGCAACATGATAAAGATACTGAGAACAGAAGTGACGGCAATGATCAGCGTAAAAAGAATTGACATCAGCATCAGCCAGGAGAGTGACCGGAGCAGTACATTTTTTTGTCCCGGGAAAAATACCAGGAGCCGGTCTGGTTTCTGGAAAAGATCATTGGGGAACAAGGAGACCCGATGGGGTGTTGAAAGATATTCTTTTTTGAAATCCTTTGTTTTTATGGGAAGCGGATTGGTTTTGTTTGAAGGCGAGAGGATCGCGAATTCAAATGCAAGATCAATGTTTTTCTCGGCAAAAGACTTCTTTAACACATTCTCGAGGTTGTTTTTATCAACCCTTTTTGCAATGGGTAATGGCTTACTCTCCAGTTCAATGGCCATTTTATGGATGACATCTTTAATCTTTCGTGCCTTCTTTGAAATCTTCCGCATATCATTCCGGGCAACCTGGTTCGGGTCAAAGTCATGGTTATGGGTCGCACGAATATTAATATTCGCATGAATAGTGGTCTGGCGGCCCTGCCTGGCTTTTGGTTCAGGTTTCCGTCCGGGAGCATGCTTCATGTCCTGGTGTGATTCCCTCCGGTAATGAAAATCTCGTCTTGGAGGAATGATCAGGTTTTCCGACTGGTATTGCCGGAGAAGTGAATCTATTTTTTGCAGATCATAAGCTTCCCTGATATCGGGAAAAGATTCGTTGAAGTCATCGGGAATGACCAGTGTTAATGGCTGATCCCGCATGATGAGTGAATCATTTCCTTCAAAATCGCCCTGCCATTGGTAGTTGAAAATGAATCCCTGGTTATTCCCGAAAGAAAAAGAACCAGAAGGAAAAGGCGATGAGGGAGGAGGCGGAGGAGGCGGTGCATAACTGAAATTTTCCTGCGAAAGAAGCGAATCCAACTTGTCATTGAGTGATAAAATCGAATCTGTCGAAAAAGCCTGGACCAGAGTATGAATGCTGTCTCCAATCATATTGTTCCGCATATAGACAATGTCTTCCCTCGTTTCAAGCTTGTTAACGGCACTTGTTAATGCTTCATTGACGGTCCGGTCAAACTGCGCTTCCTTAATATTAATGGCATTCCTGATCCAGAAATATTGAACAGAGATAATGCCTAAAAGAGAAAGGACAATCAATGCAATTATGATATTCAGGATTCTCTTTTTCATCGGTTCAAATGTATGAAAAACCGCTAACCATTTGTTTATGATTAACTCTTCTTTAACCAAGATTAACTAATTCTTAACGTTTTGCAATGAGCGATCGGGTTAGATTTGCATAAAACAAATATTCGACATCTATGAAAACAATCCTCGATTTTAAAGCAAAAACAGCTGTTGCAATCATTGGTCTGATTGCGATGATATTCATTACGACCCCATTATTCTCCCAGGATTCTTTACCAAAACCGCACAAACAAAAGCAGGTCAAGGTGATTGTAAAGACAGATGTGAATGGGAAGTCTCATACCCTGGATACAACATTCAACTTCAATGGCACTGTCGATCCTGCAAAACTGAAAAAGATCATGAAGGAATATTCAGTCGACCTGGAAGGATTATCTGATGCGATGCAGGGGATGGCTGTTCAGATTGATGACGGGGACTCTCCTGATTCCGCCGGGATTGATTCAATATCGCAAAAAATAAAGAGGATCAGGATTTTCGGTGGTGACGACAAACATCATGGCAGACCCCACGCGTATACATTTAATTATAACTTCGATGATGAAGGGATGCCCGAACAACCGGCTCCACCGGCATTCGGGGATTTTGACAGGTTTGATAACTGGTCTGAAGATGCACCATTTCCAGGGAATTGCAAGGAAAAGAGCAATACCCTGGCAGACATCCTCGGCGACATCCCGATGGATTGTGTAAAGAGTTACTCAATAAAGGAAACAAAGAACGGTAAACGGATCGTCATCGAAGTGAACAACGGACCGATCATTGAGCATCGCGACAAAGTAATTATTATCCGTGAACCCCGTCAGCATGGTCCGCATGGCCATTCCCAGGCTCCACAGATCAGAAAGAAGATCATCATCCGGTCAGACGGTGATGCGCCGAAGGGTGAGAAATCGGAGATGTGATCAGGAAACCGGTTGAACAAAAAAAAGGTTGCTTCATCCGGAGCAACCTTTTTTATTTGTGATCGTGATAGTATTTCTAGTATCGCTTACGTGGAGAATAAGTAGTATGGAGTAATTCATGTGATTTATGTCCCAGTGGTTTTTCCAGGAAATCTTTGTAGATCTCGGCAACCTGTGGATTTTCGTGCGATTTACGGACTGGCATTCCCAGATCTTCAGCATAGATGGCTTCTTTCCGTTTAGCCCTGATCTCATGACCCGTTGGAATTGGCTGACCGCCGCCACCCAGGCATCCGCCGGGGCAAGCCATGATCTCTATGAAATGGTAATTGGCTTTTCCATCCCTCACATCCTGCATGACTTTTTTTGCATTTGCAAGTCCGTTTGCCACCACGCATTTCAGCTCAACACCTTCGAGGAAGCTCCACTCAGGAAGCACCTTGTTGATCAGGATTGAAGCCTCTCTGACCTCATTTTCAGTTCCGCGGACAGGGGTGATATTCAATCCTTCAAATGGCACTTCACGTCCGGTTACAACTTCGTAAGCCGTTCTCAAAGCAGCTTCCATCACACCGCCGGTAGTTCCGAAGATCACAGCGGCACCGGTTGATGAGCCCATGATGCTGTCGAAATGTTCGTCGGGTAATGAATCGAAATCCAGGCCAGCCTGTTTGATCATGATCCCAAGTTCGCGGGTTGTCAGTACATAATCGACATCTTTATATCCGCTTGAACGCATTTCGGGACGATCGGCTTCGAATTTCTTTGCTGTACAAGGCATGATTGAAACGGATACGATATTTTTCGGATCAATCTTCCGTTTCTGCGCATAGTATGTCTTTGCCAAAGCCCCGAACATCTGCTGCGGGGATTTGCAGGTTGACAGGTTTGGAAGATATTCAGGGAACGTATGTTCAATGAACTTGATCCAGCCGGGTGAGCAGGAGGTAGCCATTGGCAATGCCACGGTTGTATCCTTGTCAACTAAAACTCTCTTCAGCCTGCTGAGGAGTTCATTCCCTTCTTCAATGATCGTGAGGTCAGCCGTGAAATCGGTATCAAGAACGGAGTCAAAACCCATCCGTCTCAGGGCAGAAACCATTTTACCGGTAACAATTTTGCCGGGGACCATGCCAAGGGCTTCGCCCAATGCGATCCTGACTGCGGGAGCAGTTTGCACGACCACATGCTTGTTCGGATCGTAAATAGCATCCCATACCTGGTCAATATAATTTCTTTCAATCAGTGCCCCGGTCGGGCAGCGGTTTACGCATTGCCCGCAATTGGTGCAGACTACCTCAAACAAAGGATGTTCGTAGAAAGTAGAGATCTTCATCTCATGACCCTTGTATGCAACACCCAGTGCACTTACACTCTGAAGTTCTTCGCATGTCCTGACGCACCGCTGACAACGGATGCAACGGCTGTCATCTTTAATGATGGCCGTATTGAATTGATCGATCGTATATTTCCTTCCGGGAACGAGGTCAAGGAAGAGATGATCGCCCGTGAGCATCTGGGATGCCAGGGTCTGCAATTCGCAGCCACCGTTTTTATAACATTTTGTACAGTCAGCATTATGTTCAGAAAGAAGAAGCTCAACGATGTGCTTCCGTGCCATTCTTACTTTCATGCTGTTGGTATGAATGACCATGCCTTCTGAAACCGGCATTGCGCATGAAGCCGGAAGGTTCCTGACATTCTCCTGTTCCACAACGCAAACACGGCAATTGCCCGCTACACAAAGGTCTTCATGATAGCACATGGTTGGGATGTGGATGTTCAGTTGCCGGGCTGCCTCAAGAATGGTTGTCCCTTCATCAACGGTGATGTTGATGCCGTCAATGATCAAATTTATTTTCTTATCCATATAGTATATCGTGATTTCGGTGAATAACTGTTTAGTAAATCATTTCTTCTTTGAAGTTGCTGACAATCGAGGAGAATGAGTTGGCAACAGATTGTCCAAGACCGCATTTGGCGGTGATCTTCATACTATCGCTCAATTTCATCAGCTGATCGAGATACAGGGCCTTCTTGTTTCCTTTTTTAACAGCTTCGATTCCTTTTCTGAGCTGCTGGCATCCTACGCGGCAGGGTGTGCATTGTCCGCAGGATTCTTCTTCGAAAAATTCAAGATAGTTATGAAGCACATTGTACATGGATCTTGAACTGTTGAAGATCATCATGGAGCCCCCGGTGGGTACACCTTCAAACCCGATGATGGTATCCTTGAATTTCTTACGTGGTACGCAGAAGCCTGAAGCTCCCCCGACCTGAACAGCCTTGGTGTCGCCGTCTCCGAATTCATCAACAAAACGATCGAGTGGCATTCCAAGCTCCAGTTCGTAAATTCCTGCAATTGGAGTATCTCCTGAAACTGAAAATACTTTTGAACCCCTGGAGTCGGTTGTTCCAAGCTCTTTGTACTTGACCGGGCCGATGCGGCAAATCATCACCACATTCACGAAGGTTTCAACATTGTTGATAACCGTCGGCTTTTTCATGAAACCGGAAGTGGTCGGGTAGGGTGGCTTGTTGCGTGGTTCACCACGAAATCCTTCCATTGATTCGAACAAAGCGCTTTCTTCACCGCAGATATATGCTCCGCTGCCCATGCGGATCTCGATGGTGAAATCATGTTTTAATTTTTTTGCATACTCGTGGTATATATCGAGTTCCTTTTGCAGATCGGGAAGCAGGAAGCGGTATTCGCCGCGCAGGTACATGTAGCCTTTTTTGGCACCAATAATTTTTGCGCAGATCGCCATACCGGAGAAAACCTTACGCGGTACGCGTGTCAGGATCTCACGGTCCTTGAAGGTTCCTGGTTCGCCTTCATCGGCATTGCAAACAACATATTTTTCTTCACCTGGTGTTTCGGCTGTATATTTCCATTTCATTGCAGTCGGGAAACCGGCACCGCCACGACCGCGTAATCCTGAATCAAGAAGATCCTTTAAAACATCTTCATTTTTACGTTTCAGGGTGTCGGTGAGGACTTTGTATTGTACATTGGAGTATTCGCCAAAGATCAGGTCAACTCTTTTTAATTTGCTTTCTGGTGACATCATTATTTCTCCTTTATTTAAAGATAAATTACTGATTCATGTATTCCTTAATAATCTCATGGACATTTTCCGGTGTGAGAGAGGAATAAGGTTTCTCATTGATCAGCATAGCTGGTCCCTTATGACACCATCCCAGGCAATTTGTTTCAAGCAACGTGAATTTCTTGTCTGGTGTGGTTTCTCCAACCGAGATTTTAAGCATGTCTTCAAGTGTCTGGATGATCATCTTTTTTCCGTGCATGTCGCAGGTGATGGTCTTGCAAACCCGGATTACATACTTGCCTTTTGGCTCAGTGTCGATGAAAGAATAAAAAGTAGCAGTCCCAAAAACCTGAGCAGCTGATAAGTCAAGTTGTTTTGCGACTTCCGTCATGTCAGAATCTGAAACATAATTGTTTTGCAGAACTACTTCTTGCAGAATGGGCATCAGACTGGTCCTGGCCCGACCATATCTTGCGACTAATTCCGAGATTAATTGCGTGTTGTTTGTTGCCATTTTATTTGTTTTAATTAGAAAAAGTAATTTGTTTGGCTAAAGAAAATAATAGTGATGCAAAATTAAAATTTCTTTTGTTAATTAACTAACAATGGAATTTGTTTTTTGTGACAGGCCTTAATTTATAGGAAGTCTAAATAATTGGAGACGATTTATTATAAGCAAATGTCAGGACGATTTGATCTTCCTGAACCACTGAATTTTTATACTTTTACATCCTGTTGATTTGAAGACTTGAAGATTTGGAGATTTGAAAATTCTGATTGGAGTGTTATTGAATTCAACCCTTTTTAGTGTTGAGTGTTATTCATTCGATTTTCCCGGGGATTATGAACAGATATTTTCTGAAGCTTGCGTTTGACGGAACCTGTTATCATGGCTGGCAGATCCAAAAAAATGCTGTTTCCATTCAACAGCTGTTAAACAAATCGCTTTCGTTGCTTCTTTCGGAGGATATCATGCTTACCGGTGCCGGTCGTACGGATGCAGGCGTGCATGCGCGGGAATATTTTGCCCATTTCGACCTGGAGCAGGGATTGGATCAACCGGCAAGAAAAAAACTGGTTTATAAACTGAACCGTTTCCTGCCAAATGATGTTGTCGTGTATGATGTCATTCCTGTAAAACCTGGAGCAAATGCCCGTTTCAGCGCTACAGGCAGGACATACAAATATTATATCCATACATTCAAGGATCCTTTCCGGGATAAATATTCGCAGTATCTGTATGGCAGGATCAGTCTCGAACTGATGAATGCCGGTGCGGCGATCCTGGTCAAAACCCACGACTTTACATCCTTTTCAAAAGCTGATACCGATACGAAAACAAATATCTGCAAGGTGGATTCTGCATTTTGGACCCGTGAAGGAAATGATCTTGTATTCACGATTCGTGCCGACCGGTTTCTCCGGAATATGGTCCGTGCTATTGTCGGAACATTGCTTGATCTTGGAAAAGGGAAAATAACACTGACTGACCTGCAGCAGATCATCTCTTCACACAACCGCTCTGATGCCGGAGAATCGGTTGTTGCAAAAGGTCTGTTCCTGGAGAAAATTGAATATCCCCCTGAGATTTTCCCGGAAGACCGGGAATGATCGGACGCTGCAGGAGATTCATTCAGCGTATTATCTCATGTCAATCACCTCGACACCCGGGAATTTTGCTTTATCAAAGGCAAAGTCTGCGGTCGTGACAGGGATGTCAGTCTGGTAATTAGTCACCTTATAAGTAAAGGTATTCCCGTTTTTGTCGAACATGATAAAACCTTTAACCTGTTTCCTGGTTTTATCAACAACCAGCATAACTTTTGTGAAATTTTTAATCACATTGGGAATCAGTTCCACACTTTCAACATTCGGATCGGTCTGGGTCTTGTCTTTGACGATCTTTGATTTGTAATTCCCATAGGATGACAGCAGTCTGGAAGGAGTGAGGGCATCTTCATTTGCATCCACATCATTGATCTGGACTTCATTTGATTCCTTGAGGTATGTCCAGATGGTCTTGCCATTGCAGATGACCGTTTGTCCGGCTGCAATAAGCCTGTATTTTTCACCGGAGATCAGGAGGGACCCTGTTTTAACTTCATTGATCTTTGCCTGTTTGTTTTCCATCGTATAGGAAAAGTCGGCCTTGATCGATTTATGTGATTTGGTCTTCTGGCTTACTTCATCCAGTAATGCCGTTGCTTTTGCATCCTTCGCCTGCGCGAATACAAGTGATGTCAGTAAAACGAATGCCAGTGTCAGTAGTTTATTCATGAATTTAGAGGTATTTCTTGTATTAAGTTTTATTTTATTTAAGAATCTTGATTAACGATTTCTGAGTTCAGATGTGACCATGGATTCAGGTAAAGATGCCAATCTTCATAAATTGTTGATCGTTATTCCTTGTTCTTCAATCAAAACAATGCAGGAGTAGAAGCGGGTTTGTTAGTTTTCCCCTATCTCCTTCAAATGCAATTCAAGCGACGTCAGATCCTTGAACCTCACCTCGCGTGCTTTGCTTCCTTCGAACGGACCTACAATTCCTGCCGATTCAAGCTGGTCAATGATCCTGCCGGCGCGGTTATATCCTAATTTCAGTCTTCGCTGGATCAGTGAAGTTGAACCCTGCTGATGCTGCACGATGAGCCGGGCTGCTTCAGCAAATAATTCATCCTTGGAGTTGGGATCAAACTCCTTTGTTGTTTCATTCTCTTCATCAGCAAACTCGGGAAGGTGGTAGGCATCACTGAATCCACGCTGACTTCCAATGAAATCGGTCATCTTTTCTATCTCGGGCGTATCCACAAATGCGCCCTGGAGACGGATCAGGTCACTGCCGGTTGAAAGCAGCATATCGCCTCGTCCCACGAGCTGATCAGCTCCACCTGTATCCAGGATTGTCCTGGAATCAATTTTGGAGATGACCCTGAAAGCGATTCGTGCCGGGAAGTTTGCCTTGATCGTGCCCGTGATGATATTCACTGAGGGACGCTGCGTGGCAATGATCAGGTGGATCCCGATGGCACGGGCCAGTTGTGCGAGCCTGGTTAGTGGCGTCTCAATCTCCCTGCCTGCAGTCATAATCAGGTCTGCAAATTCATCCACAACAACAATAAGGTACGGTAGGAACCTGTGACCGTTGTTCGGGTTCAGTTTCCTGCTGATAAATTTTTCATTGTATTCTCTGATGTTCCTGACCTGTGCATCCTGCAACAGGTCATACCGGCTGTCCATCTCAATGTTGAGGGAATTCAATGTCCTTATAACTTTTTTAGTATCCGTGATGATAGCTTCTTCTGAATCCGGCAACTTGGCCAGGAAATGTCGCTCGATCTTGGTAAACAGAGAAAGTTCAACTTTCTTCGGGTCGACCATGATGAACTTGATCTCCGAAGGATGTTTTTTGTAAAGCAAAGATGCAATGATGGTATTCAGTCCGACGGATTTCCCCTGGCCGGTAGCTCCTGCCATGAGGATGTGCGGCAGCTTGGCAAGATCAACAACAAACGTCTCATTGGTAATGGTCTTCCCGAGAACAAGCGGAAGATCATAGGTTGATTTCTGGAATTTCTCTGAAGCAAGGACAGACCGCATAGACACGATTTCAGGGTTCTTGTTGGGAACTTCAATCCCGATGGTGCCTTTTCCCGGGATGGGCGCAATGATGCGGATTCCCAATGCCGAAAGACTCAGGGCAATGTCGTCTTCTAGATTTTTTATCTTGGAGATTCTTACACCGGCTTCGGGAATGATTTCATACAGCGTGACTGTCGGGCCGACCGTTGCCTTGATCTTCTGGATCTTGATCGAATAATTCTTCAGCGTTTCTACAATGCGGTCCTTGTTTGCTTCAAGTTCTTCCTTGTTGATGCTGATCTCATCCCCGCCGTAATTGTTCAGCAGATCCAGCGGCGGCTTCTTGTAATGCGGAAGGTCCAGCGTCGGGTCGTACTTGGTATCTATCGTTTTATGTTCGTTCGTTGCAGTATCGACCGGTTCAGGAAGGATATCCTCAACGGGATTTTCGATCAGGAATTCGACTTCAGGATTGGCCTGGGCCGTTGGTTCAGGATTTACAGCAGATTCAACTTCAAGCGGCTGGTAAGCTTCGGGCTCTAAGGAAACCTGTTCAGTTATTTCCGTTTCCGGAACCGGATCCTTGAAATGATTTACAAATTCCTTTGTCTCTTCTCCTGTTTTTTCCGGCTCGGTGGTTAATGATTCCGAAGATTTTTCTTGGGGTATTACCATAGAACCTGAAGCAACAGGGATTTCATTTGGTTCTCGTTTCTTCAGCCATCGGAAAGGAATATTCAGCATGAGAATGAGGAAGCTCAGACCGGTAAATATCAGGAACAGGACAAGTCCTGAGAATCCCAGGAAATCTGTTAAAATCAGATTCAGCTGGTAACCATATACACCGTATAAAACATCGTCTCCGGGAAATGCAACATTTAACAGCAACGGGATCCAGGCAATTCCAAAGAAAGAATACTTCAAGGTGCCGATGATAGGGATATACGTTTTGGCTGTGAACAACCGCAAACCAATTACAGCAAAGACCAGGACAACCAGGAAGGATGACATCCCGATGCCTTGTGAAATAAAAAGGTAAGCAACAATGGCACCGAACTTCCCCATCCAGTTTTCACAATGGGCACTGGTGACAAGGTGATTGAAAGAAAAGTTTGAGAATACCTTGCTGGCAAAGTCGTAATCAACCTGCCACGACTGGGTATATGAAGCGAATGACAGCAGCATGTAAACAGCCAGGAGAAGCAGGAAAAGACCTAAGATGCGAAAGTGTTTTTCGTTTATCGGTTTCTTTTCCTTCTTCTCTTTCTTCGGCCGCTCAGGTTTTTTTGGCTTTTCAGGTTTTTTAGACTTCTCAGGTTTCTTTGATGGCTCTGGCGCTGAAGCTTTCTTCTGGCTTTTTACTTCCGGAACCTCTTCCTGGATATCTTCCCTGAAGGCATTGGATTTTAAAGGATTGGTTTGTTTTCCCATTTACACCAGGAACGAAATTATTCCCCTCCTCCTCCGAATTTGGTTTTTAATTCTTCTTCTGTGGTTAATTTATAATCCTCAGGGATCTCGAAGTCTTTGGCTGCAACAGCCTTTTTCTCCACTGCTGAAGCTGCGAACTTCATTGTGAACTGGGGGGTCTTCATTAAAAATTCCATCATCACACCATCAATATCCTTATACAACGGATTGTCGAAATTGGCGCCTTTACCGCCTATTTCCGAAGTGAAATAAACTTCATACGTAGTTTTTTCCCCGTCATTGTCGGTGGTTACGATGGCTTTCTTGCAGGAATACCCGGCAATCATTTTAGTTTCGGCCGTTACCGTTACTTTTGCAGCAGGTTCTTTCGCAATTTCCTTTTCAATATCCTGGGTTGTCTTTTTGATGGCAAATTTCTGGCCCATCATGTCGATCAGGTTGATCACCGTTTTCTCGCTGCAATCGTTGATCGAGATCTGGTTGCCCATGCCTGTGTTCAGTTCAGTCCTTGATTTCATCCCTTTCACTTCCACGGTAAGAACCTTTGGGAACATCTTCAACTGACTTTCAGTGAACTTGCTGTCGGGATAAGTAATGTTGTAGGTGATGACTCCTTCAAACGGCTTTATGGCCATGAGTACTGCCGGTCCTAAGAAAACAAGTAAAAACAAAATCCCGGTTTTTTTTAAGTTATTTTTCATCTTGATCGATTTATGGGTGAATGAAGATTTGATTAATGAAGGCAAAGATATTTAATTTACAATTCTGAACAATTTACTCCAGCGGATTTTTCCATCGAAGAGGGATTTGTTGGGATCGAGCGAGAGCCAGACAAATACAGCCTTTCCGACAACATGGTCTTCCGGGACAAATCCCCAGTAGCGTGAATCTGCCGAGTTGTGACGGTTATCACCCATCATCCAGTAATAGTTCATTTTAAATGTATACGAAGTGCTTTCTTTTCCATTGATGTAAATCTTTCCATCTCTTTCAACCAGCTTGTTTCCTTCAAAAGTACCGATAATCCTGCGGTACAGGCAAATATTCTCCTTGCTGATATGAACAGTTGCATCTTTTTTCGGGATCAGGATCGGCCCAAAATTATCCACATTCCAGCGATAGGTGGAATCAAACGGGAAAATGTCCTTGTTATAAACTCCTGCAGGCTGAATGATGGGCTCGATGGATTTGATGCTGCTCATCTGCCTGATTTGCTGGAGTGATTCATCTGAGAGCGTCAACTCATAGGTTCCCACATTGTCCGTATTGAAAGGCTCGGTAATGTTCAGTTTATCCATTGTCCGCTGGCTGATGGTCGATCCGTCGGTGTGAACGATATACTTAAACTGGCGTTTCCCCGGATTTTGTTCTTCCCGGCCATTGATCATCACTTTCCGGTTGACGATCTGGATGATGTCCCCGGGAATACCGATGCACCGCTTGATAAAATTCTCACGCTTATCGACCGGGCGGGCAATGATCTCACCGACACTCCCCGGGTTGTTCCACACAGCATCCCTGCCATAATCGCGGACAAGCTGGTAATAGCTTGCATTGCTCTGGTATTTTGTACAAAGTGTATCTCCGTCAGGATAGTTGAATACAACGACATCCATATTTTTTATTTTCTGCAGACCGGGAAATCGGTAATACGGAAGATTTATCCATTCAAGGTAAGACTTGGTATCAGTGGTCAGCGGAAGTGTATGATGTACGAAAGGGAAGGAGAGCGGGGTGTTGGGGACTTTCGGACCGAAATTTATTTTGCTCACGAAGAGATAATCCCCGACAAGCAATGTTTTTTCCATGGAAGAAGTCGGGATGGTATAGGCTTCGATGAGGAAGATGCGGATGATGCTGGCCGCGATCACGGCAAAGATGATGGCATCCAGCCATTCGCGGGTAGGTGTCTTTTTAATCTCTGGTCTTTTATCCGGATCAAGGTACGTCTCCTTTTTTGAGAATCCCAGGTAAGGCAGGTAAACAAAAGGAAATAATACACCAAGTGCCTGTTCGCCCAGGCCGTACTTCTTGAAACATTTACAAAGTTCGACGATCATCAGCAGGATTACAAAGACATCGATGAACGGGATCAGCAAAAAGATGTACCACCAGAGCGGTTTCTTTATGATCTTTAACCAGATGTATAAGCCGTAGAACGGAATAAGGACATACCAGCCTTTATATCCTGATTTTTCAAAAATTGCCCACAAACCTACAATTGAAGAAATGAAAAAGAGGACGGTTACAACAAGGTAAAGATTCATAATGTTTATGTTTGGTGAGATTATATAACGTGATAATTGATTTTATCTTGTACGGATTCAGCTACTTTTCTTTGTTCAGCAGGTCTTTCATTTCAAAAAAGCCCTTTTTGCCGATGACCCATCCAGCGGCCATCAATGCACCAAGTGCAAAACCACGGCGGTTTTTCGCGTTGTGGATAAGGGTAATGGCATCAATGTCAGATTCATACTTAATGATATGGGTTCCGGGCTCATTCTCCATCCTGATCGATTTTATCTCAAGTTCACCAGGACTCTCGGATGATTCACGCACCCATTTCTCTTTACGGCCAATGTTTTTGATGATGTCATTGGCCAGCAGAATAGCTGTTCCGCTGGGCGAATCCAGTTTGTGGATGTGATGTGTCTCTTCAATTGAGATCTCATATTCATCCCAGTCCGACATCAGGTTTGCAAGATGACGGTTCAGGTCGAAGAACAGGTTAACCCCGATGCTGAAATTAGGGGCAGCAAAAAGGGTCTGATTCATTTTTGTGCAATCTGCTTTGACTTTTTCAAGCTGGTCATACCAGCCTGTCGTACCGACAACAATGGGGAGATTGGCTTCAAAACAGCGATAGATGTTGCCTACAACAACTTCGGGCGTGGTGAACTCAACAGCGACATCCGCCTTGCTGAGCTGTTCACCTTCCTTTTGCCAATCCTCTTCCGAATCAATGATCAGGACAACTTCATGGTGGTTCTTTAAAATGACCCTTTCCATTTCAGCGCCCATTTTTCCGTATCCCAATAAAGCAATCTTCATGTTTCCTGAATTATTGATTATCGTTAACCGGGATCAGAAATGCAGGCTCAGCCTGATCCCTGATGTATAATTTTTACCCAAGCCCGGTGAAAGCAGCGTCGGCTCAACCTTCAGTGAAAGGTCCTTGCTGATATTGTAAGTGAAAAGATGCGCATCCACCGAGGCATCCACGATATTGATCACATACCAGATCGCTGTGATCAGGATGCTGATCTCTAAATTCCTCCGGTAATATTCCCTGGCTGACAGCAGGTTGTCGGCAGTATATTTATGGACAAGTTCAGAATAATTCCCCGTGCTGTCACCATTTATCTTTTCAATATAGGCACATTTATAGTCAAGGTAGTAATTCGTGTTGGTAACGATGAAATAGGTCATGATGCCCAGGCCTACATAAATGACCGGCACTTTCCAGTATTTTTTATTGTAGATCTGCCCGAGACCTGGCAGCAGGGCCGACATGATGGTAGCCTTATGCGGAGAATGTTTTTTCTCCATGACGGAATCAGGAACGGAGACTTTGAGTTCGGAAGATTGGGATCTCACCTCTGAAGCAAAACACAAGAATATCAGGAGGCAGAAAATTCCATACGTAAGGAGATGCGAGGTTTTAAACATCAACTATCCAGCTTCGAAACAATTCGGTCAAAATCTTCATCGGATTTGAATGTGATGATGATTGACCCTTTCCCTTTTGAATTTAGTTTGAGATCGACTTCAGTATTCAGCTTTCCCGTTAAGGTCTCTTTTGCCCGCTCAAATTTGACAGGCAAGACAGGGCTTTCACTTTTTTTACTCACAGGGTTTTCCGCACTCAGGTTCCTGACAATTTCCTCAACCTGGCGAACCGATAATTTCTTCTCAAGGATGCGATGAAGAATGATCAGCTGGGTTTTGGTATCGTTGATGTTGATCAGCGCCCGCGCATGTCCCATGGTGATCTTGTTGTTGCGGATGGCAATCTGGATCTCGGTTGGCAGTTTTAACAGGCGGATATAATTTGCAACGGTCGACCGGTCTTTCCCGACTTTCTGGCTTAATTCTTCCTGTTTAAGCTGGCATTCCTCAAGGAGCCGCTGGAAGCTGATGGCTATTTCGAGCGGGTTCAGTTCCTGCCGCTGAATGTTTTCGACGAGGGCAAGCTCAAGCATCTGCTCATCGTTTGCAATTCGTATGAATGCAGGGATTTCGGTAAACCCCGCCAGTTTTGATGCCTTCAAACGACGCTCTCCCGCTATCACCTGGTATTTGTCATATCCAAGTTTCCTGATTGTGATCGGTTGGATGATTCCCTGTTCCTGGATGGATATCGTCAATTCGGCCAGTTCTGATTCCTCAAAATGGGTCCGTGGTTGAAAAGGATTCGGTTCAATCTGGCTTACCGGAACATAAGCAATGGCACCAACAACATATTCTCCCGAGATATCCCGGGATGTAATGTCTGTCTCAGGACTTTCCAGGATTGCGCTCAAACCTCTTCCTAAAGCCTTCTTTTTACCTTGCATTTCAGATGTCAATTTGTTTTTCTGCTGTTGATAATCGGGTCATGTTATTTTTCTGGAGGATCTCCCTTGCCAGGTTCAGATAATTGATTGCGCCGGTGCTGCCAATATCATGGATCATGATTGTTTGGCCAAAACTTGGCGCTTCTCCCAATTTTGTGTTTCGTGTGATCAGGGTATTAAAAACCATTTGCTGGAAATGGGTTTTGACTTCATCTGCAACCTGCTTGGAAAGGTTCAGCCGGTTATCATACATCGTAAGAAGTATCCCTTCGATATCCAGCTGGGGGTTTAACCGTGTCTGGACAATTTTAATCGTGTTCAGTAACTTCCCGAGTCCTTCCAGCGCGAAATATTCGCATTGAACGGGTATGATCACCGAGTCGGAAGCGGTGAGTGCGTTGATCGTGATCAGGCCCAGTGAGGGTGAACAATCGATGATGATGAAGTCATACTGGTTTTTCACCTTGTCAATGACCTTCTTCATCATCTTCTCGCGGTTCGGGAGGTTGATCATCTCGACTTCAGCGCCAACAAGGTCGATGTGTGCCGGGATCAAGTCGAGAAAAGGAGTGGAGGTATTCAGGATGATATTCTGGGGTTCTACATCATCGATGATGCATTCGTAGATACTGGTCTTGATTGCACGGGGATCGAATCCGACACCCGATGTTGCATTGGCTTGCGGGTCGGCGTCAATAATCAGGGTTTTGAACTCAAGCACGGCAAGACCAGCGGCAAGATTGATTGCCGTAGTCGTTTTACCGACTCCTCCTTTTTGATTCGCAATGGAAATGGTTTTCCCCATCTTATCGAGTAATTTATTTACGGGTAATCAGTATTATTGTGTAATGCGCAAAGGTCGCAAAAATATTGCGTGATTAAGCAATTTATTGATGAATGTTGAAAAGTATTAACAACAACAAGGCTGGTCTCAATGAAAAAAAATGCCATCCACAGATGGCCTTGAGGTAACAACCCGGAAATGCAGTTGATTTATTTTGAGTCAGCGTCCGAAGAAAGATCCTCAAATGTGATATCCAGGTGTTTGTCTCCGGTCCGCTCAAAAGAAGTAGGGGTTATCTCTTCCTCTGCAGCTTCAGGTCGTTCGGGTGCTTTGCCTGTGCGTATGAACTCCATCGCGTCACTAAGGCCAAGTGTGAATTTTTCGAAATCTTCACGGTAAAGGAAAAGTTTGTGCTTTTCATAGAAAAATTTCCCCTGCTCATTATTAAACCGTCTCTTGCTCTCGGTGATGGTCAGGTAAAACTCTTCGCCTACCGTTGATTTCACATCAAAAAAGTAAGTTCTCTTTCCAGCCCTGACTACGCGTGAGAAAATCTCTTCCCTGTCCTTATTTTCAATTTCTTCCATTTTTCCGCATTTTGAATATTGTCTTCAAGAAATTCACTGAAAAACGCAAAAATAGAAATATTATTTGATTACCAAACTCTAAATTCAATTTGATGGTAAAAATCAACATATAATCTTTAATTTTGCCGCGCGGGAATTTTTACCGGAAACAGTTAACTCTTCAATTTCATTAGATGCTGGGCAGACGACACTATCGTATAAAAGTATTTCAGGCCTTGTATGCCTGGTTCCAGGGCGGGGAGATCCGCCAGGATGTTGCGGAACGAAACCTGCTTTCAAGCATCGATAAGATTTATGAACTCTATTATATCCAGCTCTCCTTCTTTCTTGAAGTGATGGATTTCTACCGGCGGAAGATGGAGGATGCGCGACATAAATTCCTTCCGACCGAAGAAGATATCAATCCCAATACAAAGCTGCTGACCAATTCAATAATTACAATCTTATTGGGAAATAAAGATCTGCAGAGGCAGATCGCAAAATACTCCATCTCCTGGTCGGATGAACAGGAAATGCTTCGTAAGATCCACCTGAAGATCAGGAACAGCAAGGATCTAAAGGAGTACTTCAAGTCGGAACAGCCATCCTTTGAAGAAGACCGGGAAATCGTTTACAAGCTGTTCAAAAAATTCATAGCCCGGTCGAATGAACTCCAGTTTTTTTGCGAAGAGCGGAACATCTTCTGGATCGATGATTACCAGTCGGCCGCATTGCTGGTCATGAAGACCATCCGCCAGATCCCGGAAACATTCGCTGAAAATACGAGCCTTCCGACTTTATTTGTAAAGGACGAGGATGACAACCCCGAAGATGACCAGAAGTTCATCGTGGATCTGTTCCGGGTGACGATCGGTCAAAGTGAACCGCTGGGTGTATTGATCGATGGTAAAACAAAAAACTGGGAACTGGAGCGGATCGCCCTCACCGATATCATCCTGATCAAAATGGCCTTGGTAGAGTTTATCTATTTCTCTTCCATCCCGATCAAGGTAACTTTGAATGAATACATAGAGATGTCAAAGCTTTTCAGCACACCAAAGAGCCAGATGTTCATCAATGGATTGCTGGATAAGATGGTGGAAGATCTTAAATCAGAAAAAAAGATAAAAAAAGTGGGCCGGGGACTTATATAATATTTTCATCTCCCCGTCGTTATTCTTTAAAAACATACCGATATTGTGATCCATACACGCAGATTAGCCTATCTTACCTGGTCTTTCATTTTCCTTTTTTCATTCTCAGCCCTTGCCCAGATTGGAGGCCGGTCAACCTTTGATTTTCTTGCGCGCACCAACTCGGCACGCGTCGCCGCATTGGGTGGACAATTTTTAGCCATTAAGGACAATGACATCAGCCTGGTCCTCACAAATCCTTCGCTGATCACTTCTGAAATGAACAATTTCCTCGTCCTGGATTATGACAACCTCCGTACCGGTTTCGACTACGGAGATATTATGTATTCGAGGACGTTCAATAAAATCGGGAGTTTTGCCGGCGCATTCCAGTTTATCAATTATGGAACTTTTACAGGTGCTGATGTTGCCGGTACCCTCACAGGCACTTTTTCAGCCGCAGAATATGCACTCAATGTTGGATGGGGACGGCAGCTAAGTCCTTCATTCTCGATCGGGGCAAATGGGAAACTCGTCTATTCACAGCTCGAGACTTACCATTCCTTCGGACTCGCTGTTGATGTTGCAGGTACATATACAACGAAAGAAGACCTTTTTACTGCATCCCTGGTCGCCAGGAATATCGGGATCCAGATTGTACCCTATGTTCCCGGAACACGCGATGCCCTGCCATTTGAAATGGATCTGGGCATGTCGACACGACTGAAACATATCCCGGTTAGGATTTCACTTCTTTACAATAACATTGAGAAATGGGATCTTTCTTACACCGATCCGAACAATCCGGATAACAAACCCGACCCGATCACCGGGGAAGTAAAGACAAAGAGCGGGATCAGCAAATTCGCAGATAACTTCATGCGTCACATCGTGCTGGGTACCGAGATAACCATTGCCAGGGTGCTCGCTTTGCGTTTCGGGTATAATTATAAACAACGGCAGGAGATGAAACTGGCAGACCGCAGGGCATTGAGCGGTTTCTCCTACGGTTTCGGTCTCCGGATCAAGATGTTCGGGTTTAGTTATACGCGCCTTACTTACCAGCCTGGCAGCCTGAATCCGAATTACATCTCCTTTACCATGAACCTGGGGGCTCTTACGAAAAAAGCAAAGTAACAGTCATTCCTTTGAACATTACCATTGATCCGCATTCCGGTTTTTGTTTTGGTGTTGTCTACGCCATTGAGATTGCCGAAAGGGAACTGAAACTGGAACGCCCGCTTTATTGTCTTGGTGATATCGTTCACAACAACATGGAAGTTAACCGGCTCAGGGAGGAAGGGCTGGTCATCATTGAACACGAGGATCTTCAGAATCTGAAGGACTCTAAAGTATTGATCAGGGCACATGGCGAACCCCCTGAAACATACCAGGTCGCACTGAAGAATAACCTCAAGCTGATCGATGCTTCCTGTCCGATCGTACTCAAACTTCAGAATGATATCCAGTACGGATTTCACCGGATGAAGGAAAAGAATGGCCAGATCGTGATCTTCGGGAAGGACGGACATGCTGAAGTGAATGGGCTTAAAGGGCAGACGCTTGATACCGCCATTGTAATTACGCAACCATCGGATATTGACAAGATCGATCTTTTCCGGCCCATTCGTCTCTATTCTCAAACCACCATGAGCATAGAGGGTTTCCTTGCTGTTGTCAGCCTGCTGAAAGAACGGCTGAACCAGGTCAACCCTGCCGGTATTGAAAATTTTGAATGGGATGATTCGATCTGCCGACAGGTCTCGAACAGATCAAGCCTGTTGAAGGACTTTTCTGCAAAATACCAGGTCATCATTTTCGTCAGCGGTGAGAAAAGCTCGAATGGCATGTTCCTTTCGCAGATTTGCAGAACTGTCAATAAAAACACATTCCTGGTTTCCAAAAGTGAAGAGCTCAGGGAAGAATGGTTCAGGGGAGTCAATGAAGTCGGCGTATGCGGCGCAACATCTACTCCCATGTGGTTAATGGAAGAAGTAGCCCGGGAAATCCGTAAATTCAGCAACTGCTCATGCACCTGAAAAAACTTTCACTCACAAACTTTAAGAATTATACGGAGGCAGAATACCTGTTCTCCGACAAGATCAATTGCTTTGTAGGTAATAATGGTGTCGGGAAGACCAACCTCCTGGATGCGATCCATTACCTGGCTTTCTGCAAGAGTTACTTCAACCCGATCGACAGCCAGAATATCCGTCATGCCGAGGATTTTTTTGTGATCCATGGAACGTGTGTCAGGAATGACGGGAAAACCGACCAGATCCAGTGCATCCAGAAAAGAAATCACCGGAAGAAATTTCTTCTGAACAAAAAAGAATATGATCGCCTGGCTGATCATATCGGCGAATTCCCGCTGGTGATGATCAGTCCGTATGACCGCGACCTGATCAATGACGGGAGCGAGCTCCGCAGGAAATATATTGACAGTGTGATTTCCCAGTTCGACAGGTTGTACCTGGATGATCTCATTTCTTATCAGAAGGCATTGTTCCAGCGGAATACACTGTTAAAATTATTTCATGAAAAGCATACGTTCGATGCTTCTGCGCTCGAATGCTGGGATGAACAGCTGATCCGTCACGGGTCGGTACTTTATTCCAAGCGCAAAACATTCCTCGAAAAGTTTATCCCGATTTTTTGTCACTATTACAGCTACATGAATTTTTCGGAAGAAACGGTGGACATTGTTTATCAGTCGCAGCTCTCGGAAGGCGAGTATCCCGGGCTTTTAACACAGTCCGTTGATCGCGACCGGGCTGCGCAATACACCACGGTTGGCATTCATAAAGATGATCTTGATTTCCGCATTGCCGGTTACCCGGTGAAACGGTTTGGCTCGCAGGGACAGCAGAAATCCTTTGTCATCGCGATCAAGCTGGCCCAGTTTGATTACACCCGGAGTGTGAAAGGATATAAGCCGCTCTTATTACTGGATGATGTTTTTGATAAACTGGACGACATGCGTGTCCAGCAACTGATCAGCCTCGTCAGTGAGCATAACTTTGGTCAGGTTTTTATCACCGACACTTCGGAAGAGAGGATCCGGCGGATTTTTGACACCGTGGATATTGATCATAAAATTATCACCATCACGCGCGGATGAATTCCGTTTTCGTATCTTTACCCATTAAAATTATTTCATTGATAAGAACTAACGATCAATCCCTCGGGGATGCAATCAGGGAATTCCTTCATTCGTACAGGCTGGAAGATAAACTGCATGAGACGCGGCTTATACAGTCGTGGGAAAAAGTCGTCGGAGCCATGGTTGCAAAACATACCCAGGGGCTTTATATAAAGAATAAAATTCTTTTTGTGAGGATTGACTCCTCTGCGCTCAGGAATGAACTCAGTTACTCGAGGGAAAAGATCATCCGGGATTTGAACCGGGAAGCATCAGCCAATGTCATCGAAGACATAGTTTTTAAGTAAATGAGACAAAAGAAGGTCGTTTTCAGGGAGCAGGAAATCGTAGAATTTTGTAAGGCAACAAAAGACACAAATCAGATTCATGACCCGGAAGTAATGGGTGGTTTAGGGAAGCACGTGATTGTCCCTGGTATGTTTGCCCTCTCCTTCACCATGAATTTATCAGCAGATTTTCTCAGGACCAAAGCCAATACCATCAGCGTTTTTTTCAATTCCCTGATCAGTTCCGGTGATCTCGTAACTCTTTCTGCGCTTCCCGACCCGGAATGTTCGGATGAAATCAGGTTGTCAGCAGTTCATGAGAAGGACACGTTAACATCAAAAGTTGATTATTCGCGGATCTATCACAAGCCACCGGATCAGGGATCAGATCACCCGTGGATTCTGCGGAGATCGGTAGTTTCCGAAGACCAGGTAAAGAAGTTCGCTTCATTGATTGAAGCTACTGACAATGATGTTGCGCAATTTCTTTTCGCCATTGCCTATGCCTCCAATGCGTTGTTGTTCAGCATCCGGAATCCCATGACCCAAGTTGAAGCGGAGATTGACCAGCTGATCAATACCGACCAGGGCATTTCCCCGTTTTATCATAAACTGGAAATCCTGTTCCCCGAAGAATTTCCTGTCTTCACGATTAAGGATTCCATGGATTATTTTATCCATTTTGAAAGGGAGAAAAAGAATCGTTTGTACGTTGCCCATGTACGATGTGAAAATAACGGGAAGATCATTTTTCACGCAAAGATCAACCTCATGGGGATCGCGGATCAGCTGATCATCCGGATGGCAAAACAGATCCGGCCGCAGGTGAATCCCGTTTAGCCAATCATTAGTTACAGGGTTTTTGTTCTTAAACCAGGTTAGTCCATCAATCAGGTCCCGGTTATTTTACAGAGCATCCCAGAAGTTTCTGGCCTTCAATGAATGCTTCCAGCCAGTCGCCAATTGCAACCGGGCCAACACCGCTGGGTGTACCGGTGAAGATGAGATCGCCCATTTTTAGCGTGATAAACCGGGAGACGTATGAAATGATCTCTTCAAAGCTGAAGATCATCTCCTGTGAACTGGCCTGCTGTACAACCTGTCCGTTTTTTTCCAGGTGAAAAGAGATGTTATGGACATCCTCAAAAGTGTTTTTTTTCAGGAATTTCCCGATGGGTGATGCATGGTCAAATCCTTTTGAAATGAGCCATGGCAGGCCTTTATCCTTGCATTTGTTCTGCAGGTCGCGGGCAGTGAAATCAATCCCGATGCCGATTTCATCATAATAGGTAGCAGCGAATTTTTGCTGGATATTTTTTCCGACTTTGCAGATCTTCAGCACCAGCTCGGCTTCGTAGTGCATCTCGTTCGAAAAATCAGGAAGGTAGAATGGCCGGTTTCGTGTGAGCAGTGATGTATCAGGCTTCATGAAAAAGACAGGTTCCGAAGGACGGGCGCTGTTCAACTCTTTGATATGCTCCTGGTAATTGCGGCCGATGCAAAGGATCTTCATAGATAATTTTATTGAAGGTCAAGTTTCACAGAACGGTTGTTGAATCCCCTGAGTTTAATGGATGTGATCACTTTCTTGGTCGACAGCGGGAACTCGCTCTTTTGCATCCAGTCATAATAGGATGGCTCAGTCGCGAAAACCTGTTCAACCGGTTTCCCCTTGTGTTTGCCGAAATTGAAAACTTCAACATCTTTGTCATTGTATACGATGTGCCCGATCAGGTCAACATTCCTGGTAACATAAGAGAAATCGCTCAACGCTTTAACATCATTCACCACCGGTTGCGACAGGTTGCCTTTCTTGTCCTTGATCGAAACATCCTTGTACCGGTCAAGCTGGGCCTTCAGTATCTCGTAGGTTGCGATGGTATCGGCTTCAGCGCTGTGCGCATTCACCAGGTCCTTGTTGCAGTAAAATTTTAATGCAGCACCCAGGTTCCGTGGTTCCATCCGGTGGAAGATGTTCTGGACATCCACAAATTTCCTGCCTTTCAGGTCAAAATCCACATCCGCCCTCAGAAATTCTTCCACGATCAAGGGAATATCAAAATGGTTGGAGTTATACCCGGCAAGGTCACAATTTTCAAGGAACTGGTTCAGTTCATGTGCGATCTCGCGAAAAGTGGGGCAGTCCTTCACATCCTCGTCGCGGATTCCATGGATTGCCGTAACCTCCGGGGGAATCGGCATTTCAGGGTTGACCCGCAGGGTTTTTATCTTCGTCGTTCCGTCAGGATTGACCTTCAGGATGCAGATCTCAACGATGCGGTCAGTTGCTACCTTGATTCCGGTTGTTTCGAGGTCAAAAAAAGCAATGGGATGAGTCAGGTTTAGTTCCACGTTACATGTTTTGGTTAGTGTCAAAATTCTCAAGATAAAAAGTCAGCCGGTTCAGGAACAGACCTGCAAGAGCGCCGTCAATCACGCGGTGGTCAAAGGTAATCGAAGCATACATCATCTGACGGATGGCAATGGAATCTCCCTGTGGAGTTTCAATCACAACCGGGCGTTTCTTGATGGATCCCACGGCAACAATGGCTGTCTGCGGCTGGTTGATGATGGGAGTCCCCATGATCGTACCAAACGAACCAAGGTTTGTCAGCGAAATGGTACCCCCGGAAATTTCATCCGGGATGAGTTTGTTGATCCTTGCACGCGTAGCAAGATCCGTAACATTTTTTACAAGCCCGACAATGCTTTTCTGATCCGCATTCTTAATCACCGGGACAATGAGATTATAACCCGGAAGCGATACGGCCATCCCGACATTGATATTTTTATGAAGGATGATCTTTGTTCCGTCAACCGAAACGTTCACCTGCGGATAATCCCTGACAGCCCTTGCAATGGCGTCAATGATGATAGGGGTGAAGGTGAGTTTGATATTTTCCCTTTGCAGGAATGACTTTTTGTGCATCCCGATCCAATCCGAAACCTTCGTCATATCGACCTCAACAAACGAAGTTACATGCGGTGAAGTCTGCACCGAACGAACCATGTGCTGGGCGATCAGCTGGCGGATCCGCTCCATTTCGATGATCTCATCATCACCGGATGTCACAACAGCAGGTGCAGCAACGGATGCAGGTTTTCCGGCAGGCTTCCGGTTCCGGAGCCAGTTAAGCAGATCCTCTTTCGTCAGCCGTTCATCCTGGCCGGTTCCCGGGATCTGGTCAAGTTCCTTCAACGTCAGGTTCTCCTGCTTTGCAATGTTTTTTATCAGCGGCGAATAAAATCTCGATGAAGCAGTGACTTCTGGAACCACTTGTGGTTCTGGCTTTGCCGGAGCTGCAGCAGGTGGTGGTGTTACTTCTTTTGAAGCCACTTTCTTTTTTTCGGCAGGTTCGCCGCCCATGTCGATGACGGCAATTACTTTCCCGATCTCAACTACATCACCTTCATGGAACAATTGTTTGACGAGGATTCCATTCACCGGTGATGGAATTTCCGAATCCACTTTATCCGTGGCAATCTCCAGGATTGATTCGTCTTCAGCTACGCTGTCTCCCTCTTTCTTCATCCATTTTGAGATGGTCGCTTCAATGATGCTCTCACCAAGCTTTGGCATTATGATTTCAAAAGTCGCCATAGTGTTTGAATTTTCTCTTATGCAGACAAAGTTAGTGATTTTTATTATTTAAAACGTTTCAAAATAAAATCAACTTATCTTCTTCCCAGCATCCTGAATCCTTTGAGAATAATGGTGAGATCATTGGTCAGCTTGTAATCCCTCGCATACATAATGTTGATCCGGGAGCTTGCCTCGTGGGAAATCTCCTTCGTTTTAAAGGCATCCGAAGGGTTCAGGATACCTTTTCGGATGGCCGGCAGATGCTGGGAATCCGAGTCATTCAGGTTACAATACCCAACCAGTGAACGGGAGGCAATAAACACCAGGAAAATGTTCCGGAGAAGTCCGAAGGGATTTTTGACAATGAACAGGGTGACGGGATAAAAAACCAGGAGTGAGATGCTGACAAGGATATCGAGCAGCCGTTTATTCCTGCGGTTGGAGATTTTGGTGATGGCATTGATGTCGATGATGTAAAGGTCGCCGGACGTATTGATCGAGTTGCTTCCGATGATGGAAAGGCTTTCGGGAGGAGCGATCTTATAGTCAACCTGGCGGTCTTTGGGTTCCGACATTTTATCAATGATCACCTGGGCCGGAACATCCTTTGCACAAAAAATCACTTCATCGATCTTATGGATTGTAATGATTTCCATGATCTGCTCCAGGTTCCCGATGAATCCGTTCGTATTATGCTTATGCGGGAGAAAACTGACAAGCCCGATATACGAGGGACTGATCACGGTTTTCTGAAGCAATCCGGAGACTCTTTCAGCTTCTTCTTTCTCACCAACAATGATAAACCGCTTGTTCTTTTCGCTTCCGATCCTGGCTCCTTTAACGTTAAACAGGTGAAGCAAAACCCTGATCCCCGGCATCAGTATGATGCCCCAGATGGCGCCAAAGATGATGAGTGCGCGTGAAAACCGGTAATGCTCGCTCAGCAGGCTGTACATGACAAGGATGATGATTGTCCCGGCAACAAGTCCCTGGATGATCTTGGGGATCCGGATGGGTTTTTCATATCCGCCGCTGAGATAGACACACGTTAGCCAGATCATGATATAGACCGGAACCGCCACCCAGAGGAATGCCGGCGGATAATGTCCCCCGCCAGGGAAGATGATGGCCTTTTCCCAGTAGTTTTTCATGAAATAAATTCCCCCGTAAAGAAGGATCGCGTCGAGCAACGGGAAGCTGATCCTGACAAAAAAGCGGTTCAGGATTGAAAGGAATGCACGCAGGTATATCGCCAGGTTTATCAGGAATGAGAAGCTCTGTGCATTTTTCTGGGAAAAGTGTTTCTTTGCAAAGATGATCATTGCATTGTAAAACATGAACACATAATTCAGGCTGCTCTTCTTCGTGCTTTCACCTTTATAGTGGATGATCCGGGTTTCGGGAAAATAATAGTTCTTATACCCGGCCTGCGTAATGCGGTAACTCAGGTCAATATCTTCTCCGTACATGAAAAATGTCTCATCCAGCAGGCCGATCTTGTCAAGCACGGTTTTCCGGAGGAGGATGAAAGCGCCTGCCAGGATGTCCACTTCATGGGTTTTGTCTTTATCCAGGTGCCCCATGTAATATCTGGCAAAAATCCTTGACCGTGGAAATAAGGCAGACAGGCCGCAAACCTTGTAAAATGCAACGACGGGCAATGGCAGACCACGTTTCGATTCCGGCAGGTATTTTCCTTTCCCGTCAAGCATCTTGACACCAAGTCCGCCGCCATCCGGGTGTTCATCCAGGAACTGGACGGATTTTCTCAGCGTATCATCTTCAACGATGGTATCGGGATTGAGCAGCAGGATGTATTCACCTTTTGCTTTTCGGATTGCCTGGTTGTTAGCCTTGGAAAAGCCTTTGTTATCTTTGTTTTCTATGAGAATGACTTCGGGGAATTTTTCCCGGATCATCTTGTTGGAACCGTCAACCGAATTATTGTCCACTACGAATATCTCCGATTCAAGCCCCTGGCAGGCTTTTTGAACCGAATGCAGGCATTGCTCAAGAAAGTATTTTACGTTGTAGTTAACAATAACAATGGACAACTTCATTCTTCCAATCTCAATAAGTCTGTAAAGTTACAGTTTCTGTATAAAATGAGAAACTAAATTACTCCGGAATCAATCATTTGTACGATCCGTTCGATTGCCTGGTCATCTCCTTTCGGATCATAAGGCGTATGGAGATCATAGCCAAAGATCTTTGCCATCGTTTGCCAGATGAAGGCATTGAAGCTTCCCCTCAGTTCCTTGACGATGTCAAATGTTGAGTTTCCCGTTTCCCGGTAAATCAGTTTGATCAGTATCTTTCCCTGCGTAAAGGTCATCGCCTTGAGCTTATCGCCGAACTGGTCCTCGAGTTCCTTCTGTGCATGGCGGATAAAAATCCTCCGGCCTTTCGCCGTGGGGATACTGTCAAGCTTATCCCGGTATTCCCTCAATTTTGCAGCGGCAAGTTTTGCATACGGATAAACAATCCTCACATTGTACACCAGGCGGTCGTAACGAAGCAGTTCCTTGGAATTCCGGATGTCAATCTTTGGGAAAATATCTGTTGAACTCAGGTCAATGAAGGGAATCGTATCGCCGTTGATGATTTTCCCGGGAACCACGATCGATCTCAATGTATCCTGGGAATGGGCATGAACAGCAAGAATGATGAATAAAACTGAAAATACAATCGATTTTCTCATCAGCAAAAATAGGGTGCTGAAATTTAACTCTTCAGGTACAACGGCCAGGAAAGCAGCTTTATTGTCAGGCAACCCTGAGCCGCGAAAGGTTCGTTTTTTGAAAACGTTCTTCCAGAAATGACAGGTCAACTTTCAGTTGTTTGGCATTGGCTTTTGAAGGAAGGTCAAACATCGCTTCGGTCATCATGGCCTCCAGGATGGAACGGAGTCCCCTGGCACCAAGCTTAAAGCTGACAGATTTATCCACGATGAAATCAAGCGCCTCATCATCAAAGGTGAGCTTGATATTGTCCATTTCAAACAACTTGATGTATTGTTTGATCAGCGAGTTCTTTGGTTCTGTCAGGATGCGGCGAAGTGTGGCACGGTCGAGTGAATGCAGGAACGTCACAACGGGCAGCCTTCCTACAAGTTCCGGGATCAGGCCATACGATTTCAGGTCAACCGGCGAAACGTACTGCAACAGGTTCTCTTTATCTATGGTATCGCGTTCTTTCGTATTGGAATACCCGATCATGTTCGTCTGCAACCGGGCCCCGATCTTTTTCTCGATCCCGTCAAATGCACCACCCGTAATGAAGAGAATATTCTGTGTATTGATCTGGATCATCTTCTGCTCCGGATGCTTTCGTCCACCCTGGGGCGGAACATTAACCACCGCACCTTCCAGCAATTTCAGCAAAGCCTGCTGAACGCCTTCCCCGGAAACATCACGCGTGATGGAAGGATTGTCGCTTTTACGGGAAATCTTATCAATCTCGTCGATGAAGATAATTCCCCGTTCGGCCGCTTCAACATTGAAATCCGCAACCTGCAGCAGCCTTGATAGAATACTTTCAACATCTTCTCCCACATAACCGGCTTCCGTCAGAACCGTCGCATCGGCAATGCAGAAAGGAACATGAAGCATCTTGGCAATCGTCCGGGCCAGCAGGGTTTTTCCGGTGCCGGTTTCGCCAACAAGGATGATGTTCGACTTTTCAATCTCCACATCTTCTTCCTTGGCTTTCTTTACATGTGAAAGCCGTTTGTAATGATTGTAGACTGCAACCGCTAAAATCTTCTTGGCTTCATCCTGGCCAATGACGTATTGATCCAGGTACTTCTTGATCTCCACCGGTTTCAGCAAATTATAATCCGGGACGTATTTCTGACCTTTGGCCGTTGTCTCTTCTTCCAGGATGACTTGTGCCTGCGCAACGCAATAATCACAGATATGCGCATTAAGCCCGGCAATCAGCATGTTGGTGTCACGTTTTTCGCGCCCGCAGAAGGAGCAGCGTTCCCCGGATTTTGCCATAAAAAATGAATTAAGAAACTTTACTTCTTACCAGCACTTCGTCAATCATCCCGTATTCTTTTGCTTCGGCTGAATTCATCCAGTAATCCCTGTCGGCATCCTTCAGGATCCTCTTATAAGGCTGACCTGAATGCAGGGCAATGATTTCGTAAAGCTCCTTCTTGAGTTTCTGGATCTCAATGGCGGTGATTTCAATGTCTGATGCCTGTCCTTCTGCACTGCCCATAGGCTGATGGATCAGGATCCGGGAATGCGGTAAAGCGGTACGCTTTCCTTTGCTGCCGGCACAAAGCAGGATGGCTCCCATCGAAGCGGCCATTCCTGTACAGATCGTGGCAACATCAGGGTTGATGTACTGCATGGTATCATAGATCCCGAGACCGGCATACACTGATCCGCCGGGTGTATTCAGGTAAATCTGGATGTCCTTGCGTGAATCCACTGATTCCAGGAACAACAGCTGCGCCTGGATAATATTGGCTACATAATCGTCAATCGGAACACCAAGAAATATGATCCTGTCCATCATCAGACGCGAGAAGACGTCCATCGTGGCAATATTGAGCTGCCGCTCTTCAATGATGGTTGGAGAGATGTAATTTGCATTGATCGATTTAAACTTCTCCAGCGTGATGCTGTTAATGCCCCTGTGTTTTGTGGCGTATTTTGAAAACTCGTCCATGGTTATTAGTATTAATGATTATGGTGATGGTCATGATCACCTTCGTGAACATGATCGTGCTCTTCGTGATCGTGTCCTTCATGATTGTGAATGTGGTCATGAGATTCAAAGGCTGATGCCAGTTTTGCAAATTCATCAAACGTGATCTCTTTTTCATCCACGCTGATCTTTGATTTAAACAGGTCCAGCAGTTTACTGGTATAAAGTTCATCATTGATCTTCCTGACCTGTTCCGTATTCTTCATCACGGTATCAACCAATGAATCCAATCGTGAATCTCCTTCCGGATCTTCCATATTCAAAGGGATCTGCCGCAGGAAGTAACTTTTGATGTATTGCCTGATGTCTTCTTCTGCAACTGTAATCTCATTATCCCTGAACAGCTTGTTCTCGATCAGCTGCCAGCGCATGGATTCTGCAAAAGAACCATACTCTTTTTCAATCTGCTCGGCTGTCAGCTTGTTTTCCTGGTGATCCAGGAGCCAGCGCTTCAGGAATTCGTCAGGCAGCGGAACCTGTGTTTCGCTGATCAGTTTATCACTGACCTGGCGGAAAAACAGCTTGTCTGCTTCCGGTGAAAAACTGGCTGATGCTTCTTCGGTCACCTGTGCACGAAATTCTTCCACGGTCTCGTAATCTTTAGCAGGATAAACCTTGTTGAAAAATTCTTTATCAAGTTCAGCAGGTTCCGTCCTGGTTATTTCATTCACCGTGAAGTCAAATATCATGCCATCAGCATTGATCTTGTCTTCAGCTATGGATAAGATTTTAGCAGCCTCAACTTTGTCCGTGAAGAACTCAAGGGTATTGATCGCAATCTTTGCATCCTTCTTAACACCTGTCAAAAGTTCTTTTGAAGAATCTTTCTGCAGCATCGGAATATTGATCATGACCTTTTTTGTGATCCCGTCGGCAACCGGAGTTCCATCAGCACCGGTTTCAACAATTTCTCCTTCGAGCATGTCTTCAGCTCCGGCATCATCAGGATGGACAGGCGTTCCAAAGCGTTTCCGTGTATCCGTGATATACCGGTCAATCATCGTGTCATCCACCTTGATGATATACTTCTCAATCTTCGGGAAGCCGGCAAGATCAAGCTCGAATGCAGGAGCAAGGCCGAGATCAAAATAAAATTCAAAATCTTTCTGCGTTTCGAAATCAAATCCCTGGTTTTTTTCCATGTTGGCTAACGGATTGCCAAGAATATCCAGTTTCTCATCCTGGATATATTGCGTGATGGAATCGCTTAACAGCTTGTTGACCTCTTCGGCAACAACCGCTTTTCCATACATTTTCTGAATCATGCCAAAGGGTACTTTTCCCGGCCGGAATCCGGGGATGTTTGCTTTATGCTGATAATCCTTGAGCACCTTGGCTACTTTTTCGTCATAATCCTGCTGGTTTATAACAACTTTGACAGTTGCTGTCAGGTCTCCCGTGTTTTCTCTCGTAATAGTCATGAAGATTGTTTCTTGTTAGTGCAAAATATTTGTGCGGATGAAGGGACTCGAACCCCCACGCCGTAAGGCACAAGATCCTAAGTCTTGCGCGGCTACCAATTACGCCACATCCGCGTGATGCTTGTTTTTTTACAAGAGTGCAAAGATACAATTTTTTTTATCTCACGGTTCTGTGAAAATTCGGAAGCCAAAAGACAGAAACATCTTTGGTAATGAAATATATAAATTGAAATAAGGTTTGTTTATAGATAGCTTTGTAAGTGTTTCTGAACATAGTTCATAACAATAAACAGTACTCAGACAACTAATCGCCTGGTATGTTTGTCTTTAATACAACATGGTAACTTTCAGGAAAATAGTACTCATTGGTTTGATCACTGCGGCAGGATGTTCCACAGTTTCGGGACAGGAGATGCTGGGAACCGTTCTTGGGAATTACTCCGGGGTTAATGGGATACAGTTGAATCCCAGTTCCATGCAGAGTTCCAAAAGCTACCTCGACATCAACATTCTAAGCATGGATTTTTTTGTCGAGAACAATTACCTCTACCTTGATAGAAAGGAATACAAGTTTAGTCGTTTTTTTCAATCCACCAGTGAATTTCCGGTTCATGAAGGGTTGTACGGAACCGGCGACCGGATGTTTTATACGAACGATAACTCCAGGAATAAAAATGCATACCAGCAATTTCGTGTAAACGGTCCCGGGGCCATGCTGATTGTCGGGCGGCACGCATTTGGATTTACAACCGGTTTCAGGTCTGTTATGTCAATGGATAAGTTGCCTTACGATATCGCCAATTTTGCTTACATGGGATTGAACTACAGGCCCCAGCAAAACATCAATTTCAAGGATAATACAAATTCCAGGATTGCCGAAATGACATGGGCGGAGATCGGGTTGAGTTATTCTTATGCATTGTACCAGCGGAATTATAACCAGGTCACAGTCGGCTTTTCTGCACGGCGGTTGTTCGGATATGCTGGCATGTATGCCAAGATCAACAGTGTGGACTACCTCGTCCCGAACGACACCACCATGAATGTTCATAACATGAATGCAGAGTTTGGATATTCCTTACCCGTAGCCTATGATAAAAATGAAATCTGGAATGAAAAGGTATTTAAAGGCGGCGGGTTCGGTTTCGATCTGGGTGCGACTTACACCCGGTTTGCAAGAATTCACACGAATGATTACTTCAATCACCTGTGCGGGCAGAAATATGAGGATTACATTTATCGCATTGGGGTTGCCCTGATTGATTTTGGTGCCATCCGCTTTAACGATCATGCTGTAAAAATGGCCATAGAGGATAAGGGGGCTGACTGGGTGAATCTTGGGGATTATAAATTCAAAACTATTCAGCAGTTTTCTGACACGATCAGTTATAAATTCTATGGCAACAATACTGAGGCCTACAAAGGATCCTCATTCTATATCTGGCTTCCTTCGGCACTTTCCGTCCAGTTTGATTATCACTATAAGAAAAACTGGTATGTTAATGGTTCCCTGATCTATGGTTTTAACATGGCCCCGGGCTCATTGAGCAGACCTTCCCAGTTGTCAGTTACACCCAGGTACGAAACCAGTTGGTTTGAAGCCAATCTTCCGATCTCGTTTTATGACTGGTATTTATTAAGGATGGGATTGTCGCTGCGTTTTTATTTCCTGACTGTCGGCACCGAGAAGCTCGGCCAGTTCTTTAATCTGCGTAATTTTTCCGGAATGGATTTTTACATCTCTATCCATTACTTTTTTGAAAAGGGGATTTGTAAAAAGCAGAAGGAAAAAGGTTGCCTGGATTCGGAACGCAGGATATTCTCAAGAAACTGATGTTTTCACATCCAGCGCATCCCTGAGGGCGTTACCGATCAGCATAAAAGCAAGTACCAGCAGCATGATGGCAATTCCCGGGAGAATGGCAAGATAAGCTGAATCCAGCACGATGTACCCGTAGTTTTCCTTGATCATGGAGCCCCACGATGGCATGGGCGGCTGAACACCAATCCCGAGAAAACTTAACCCTGCTTCAAGAAGGATCGCAGAAGCGAAATTCGCGGCTGAGATGACAATCACCACACCCATGATATTGGGCAGGATATGATGGAAGATGATCCGGAAGTTTGAAAAGCCCAGTGCCCGGCCAGCTTCAACATACTCTTTCTCGCGGATGCTCAGGATCTGGCCACGCACAACCCGCGCAACTTCAACCCACATCGTGAGTCCCACGGCTATAAATACCTGCCAGAAGCCCTTTCCCAATGCAAAGGTGATTGAAATGACCAGCAGCAACGTAGGGATTGACCAGATCACATTGATGAACCAGACCACAAGGGTATCAATCCAGCCACGAAAGAAGCCTCCCAATGCTCCGATGAAGATCCCGATGACCAGGGAGATGAAAACCGAGATAAACCCGACAGAAAGACTGATCCTTGTTCCGATCAGCAGCATGCTGAGATAATCCCTGCCAAAACGATCGGTGCCTAACCAGAATGTACGTTTGACCGGTGCTTCAGTCTGTGACCGTAATATTTTTTGTTCCGCAGGAACTGATAATGGAGGATCCGAATACTCTTCAAGCATCAGCGAATCGCCCTGGATCCTGTACTTATTTACCGGCAGAAAGGTGACCCTGTTCTTTTGTCCCCAAAGCATTTTTGTAAAGATGGATGACGAAGCAGGTGGATTTTCCTTTTTTACAGGGATCATGGTAACTGAAAATCCCGGTTTCTTCAACGCCAGTTCAAGATGCTGGTCATTTGCCGACGGTGTGGAATCCGGTGTAACCAGGTAACCCAGGATGGCGATAATTATGGTAAGAACAACAAATGCCAGTGACCAGACACCTTGTTTGTTCTTTTTAAATTTCCTCCATGCCAGGACTGAAAGACTGGCCGATGAAACATATTTGGTTTTTCCGAAAAGCAAAGGGATTCAACTTTTTTGATACGGAACAAACCTACATGAATTTTCTCAATCTTACAAATTGTCTGGTTGGATACCCCTTTTCTCCGTGTTTCTTAGTGTTCTTAGTGCCTAAGTGGTAAAAAAAATGTAAGAACCAATCCTGTCCTCATCCTGAAATAAAAGTCATTGAATTTTCCACCGGGTATAAAACAGCGTTGCAATTCTAAAAAAAAAGTATAATTTTGCCGCTTCATAAATGGTGGATGTAGCTCAGCAGGTTAGAGCGACGGATTGTGGTTCCGTAGGTCGTGGGTTCGAGCCCCATCTTCCACCCCAAAGAAGCTTCAAATGCAAAGTGCAACGTGCAAAGTGTAATATTTTGCACGTTGCACTTTTTGTTTTAGACCTTAGATTTAGCACTTCCCCAAAAGATCAGGTTCAAAAGCCCCGTTTTGTTTTAATTCCTCCATTCCTGCATTCTGTATTCTGTAAGGTCAGGATCGCATTTAACCGAGCTAAACACATCATAAACCCGATGTAAACCCGATCTGGCGCGAGTTTAATCCGGTAAAGCTCGGCGGACCTCGGTTTCATGCCGGTTTTATACTGGATGTTCGGTATTGGATATTCGATTGTCTTGTCCTAGAATAGCAGTCGATAGTCGAAAACCAAAATGCCTAATCCTTGTCTAGTCTAGTTCTTATATTTAGTTGCAAATGTTTGAATGCTGTTTGTCATTTTTCTTTAAAGAATAACTCTTATATTTGTTAATCTAAAATATATAGGATAGTTACGGATATTATTAACTTTTCTTGATATTTTGGAAGAGTTTTCTTTAGGAATTTCCAATGCAGTCTGATTGATTATTTTAACTAGGCTTGTCAGACACAGCTAACACATTAAGCCAATAAACGCTTTTTTATGGAAACATTTACTCGTTTCATCATCCTAATTGTGCTCATGATTACTAGCCCTGTCTTTGTATCATCTCAGGTAGCCATCAATAACGATGGTTCATTGCCTGACACTTCAGCTATGTTTGATGTTAAATCAACAAATAAAGGGATACTGATTCCCAGAATGACACAGGTACAGCGGAATGCAATAGCGAATCCTGCTTCAGGATTATTGATTTTTCAGACCGACAATAATTGCGGATTTTATTTTAATTCTGGCACTAGCAGAATGCCTGTCTGGAATTCACTTGGATCAAATAGAAATTATTGGATTAATGTAAAAGAATTTGGAGCAAAAGGAGACGGAATTAGTGATGATACCAAGTCAATCCAAACTGCGCTTGATTCTGTCGTAAAAAGAAGTGAGACTGTCTATTTTCCAAAAGGTAAGTATTTGGTCACGGCCCCGCTGATAATAAGACAAAAAACAACAATCATTGGTGATAATGGAGGCTATTGCCAATATGATGGAAATGAATATGGTTATGATTCCATTGGATCGGTAATACTTTCGAAGGTGGGGAATAACAACCTGTTTACTGTTAATGCCAGAGATTGTGTTTTTGAAAAAATGTCTTTGGTGAATAGCTATTATACTCGTCCGACTTCAGGTTCAGGGATATTTATGCCTACAGCAGGAGGTATGAGGATAAAGGATTGTTTAGTGCTTGGTTTCTTCAATGACATTGATGTTCAAAACGGTGATTATTTCGTCATAAGCGGTACTTCAATAGTAGATGCTGGGAATTATGGATTGAAAATAAGTAGTCCAGCTCTTCCTGATATGGGAGATTTTTCCATTGTTCATAGCGTTTTTATAGCTGGGCCTAATACAGTAACAAACTTAAGGTATGAATCTTCTGGTGGTATGAAAATCACTGATTGTAAATTCAACGTTTTAACGGGCATTAGAGTACCTAATCATATTGAGATGCACTTGAATGGTAGTACTGGTTTATTCCAAATTACCAATTCCTCGATCGAAGCTTTTACAAATAATGGAATTTCAATCAGCACTGCACCCGGCGTGGCTTATTCGTTTGTATTCATTTCTAATTGTGAAATAGCTCCATATCACTTAATCACTGGAAATTGCATTAATATCCATGGCACAATCGAAGGTGTTACAATAATAGGTAATCAGATTGGAAATTCTCAACCATTGAATTTGGGTTATGCGATACGGTTGGATAGTATAAATTAATTGATTACTCACAATCATACACCACGTCATAGTTTGGCGTACTCATGATGTTACTTTGCATGAAAAAAGATATGAATACATTGGTTTTTACTCAACGGTTTCCCGATGAAACTGCATGCAGAGAGCATTACAGGGATATGCGGATCAAGCAAGGCTTGACCTGCAAGAAGTGTG
>Ga0118677_10000678_pt1 | contig 74298 bp, 84 predicted proteins | sample AliMusrvi5mmetaG_FD_86154 | JGI IMG/M metagenome (GOLD analysis project Ga0118677, IMG submission 86154) | reverse complement strand
ACTTAATACAATACTAGAACTTCAATGGCGTAGCTATTGATTCGCGAAGCGGACGTATAACACATGTGCTAATACAGTATTAATACTCGCTACGCGATGGGCTACGCCCAAGTATCATTAATGAATTCTGGTATTCTTCTCTAGTATTTCATCAATACTTTCTGTGTCATCTTCCTCTGCCATCACCTTGTGATAGAACGCTACAACTTCTTCTGTTGGATCAAACACACATAACACGTCCTTAACATCTAGTATAGTTTCGTTGGTGCTTATGATTTCTATTGGTGACCAGTGTCTCATAATGAGATTAGAGTCATCATTATCATAATCCATAAACACAACCATTGGGTTCTTAATAAAGCAGGTATTACCAATGTTTAAGTAGTCGCATATAATATCTGTACCACAATGTAATCTTAACAGTTTAATCTCATCCATCATCATTTTCCTCATCATTAATCGGTTTTAGTTTACATTTATCTAAATGGTATCGTTTTATGGTACTTATGGCCATGGTTCTTCCACAATATAAACACATACCAAGAGTTCTTTTTTTGCCTTTATTAGCAATAGATATTTTATTACTATGTTCAGATGTTCGTGTTGGTTTTTGTTTTCCTTTATTAGCAATAGATATTTTATTACGATGTTCTATTGATAGTGGTGGTATATTTCTACCCTTCTTGCCTGCGGAAATATTAGCACTATGTTCCGGTGTTTTCTTTTTACCTACACTAGATAGTGACATCCTACATTTTTGTTCCTCACCAAGCGATCTACCTGTTAATGTTTTTGATATTTTATCTTTAGTTTCTTGTGTCCGTGGTGTACCTGTTGGAAAACCATCTAATCCATTTTCTGTAATTAGGTTTGCCCACTCGTCAGATTTAACTATATCCCAGTGCTCGGAAAATAATAAAGCAAAATCTGTCAGCAAATCTTTATCACCAAACAATTGATGCCATAAAGTTACTACATGTTCTTTTCCATGTTTCTTGATATGCGACAACCAATACTTGCCTGAGCCTACATACTTAATGGGATCTTGTGTGGTTTTACCGAAGTATTTTAGTCCTGTAACTGAATGCTGTTTGACGTAAAGATATGTTGGTGTATAAATATTCATGCTGATACTCCGTTTAGTGTTAGAATAGGTAGAGACTCCAATCTCGTGACCTATACTTATTTATAAAGAAACAACATTCACCTAAGATTAATTTTGTATAATTTAAATTCGAATTTCTCTTCTGTATAGATTTTAGTGCGATCCATAAAATGTTTCAGCGTGAAATTTATGTGTTTCTTGTGCCTGATATCATCAGCAATATCATATAGTGTTGCAACTTCTTTACCATCAGACTGTCTTAATCCTCTACCAATACTTTGTAAATTTCTAACACGACTCTTGCTTGGTGATGCAAATATGATATTATGTAGATTTCTAATAGAAACTCCTGTAGAATAAACACCAAATGACGCTACAATAATTGCATTAGTTTCAGATTCAACGATCTTTCTAATAGCTTCTCTATCATCAGTAGAAGTTCCACCATGAACAAAGAACACTTTTCTGTCGCCTATTTGCTTCGAGTTCTTAATAAGATTATACAGTACTTTACCGTGTTTGTCTACCAGCTGGAACAGTACAAGAGTGTTATTCTTCATGCTAACTGACAGATTCTTAATGAATTTATTACGAGTCTCATTTGATATTAAGTAATCTATTTCCTCTTGATATGTGCAGGTCTTTAGCGACGCACACGCTTCTTCAGGATGTTTTAATACAAGACATTTAATGTTAAGGTCGGCAATTTGTTTATTATCAATAAGTTCCTTTGTTGATATAACTTTCTTAACAGTGCCAAATAATCCCTCGATCACTAATTTATGGCAATTATGAGATAGTATGGTGTTTGCATAGTAATTATGATTGTCTTCCACCTCTATGTCATATACAACATCATTATAATCATAAAGTGTTTCTATCTTCAATATTTTAGTTGTGTTATTTGACATGTGCTGACCACCCTCTCCATTTACCCTTAATTGCTGGTATGCCAGTTTTCAGTGAGTTTTTAATTGATGCCGGTAAGCAACAATTATGATTAATCCTGAACCAATGTCTTATGCCGATATCAATAATATCATAACAATTACCAGCCGGATCAATTATGACGTAATCATTCTTGCTAACATGAATACCTTTCTTCATTTCTGAAAGTTTCTGTTTAGTTGATTCTCTCATAGGTTTACCTTTATTCCAAGGGACGCGGCCCAAATTAGATGAGCTGATCTTTTCCCTGGTTGATTCTGATAGAGCATTGCCTATCTTAGCAATTCTTCTTATTTCTTTTAGTTCATTTGATTTGTGTGTACCGTATAAATCATCATATGATGTGTCTCTGGAGTATCTTCCAATTTTTTCCTTAGATTCATCAGTATGCACCATCCCAAGTGTTCCTCCATTTGACACGCCACTCTCATACATCAAATTTGCCCATCTATTAGAATTTACTATGTCGTTTTCTAGTGAAAACCATTTGGCATATGATAACATCTCATCTTCATCATAAAATAAATATGACCACAATGTATTAACGAAAATTTTACCGTGTTTATTTATGTGGTTCTTCCAGTATGTTCCAGACCCTAGATATTTGTTAATATCTGGTCTTTTTGTCATACCAAAATAACACAGTCCGGTAATCTCATGATATTTTATGTATAGGTGTGTTGGTGTGGTTGGTATATTATATATACTCATGCTGATACTCCTTTAAAGTGTTAGAATATGCGGATGCGCTAACATCGTGGCATATAACTATTTATAATTATCATGATATGACCAATTCATCAGATAAGCATAAATCTTCAGCACACACCCATCCTCTATTAGTGGTGTATATTTTATGTTTTGGTGTCACGATTATATACGATTTTTCGGTATATATCTTTATCATTTCATTAGATATTCCATTATTGAATGTGTTTAATACTTTTTTATACTCGGTTTGTTGTGAAATTTCGTTGTAAGTTAAAACCACGTCATTCGTAGTCACTTCAGATATTTTTTTGGTGCCTTCTTGTGTAGTTATTTGGGTATCTTTATCAAAACATTTCATGCCGGATAATGTACCGGTCAAACCTATTCGATACTTTGTGTTTAGTAGCTTTTCCATGGTGTCACGTATAGAGTTTGCTTGAGCTAAATGGACCTCATCACACATCACATAATCAAATTGTTCAAAGTATGAGCTATCCTGTTTATACACAGATTGCCATGTAGATATGATAAGCTTCTTATTAGAATCCTTATCCTGTCCTTGATACACTTTATGTACATTGCTATCTACATCAAACCCATTACCACTTGAATAGTCTTCAAAATCAGAAAATAACTGAGACACAAGATTTACTGTTGGTACTATGATAAGTCCTTTAAGATCCTGATACTGCAATAGCTGCCTGAATATAAGGTATATTATTAGACTCTTACCACTACTAGTGGGTGATAGTAATAGTGCTCGTTTCTTCTGCATAGAATGTACAAACGCAACCGCTTGATGTTCATTAACTGTTATTGGTTTACCGTGCGCGTGTAGATTCAAGTCTGAAAAGAATTCTAGTGCTATCTTTGCAGAGAATTCGTCTTCCATATCAGCATTGGTATGGTCGTATTCATACGTATAATCGTGTGATTCACAAAATTCCACTATGTATGGTATTAGACCAAAATACAACAGATTAGTCTGAGTGTTCAATAGACGAATCTTACCATCGAATATCTTATTCCTGTATGATGGCATGAATTGATATCCTGGCACCATGAATGTAAGTGTATCAGATAGCTCCTGTGCTATAGCTCTTTCGCACGACACCTTTGCATATACTTCATTCTTCTTTGAGATTATTATATCAGCCATTATCAAACACCGCTCGTGAACTTGGTCCAATCTATGAATGATCTAAGCTCCCAATTACGGTTCTTTATTTCCCCCATAATAGATTCTAGTGCGTATACACATTCATCATGAAACATTTTGCGTTCTAGTATCTTTATTAGGTTCTTATCTGCATCCAAATAACCACCTAACTCAGCCTTTAATACAGTTAGTGGTGATGGTTCCCATCCATGCAGTATCAATTCGTCTTGTGATAACTTACCTAGATGCCACAAGCTTCTTAAATTCTTCATTTGTGCGTAAGAAGACTGTGCTTTCTTTGCGGCAAGTTTGTGCTTTACCAGTATGGAAAGGTATTTGTTGTGTAGTTTTGGGATATTGATGAGTTCATTACCTGGCTGAGTACGATCCATTTCTGCATCGATTGACCATAACTCAAGGACTTGATCTAGTGTTTTCATTATATACGTGCCTCACTTTCATTAAAATTACAAAATACTTGACAGGAATTACATCTATTGTTATAATGCTCTACCACTAGAACAAGTGCTAGAACTTGATTTCTAATACAACACTAGAACTTCAATGGCGTAGCTATTGATACGCGAAGCGGAAGTATAACACATGTGCTAATACTCGCTACGCGATGGGCTACGCCCAATGTGTTATTTATAAGGTATTAATACTAAAACTTTGGTACTTGAATGATACCTCTGCTGTAATGACATCATCTGCCGATAATTCAGTATCTAATGTAATGCTTGATAATGATACCGGAAATGCATTAGTAAATGTTATTAGTGCTACTGGGTTATTCAATGCACTTAATACAGTAATAACTAGATCTGAATAGTTAGTTAGATTAGTGCTTACTGTGTTCTTCAATGCGTTTGTGTTAGCTATTCTATCGGATGTACTAACCGGTGATCCCATTGCAAGGAACCAATTATATAGCTGACTCCATGAATGTAATTGTTCGTCCACTAGAAACTTTATATTAAGTGAATCATACGATAGTTTATTACCCATTATAGGAATATCCACTAATGGTGTAGTATATGTTGGTTGACTTAGTGACACACCAGGAAGATTCACTGATTGGCAGAAATACTGTGTTGCTGGTATCTTATCAATTGATAGAATGTACTTGGTGGGCTGTAATAAGTTTGTGTTACTGGGCGATCTATCTAGTGCTGACATGATAATCCTCGTGTGATATTACTTATTTATACATAGAGATATTGATAATCATTAAAATCATGATATACTTTGTATATTAAAATTTATAGGAAATTGCATGAAATATTCTCAAGAACTTATCGATCTATGTCTATCCAAGACAACACAGCAAATTTCAAAAACTCCACTATATCGTGAGTTATTAATAAACCAAACCAAATTCCTAGATAATGTGTCTGGAGTTGTGTTGGGGACTAGAAAATATTGTGTAAATAACAATATACACGAAATTCCTAAGTGTAAAAGTTGTGATAGTTTTTGTACTGTGAACAGACTTAATTCTAAACTTGGGTTCACTACATACTGCTCACCAAAGTGTTCTAGAGCATCAAAAACCGTCATTAAAACTGTGGAGGTGCTACTTAGTAATAGGGATTGGTTGTACAATGAAAGAATAGTGTTGAAAAAATCTAAGGAAGTTATAGCAGAAGATCTTGGTATCTCTATCACTCCTGTGAACAAGTGGCTAGGCATTCATAACATACCAAATATCAAATATAATTGCTCACATCCAAGTGCTGTAATGAAATTGTCGGATAAAGATTGGTTGTATGACGAGCATAAAAATAAACATAGAACATGTTCTGATATAGGAGTTGGACTTGGCGTTAGTAAAAGCATGGTATCTGTATGGTTGGCCACACACAATATAATGGCGAATGAAGCAAATTCATATGATAGATTATCCAATAAAAGTTCCGCTGAATGTGCTGAAGTTTCTGATTACATAAAATCCATATATGATGGGGAAATACAATTAGATAAACGTGGTGTTATCGGATCATTAGAATTGGATATATATCTCCCAGAAATAAAATTAGCCATTGAGTATAATGGATTATATTCACACATTTATAGGCCAGAAGAATCTAGCTTTTCTGGTAGAAAGGATAGTAACTATCACTACACAAAAACTAAACTTTGTAATGAACAAGGCATACAATTGCTGCACATATTCTCTGATTCTTGGAAAGAGAGATCGAGTGTGTGGAAGTCTTTCATCAGCAATAAATTGCACAACAATCAGTACAAAATATTTGCTCGTAAATGTATAATAAAAGAAATATGTGTCAGTGATAAGAATAATTTTCTTGATGATAATCACATACAAGGAAAAGATAAGAGTAGGTTTAAGTATGGTATGTTTTTTGGTGAAGACCTTGTAGCTGTCATGACGTTTGGGGTGTCAAGATATTCAAAGAAATATAAATGGGAGTTGATTCGTTTTGCTATCAAGAAAAATTACTGTGTTGTTGGGGCATTCTCTAAACTACTAAAACACTTTAGGAAAAATAATGAAGGGTCTATTATATCGTATGCCGACAGAACTTATTCCAATGGGGACGTATATATTAACAATGGATTCACATTAATATCAACCAATAAACCTGGATATCATTATGTGGCCAAGAATGTCGAGAAGAGATTACATAGATCTAATTTTGTTAAGTCTAAGATTTCGGTATTTGGGGACACTAGAACTGAACAAGAGATTATGTTTGATATGGGATATTCTAAAATATATGATTGTGGTACGCTTTCTTTTGCTATTTGGTAGGAAATAAAAAGGGTGTATCCGAAGATACACCCTAAATTTCTATGATATGATTTATAAAAACTTCTTATACTTCTTATAAATCAACAACTTATCACATGAGATTTTTCACGCCAAAAATGCGGTAGTAAACGTTACTACGAGCAGCTAATTGACCATTGCCTTGAGTTAAACCTTGAGCAAATGGGTTAGCAACCATGCCATATCTTGTCTTAAAGCCGATTTTAGGTTGGAAAGTATATTGGTCAACTGCACGAACCATTTGTAAAGGCACGTATGGGCAGTAGAAAATACCAGCATCATAAGGTGAAGTACCTTTATAACCGATAGTTACCAATTCTTGGTTAGAAGTATAACCACCAAAATAAGGATCGATATAAACTTTGATACGACCGTGTAACATACCAGCAAAAGTATTACCAGTATCATCAACTTGTAAATCTGATTGTAAAGCAGGAGTATAAGATAATACACCAGCCATAGCCATTGCAGAAGCAACGTCAGAAGAAACGATCATAACGTTACCTTTTCCTCTACGAGTTTGTTTCGCAATTACGTTAGCGTCACGTTCGATTTGGAAAATAAGACCTTTGAAACGTTCAACTGACCAACGGCCATTAGAATCTGTATCTAAGTCAAAATAACCAGCAGTAGTAGTACCGTATTGAGCACCAGCTACAGCAGTTGTGTAGATAGTACGAATTACTTCACGGTTGATTTCAGCAAGGATTTCAGTAGAAAGAATGTTAGACAATTCAGTCTCAGCATCCAAACCATGAATAGCTTTCAAATCTTGAGCTAATTCTAAAGAGTATTCAGCTTTCAATGCACGAGATTGTGCAGTAACAGTTACTTTCTCAATAGAGAACGCCATTTGGTGGAATGAACCATCAGTAACGCCTAATTGTTCAGCAGTTGCAGTTGGCATAGCAATACCAGTAGTAGTTGCACCACTAGTAACGTTAGAGAATAAATTATTAACGTCAGTTGCGCCAGTACCTTGGAAACCGTATGGGTTAGAAGCAGAAGAAGTACCAGAGAAATCAGTGTTTGCTTCGTTGAAGAATGCTTCTGAGTTAGTATTTGCTTGAGCGTCATAACGTGCTCTCATTGCAAAGATCAAACCAGTAGGACCAGTCATTGGTTGAACACCAGCAACGTCATATGCGATTAAGTTAGGAAGTGCTCTACGAACCAATGAAATCAATACTGGATCAAAGTTAGAAACACCACCAGCAACGTTAGTTGGACCAGATTCAGTAGTTTCGTTTAATGCTTGGCGATCTTGTGCCATTGCTTGGTGTTGGTTTTCCAATACTAAAGCAGTAACAGCTCTTTTGTAAGGATCTTTAATTGCTTCTAATTCTGGATGTTCCAGAACTGGTTGCCATTTCTTTTGTAATTCTTCTGTTAAGTACATTTAATTTTCCTTTTAGATTTTAAGACTTTGTGAAATAGATTTTGCGTATTGTTCCATCATTGGATCATTAGATTTTAAAGTTTTAGTTTCTTCTACTAAAATAACTTCGTCATCCAATCCATAGTTATCTCCAGAATAGATAGCTGAAGTGAAATAAGATTCTTTCAGGGTTTCTAGTTTAGAGGCAAACTCGTCATCAGAATTAAATTCAACACCTTCTGCAAGTGCTTTCATCTTTTCGACTTGTGTTTGTGATAAACCATCGCACGCTGTGTGGATAGCTTCTTGCTTTAATTGCTCATTCAACTCTTTCTTGAGTTCGATGCCTTTCATGATTTGCTCATTCAATGATCCTTCAAGCTCTTCAACTTTCAAAGATAATTCTTCAACAATATCAACTTTATCAGCAGGGATATCAATATAGTGTTCAACAAATAAATTCTTAAGACCAGCAATAAAATCTTCAGTGATTTCTGATTTCAAACCTTGCTCGATAGCAATTTCGTTTTCAGTCATCCATTCTTCTACCATATAGTTCAAGTAGTCGTCAATTTTAGTGGCTAATTCTTCTTTAATGCTTTCCATTGCTACTTGCATTTCTTCTAGCAATTCGTTTTCAACTTGTTCTACGATGTAATCAACACGAGCAGAAACAGCTGCTTCAAAAATTAGTGTGGCTTTAGCTTGGAATTCTTCAGAAAGATTTTCACCTTCCATAAGGGCAGCAACGTCATCAGCAACATCAAATTCTTCACCGTAAGACGCGAATGTAGCACCTGGGTTCTTAGCAAGTTTTTGAGTTGCTAATGCACCAGCTTTACGATCACGAATAGATGCATAATCTGTACCAGCCGCTTGAACAACAGTTTGTGCAGCTTCACTGCCAGGCTGATGCGCTAATTTTTTAATTGGGTCAGAACCAATAGGTGGAGTAGCACCAGGTGGTTTAGCAGAAGGAACACCTTTCAAATAATCTGGAAGGCTTGAATCTGTTTCTGTTGGTGAATGGCCAATATCGCCAGCTTCTTTTTGCCCATAAGCAACAGATGTTGATAATTTTTTTGGGGAATCTTGACCACTTTGTTTTACTGATACATTATTCATCAGTATATCTTTCGCAGCTTCAGATAAATTTAGTTTAGACATTTTTTGTAATCTCCTTGATTTATATATTATTTATAATTTAACGATTTTATAGAATTGTTATGTCTTTTTTGACCAAATTTGGAAAAACAATCTATGGATTTTTGTATGGAATTTTCATTCAATATTCTATTTAGTGAACCCATTCCTATATTAAAAATATCACAAATTTCTTTTTTTGTTTTATTTTCTATCACATATAGATTATGTAGATTAACAATATCAACAAATGCTTTATTTGGGCCTTGTTTACCAGTATTTGCTATAGATAATTTTAATTTAGCTATATCAGTCATTGGAGTTCCTTTTCTGCCTTTTGTAGTGTTGCTAATTTTTTGTTTAGTAATATCAGAAACTATACAACCCCTTCTACTGGGTGGTGTCGCTTTACTAAACACATTAACTAATTTTATACCAATTGATTTGGAGTAATCTATAAACAAAGTTTCAAGTTGATATGCTAGAGTTTCTTCCAAATCACTAGTTATTAACTTAACTTCAGGTTCAAGATTTAATGAACGAATTAACCCAATAATTCGGACCTTTTCAATATTAGTTTTTTCATTTTTTAGATGAGACCATGCTCTATTTCCACAACCTTTACCTATATAAAATGGCAATCTGTTGATTGGGTCTATTAGTGCATAAACATAATATTTATTTTCTTTTACCAATTCCATTAATATAATTCTCAAAAATTTTAATTGCTACATCCTCTATCTGTTTATTAGAAAATTTTCTAATATTAGTATAAAGTTTTTCTACATCTTCTTCCATCCAAGTACCTTTTGATTGGTCATACCAAAATTCCTTGCCTTCCATTATTCCTTGTACAAATGCACCAGGAGCAGAAGGATCAGCTACAATATCTGCCGCTGTAGCAAGATAAAAATCTGATTGTACAACATTAACACCGTTAACATTCTTTAGAGACCCCATGCCTCGTGACGATACTCCTAATTGAGCACCACCTTCGATAAGATTCCTTGCGATATTACCCATAGGTGTATCCAGTATCTTAGCCTTACCGATCCATTGATTACCTTCTTCACGAAGACCTACAATTAAATGTGAAACACGATCAAGATTAATGCTTGGTGTATCTGGATGTCCTAACTCACCAAAAGCACGTTTCTTATCTATATATGCTTCTGTATAACGAGCAACTTCTTTACTCATTGTATGTTGTTCATACAAACGACCATTGCGGTTCTTTACACCAGCAACTAGGAATGGTCCTTCAATGAATAGAGACTTTTTACCATCAACATCTTCTGTTAGATAGTTTACTGTTTCGTTTATTTCTTTTATTAGCTTCATACTATTCCTGTGTTATAGTGTCCAGACGGTCTATTATGGCGTGATTGCATAAATCCCGTATGAAAATGCTGCGGGATCATTAAATTGTCCGCGTTGATACATAGCATTATCTTTTCTGAAGCTACAGATTATTGTATAACTGCAATTTGCGGCAGCGCCGGTAGTAGCAATACCAAGATTTCCATTTGGGTTTGTTGCGTTATTTGGTATAGATACCATATTCTCGCCACCATATGTTCCTGCATAATTCAGGTGGAATATTGTTGCTGAGTTTGCATATTGCTGTGCAGTATTCGCACCACCACCAGTCCAGAACAATTCTACTGCTCCAGCACCTTGTGGCATATTTACAAAATACTCTACGTTTGTTAGCTGCAAATTATAATATGGTAAAGCTGTATTACTCTTACTTAGTCCAGAATACAAAGGTACACTGTTAGCATCTAACGCTCCATACATAGTATTTGCTGATATTCTAGAAGTGTTTAACTCTTGTGTCGCAGAATCAAATGATCCAGTTAATTTAATAATGACATCTGTTGTAGAATCTCTTAATGTCTGTGTCGTGAATTTGTTCATTTTCTATCCTATTATTCGTCTATATCCAGAGACTCTTCAACAGGTCCCTTCGACCATTGAGAACTTGTGTACGGTACTGTTACGTATTGTTTAATCTTATCAGCGAAATATAGAGCAACTCTTTGGTTATTAGGAAACTGTCTAATAGACTTTCGTTTCATAACAATGATCGCTGGTGGATCCATAGAATCATTCTTAGCAGCTTCACATATATCGGGTTTCACTATCTTAGGTTTCTTCTTTGGCACTTCAGACAAATTACTGAAATGTGCCCCTATTTCATCTAACTGGTTAAATTCCTTGAATGATTTCATTTCTTCTTCGAGTACCAAGATGGTTGTTTGTTCTGGTCTACTGGTCTATATACTCGCCCAGAACCTCTACAGTTTTCACAAGACGAACCACTACCACGTCCCTCTCCAGTACCATCACACGCACGACAATCTACCTTGCCCTCATCAGATTCGCTCAATCCAACTTCAAATTTAGCATTCTGCACAGCATCAGCCTTTGTGTCGTGGTATGATATTGATTTATCACCTACATGTTTACCATCTTTATAATGGTGTACTTGGTATTCGTTATATTCTTTACTATGGCGAACTACGGCAGTGTGTCCATGATCACCATCGAATGATGCAATTTTACGAGTTCCTGTAATAGAACTAGCTTTTGCTTCATCTAATTGCGAAAACTCTTTAAATGATTTCATATTAGAAATTCCATGGTTTTGCGCCATGATCTTTAGCGACTTGTTTTGCATGAGATTTACTATTCACAGGAACCACTAAACCACCAGTTGGTTGCATAGAATCTGTTACTCTAACAGTATATCCTTTAGCCTTACTGCCTGTATAATGGGCAAATTTTTCTGTGCTATTCTCATCTAATTCTTCAACAGATTCTTCTTGCTTGCCCATGTAACCAGAAGCAATTTCTTGCTTTTTAGATTCTATGTGAGCAGCGACTTTATCATGTATAGCACTGTATAATTCTTTTCTAAAATCTGTACCATTATCTTGGTATGCGTAATCGATTAAATTTTTCATTTATTTCTCCGTTATTAATCTATTTATAAAACGTTACAATACACGTTTAATGGTATCAAATGCACTATACTCTTCTGGTATAGGCTGATCAACTGGTGGATCTAATTGATTCATCATTTGCTGTTGTGTTACAGCATTTGTCACTTCAACAGGAACATCAAAACCTTCTTTCTTTTCCTTTGCGATTTCTGCTGTCATATCTTCGATCTGAACATCTGTTAATCTTAATACTTTACGTTGAATCCAAGATTTAGAATAGTATGTTCCAGTATAAGGATCGACTTGACTCAATAACGACAATCTTTCTTTCATCAATTCAGCATCTTTCATTTCAGCAAAGTTATTATCTCTGATGAAATCGTAGTATATATGTTCTTTAAAGTCTTCCCACTCTTCGGCTGTGCATATGCCTTTCAACACACACTGTGCGCGTAATGCTTGGTTAAACATGTCAGAGAATTTGTTTCTAAGTCTATCAATAAACTTAGCGAATTTCAGCTCATCTCTTGTCACTTCTGATACACGACCCAGTGCAAAACCTTGGTTTGGTTCTAAACGTGAAACAGGAACACTTAATGCTTTGTATAGTTTTCTCTCGAAGTATTTAACATCTTCAAGTTCACCCAAGTTTTGTCCACCTGGTAGTGTAGTAATCTCGGTACCTTTACCACCTTCTCTACGTGGTAACCAGAAATCTTCCATCATTGACATGAATTTACGATCATCTCGTACTTCACCTGTCGCGGCATCATACACAAGCTTATTCTTGTACTTTGCCATGATGTCACGTAGGTACTGTTCAGCTTTTAGCTTAGGTAGATTACCCACATCGATATAGAAAATTCTACGTTCTGGTGCTCTAGAAATACGATAGATTACCGTAGCATCTTCAATCATTCTCAATTGGTTTAGAGGTTTAATTGCTTTGTGTAGATACGACAACACAACTGAACGTCTAGAATCCATTAGTCCAGACACAACTGAAATAATAGAGTCTGTTGTAATTCTAACACCGGCAGGACCGAAGCTTGATGAACCGCCACCAGCAACTTTATCATTGAATATGTAATACTCATTGATAACATTCATTACATCAACTCCAGTACGATCATCCTTCTTCTTTTTAATTTCTCGTACTTTCCTTAGTTTTCTTGGGTCGATATAACGTAATGCTTTAATACCTTCTGTTGGATTTTCTTTGTCTATAATGATGTGATAGTACATTTTCCCATCAACATAGTATCTACGAAAGATATCCTGTGCCATATTTTTGTAGTTCAGTAGTTTTAATACTGTAGCAAATTCTTCCCGAATTGCTTTCTTAATCTTATCTGGCTGTTTTAAATCGTCCAGTACGATATCTGTAATTCTTCCATCGTCATCTATACTAATTGCTTCATTGACGATATCATCTAGTGCTGATTCAATTTCAGGTTGCATAGCCATTTCACGATAACGAGAAATAAGCTCTACCTCATTTTTGGCAGTACCATCCATATCAACATACACACCCATGTGTGCGTTTGATGTGATCGTAATGGCCCCATCTTCGTTGGTTGGCGGGCTAAAGCTTGGCTGTGTCTTTTGGTCTTCCTCATGCTTTTCACGAGAAAACGTGAACCCAAATAAACTAAATTTTGTCGCACCTTGTGTTGACATTATATATTTCCTTTCATTTTACAGTTATCGAAATGCCATCTTTTAGCATTGCCTCTATTGGTACTAATGTTACAGTATGGACATTCTATTAATATCTTCGCAGCATCACTTATATTTAGTAATGATTTTTCTGTGTGATAATTTGTAATGCCATTGTTCCAAGAAGACGTTCCCTTTCTGTTTTGTCCCATCAATATCTTTGATTCGTCAGAATGTGTTTTCCCAAGATTTTTACCCATAGAAGATGATCTGATCTTTTCTATACTTTCTCTAGTGTGGGTCGGATAATATCCAAATGTACCCTCTCCACCCAACGTCATATTATATCCATTAGAATTTTTGGACTTGATATATGAATTATTCTCAACAATAAAGTAATTTTCCATTACATTTTTACAATAGTTTAGTTCTAGTGATTGATATAAAATAGACCAATAAAAGTTGCTCCACCCATATTTTCTTATAGACCTATGAAAATATGTTTTATATCCTGGTTGACCAACACAATTGGCTTCTATCTTATGCCTACCTTTTCTTCTTTCAAAATCCTTAGCAAAACCAATATAGCATTTACCGGTGACTTTGTTTGTTGCTTTGTATATAGTATATATAATCATGCTGTATCTCCTATAAGATATAGAGTTAGTGGATGCTGATACATCTCGACTAACACTTTCAAATAAAGGAGAGAACCGAAGTCCTCTCCTATGATGTTTATGATGTTGTTGCTGCATCCCAGTATTGGTATGCAAAAGTAACGCCATATTCTTCTATCTTATCGTTGTCGCCCCAATCTAGATCAATAGGTGCGATATCAACAGGAAACATACCAATAAAGTTGTATGTTTTTAGTATATCACCTTGTTTGCCATACTGAGTAACCATTGCATCAACAGTATATGCAGATGCGCTGCTACTACCACCGGCAGCTCTAATATTGCTCACATGGGTATTAATACCATTTGACCAAGATTCTAGTGCATTTCTTATAGTGAAATCTTCATCATTAACGATCTGTAATGACCAGTCAGCGAAAGTTCTGTTACCAGCAAATTTCATTTCACGACCAAAATAATACATTGGAATTGAACCCAAAGATGATCCTGGTAGTTGAGCACCTTTTGCCATGAATGTAGTTTTCTGTCCTGCAACAGAACCATTAGCGACAAAAGTTGGGAATGTTAGTGTTACCGAAAATAGATTGGGACGAGCACCGTCACCAATCAGATTCGAACGAAATTCATTTACATTAAAAGACATTTGTATTTCTCCTTATTAGACTGAACCGACAACTTCAGAGAAATTGACCGCTGTTCCAACCGCTATAAAGTTCAACTTAATGAAGTTAATAGATCGAGCTGGTTTAATGTATATATCACCAACAAATTGATTATTGTCTATAACATAACCGGTATTATTTGTAGTATCACAAACAACTTTGAAGTCTGTAATACCGCGTCTACCCTGAACATCTCTTAAGAAAGGTGCTACTAAAGAAATGAACTGTGCACGAGTAAAGTCATCATTGAATTCAAACAATGAATATTTAGCTGCTAATGCGATAGCTTTCTCTAATACGATGAACAAACGTCTAACATTAATTCTATCAAATGCTGATGGTTTAGCTTGAAGAGTTTTGTCGCCGTATAAAATGATACCATTACCTGGGAATGACACGACTGGATTCACACCTTGTGGGTATAAAATGTCACGATTCATTTGATTAGGGTTCCATGCTAACTTAACAGCATTCTTGATATTACCGCGATTATAACCAGCTGGTGACCACCAAGGATCTCTAATAGCATCTGTGAAAGCACATAAACCAGCAACATCACCATTTAATGGGATCCAGCGATACACATTGTTGTACTTGTCGTACATGTATTTCCAGCCAGAATCCACAACAACGTATGAAGATGAGCGTTGTAAACCAGTTCCATTGTCATTTAACCATGTCATGATATTAGTAGATTCAAGACCATGTTGATTAACAACAGCAGAGATTGGTGGTGAGAAGAACGCTACTGCATCACCAGAACGACCAGCAACACTTCCAGCAGGAGTTACGATGTTATCAGCAATATGCTGCAATACAGTAACATCAGCATTACCCGTGATTACTAATGAGATATCGATCAGATCTTTATTTTCGAACAAATCATATGCATTTATTAGATCGCCATCAGAAACATCGGCATCAGTACCACCAGCAAGTTGGATTTTTACATGACCACTTGTTGAATACGCTCTAGCAAAAGTAGTATTTGCTGCTACAGATCCCCATGTTGCTGTAGTATTTGCGTAATCAACTGAATCTATTGCATAAATGTATTGTGATTGTGATTCTAGTACATTTCTATAATATGTAGAAACTCCGTTACCATCAATAGCATCCGATGATTTAGATACGTAAGGATATGCTTCTAATAATGCACCTTTAGTGCCAGTGATAAGGCCAAGAGTATCTGTTACGATAATGTGTATTTCGTCATTAGCACCATTAACATTAGTAGCGTATGAAGATGTTGTTGTTGGTCCACTGAAATTACCAGCAAATTCCCAAGCTTTGAATAGAGTAGTATTAGCAGAATCCCAAACATCAATAGAGATAGAATTACCTAATGCTCCAGCATAACGTGCAGCGAATGCTCCTAATGAGTTTGTAGCACCACCATGAAAATATTCATAGTCGTATATTGATTTGTTTGCTATTTGTACATTAGTTGTTGATGTGTTAGCATCAGCATTTAAACTATTAGCACTTAAAGCTCTAACAACTCTTAAGTCATTACCATAAGCTAGAAAGCTAGATGCGGTCATGAATGAAATTGCTGTGTTATTGTTAGGTGCGCCAAATGTTACTGATAATTGGTTTTCATCAGATACTGGTATTGCTTGTAACGCTGGTCCCCAAACAAAATTTCCGGCGAATGCGCCAGTAGATGAAGACACCGCAGGTACGACTGTTGTTAAGTCATACTCTGTTACACTTACACCTGGAGATAACTGAATTGCCATTTTTTTCCCCTTAATTAAAATTACTATATTGATACATGGAATATCATAATCTTATTTATATAAAACTTGATCTATAAGTACCAATCAATTTCTCATCAACTCACGAAAAAATCCAGCATATACTTCACCACTATCAGCTTTCTCCCATACATCACCATCTATCACATCAAACTCATTAGCGAATCCATCTTCAATGATGGGAGCTGGTAGGGATTCATCATCAACCTGGTTGAGACTCTCAAGCTGAATTTGTTTTCTTATGTCATGTGCAACTATATCACGAAAGTATTTCTGTGTGGTAACCCATGCAAATATTACAAGAGTCATTGCTAAATCATCATGTGCATCAGATTCGGCGGCAAATGAAGTTTTGTTAGCAACGAATGTTGTCAGTTCCGATACTGTTTCGAAGTCACAAATTTGTAGTTTGTTTCCCTCGATCAGAGTCTTTAAATTTGAACAACCTATTCTCTTCACGGCTGGTGACATTTTAAGTCCCATCTGCACACCCCTACCGAAACCACCACACAACTGCTGAGGTTTCTTGTTTCCGGTCATTATTTTGAACAGGTTTTCGTACTCAAGATCCTGGTGGATAATATCGGCAACTTGTGGGTTGTTATTTATTTCAACCAAGATGTATGCATCATTATACAAACGTGCTGCATTGTAAATGATAGTTGGGAACAATATCGGTGATATATTTGAGTTGCAATATGTTGCTACTTGTTTGTATGGTGTCGATGATATGTCAAATACAGAAAACGATGATGCGTCCATGTTCCGACCTTCCGATACATCTACAGAGATACAATACAGATGGTCTTTTATTCCATCATCATCGCCTTTGATTGGATACTCATAAATCTTTGTGTCATCGTGTTGTGTGATTGGGTCTATGAACACCAATTGTTGTAATTTAGTGCTTGATATCAGTGTATTAGTACTGCCGAGGAAATTACAATTAAACTCTTGATCAAAGTTATGATCACCGATGTTCTTTCGTGTTTCATCTTCCCACGCCTCATCACGGCCAGGCACTTGTGACCAATGCACCTCATACGTCACATAGTTGTTTCTTTTATTAATAGCATCTGTCCAAATCTTGTAGAACAGATTCATACCATTTGGTGTAGATACTATTATGATTTTAGTTTTAGTACCGGCAGTAATAACAGGATATACAGACTGCATAAACTCGTTAGCGATACTAGATGGTACGAATGCGAACTCATCAAGAAAAACAGTGTTGTATGAACCAGATCGAGATGCTGATGATGACGTTGATGAAGCTACAATCTTTGATCCATTCTCTAATTCAATAAAACTTTTGTTCCATGTTATAATGCCTTGTTGTAACCAGATAGGAAGATTTTCATATGCTAACTGTAGCTTTCCTAAAATGTCTCGTGCAGTCTGACCTTTGTTAGCTAGAATTGCTGTATTATGCGCGTCATGGAATAGTACTTCCCATAGCAGATATGCTACAGAAGTTGTTGTATTATGTGATAGTATGTCGTTAGTATAATATCTATGATGGTCTGAGGCTACTGTTATATCATACATATTATCATCATAACCAAGATTTTGTATGTTCATAATGAGATCAACGCCATACCTAGTGATGATCTTAGACTTATTGGGTATTAAATCTTTGCAGAATATTTCTGAATAATCCTCTAAAAATACTATATGGTTATCCGCACACAGAAATTCTAGACCAGATTCTGTGACTAATTTGAAAACTGTGTATGGAATAGTTTTATGTATTTGAGTTGCGTCACACCACCCGGAATCTGTATCTATTTCCCATTCAGTTATATCATAAGACTCTTCAAATTTTCTTGTTACTGTGTCAGAAATTATCTTCATAATTTAACTTAAAACTCTCCTTAAATATTATTGTGGTTTTTACTTTGTCGCCCATCAGTTCATTGATCTTATTTATCAACACATCAAGATCCACATTTTTAAGAGTTTCTGTCCAACCAAAATTGCCAACCATCTCCATTTTTGAAATTATATTGTCTTTAAAAAATACTTGCTTTAATAATTGCTCTGTTTGGAAGCAATGGCTTATATGCGAAACTATCTCTATAATAGTTGTGTAATCACCATTCCTAGAGTTTCGTTCTTTTACAGATTTTGATGTTATTCCGATCTTGTAAAAACCATTAGGTAACTCCAATAGATAAAAAATACCATTTCCTATAGATTTGTTGGTCCATAAATTTACATATGATAACGAATTTGATTTCTTCTTGTTTATAGCATCAATCTCAGCTTGCGGCCTATCGTTAACAGATTCCTGCCACTTTTCCTGACGATTTTTCCACACAACAAACCCATTCACATCACCATGTTTTTCTATGCATTTTTTTAATGAGAATGTTGACTGCCTATCTGATAATAGCTCTTTAGCCATTCCAACGTCACCGTCAGTTTTCTTTAGCCAGTATCCTATACACGTACTGTCATTACCATTATCTTTTCTAGTTTTTGCTGCTATATAACTGAGGTCGGAATAATCTTTATTGTGTGGATTAATAAACTTTATAGAAAATGGTGATAATTTACCTCCATGCTGATACGCGGGATTTTTATCGCCTAATACATTATCTCGAATTTTTTGGCACTTTATGGAGCTTATTTTGTATTTGTGTTTATAATCATCTATGTCCATATTATGAACATGCATAATGTGAGGCCCTAGGTCTCCGCATTTAGCGCCACATTCACCACAGATCAAATAATCATAACCATCAATTAACGAAACATCATCATATTTAGTTTGTCTTTTATTATATTCATGGACAGCGATTAGCCTCTTTCTTTCGGTGTCATAGTCAGAACCGCCAGTATTACACCCAAAACATATTGTTGATGATTTCTTTAATTTTTTGAACTTGTTGCCACAACCAACACAATCCGCAAAGTATCTGGTATAAAATCGATTATCCATAGACAAATCTATTAAATATCCTATGCGCTTAGATATAGAAAAGTCTTCTGGTACTAGCCCATTTGTATGCTCGATTATATCTTGTGTATGTGCTTTGTATAAGTGGTGTGTCGCTTTATTGTATTTGTTTGTTTCTTTCGCGATTGTTTGGCAAATCTGTGTTATTTCTAGTATATTCATAAAATTCTCCTATAGTGATTTCCATTATATCACCAGTTGCTTTATTACGCAACCGTATAGTAGTATTTATATCGCAGCACTTTCCAACTTGGCGTGGACACTTGGTAATAACGAATCTGTTATCATGGAATGATTTTATCATTTCCTTTTGGAAATCGTACATTTCGAAAGGTACTAAACCATGATCTAGTGTGATAATTTTGATGTATCTAGAGAAGTATATTGGGTCTCTAGCACACTTCACAAATTCTTCTACTTGTTGCTGTGTATAGTCTACATCGACACCAATTTTCTTTAGTAGGGGGTTATCACGATATGCTGTAGATTTAGTAGCCATTACTCACCTTTTAATAATAATTGTAACTCTTTTGTACTACCAACAAATATTGCTTTGTCTATCTTAGTATTAGATTCTTTCTTATTATCCATATCACGCATTTGTTTCTGCATGGCAATAAGTTCTTTGTTTGCTTCGACTACGTTCTTCAACAGAGTACCAAACACCTCAAATGCTCTTGGTTGCTCGGATTCCTTAGCAATTCGTAGTATATCATCCATAGCATCTTTGCCTTGGTCGATAACATCCTGGAGATTGTCTCGTGATTGTTGATACGCATCAGCGAGATCTTGTTCTAGATTTAAGTTGCTTGGTTGGTCTCGTATAATCACAGGTTTTTCTGTGGTAATACTAGGTGTCACATCAAAAATCTTTGACATTGAATCATCAAATTTAGTCATAATTAGTTATATTCTTTTATTGTTGTATTTGCAGTCCAATTGGAGTTCACATTTGCGTTTAGTGGGCTGGGTACCACATTTATCTGTACTAGTTCTTTATTAGTATCTTCGTCAATGATATTAGTGATTGCGTGTTTAATCAATCCAGCAGTAGTAACATCTCTATATAGAAACGCTTTCGCTTTGAAATTCAGCGACCAAATAACCATTCTAGTATCTGAGCTGCTATCACCTTCATAAGTTATCTCATAATTGGTGTCGGTCAGGATTATTGGAATTTCCTTTGTGATATCCATCTCAGGAATCAAATTAATCTTAATAGTATAATCTGGTGTGAAGAACGGTAATATATGTTCTATGATCTGAGTACCATCTTCAATATTCCTAACATAAATGTATAATGAATAATCTATATCGTATGGAACTGGATTGTACTGTGCATTAATCGTGCCAGGTCCGACCAGATTAAAGTTTCTTGTATTAGTATTTTGTTTTCTAGCATGGTCATACGAAATGCCAGTCATTTCAAACGACATTCTAGGAAGTGTTATTTGGATTTTCTTATCTGCGTCAGGATCACTCTGGAGTCTCATTACATACAATTCTTTCGCTGCATGTGCAATAGGAACTATAAAACGTTCTTGTTCAGTATCATCAGGATTGTATCGAACTAATGTTATGTTCGAAAATAAATCAGAAAACCCAGTAGTGACATTACGAATAACTCTGTTATAACTCATAATGATCCGAATGAATTTGTTTCAGATGTGTTTAGTATACTACTAGCAGACACATTGATAAATTGGTTGTCATAGTTCTCTTTAACTGCTGGTGAATGTAGTGGGTCGAATGTGGTAAGTAGATATTGTGCATTGCTAGAACTTCCTATAATTGCATTACCATCAATAAACTCGCCAAATATATTAGTCACCGATAGAATGTGTGATGATGGTATCCATGATTGAACAGTACCATAGGATGTGGCATTAGCGATTGTGCTATCCGGTGATTGGAATACTATTTCTTGGATATTGTATGCTCCTGTACCAGTTCCTGTATTAAGGTGTATTGTGTATGCGGAATCTGTAACGATAGAATCGATGTCTGGCATACCAGTACTGATAATCTCTTGTGAGTACTTGAACTTTTCCATTTCTAACTCATAGAAGTACGGCACTTTTCTACCGAGCATACTAAAGTCTTTGTTCTGATTAGTGAATTTGATTTCAAACAATTCACCAACACCATTAGTAACCGGTATATAAACCAAATCACCCTCTCGTGGTCGTGTAAACGTGTTCTGTGGTACTCTTTGTGAGAATGCTCTCTTAGATAGAATAACACTAACAGTATTCTTGATTTCCAGACCAAACTTAGAGAAGAAGTCTTTCTCTCCACCGTAGTCAGAAACATTAGAAAGATACATCTCAACAGGAAAAGCAGAGTTGAACATCTTCACGGGATCTTCTCCGTAGAGCAAATCTCTTGCTGCATCGTTGTCATTAGGCAGATAGAACGCATCAAATCCCATGATCTTAATGCTTTCGCAAATCAAATCCTCAATGATTCGTTGCTCACCTACGTTGTTATAATTCCCGAAGTAATGAGAAATTGCCATACTAATTTGTGAAAAATTCTAAAGGAGAGCCAAAATTAGATTCCATTTCGCGCTCTAATCTTTCTATTTCAACTAGTGCTTCATCATACATTTTAGTACCATTAAGACTAACACCACCAGGTAATTGTAACCCTTCGAACTTAGACATATTAGCACCCCAAGTTCTCTTTATTAATGCTGTGGCATATTCTTTGAGCCAACGATCACTCCAAACACCGGAGTACACATCTGGATTAATAGCGGCATAACATTCAGCAATAACAACAGTACCAACTGGACATTCTTGTGGACCCCATGACCAATCAATGAATAACTTCTGCATATGTCTCTGGAAACGAATCATAACCTCTCCAGTAAACATTATCTCAAGGTCACGCAAATGTTGCATAGTCATGGTATAGTTGATATATGATGTAGATGTGAAATCGTACAATTCATTCAATCTAAGTTGATACCTAAGATCGAACATATTAACTGTTGATTGTGAATCTGATACTGGAAATATCCGTGTAACACCAACGATTTCCATTGGGTTACCAAGTGCATCTTTAGATTGACTCAGATCTAGAAATTTGTTGTCGATATCTGATTGTTCTATTTGTTTAATGTAGTATACTTTCTGCATACCATCAAAATGGGTATCTGTCCAGTACTGGAGTGCATCATCTATACGATCTTCTATTTGATCTTCGTCCACATTTATTTCAATTACTGGAGCTCCTAATCTTCTTAGACAATAATTCTTAAAATCTTCTCTACTACTGATAGTTGCCATATTGAACTCTTTAGTTTATTATACTATTTATATAAGTTAAAATTTATACGATAGGTCGACAAATGCTGCTCTACCCAACACATCCGTTGATGATCCTAATACTCTACTCCAGATTCATTAATATTCACACTATCAATAGTATTTTCAGACTGTGTTGCTGTGGCAGACCCTGCTTCTGTAATAGCTGCCGTTGCACTCATGTTTTGTGAAACTACATCTACTGCTGATATTATTTCTACAATAGAAATAGGTGCTGTCATGTTTTCAGATGTGGTATCTGTTGCAGAAACTGATTCAACAATGTTGGCTGCCGCACTCATTGTTTCTGATTGAATAGCAACCGCATTTCCAGCTTCTGTAATTGAAGCTGTAGCGCTCATGTTTTCTGAAACTACATCTATTGCTGATACTGTTTCTGTAATTATTACAGGAGCGCTCATGGGTTCATATTGAGTATCCACAGCAGATCCTACTTCTGTTATAGAAGTAGACGCGCTCATAGCTTCTGAAATAGTATCTACGCCTGAACCAACTTCTGATATAGAAACTGGAGAAGACATGCTTTCCGATACAACATCTATACCAGAGCCTATTTCAGTTATCGATACAGCATCACTTGTGTTTTCAGATTGAGTTGATTGGGCATTTCCCGTTTCATTAATATTTATTACAAAGACCTGTACGCCAAGTGTAGCAAAGGGCTTTGTTGATATGGGAGATATGCCAAACATTGATTAAATATCTTTTGCTACTTCTTCTTTAGGCAACGCTTCAACTTGAGGCGTGGCTTGTGTTCTTACTTTATCAATGATGTCTGCTACTTGTACATAGGGTGCTTGGCCTAGCGCTTGTAGGATTAAGTTAATTTCTTGTACGCTTAATTCTAAATCAATCATTTTTATACAGTCCAAGGTAATGGTGGAGTGACGATAGTAGGGTTAATTTGTGCTTCTATTTGACTTGCTACATTTGCTTCATATGATGCTACTTGTTCTTCACCTAATGCAGCTTGTGTCCAAGCGATAACTTCTTCCAAAGTTAAGTCTGCATACTGTGTATAGTTAGGTTTAGTAGGATCAACTTCAAAAGACGCTGTGCCGTAAACAGAACCTGTGTAAGTTCCGTCTGTACCGCTGAGAGTCCAGTGAGACATACAAACATAATCTGTAAAATTTCCAGCTTTTGGAACACAATTAAGAGTCCCGATATTCCAAGTATAAATTATTGACATTTTTAAACTCCATGATTTGCAAAGTTACCACAATATTTTTCTCGTGCTTCAATAGCAACAAGACCTGCTAAACCTAAATCATCAAAAAAACCTATATGCACTTGTTTATTATTAATAGTTAGTTTACATTGCCATTTAGATTTTTGATTACTCCAAAGAACATTTTTATATCCTGAAGTATTGCTTATCGGAATTTTACTATTTAAGGCATTTTCAGACTTTGTGCAAGATCTCAAGTTTTCTATATGATTATTTTCTCTATTACCATCTATATGGTCAATGTGTTCTGGTATAAATCCATAAGCCATTAGATACACTATTTGGTGGGCATACATTCGTACTTTTCCTATACCAACTTTAATATATCCATGCCCACTATGGCATCCTACTGGCTTACCTGACCTTACTGAAATTCTGCCTAAGCTAATAACCCTAGTTTTCCAACACAATACTCCATCAATCACTTCATATCTAGCTAAGGCTTTTTCTTGGGTTAAAATTGATTCCATTTCAATTAACCTGTGAGGTCACGACATAATCAAGCATACCGTTGACATCCGGTTTGCAATTCATCGCTACGATGTTCCAAGTGTTTGTAATCATTTTTATTTTCCCTTTAAAGCTTCTTGTTCAATTAAGTTAGCAAAAGCAGCAAGTATTTTTACAAGTTTTTCATCGTTTACATGGGTTTCTTGCTCAAACAATTCTTGATTAGTCACATACGATATATCTTCCTCGCTATCATATCTATGATGTAATCCTGCTTGTTTTGCTAATATTAATATTTGTTCGTTAGTCATTTTATTTAGCCTCTAGTGCTGTTAGTCTCGATGTCAATGCTTCGATGAGGGTTTGTTGTTCTTGGATTGCCTTGACTAATCTTGGCGTTAATTTGCCAAAGTCTACGCTCATCATTTCATCTTCATTAAATGGAATATGTACTGCTTCTGGTACAACCTCTAATAGCTCTTGAGCAATATATCCATACTCTTGATGTTCACCAGTCGATTTCCAATCAAAAGACCTAACTTTAATTGCATTAACTGAAGCAAGTGCTGATGGGGCATCAATAATATTAGTTTTTAGGCGTTGGTCTGAGGTTGTGTTGTATAAAGTTAATGACCCGCTGTAAGTTATTGACCCTATAACGGCAGAGGTTAGCCCCCCCGCATTAAATTGAATTAGCGTCGGTGAGCCTGATGTAACTTTATTATTTACATATAAAACAGAATTTAGTGAATTTCTAGCAAAAATCCCTACCCCATTTGCTGATGAACCCATAAGCGATATCCCTACCGGATCATTATATACGCCTGATTGTGCAGCCGTAGTCCCCACCAGCAAATTGCCGTAGGTGTCGATGCGCATGGCTTCTGCATTGGAAGTCATAAACCCAAGACTATTCCAAGCTCCTCCACTAGATTGTCCAGCTGAAATAGCAGGAATAGTTCCGTCAGTAAGCTGAGTAATATTTAATGGAGCTAATATTGAATTAGCACAAAAAGATGCGATAACATAAGAATTACCTCTATAAGTACTAAATCCTTGTGCATTTAACTTAGCAGACGGACTACTCGTCCCAATCCCCACATTGCCGGAGGCATCTTTATAGACTTGACCTGAGCCTATGTTCAGTATGCCTGTAGAGCCTGTGAGTGTGCCTGTGTAGGCTAGATTAGTAAATGCACCAGTATTTGCAGTTGTTGCACCAACTGTTCCATTAATATTAATAGAAGCAGTACCAGTTAAATTTGTTACTGTTCCTGAAGATGGAGTACCTAAAGCACCACCATTCGTGACAAATGCTCCGGCAGAACCCACTGCCACACCCAAAGCGGTAACAACACCAGTACCAGTGGTTATTGTACTTGGTGCCACGCCAGTACCACCACCTATCATCAGCGCATTAGCAGTTAATGCTGCTGATGACGCCCATGTTGATGCTGATGAAAAGTATGTGATACCACCAGAAGTACCTGCTACTGTTAGAGCTGGTGTTGATGTTGGGGTCCCGACTGATATCAACCCACCAGTAAATGAAACATTTGTGACAGTACCAGTACCAACACCACCGACCGGTGATACTGATATCCATGTTGTCCCATTGGATGTCAACACATTACCTGATGTGCCTGGAGCAACCAAACCAATACTAATAGATTTTGATGTTGAGTTGCCGGTTACATATACACCATTATTACCAGAAAATCCCAGGGTATCTGTTTGTGATGTTGCTAATATTAGAGTGGAACTGGCATTAATAGTAGTAAAAGAGTTTGTGTTTGTTATGTATGCCAACGATCCCGTGGGTGTCGAATAATACAACTTGCCATCTGCTGAGTTTATGGCAATTTCACCATTGGCTAATGTTGATGGGACATTACCTGAAATTACCGATTTTTTGATTCGTATTGTTGTATTAGCGATAGCCATATTTAGAACATTCCACCATCTTTGATGTTTTCTGGTACAATCTCAGCAACCTTTAAATTATCTATTTTTTTTCTTTGTGCTGGTGTTAATTGTAGATATTTTATTTTATCATTTAGTTCGGATATTATATTCTCATAATAATCCTTCATATCTTCTGTTTCTTTTCTCGCCTTAATCAACTCATTTCTAAACGTATCAACATGTGCTATTTGGTGCTCTGAATTTTTATATTCAGATGCGAGTTGGTTTAGTGTATTAATCTTACTATTTAGATCATTAATAGTATTTTGATAATTTTCAGAAACATTTTTATGTTCTGCTATAGAATTGTTGATTGAATTGGATGCTTGTTCTGATTTTGCTGTTAGGTCTTGTATTTGTTGTTGTTGTTCCGCAATAACATCTTCACTAATTCTAGAATTCGCTTGTAGTGAGATGTTACGCAGAACGACATCGTTTACAGTTGAAGATAATAATTCAACATAATAATTAAGGTACTTTTCAGACATGATCTCTTCCTATAAATCAATTATATATGTCTTAGAATTGACCACCATCTAATGAAGTAGACCAAACAGGAACACCAGCATTTGTTACAGTTAATATTTGGTTTGACCATGTTTGATCAGAAGTACCAGCAGCGGCAGTAACACCAAGAGCACTTGTACCATTACCAAACGTGATTCCGTTGGTAGTTGCAGTAGCAAATCCAGTACCACCCTGAGCAACAGTTAATCCGGAAATTGATGAATAAGTTGCAGCTGTTGTACGACCATAAGCATCAACAGTTAGTGATGTGATAGTACTATTAGTAGCACCAGATCCGGTTGCGGTATAAGTGGTATTTGCTAATGATATGAAACCAGTTGCTGATGCAACTAATATTTGACCAGTAGTATATGTGGTTGAACCAGTACCACCACGAATGAAGGGTAGTGTGTTTGTTACGGATGTACTAGTTAAATCTAATACAACTTGAGTATTGGCAACACCAGAAACACGACCATATACATCTGTAGTAATAACAGGATGATATGATGCAGAACCGTATGTACCAGCAGTACCTGTATTTGCTAATGGTTGTAAAGCACCTGTGCCGTTGCCTATTAGAAGGTTGCCAGAAGTGAATGTAGCAGAACCAGTACCACCCTGAGCAACAGTTAATCCACCAATAGCAGAATAAGTTGCAGCTGTTGTACGACCATAAGCATCAACAGATAGTGATGTGATAGTGCTGTTTGTAGCACCAGAACCTGTGGCAACATAAGTGGTGTTTGCTAATGGCTGTAATGCGCCTGTGCCGTTGCCTATTAGAAGGTCGCCAGAAGTGAATGTTGCAGCACCAGTACCACCAGAAGTAACTGGTAGTGCATTTGTTAATGTTAGATTACCAGCAGTCGCAGAGAACGCATTGATATTGGTGTATAACGTTGCTGTATTAGCTTGTGTGAACAGATTAGATGTAATAACATTAGATGAACCGAATGTGCTTGAATATGCTACATTACTAAACAGATAATAGTTCTTTGATCCAGCATCACGAACAAGACCAGTAATGATGTTTGATGTTCCGTTGTTCAACACACCATAGAACCCAATATCAACAACGTCGCCAGTGGTGTTATTGTTTGCCAATTGGATCATTGAATCGTTAGTTGCAACTGTACTAGAATTTATGATTGTTTGTGAACCAAGAACAATCAAATTACCAGAAACCTGTAGATCTGTTCCTATTGTCTGTACGCCAACAAGAGCTACATTAGACCGTACTACAGTATTATCTGTATTGATTGTAACAACCGGAGAACCCGCAGAACCGGTTATTGTGGTGTTGATACCTGTCGCTCCACCCTGAACCGTTATTGTACTTCCTGTGGTCAGTGTATCTGTACCAGTATTACCAGAAACTGTAATAGTAGATGATATAGCCGCTGATGTTACTGAAAGGATGCGGCCATTAGCACCATATTGAATTACAGGAACCGATGTAGCAGAACCGACAGTGTTATTAGATAATCCAGGAACAGCATTTAGATTGGCACCCAATACAATTGCATTATTACCAGAGAACAGAACGGCCGGTGCATTTAGATCACCAGAACTTACCGAGAAGTTTTGTGGATACAATAATGATGATGTACTAGTAGAGTTACCAAGTAAGTTACCAGAGAACTGACCATTGACATCACGTTTTACTATTGTTGATGCTGTATTAGCAGTTGTTGCTGCATCTATTGCTGCCGTGTATAATACACCACCAATCTTGAGTACACCAACACCATCAGAGTTACCAATGAACGCTGTATTAGATGAATATGAATATGCTAACTCACCAGACTGTAATGAACTATTGGTTGGTGTTGCGGTGGTTGTCGAACGTTTTACTAGAATATGAGTATTTGCCATTTTTGTTCCTTAGAAGATTCCGCCATCAACGGTTGCAATAGTTACATTAGTTTTTCCATTGGTATCTCGCAATACTATGGTACTTGGAGTATTTATAGAAGTAGAAGAGTCTATAACATTGGTGTAATATTGACCACCAACTTTTATGATGTCAGATGACTGATCACCAATAAACATTGTATTGGATAAGAATGAATATGCTAACTCACCATCTTTTAGCGTTGTTGGAGTTGTTACTGCATATGATCTTAGTATCTGTATATGTGTATTTGCCATTAGAAGTATCCTGCATCGACATCTCTAATAGATGTCGTGAAATCTTCGACAGTGAATGTGTTTGTGTTTGCGTTATAAACGACAACAGAACCATCAACAGCACTGGTCATATTGACATCATTAAGATGGCTCAATGTGTTTATTCCAGTACCAACCCTAACCCGTATTGTTGACGGGGGATTTACCTTTACGACTGGCATTATCTGGTTACCGAAGGTGATACTTCAATGATACCCTCTAATATTCGTGTGGTAACATTGGATATTGTGTCTGTTATGTTTGCATCATACACATATCTACCACCGGCAATGTTGGCGGTAGTATTAGCACTAAGTTCTAATGTGACTGTGCCACTACCATTATTTACTGATGTGGTGAATATTGCAGTAGCATTAGCCGAGGTATATGAATTCCTCATTTGACTATTCACAACAATATTAGATAGATCATATGAGTTACCATATGCATCATCTAAAACTATAGATGTTTCAAATGTTGACCCCTGATCAATAAAAAGATTTGAGTATGCTGCTGACATTGTGCTTCCTTATGACTCCTGTATTATCTATTTATATCATTTTTATATTGATGATTCCCATTCATCACCATCAACATACCAGCCAAACATCCCCACGTTTTAGGACTAGCTAACGTTTTACCATTTTCCAATGCAGGTGATAGATTTAAAAGTAGTTATAGTATTTTACCCATTGTCAATTAACCTCGTATCTTTTGGTCGTGCTTGCATTAATAAAATTTGTTGCGTTGTTTGGTTAGCCTGAACAGTCTCATTTCTAAAAGATTCAACCGCTGCGCTGGTACTACGTTGTTGCATAGAGTTTTCAATCATTAGCATCGGCATCCAAGTCATACTGCATCCGGCTTCGTCCATCACTTCACCTGTATTAGGATTAGTTCCAGCAAGTTTTGTATACCAAGCACAACGGTGTATAGCGCCGTCTTTTATTTCTTCACATTTTGCCCCTAACGGACATGTCAATACTGTTTTTATTTCACTCATGCTGGCGCATAAGGGTTAGGTGGAAAGGCTTCTTTATCTACCACAGACCACGCAGTACCATCCCATAAAGCATCTTGGTTTTCAGTTAAAGCAGGTGGTGCTATTAATGTTGTGTTAGGCGGTAAGTGTATTGGGTCTTGGTCTTCATGTTGAGGGAACTTATAAACGCTAGTAAAACGCTTAGTGTCACCGTATTGATACCCAGTAATTAAAATTTCCATTATTGATCCTTAAGATTTATAACACATGATGTTTGCTAAATATCTTGGTGCCCAGTTTGTTTGGCTTGAACCCCCATCTGTACCACCTGAGTGGGTATGGTTTGCTGAGGCCCCGCCTATTGCTGCATATCCTACTTGGGTTGTTTGGGTATATGGGCCTTGTGCCACCCCTAGTGGACCTCCTGTGGTTTGTCCGTTTAGAGGCGCACTATATTGATGGGTGTGCCCAGAATCATAATGGACGTGGTCTGCAGATACATTACCAGTAGTAAACCCATGTGTATGGTAAGGGACAACATTCATTACTGTTGGTGAGTTAGACCCTGCACCATATCCACCTGCCCCTGATACTATATAAAGCATAAAATCATTTAGGTCTGTGCGCTGAACCCAACCTGTTGGCGCTGCTGCTTGGTAGAAGTTTGTTACTGTCCCTGCGGGCATTTGTGCCCAAGTGCCATTTAAGTTTGATGCTGTAGTAGCATTACCTACTGTTAAGCTTGCGGCTGTGCCTGTTATGTTCGTACCAACAAGGGTGGTAGGTGTGCCTAAGTTTGGAGTTACTAATGTGGGGCTTGTACTTAATACATTATTTCCAGACCCAGTAGATGTAGTTACACCAGTACCACCAGAACCAACCGCTAATGTAGCAGATAACCCAGCGGCATTAGTTGCACTTGTCGCGTTTGTCGCGTTTGTCGCGTTTGTCGCGTTTGTCGCGTTTGTTGCATTAGTAACAGCTGTGGCACCTATTGCTGCAACTATTTGAGCGGCGGAAGCGGCTGACATTGCACCAGTGCCGTTACCATAAGCAACACCTGTGAGTGTTCCTGCATTACCAGTACCACCAGAACCAACCGCTAATGTAGCAGATAAACCGGCGGCAGTACCACTAGTATTTTGATTCCATGTTGGAACAGTTCCAGTTAATCCTGAATATGGTAATGTGCAATTAGTTAATGTTCCACTTGTAGGAGTTCCTAATACTGGAGTTACTAATGTTAGACTGGCACCTAATACTGACGAACCTACTTTAGTTGTCATTTATATGTTTCCTTTTAAAATATCGATTTCTTTTGACAAATCTTTAATGGCTTCGATCAGTAATCCAACCATGTTGCCGTAATCTACTGAATATATACCGTCAGCATTTTCAAACACCACTTCTGGTAATACCGCGAGTACTTCTTGTGCAATCACACCAGTATATAGCTTAGTTGAATCTTCCTTATCGTTTCTGGTAAAAGTAACACCTCTAATAGATTTGACCTTCTCTAATGAGTTAGGTATAACATTAACATTCTCTTTTAATCTAGCATCAGAATATGCTGTGATGTTGCCTGATGCTACGATAGTACCAGCAACGGCATTTGATACACCTACACCAAGAGCATTCATCTGAAAGCTATTAGCTGTGTTTGTTGCATTAGCAGTACCTGCTGTCGTGGCAGTACCTGCTGTCGTGGCAGTACCTGCTGCTGCTGCTGTACCAGAGCTTATAGCCGAAGATACTTGGGCAGCAGTCTGATAACCTGTGGGATTTGTACTATTATAAGGAGTGAATCCTAATCCTGTAGTTACTTGCGAACTAGTTATAGTACCAGCATATGTACCGGTGATATTTGCTGCTGTACCAGAGCTGATAGCCGAAGATACTTGTGCAGCTGTTTGATAACCAGTTGGGTTGGTGCTATTATAAGGAGTGAATCCTAATCCTGTAGTTACTTGCGAACTAGTTATAGTACCAGCATATGTACCACTAATATTTGCTGCTGTACCAGAGCTGATAGCCGAAGATACTTGGGCAGCAGTCTGATAACCTGTGGGATTTGTACTATTATAAGGAGTGAATCCTAATCCTGTAGTTACTTGTGAACTAGTTATAGTACCAGCATATGTTCCGGTGATATTAGTTGCAGTACCAGAAATATTGTGTGTATATGTTGCTGCTGTGTTAGCAAGTGCTCCATACACAAACCCAGTAGTAGCAATCATTGTATTACTGGTAGTTAGTGCTGGTGTTACTGCTAATGGCACACCCGTCAATTGTGGTGATATTTTTGGTGCAGCAACAGAATACAAGCCATCAATGGCTAATTGTATAGTATTAGCTGTGCTTGATATTCCAGAGTTAATTGTATAACCAATGTTATTGGCATAATATGGATTGATTACATATCCATCAACCTCGATCATTACAGTATCATTAACGGCAGCACCAGTTAATAGTGTTACTGATGTGTTACTTGTTTCTGTATAGTCAGAAGGATATTGTCGCACACCATCAACATAAACTCTTAATTGACTAGAACCAATAAGGTAAGATGGTGCTGTGAATAGTGTTTGTCCAGCAGTAGCTGTATAGTTCAGTCTTGATGAGTTGATTGTTGTTCCTGGTACTGCACCACTGCCACCACCCGTGCCACCAGCTGCCCAATAATAACTTCCAACACCACCAGTTGTCAACACATACCCAGCTGTTGTTCCTGCTGGTAGAATGTTAGTTAATGCACCACCAGCTGATTGTGCACCAGTACCACCATATGCTAATGGTAAAGCGTTTACCAGTGATAATGCATTAAACGCTGGAGATGCAGTTGTTCTAATATCTTGTGCAGTATTGATAGTAATTGTATTACCAGAACCAACTGCTGTGACACCATTACCACTAGTTAGATTAACTATTCCTGCTGTTGGTGTAGCAGAACCGGTGGTGCCAACAAATGAGTTTGCCGAAGTATTTGCTCTTGCATATGCAGAAGTTGCATAAACGTTCAGTGTGCTTACATTAGAATTTAATGTGCTTATGCTATTATTTAATGCGATGGTTACTGATGAAGATGCTAATGTGTTAGATGTCATCAGTGGAGAATATACCCCAGAATTCACATCCAGAACATCCCAATATGTGTTTATTTCATTCCATCTTATTGATGCGTTTGCACCAGAAATACCTCTACTAACATTAATATACGCAGGAGTTGCTGTTGTCACACTAGAGTTTAATGTGAACGTATTTGCGTTATATACAGTTGCCCCGTTAATAACAAAATTACCACCAACAGACAATTGTTGATTTGTTATTATATTACCAAAGTATGCGGTGGCTGAATTTGCATCAACTAGTGACGATACTATTATTTTTGGTGCTGTTACAACAGTATTGGCTTGTAGTGTATTAGTATAACTAGTACCAGTAACACTTGATGTTGCTGTGTTTGTGCTGGTGTTAGCTTGTAATATGTTTGTAAAGCTAGTACCAGTAACACTTGATGTTGCTGTGTTTGTGCTGGTGTTAGCTTGTAATACGTTGGTATAACTAGTACCAGTAACACTTGAGGTTGCAGTATTTGTGCTAGTGTTAGCTTGCAACACGTTCGTGAAGCTGGTGCCTGAAACTGCTGATGTTACTGTATAGATGTTATCGTTTGCTCGTAGTGAATTAGTAAATGTTGTATTCACTACAGATAAGTCATTATTTATTTGTGCATCGGAAAGTATCGATAGATTATTAGATGTTGTTCTAGCACCAACAACCACATTATTAGAAACATTAAGAGCATCACCAGAAGCCAATACTGACACAGTTCCATAATGGATAGTATTATTAGCAACGATAAGACCATTACCTGGACCATTAGCCAATAGTAATCCACCAATATTAGCAGTTCCGTATGTAACTAGACTTAGTCCGGTATTGGCAAGATATGTTTGGCCACCTGTCCATAGGTTATAGGTAACGTTTGCAGAACCGGCAACTAATTGACCACCAACAGTAGCACCATATGCAACAGAAAGTCCGGTACCAACACCGTTTAGGATAAGTATTCCAGAATCTTTGGTGTATGGCAATCCAGATGCACCACCACCCAAATTATTAATTTCTTGTGCTAGTGCGTTTGTATTGACTACCCAATCACCAAACGTGTTGTTATATGTTAATTGACTTACTGTATTTGCCATTTCCTAGACCTTGTTGATTAGTGCGACCATTAACTGCTTTATTTCGGACATATCACTTCGTATAATGTCGATTTCGTCTTTTAATGTATTTATCTCTTGTTTCTGTAGACTCAATAGCTTGACTTTATTATAGTATTCATTCTTATCATTGACGTCCGTGTTAATGATTGCCATTGAGTTTGTGTCTCGGACAAAGTTGGTTCCCGTAACTTTTACATACATTAGGTGAGTGTACCTGGTGGAAGTGCTAATGCTCTGATGTCAGATATTAGTGGGACTACAGTATTATCTGATGATGCCAACACTATTTTTATAGCAAATTGTATGAATGAATTATATGATTGTCCGTTGATGTTTGTATATGATATAGAATTATTTGCCATACCATTTAGTCCAGGAGCACATTCAAATTCAATAAGATCTGATTTTGAAGAAGAATATGTGTTTGTAGTTCCTGTAATTTGTGTCATTAATTGCCAGCTACCAGAATCAAATGTGTTTGTATCATTTGAATTTAGTATTTTATAATACACATAAACACCTGTCCCTGATGGTTTATATGCAGTATAATAAACTCGTAGATCGCCAGAATCATTTCCTGGTGTCATTACTACCTTTTTGGTTAGATATTTGGAGTATGAATTACCACCAGACTGACCAGTTTCACCTGAAGCAATGACAACTGCTTGTGTGGTGTTTGCTCCATATATTGAAATTGCGGGACTAGTCAAATAACCAGATCCAGGTGATATCACATTAATGGTAGAAATCGCGCCATTGCTAGTTAAGTTTGCGGTTAATACTGCTCTATCAGTTCCAATATCTGGCATAGAAACATATACATTACATGTGCTATTGCTATAACCAATACCAGTATTTGCGATAGCAATTACGTTGTGAAGGATACCCATGTTATTGATCATGTACCTTATGTTAAATAACGATATCCCATCATCCGAAATTATTGGACTAACATTAGGATCTTTAGATTCTAGTGTAGCCGAAAGTGAGAACGAATTATTAGAAGTTGATATCAATAATCTTTCGCCTAATCCATCATCTAAGTCTATGTTTGTTGGTGTTGGGCACCCAAACTTTCCTGGAATAATTGGGAAAGGCCCAATAGGAACATTTCCTGCTGCTAGTGTTGAATTGTATTGGTATCCAATTGAAGTTTGAGTTGGCGTGAAATCTGTTGTTGTTACATTATATGCATCTGATCTCATGTTCTGAGTAAAATTACCCATTGTATTATTAACAACAGATGCGTCTATTTTGTGTTGTATGTCGTTTATGCCAAGCTTTCTAGCAGGAAGACCTTGAACCACATTGAAATCGATCAATGGTGTTTTAGTAATATCGAAAACGCACTGAGTTATTACAAACATCAAGTCCTTTGATTGTTCTGCTGTCCATGTTATAGCATTTTGAGATTCGAACAAAGATCCAACATAAGGTGCTGCACCAATTTTAGTTATACTAGCTGGTGGCGTTACTGATGGTAATGGCGATACCGTTGAAGGTATGGCGATAGAGTTTTGCTCGGCCATGTATACTGTATACAAAGGAGAGTTTGCTTTCAGTAAGAACGCATACAACACACCAGACTGTACATATACAGGAGCACTAAACATGAATTCTGTATATGTTGTTGAATCCAGATAATGTGGATTTGATGTGGGTTGATTTATTTGATTTGCTTGTAATGTAACTGTAGAATAATCTAAAGTTGCCCCACTAGGAATTCCATTTAGTGTCGGTACAATAGAAAGAGTTACTGGAATCTGTCCCACTGGTTTTGTGCAGAAGAATATTTTTACCGATTTTAAGAATACGCCATTTGGATAATTCTCTGGATCGATGATAAATGATTGTGCTATTGGATCATATGGTGAGTATGTTGTTATGGTACTCACCACTGTCTGTGGTGCTGACGCTACAGATGTAAATGTTGTTGAACTTGAATCGGTAGATGGTGAAAAGTTTGCTTGTGTAGACTGTGCAGACAAACCAGAAGCAGTAAATGTAGCTTCTGCATAGCATGTTGCTGTCTTTTGGTCTGTAGTCACAGTTCTATTATCTACTCGGAATACTCTTGAACCAGTCTGAAATATTGCTGGTGGCACGTTAAATATTCCGTGAAAATTACCAGCCTCATCAGTTGATAGACCTGGCAAACCAGCACCAGATTTAACTGCCTCTGCAAGAGTTGCAATATTTCCTATGATATTGTATGTTGATCCAACCATACCAAGAGTCGTATTATAACCAAGAGATACATTGACAGGAGCATCTAGATATGCAATTTTATTCACACCATCGTAATTACTTATGGTTGCAGTATAATCGGATATACTAGCTATAGTTTGTGTTTGTCCCGATGCATAATTGTATGGCATATATTATCCTGATTATTTGTTTTCTTTTTGGAATAGTGTACTGATAGAATACAGTACCGAGAATAATACCCACATACCATAACCAACCAATATTCCTGGTTTCTTATTATTTATCAACAGATTTGCCACCTTACAAACAGGAAACCCAACAGCCATTATAAATTTACCTAGCTTGTTGTCCTTTTCTATAGCACCCATTTTATAAGCCATATGTTCAGCCCAAGGGGTAGCTATTCTCTGAGTCCATCTAGTCACCATTTCTTGCTGGGTAGATTTTCTACGCTCATCGTCCTTTATCCAAAACATGATATCTGGACCACTACCATTCATCCAATCAACAACAATGGATGCCCAACGAATATATCCTTCATATACTTTAGGGTTATTCTCGAACACCATTTTACCAAATGCTGCATCGGCATCATATATTCTTTTGTCTAGCAAACCTAGTTCGAACAGTTTAGTACAGATAATGGTACCACCGCCACCGCCACCACCGCCCCATGAAGCTACGGGTGGAGCTGGAGCAACATATGTTGCTGTATTTAGTGTGTACTGGTATACATATTTAGATGTTACGTTAATTTCAGCACCATTGTAATAACCATTAATAGATGAACTATTTTGGTCTAATGCGATTGCTCTAACACCAGTAAACCAAGCACCACCCAAAGGCATGACTAATTCTACGGCACCAGCAATATTGTTGTTATTGTACGTAATCCCTGGTGGGTTTGTTGATGAGAATATCATATTACTACTTGGATCTTTTATTGTCAGAGCAAATCCGGCAGGACCACCGGTATTTGTTGCTGTCCAACTAATAGTATGGTCTCCTGCTGCCACATATATTACAGGGTATATTGGTGATGTGAATGATGAACCACTGTTATTGTTGATTATTTGCGTGCCATTTAAATATACTATAGCAGAATTATCAACAGCATTACCAAATGTATAATTACCAGCTACAGGGAAGTTTACTGTGAATGATGCTGAATATGTTGCTGATTGATTAAGGTCGCCCCAAACACCATATTGGTTTAAGAATGAACACCAGTCATTGGGGTCTTGTACTTGATAAATGCTACCAGTAGTTCCTGCACCATTTAACGTATATGTTCCACCAACAGCGGTAACTTGTCCACCGGTATGTATAGGAGAAACACCAACAGTAAGAGATCCACTAGCAGTAGTGCCGCTGTATGAACCACTGGCGTCATATTGGCCATTCTGTATTGACGTTGATGTTGAATATGTTGGAGAACCTAGTACAGTAGAAACATACAACCTAACATTTGTAGTTCCTGGATAGTTATACACCCCTTCTACTCTAGCAATAGGTTTAAAATTTGGAGATACATATGTACCAACAATATCACCAGCACTAAATTCTCCAGTACCAACAACATTAGCTAACTCAATTGTCTCGCAAGATGATATGTATCTATCAATATTAGTACCATCAAACCAAGTTGATATTGGTGTATTGATAAGGAGACCACTAACATTTAATCCTATTTGTTGAGGTCTAATGTATGGTAGAATTGAAATATTAGTCAAGTATCCATTGTTCACATTTAGCGATGTTGATGCTGGTATTGAATTGGATATGTTACTCAGCACACTTGAATATGTTGAAGTTGTTGTTGTTGTTGCGGTATACCCAACTTGGCCACCAAATATACCGTTAAACGCGCCGTGATTAGTAACACTATTAGATGCTGTTGAAGTTGTTGAGCTTGTTGTGCCAGGAATAATTGCAAAATCTCCAGCATTTATCACGTTAACGCCATTAGTTTGTTGACTAACTTGCATTCCTGGATTTGCTGATAGTATTGCTGGGTTTTGTGTAGTGTCTACCCAGTTATCCATAGGAGGATACAGTTCTGCTGTTCCTTGATATATGGTAACTGCGAATGGATTTAAACTTACAGTACTTGACGCAAGTTGCTGAACTATAATGTTATTTGCAGTATATGGTAGCGTGTATATATTAGAATGAGTTCCCTTGATACTATTAATAGCAAATGTGTTGGTTCCTGTTACTGTACCAAGACTTGCTAATACGATAGGGTTTTGCAACTGAAAGTTATCAACAAGAGTTATTGGTGATAATTTCTGAGTTCTTATGTTGATGTTACTAGTAAAGTCCATATTTCCGGTATCAGCCGTTGAATATGACGAGAAATCATCAACCAGTATACCATTCTTAAATCTATTGAATCCATTAGCATCGGGTATTTGTAATGAATGTGCATTTTGTTCCAACACACTTAATGCAGTATAATACTCCAGATTATTAACCCTTGATTGTAAATCTGTGATATCCGACTTTGCCCATCTGTTATGTGGAATAGTATTGATAGACAAATTTGAACGTGTTCCGGATGGATTTTCTCCAGGAATATATGCTGTATATGGTTCGAGTTCCAATTTAGCAAGAACTAATGCTCCTACTGGTTCCGATGGGAATATAGGATTTGTTGAAGGTGTTCCTTCAATTATTTGGAAACTCTTATCCTTGCTCAATATCAATATATCTTTTCTTGCTAAGTAATATGAATATGTGCTTTGGAATTGTGATAAATCTGTTGGTAACAGAACCCCACCATCAGATGCGGTAGATAGCGCATACTCAAATGTTCCATTGCTTTGTGCAGATGCTCTTACCGGTCTAAAATCTAAAGAGTCTGCCAAGCTATACACTTTACCACTTTTAGCAGTATATGATGGTATATTATTGTATTGTTCTGGATTTGATGAGATACCACCATTGGTAGATGTATATGATAATACACTAAAATAACCATCACCAGCACCACCACCTGTATGGGCATATCTGTCAAACACAACTACTAGAATTCCTCTAGCTGTAGCGGCACCTGGCATCAAAGATATACTAGCGTGGTCATAAAATGAATCTCTTTGACCGTTGTCCAATAAGTATTGTGCAGTAACATCAAAAGCTTTCGATGTCAGCATGTCTAATGTTGGTAGTGTTGTTGGTGATCCAGTATCAATTATTTTTGATATTGATTTTATATCTGAAACATATAAAGAGATTTTAGCTGCGTGAGCACCAACCGCTGTGATTTGTACTTGTCCGTTTGTTAAATCTACATTTGAAGTAGCGACAACAGTATTTGAAGTGCTTAATGCAGCACTATTTCCTATGACTAGATTTTTCGCTTTCAATACACCGTTAGTACCATCGGCACTAGTAACATTTACAGTAGATATAATGTTTACCGTTTTACCAGCATATCCAGCAGCAGTTATTGTTAGCTGTGTATTATTTTGAGTTACTGAAACAACAGCTGTACCGACATCAATATTCAATATTTGGTTAGTTGATGTGTCGATAAGTGTATAGTATGGTTTTATGTTGCCAGATGTTAATGTGCCAGACCCAATGAACGTTAGTGGTGTTCCTGTAGGTATAGTAATTGGACCAAGTACACCCGCACCAGAAAACGTTTTATTTCTCCAATTCTTAGTTGAAGTATATGATGATCCAGAAATCCCTGATACATATGGATTACCTATAGTAAACAACATTTCAGGATTTTGTGTACTTTCTAAAATAGCATTACCTGTTACAATACCCGAAGTCTTTCCGAATGCTGTATTGATATTTGAATTTGCTGTTAGTACATATGATCCACCACCGACTGTTTGAACAACAGATTCAGCATTGGTGGAGTTCATGAACAAAGTAAATATTGATGTTGAATCTGGAGTAATTGTAAATGGTGAATTAACAACTACAGTTTTCACACCACCAATAACGGTATATGAGTTTACTGTGCGGATGTCACCACTAGAACCACCAACACCACTAGTCAATGACAATTGCATGTTGTAGTATGCATTATTGGCAGTTGAGAATAGTGAACTTGAATCGTTTATTATGAATGTTGTATTAGATGTTGCTGATGAAACGCTACCAACTAGATTATTTCTAGAAATGCCACCAGTCAAGTATGCTTTATAAACATACTGCAATGGTGATGCACTACCAGCATCATATACATATTGTAGGTTTCTTATGTTAGTAGTTCCTATCAGTGTTGATGCATATGTATTTGCAGATGAACTAACAATGCTTGCTGAAGGTACGCAATGAACATCAACTCTAGGTTGTGTTGTTGTGTCGAAGAAACCATTGATAGTATCAACATAGAAATAGTTACCATATGATATTGATACATCATTTGTTTGTATTGTTGAAGTAGATCTAGATCTGTCTGATGTCAATATAAGATTAGATTGATTTTCTATTCTATATCCATGAACATATGCAACCCCTTTGCCAATATTCAAATCGTATTTATCAGCATCACCCAAAGAATTTGGTGCTGGTGTAAACTTAAATTGGTTTACAATATAGTCGCCATTCGTTTCAAAGTCTCTCTTTGAAAAGTAATCATCTATCGCAGAATACACGGTTTGGTCTGTTTGCTTAACTACAGAACCTTTTACTATTCGAACTAATTCTATGAATTGGTCATCATCACCGGTGGTAAGTTGTCTGTTTTCTAGTGCCAATGATATCTTGTATCTATCAGCACCTGGTGCTTGGAAGTTAGATGCACCAATAGCGGGATCTAACAAAGATATGTCGGTGGAACTATTAACAATAGATTCAGTTATGTTTAAACCAACTCTCATTGATGGTATTGAATCATACGCATCAAGAACAATCGTTTGTGGTAAAACATTAACGAAGTTACCTACATTATAACTAGTATTAACACCAGCTTTCTGAATATCAGTATAACCATTAATAACATAATACACACCAGCAGAGATAGATGCGACCGAAGATGTACCAACAGAAGTAGTGTATTTGGTTAACACACTATTAATAGTTGCTGGCGGAGAACCTATAGTTGTGCCAATGACTTTACCACCAACATATACAGACATACCATCATAAAAGTGCTGACCAGATTGGTATGAAATTACTAATGTTGGTAATAGTCCAGTCACCTTTCCAGTAGTTGCATCGATGGAAGATGAACCATAGTTTTGATTAGCTACTAGTATCGTGGCAATTATAACACCAAACTCATCAGAAACTAACTGACCAGCTAACCCATCAATATTGATGTTTGTTCCAGCATATGTACTATTTAAAATAACATAATTACAATTAAGATTAGTAGTTACTTTACCACCAGATATGGGCGTGTTTTGGGAATATATTGCAGAAGCAAATTGTGTAATTTGGTTTTGAATAATAGTCTGAGACTGTGTTAATTCCCTTGCTTGAACCGAATATCCTGGTTGGAAAAGGATTCGGTGGTAGTTATCAGATGGATTAAAGTCATCAAAATATGGATAGTTATTAAAGTTCAATGCCATTATAGTTATACCTTTTTAAGTCTTTGTTGTCATCTACCCAATTAAAATTCCGAGAATAGACCGCTATGTTTTATATTATTTATATCACCGAAATTTAGAACGATAGCACAAATTTGAACTGTTCAATTCCATCGTTGCTTCTTTGTATTCCTGGTCTATTCTCTATATATGATATATATCCAGACTGTGGTACGAAGTTTGTTGGGTTCGTGTTTAATAGCGTCCTGACACAGCCAGAGGTTGTACCAAATACAGGAAGATTTTCTATTGGTGTTCCGGTTATATTTATGACACTGATTACGTTAGTTGATAACATAAAGTCTAGCATTGTGGCAGAGAAAGTTACTGCTCCACTAGTGTCTACTTGATATATTATTTCATCATTAAGATAAGTACCAGCACCTTGAGCTACAATTAGATCGGTCGATATCTTGTATATTGATTGAGTACCTGTTGATAAAGATGTAGTTGATGTTGTGTCAACTGGATTTGTCAACAGTCCAACTTGTCTATATGCAACATCTGTTGGTATAGTACCACCCTCACTCCCATTGAACGTACATGTGTACATTATGTAGCAGCATCCTAATTCCGCAATTGGATCATTGCCATGACCACCAACAGGAGATATTGGTGCTATGATAGTTGCACTAGAACCGCCTGTACCAATCGTTGGTGATACAGAAACTGTTGCTGTCGTATAATTAGCCCCAGGATCGTTCATAATGACATCAGTTATAGCACCATTAGACAAGTTTACAAATGCTGACGCACCAGTTCCATCTCCTGTGATAGTAACTGTTGGTGGTGTTGTTGCTGAATATCCAGTACCACCAAACGTGACATTAATCACATCTATGCTACCATATCCAGGAGTTGTTAATAATGGGTCATTAAGATCAGATGAATTATTGCCAATAGGAACAGGCATCCACGAAGAGTCCATGAAATTGATCTGTGCTCCAGTATCTATGCTATAGAGATATTTCCATTTATAGCCGTCAGCACTAGTGTAAATGTTGTTTATTCCATACGCACCTGGTTGGAACATGGGTTCATTTATCGAATACCCACCATTGTTGTTCCACAAGCATTTGAATACCTGATTATAGCTATTGTTGACATAGAAGTTATATACATTATATCCATTAGCATCCTTGGCATTGATATTAACGGTATCTGAGTAGTAATCATATATAGTGTTTGCTGTCCAGTTATTCCTTCTTATTACTGGACTCATATCAGATGAATCGATTCGTTTAGCCACAAACATATTCTTACACACACTCTTAAGGTATGCTGGAGAGTCTACTGGCACTTCTGGTGCTAAATCATTAGCCCACGAATCTGTTCTTGATAGGAAGCAATATGTGGAAGTTATCACGTTAGTAGATCCTAGCACAACAGATACTGGTGCGTAGTATGCTTGATCTACTAGAGATACTTTTGCATAAGCCGTTAATATATTTTGATTAGCCATATTGTATTTCTCTGTTATTTTAAGCAGGGTTATAAATTGTTACATTAGAACTTGTTGCAACCAAAGTTTTGTTTACTGACAACAATGAAACCACATTGCTTGATATGTTTGTAGTTATTACAATAGTATTACTAGTAACACCAGATACCGTTAACGCTGAATTATTAGCTATTAATACCTTGTCACCGACATTAACAATATCCGTAATTGGACTATTGGTATTAGTGTATATGCCATTATTTATAATGTTATAAGAATTGGTTATGGAAGTAATGTGAATGACATTACTGCCAGCATTAGCAGTTATGTTAGCCACATTAGCTATATTCACCCAAGTTCTATTAGATAGAGTGATCGCTGTATTAGAATTTGATGTGATCCCAGTAACCATACCTGATATTTTGGTTCCGTTATCACATACAATACTTAATGTGGTTTGATTAGGTATTATGTAAGTATTTGCATTTGGTATCAATATGTTCACGGTATTGCTACTTATTGATACATTAGACACATTAGCAGACATAGAAGTTATTGTATCATTATTTCCTGTATAATGCTGTAATGTTTTACCTGTACTTAAGTAGTCTGACGCACCAAAATTTACAGATGCATTGGAACTCATTGCGCATCTACCAACTACTCTCATTCCTGTTGGATGTAGTAGATTAAGCAATGTTGTTCTGTACTTGGCTATCTCTTTATCTAGTGTTATCTGATAGGTGAACGTGTTATAATCTTTGCTTTGTAGAACATTGAACGAACTCAGTTGTCCGGAAGTATCTAAATACTGACCATTTCCTATAGTTAAACCATTCAAGAAGATAGAATTTGCCTTTGCTAATCCGTCTCCGTATATGATTATACCTGGGTTAACTGGATTATTGAATCTGTTGAAATCCAACCCAACAAATGTATTCTTTACAGCAACATCTAACTCATTGATAACTAAACTACCAACCAAATTCATCGAAATGCTCTTGTCTGATACCAGTAATGGACCAGAAGCTGGATTTGATGTATAGTTATAGACTCTGACAATATGTGTAGTTGCAGTAAAATCGTTAGTGTTTGATATCGCTGGATATATAGAATCTACATATGCGACATAATGTGCGGTTTGTAGGTCGTCCCCTTGATATACAACATCGCCTCTTTGGGGAAGCTGTGATTGATTTGGTCCTAACAATCCATTGACCAGAATATCTTGTACCCTTAGTGATATAGATGGTGCTGACACATAATCTTCGCCATAGTCACTGATGTTTATTTGTGTGATAGTACCAACGCCATTATATATTGGAGTTAGTATAGCACCCGATCCTAATATACCAGGAACAACTAATACAGCATTTGCTGCATATGTATTTGCTGACGATACCCTTAATACTGGCAACCCAGAGCTTAGTTTATATCCACCAGCAGCAATTATGGTATTGATGACATTAGTATTGGCAATATTTTGTGTTGGGTAAACTGTGCCTATGGTATATCCATTGCCACCCATTGAAATGATACCATTCGCGGTATATCCGACTGAAGTGATGATGCCACTAGTAGTCACATTGGTTACATATGCATTAGCACCGTATCCAGTTCCACCAAGAATATTAATCTTATCATTAACCCTATAACCAGTACCACCAGATATTATTTGTATCGGTGATAGTATTCCCATATTGGCAAGGCTTGCTAATATTGGTGGTGTGATAGATGTATTTGCGTTAGTGCCGTAAACAGATCGCGCTGTTACTGCTGGTAATATGTCTCCACTGATACCACCACCACCGTTATCAACAACTACTGACGCAAGGTATCCTGTATTGAATGATGTAAAAGTGAAAGCGTTGGCTAAAGTAGTGTTCCAGTTTGCTGAAGTATTATTTGCAAACACACTATGATAACTCAATAAATTTGACGAATTGCCGATAGGAATAGTATTGGCTAAAGTGGCAAGTATAGTAGTCCCTGGAGCACCATACATTGGGATACTATCAGTAGGTATGAACGTGACTGTAGATTTACTACTTGGTGTTTGTGCAATATCACCAGCATGTGCTATAGCACCACCAGAATTAGCAGAGATAACGATCATTGTGTTTGCGTTGCCTGATGTAGTTATGATCGAACTATTAGCATATCCATATCCACCATTAACAACAATGATCTTCTGAATTGAACCTAAAGTTGTCTGACCAACAGTTGCTGTCGCACCATGACCATGTGGGGTATTCAATCCACCAAAAGCAATTACTGGATCACCAGCATATCCGGTCACTGTGTTAGCAGCCCCATATTTGGTTCCTTGATTCTTTGGGTCAAGTTTAATCTGACTAATTTGTCCTAGTATTTTTGCGCGTAATGGTTTATTATTGTTTCCTGGTACCAATACGTCTTCGTTATTACCATCAACTATTCTAACATATTCACCAGACACAAACAGTCTTTCTATATTAGACAGGAACACTTCCATTCTGGTTCCGCTTAGTATAACATTCTCAACTGTCGCTATGGTCTGAGAGGTTTCACCAAACACTCTGAGATTTTTTGTTTGCAGGAAGTTTTCATTGACGTATCCGTGCGGAAGATATACCGATGCACCAGAAATATCTAATACTCCTGTTGGCACATTGTCTGATATAAATGAAAACGATGTCAAAGAGGGTATTGCAGAAACTATCCATGAACCATTAGGTGCATTTGTGCCAGTTACTCCAGACACCACCACAGTATCACCAACCGCTAGATAATGTGATATAACTGTAGTTATTGATATATTATTACTGGTGTTTATATATGCATTGCTTGATGGTGATATGCTTGAAATGTATATCACATCTGTTGACAACTTAATACTTTTCGTGACATACCATTGTCCCGATGATGCTTTAAGTGTCACATCATTGGTATTAAGGAAATCCACATCGGAATTGTATAGTATCCTGAACAACATTTTATATGATGCAGGAGTTCCCTTAGATTGGTATAGTTGCTTCGCTAATTTAACTACTTCTGTTTTATTCACCAATATATCTGTCGGGAAATATGATAGGAAGTCGTTATAGAAATACTGTATAAATTCTGTTGTTGTCTGATCTATGTCTTTGTATTTTAACAGATTCTTTGTCTGTTCTGTTACATTACCATTCAGCTCTAACCATTCATAGTATGCTTGCAGGAACAATACAAAATTTGAATATGAGGGATCGTCCCTAATGTATTCAGGTAGTTGTGAAGGTATTAGAAGACTTGTTAGACTATGATTAGTTATCGTGTTTGCTATCATGTTTTAGCTACTATATTAACGGTGATTGCAGATGGATCAAAAGGATCTATAGTGATAATTCTATTAAATGTGGATGAAATGATAGTCGAGACTGGATTAACAGTTATTTTAAGATCCCCGAACACGTTATCAACACCAACAGGGGCGAAGTTATTCAACTGTACCACACCATTAACATAATCAATGGTACCAGCATTAGCATTCAGTACTGTTTTCACTAGGTCCGAGTTTATGTAATATGTTCTTAGTGTACCAAGAGCACCTTGCAATGATACCACACCAACCGCCAATTTACCAGTGGTATCGTTTGATTGGTTTGTAAAGGACACGATTGCTGATGTGTAACCTATTCCAGCTGAGTCAATTACAATTGAATGCACACTACCATTACCTGATAGTATTGCGTGTGCTGTTGCTCCGGTACCATCACCCAATATCTTCACAAGTGGTGCTGCTGTGTATTGCATACCTGGATTTATCATCAATATAGAATCTACTCCATTAGACATCACAGGAACTTCTTCAATAAACACTCCATTAATTATATTAGAATAACTAGTAGGATCAACAAATTTCATTGATGGTGAGCTTGTTACCCCACTAGACAGAATACCTTTAGATAATGATGTATCAAAGTTTAATGTGTAATTTTGACCAACAGTTAAATTTGGATATATCTTCTTCTGTATCTTTATACTAATATCATCTGATATGATTGATGGATCTGTATCTATGACACACATAGAAAATCCATATGAACTAAATGTTGAATTGAACGTATTTAACGTGTTTGCTGCACACAAACCAATAGCATCCACACAGCCTAGTTGTAATTGTTGTGATGTTAGAGGTGTCTTTCCTGGTGAATATAGAACATCGGCAGTCAGCATTATGTATGTGTAGTCTGGATCAACAATAGTAGGTTTTACTGTCATAACACTAATAGGATTAATTACCCTAGAGATGATCATATTCTTTTGTGTATCGGTAATATTATATGCTCCGGCAGGTTTTAGTGATATAAACACTTTACCATATACAGGAACATCATTTTCCTCACCACCCCAAACACTAACTGCATCAAATGTGATACCTAGTTTGTTTTGCTGAATTGCTGTTATGTAATCATCTTTAGTAACAGCTCTGCCCTGTGCAGAGAATGCTTTTGGTGCTTGAAATTTTATGGACGAAATTGACTCATGTGCTGAACCATTGGTAGCTTCTGCTATTGGAAATACACTAGTATTAGCATATCCACCCAGAGGTTGCATCAGGGTGAAATTGTTAGCACCTTGTGCAGATTTGCCGTGTGTTGAAATGTAGTCAACATTGATTATGTTACCGGTAGTCAACATCTTACCTAAAATGCCATCCCCAAAATATATTTGGTAATTACCAGAAGAACCTTCCTGTACAAAGTACACCATAGACGTGCCATCTAGGGTAAGATAATTAGCTGATATTTCAAACACTTGCTCGTATGTATTTGTGTTTGATTGCTGTACAGTAACCAATAATGAAGATACATCAATATTAGCATCTGGTATATCAAACATAAGATTTGGATTTGCTACTGTATCTACTACAAACGAATACTTATTGTGTACACCTTGCTTTAACATCACATTACTAAATGTTACTGTTCCAGATACTGTATTGTTTGATGTAGCATCTTCTGTTAAGAATGTGTAGTTGACACCATTGATGGCGCGAGAAACGAATTGAGTATATTTGTCTAGTGTTAGTGATGTATCTGTTACTCCATAAACCACTAGATCGATGATAGCAGTTGGTGCTACCGCTGATTGTGGTGTGTAACCCAGTAATTTTGCTTGAGAAACAACAGAACTTCTTTGCAACGCTGTATCTAGGAACATCTCATTAGCAACCATGTTCAAATAGTATGCGTTGTACTGAGTGTTTAGTGCTAGTACGTCTAATAGAACAGATAACCCAGAGCCAGCAAAATTATAATCCTTGAATACTGCTTGCTGTGATAAGAAGTTAGATAAACTGTGTTTGATATCAACAAAATCCAAACCTGCCATAGATACTGTTGTATTGCTTGTAGAACCCATTATCTGCTCCTCTCTAATAGAATGTTCACCGCAGAGGGTGCTGTGTTGTTACCTATGTAAAATGACAGATTCACATGAAATGCGTTTGCGTCTGGTATAGCTACTACCTGAACATTCTCTATAGTTGCTCGTGGTTCGTAGTTGTTTATTACATTAGTTATTTCTGTTTCTATTGAACTTGCAGTGATTGCACTGATAGGTTCAAATAATAAAGCGTTTAAATTAGAACCAAGTGTTGGTTGAAATGGTCGCTCATAGTAATTGGTCATCAATAGATTTCGTACAGAACGAATGACCGACTGTTCATCGTAACTTATAGAAACATCGCCCGTAGCAGGTGATGCGGTAAAAGTTAAGTCTAAATCTGAATATATTTTTTGTAATGTGGCCATGTTCTATTTATGCTGCGTTAGGTGCACCAGTATTACCGCCTTGGGCATCTGGGTGAGTATGGTTATCGAGACTTATTTTATTTGCTATCATGTCACCACCAGAAGTAACTGTAGTACCGACAGTGACAGCACTACCAACACTAGTATTTACCGCAACTGATGCATTTCTCCCAACAACTAAATCTATATTAGCTACCACGTTTTGGTTAGCAACAACATTACTTTGAGTTAATATATTGCCAGTAGTTGATAGGTCGCCTATCTGATTTACCGGACCAATGAAGTTGAATGATGTTGCTTGTGCGGTGAATATTCCACCCACTTTCATAAGCATGTTTCCACCAACCTCCCACTCTACATCACCATCAACTTGTATCTTTGCATCACCCTGAACATATATCTTAACATCGCCTTGTATAGTTTCTTGACTATCACCAAGTATGTAAATACTGTTATCCTGTACAACTACCTTAAAATTGTTGTTCATCACCTTTTCGGTCATAGAACCATCAGGACCAATTTCTTGAAAAGTTCCTGTCCTATGTGCTATATTTATTCGCTCACTTCCTGGGGTATCATCCAGTTCAAACACATGACCAGAAGGAGTTGTCTGTGCATTGTTGTATGGATACACAGCATCATATGGCGAGTCTGGTTGACTAAATGTGTTGTTCGGGTTAATTACAGCATCTAACTCATTAGACTTTAGCTTGTAATTCTTCTTGTTCGTCACGATTTCTGTCAAAATAGCACCTTGTGCTAATGATGATTCGAACGCCATTTGTAAATCTTGTATTGTTGGGGTGCTCATATTACGTATCCTGATGGTAGTGTGCTAAGAGCTGCCTGTACTCTTGCTATATATGGTGCACGAAAAGTTTCCAATTCACTTATTATATTTGGATTGTTATATGCCTTAGCCATATTTTGTTCATCTAGTGGTGGATTTGTGTTCCAATTTTGTACGTAGAGTCTTAACCCAAGTGCTGACCTACTATCGACTGTACCACCCGAACTAAATATGTTCTCTGACCAAGATGAGTTGACACCCTTTACATACCCTTCTACTGCTATTGTGGTAGTAACAATAGCAGCTTTGAATATGGCAACAGTATTTTCCAGTGATTTTATCTGATTGCTAGGAGCATGTACAATATGTGTTTCTGCTGGTATTACATTAGGCACAGTAACGTTTGGTGGCATTGGTGCAGAACCAACCACGATATGTGCTTGATTATTAACAACTACTACTGGCTGTTTCACAGTAACCATTGCAGGTGATATGCCAGCTAACCCAGCAAGTATAGTACAACCAACATGACCACTAGAATCAGTTAGATCAGTTAACAATTTACTGGCAGCATCTTCTGCTATAGCCAATTCTTCCGCCGCAAATTTTTCAGCACTTGCTATCTGTTCATTAACTGCCGCAGATGCATCACTCAGCATAGAGTTGAAGCTATTAGAAGCTGATGATACCGCACCAGATACTGCACTTGTTGCTGAACCTATAGCACCAGTAACTGCGCTTGTTGCTGTATCTATAGCACCAGTAACTGCGTTCTGCGCAGACTGTTCTAGACCAATAAGATACGATTCAGTTTCACTCAATAAATCTGATGCTGATGTGAAGAATCCGGCAACTTCACCTAACATACTATTAGGATCAAGACCACATGGACTACCTGCTGCTGGCACACCATCTTTACCGGTAGGTGGTGGGGTTGGTGCAGCACCAGCATTACCAGACACCAGTAATTGTGTGCCTAATGATTCTGCTCTAGGTCCATATATATCATTAAATTTACTATCAATCTTCTGTGTTACTGATAGTGGTTTATCTGTGGTAAGATTTAGTGCGTCAAGATTAGTAGACGGTTTCCCCGGCAACTGTGGTGTTGTCACATAAGGATTACTAGTAAATGTAGAACCAGAACCATCTATATTTTGTGTTGGTGTTGTTGTAGTAGCACCAGATGTTGAAGGGTCGGTAAATCCTTGTGTTGGGTTCTTATTAACGGTTGGTGATATGACACCAGGCAACACACCGAAGTACGCAGGAAATTGTCCAGACTTACCATCAAAGAAATAACCAGTAACCCAATCCCCCATTGATGGTACAGAGAATGACTTTGAGTTATTAATAGGTAACACTGCATGAGACCAAGGCAAATCCGCTGTGGGTATCAGATTCTTGTCATCGGTGTGCCACCCGAATATCCGTACTTGGCACCTACCTATCTTGACTGGGTCGTTGTTATTTTCAACAACACCAATCCACCACACAAACCCATTCATCCCCAAAAACGTATTATCCATTATTTCTTAACTCCTGCCACTGTATTCTTCCATATTTGTGATGTGTTATCGACATCAGCATAAGGTTTGTTGTTGCTATCCTTAATCAATTCCAACACAGTATTATAACCACGGTTTTGTACTGTGTGTCGGATAGATGATATCAGGTACTTACCCGAATAGAATTTATCATTTTCTTTTTGTGTTTCTGGTGTATTAGAGTTTATGTTGAACATTACGGTAGTGCCAACGGATAGTGTAGGATTACCGGCAACAACCAACTTCAATCGTGTGTAATTGTTTATTGCTAATTGAGATTTCCTATGTGTTAGATAATCTTCCATAAATGCGTCTGGCTGTACCGAACCAGGATGTGCTGCTATAAACTCGTTGTCGTATTGATTGGAATTCGATATTGATAACCTCAGCAAGCTATCTGGTGCTTCATATAGTGCATTACCAAACCTATTGCTTAGATTGTTCACCACAGCATTTTTGTTTAGTGTTGCTGAGTTCGCGCTATTATGCATGTAATTGAAATCGGTGATGTTCACCACATGCTGCATGATATCTAGAGAGATTAGTCTATTAGCGAATGTTCCATTATGTATACCACCAAGAACATCAAAGTTTTTATCATACTCATATGATTGTACATTGAAGAAATAGTCATTGAGATTATCGTAGCTCTCTGTTGGTAAATTCTTAGCACTAAAACTGAATGTGCAGAACGGTTTTTGTTTGAATAGTGACTGCATAGATGCCAGAACATATCCCTGTTTAGCATTTTCAAAAAACAACATATCGCTACCCTGACCAACCATTGGTCTAGCATAATTGGTTAGCCATTGGATTGCTTCGAACGGTTTAAAGTTCGGCACTATCAACGAGTATGTTCCTAAAGTTTCTTCTATATTAACATCACTATACTTGGTGGTCGGTACCTTTAGATAATTGACCAACACATCGGTAATGATGCTCTTTATGGTTGTGTTTGGATATGATTTACTTACTCTACTTTGGTTAGATAGTAATAGCTCATCTGAACAGAAGTGTATTGTGTATAATTCCGTTTGATCATTATCCATCTTTGATCTAGTGTCTATCTTAAATATTCGGAATAGTTTATCAATATATAGATCGGGCGAATCTGTCACCTTACCAAAAGAAATTCTCAGATACTCATTACCATGTAACTGCGCCTTCTCTATGATACCTTGTGCATCGGACATCAGAATCTTACCTGATGTCGTGTGGCTATATATGTCTTCGAAGTATGATAATTCCACCATCATATACTGCAAGTCTATAGTTGCACCAATACCACCAGACAATAAGTTCACCGATCGAATAGTATAGTCTTTGTGGCCTCTGGTGCCGTCCGTAGTTTCTGAGTATTCCACTACCGGTGATTGTGAATTTGTCATATTATTTCAACAAAGTGGTTAGTTGATTTTCCATATCTTTGGCGTATATCTCATTCAATATATTAACCGATCGTTTATTTTCATTAATCAGTACTTCATGATCAAATATTGTTTGTGAATATGTTGTTATTGTCGTGGTTACTGTAGACATATCTTCCAATGTGGTTGTCCACTGCTCGTGTTGCGGTGTGGCTAGATATGTAGCATAGTCTAGCTGATAATCATTAGTAGACGTTGTTTGTGATACTGGATCATATGATGATATGGTTTTGTAGTATCCATTTATTGTGCTCTGGGTGTATTGTAACACAGTCTGGTTCAATAGCAGTGCTGCGGCAGAATATTTAGCATTTATGTATAAATTGAAGTTGGTTTCTGATAGCGCCAAATCCCATTGTGGGTCCATGATATTGTTACCATACAAGAACAACCAATATCTATATGGATCTCCGTAGTATTTGTTTGCTATAATTTCCGGAGTATCCCCGTCCTGCATATCATACTTGTAGAATAACGATCCGTTGTTCATTAGTGATGGTATTATGTCTGTCCTAACCATAAGATTAGTGACATAATTGCCATTGTCATCTAGAATTTTTGGAAATGATCTGAAGAATTTCATTATCTGATAGCCCCACTGGTCAATCTTCCTCTGTTAACTATATGTATCTCACTAAAATTCATAGTTAATCGTGTTTGGATCGGTGCTCCGCCTGGATGTGCTGACCAACCGCCTGGTGCATAATCTACAGTAACATTCTCTAATACACAATCACCAACTTTAAATAATCTGGTATTTTCATCGGCACTAGTACCTCCACCAATTGATCCTAAATTTACTCCTGGTATCAAACTATTGCCCGCTTTCTTCAACATGGCACTAAATCCACTAAGATCGGTATTCTTGGCCATCATCATTTTTATGTTGAATATAGACGGTGGTGTGAAATACATACCAGAACCAGTAGACAGTGTTGGTGAAGATGCATAAACAAATGTGTTGCATATGGCGGAAATTTGATCAGACTCACTCTGTGATTTTGCGGTCATTATAAATTCTAATTGGAATTTTCTGAAACCATTACCGCGATATAGCATCTGTATTTGTGGGTTGAATGCAAATCCTTGTGCTTTCAGCATAATATCACCGGTGTCTTTGTCAAAACCAAGCTTGTCAGAAATTCCCCTAAAAGCATAATCTACTAAAAATGGGTCTGTGGTTGCCATAGATTTCAATCCATTAAACCTACCTTCTCCAGACCCAACAGCTGCATCGATCGCACCACTAACAAGTTCGGTACCCTTTGCCAACATTTTAAACCCCATAGGAGTGGCTATGTCATCATAAAAGTTGTCATATGAAATGTTCAGTGTATCTGGCATGTATAGGCAGACCTTGGTAGCACTAAACTTCTTACTTTTTTCCATCTCCTGCTGGAATGATGCTCCCTCTGTTACCATAGCATTAGGACTTTTTAGATAATTTAATATAGCACTACCATCAGATAGCGTGACTGGTGTTATATTAGATATTGTGAACTCAATGAAGTGCATCCTTGATGGATCATTTGCTAGATCGTCCGGATATTGGTAGCTGGTCATTCCAGTCTTTTTCTTGAACAATGATCCTAGTGGACCACTCAATACGTTGGTGATACTACTGGTAGAAATACCACCGATTTGTGTGAATATAGCCATTGACCATCTCGTATAAATAATTGATTACAAGTATTTATAATGGAGAAACAATGAGAAATATTAGCAACACAGAGAGGAAATTATATGTACCACTGTAAAATTTGTGGTGCAGACATGCATAGCAACGTAAAACTGTCTATACACATCAGGAAAGAACATGATATGTCCACAAAAATGTATTATGACACATATGTAAAGAAATGTGGTGATGAATTTTGTGTTGTATGTGGAAAATGTGCAATTTATAAGAGCTTTGTTTTCGGGTATTCTAAAACTTGCTGTCGATCATGTTCCGCTAAAAATTTCAGGAACGAATTAAAGAACGACCCAATTAGAAATCAAATATTTGTTGATAAAGTTAGTGACAATATGGTAAAGATTTGGGAAGATCGCGCCATATCAGGTGAAATGGAAGTTATTATCGAAAAGGCAACCAAGACTATTAGAGAAAACAATAAAACTTTAACTGTCCAAGAGAGAAAAGAGAGGTTTGGTTGGTTAAACAAACTATCTGGAGAAGAGAGGGAAACAAAAATAAAAGAGATGATTAAACCACTTCAAGATTTTTATGAAAATATTTCAGAAGAAGAATTGGTCGCTTTGGTTAAGAAAAGAACAGCAACTTTTATGGAAAGATATGGAAATACCTATCCGGAATATTTGAGTGAGATATCCGAAGATGGGAATATGGGATTATGTCGTATATTTGGTATTCAGTATGTTCCATTATGAGTAGACCAAAACCACATATGTGGTACCCAAGAAATCCTAATAAATACATGGGAAACCCTAATAATATTTGTGTTAGATCTTCGTGGGAAACCAAGGTATGTGTGTGGTTAGATACATCAATAAACATATTAGAATGGTCATCTGAAGAAATAGTGATACCTTATATATCACCTGTAGATGGTAAATATCACAGATACTTTCCAGACTTCTTTGTACGAGTAAAGCAACAAGATGGTACAGTAAAATCAATGATACTTGAAGTCAAGCCTCACTCACAAATCATAGAACCAAAAATTAAAAAGAGGATAACCAAGGCATATATAAATGAGGTAGCTACCTATGGAGTTAATCAAGCAAAGTGGAGAGCCGCAATAGAATACTGTCTAGATAGGGGGTGGGAGTTTAGAACCCTCGATGAATATGATTTAGGAATTAAACAGAGATAAATACACGTATGAAACAATCAAAACTTACAGATCTCGCCAACCAACACTCAGCACTTCAATTAGGCATTCTAACCAGAGCGTCTGTTGATTGGTTGAAATCTAATGTCCAGAAATTGAGAGGTGCTAGAAGCATATCAAATGGAATTGTTCAGGAACCTGGTAGGGGTGCCGCTAAACTTGAAAAGGGCAAATTGTACTTTTTCAATTATGACCCAAAGCACAAAGAGACTTTACCATACTATGACATATTCCCATTGGTATTGATTCTAGAGATATACCCAAATGGTTTCCTTGGGTTGAATTTGCACTATCTGCCAATTAAGATGAGAGCAGCATTTCTTGATCAACTATTACAAGCTGGCAAAATTGAGTCTCCCGATGGTTCTGTAGAGAAGCATGGTGGTAGATACAAAATGTCTGGTGATATTAGAAAGATACAAGTTACCTATAATATTCTACAAAATGTTAGTAGACTCAAGGCATTTGAACCTTGTTTGAAAAGATACTTAAGTAATGGTGAATATTTAAAGTCACCATTATTACAAATATTACCACACGAATGGCCTACTGCTGTATTTCTACCGGTAGAACAGTTTAAGAAAGCAACTAAAAGTAAAGTACAAGCTGCCTCTTTAATGGCAATAAAAGACAATGCTAAACGAGAGGGTTCTACCGACAATGGCTAACATAAATGATTTTCTTGCTAGTTTTAAAACCGATGTAGCAAGACCAAATAGATTTGATGTGATGATACCTATACCAGTACAGTTAATGGCGTATTATGGTACAGCAAAAAATCTAACATTTAGGTGTGAGACAGCTGAATTACCAAGTGTTACATACGAGACATTTGAGCAAAAGATCTATGGTCCAACTGAAAAGTATCCACACCAAAAGAACTACAATGAATCGACATTCACGTTCATGGTGTCGGATGATATGAGTGAGAAAGTGTTCTTTGATGCTTGGATGGAACTTATAAACCCAAGCTCAACGTATGACTTCCCATATAAGATGGATTATGTCACTGAAATAACAGTAAATCAGTATGACGTTAATGGTAATGTGTCATACTCCATATCATTAGATGACGCTTTTCCAATTTCAGTAAACCAATTAGATTTAGATTGGAGTCATGTCGATGGGTATCACAAACTATCTGTAGTCTTTGCTTATAAGACATGGAGCAATAAATCTGTAACACAACTGGGTCTTGGGTTGTTAACTCAGGGCATGAGTTCATTAACATCATTGGCACAAGGTGCTATGACATCATCAAAATCGGGTGGATTACCTAATGGTGCTATGGGACCAACTAGCAAAACGCCATTTTGGGATATGAAATCTGTTGGTGGCGGTGTAGAAAAGACACAATAATTTGAATTGAAATAGGAGATATAATATGGCTTTGCCGAAAATAGATGCACCAGTATATGAGATAGTGCTGCCGTTATCTAAGAAGAAATTGAAGTACCGACCATTCTTAGTCAAAGAGCAGAGGAATCTGTTGATGGCTATGGAGTCTAAAGATTATGATACGATAGAACAGAACATAAAGCAAGTGCTGCACAACTGCACATTAACTGAAAACGTTGATGTGGACGAGCTTCCCGTTATTGATATTGAGTATTACTTCATTCAGCTAAGAGCAAAATCTGTCGGTGAGATAAGTGAAAACAAGTATGTTTGTAATAATCTAGTTGATGGCGTTGAGTGTGGGTCTATCATGAATGTCGAGGTTAACTTACTAGACATAGAAGTAGTTAAGGACGATGAAGTAAAAGACACGATAAAACTTAATGATACATTTACCATAAAATTGAATTATCCAAAGTTCTCGATAGTATCTCAGGCAGCTAATATCGACAACGTGAGTGACTTCGCCTTCGAAATGATTGCTAGTAGCATTGAGTACATCCACGATGGTGAACAGTTTTATTATGCGAGAGATTCATCTAAAGAAGAGATGATTGATTTCATAGAGCAACTAAATCAAGAGCAATTCCTAAAAATAGAATCGTTCTTTAGTAATCTACCAAAGTTGAAGAAAGATGTTGACGTAACGTGCAAAAAATGTGGTTATGAGCATCATATAGAGGTGGAGGGACTAGAATCTTTTTTCGACTAATATTTTGTCATGATAACTTGAGAAGCTACTATAAAACAAATTTTGCACTAATGCAACACCACAACTACAGCTTGAGGGAGTTAGATGATATGATTCCTTGGGAAAGAGATGTGTATGTTGCTATGTTAACACAATACATCGAAGAAGAAAACCAAAAACTAAAGGATCGCACATAACATGAAATGGGATTTGTCACAAAATAAGTCAGAAGACACACCAACAGGTTCTGCTGCCTTGGATGTGAACAAATTCCAACCAATAAAGGATGGTTTTAATTATGCACAACCATCTAATGATGTCACCGAACCTAAATTAACTTCTGCCGAATCACCGCTCTATACTAAAATCACCCCAGGAGTAAAGCGACCAATCAGGATGGGCGATTCTGTAGCCGATATTGTATCTAAGCTATACAACCTGATTAAGTTCCATGATAAAGACAACAAAACACAGCACGAGATAGAACATAACTTCCAAAAAGAGTTATTTGATAATGAAGACCATAGAAGAAATGAAATACTGAAGATATTCAAGAAGAAGAAACAGATATCAACTCTACATAAAACAAAATCAACTAAAAAAAAGAAAGACAAGTCTGGCCCTGGTGGTATTTTGTCTAGTATGTTATCTAGATTAGCGACAGCCACGGAATCATTGTTACCACTAGCCAAGACATTTGCTAAAGGTGCTGTAGTTGGTGCTGTAACTGGTGCTGGTATTGGTATTTACGAACAATTAAAAGCTAGTGAAGGACTTGGTAAAGCAGGAAAACCTGGAGTAGCTTATGGTGATGTTGGCGGCAAGCAAACAATTGGAGTTGGTCATTTAATAACTAAAGACGAAAAGAAACAAGGGTTCATACAAATTGGTGATGAGCAGGTTAAGTTAGGTGCTACATTATCTAATGATCAGATGGATGTGCTATTAAAGCAGGATGTCGAGAAGACCACTAATATAGTGAAAAGTCAGATAGGTAAATCTTGGGACAAACTCAACGATAACCAAAAAGATGCGTTGGTATCATATGCATATAATATTGGTGGTGTTAAATCATTAATAAAAAAAGGATTAATAGAATCGATAGAGTCTGGTAATACCGAGAAAGGTGCTTCAATAGTCGGACACGGAATAAATACGGTTGATGGTGTTGCTCATGAGGGTTTAACGAAACGAAGACACGATGAAGAAAATTTGTATAAAACTCCACCGAGCATACGCAACATTGCACCAAATCCTAACACACTAGCACCAATACAAACGAGTCCACGATTACAGCCAGAGCAAAAACCCGACAATCTTGGGGCAAAATCTGTTGCTGTGGCGGATGGTAAAAATGCAGTGACCGAAAACAATAATACAAAATTGGTCGTTGTAAAGACTGGTGGAAACGTATTGGTTAATAATACCACATCACCCAGAATACAAAAAGACGCAAATCCATTAGAAAATTGGGGACTAAACTAAGATGGCAAAGATCAAAAAACCAAATACCGGATATTTGACACTAGTAACCCAAAAGTTTGCGGAAGAAAATGGAATAAATTTTGTTTATGTTTTATCACAAAGGGAGATAGACAACTTCTCTCGGATGAAAGGATCATTAGATCCAATCACTATGGCTAAGAAACTTGGTGGTAGCATAGGCACCCAGTTTAATGCAACCCATAGCGGAACTAGTAATGCGCAACACATTACAGAACACAAGGTTGGTAAGAAAAAAATAACATCTGCAAGTAAGAACCCAGGCATAAACCCACTATATACAAAAATTTCATCTGTATCGGTAACCCCTGTTAGGAAGAATGACTCTATTGCTGATATTCTGTCTAAGATGTATAACTATATAAAACTCAACCATGATCAGGAAATAAAGCGCAAGGAGTTGCAGCACAACTTTAAGAAAGGTGTATTGGATGATTCTAATCTGGAATTCTTGAAGTTATTAAAGAGTGCTAAGTCATATTCTTCGGCTGATGATAAAAAGGGTCATTCAGGCGATAATATTTTAGGTAATATGCTGGACTCTCTTTTGTCAACAGTGGAGTCTGTAATAGCTGGACTTGCTGCTGCCGCAATAGCATTAAAAGCAATAAAACCCCCTGCTGAGAAATTGTCAAAACAAAATAAGAGTAAATCAGCGACAGAAAAAGTACCACCGGAAAAGATTCACGCGAAAGAAAAATCAAAAAAGACAGTTGGTTTGGTACCAAAAACCGGTACTGAAAAGGTTGATAAGCTAAAGACTGATGATGCTGCAAAGTTAAGAGCAAAGGATATTGATGAGAGAGCGAAAAAGTTACAGGCTGAACCGGAAACACCAGGAAAACCAGCTGCGCAGGAATATCATGCCAGAACACCAACTCCGGAGAGCACAGCAACTAAAGTAACAGAAGTGCCACCAGAACCACCTAAAACGGCTAGTAAAGTTTCCGGTGCTGCTGGTAAAGTTATGCGTGGAGCAAATATCGCAGCAATAGCTGTCTACATATATCAAACGTGGGAAGAGGTTTCTGCGCTTGATCCTAAAGACTTTCCGAGCAAAGACGCATACCATAAGAAAGTGGCATCGTTGATAGGTAAGGCATTTGTGGACTATGGTTTTGTCGCTGTTGTGTCAATCATCGGTGGTGCATTAGGTGGTCTTATTGGTGGAAAAAACATAAAAGGAAAGGTGTTGGGAGTTATTGTCGGTCTTGCTTCTGGTTTTGCTGCTGGAGTCTGGATATCCGAAGAGAGACAGAAGGAATACATAGAAAAGCTAACTGATTTGGTGGTTGATTTTTTTTGGGATATGGCTACGAGCACAGAAATTAGCTCACCAAAAGAGAAAGATTTTATTATGAAGGACCTCAAAGGACCTAATAACGAACAGTCTACATTAAACGATGATCTATTGGGGTATAGTGGACAAGACCAACAATTCCATGCATATAGTGATGACGAGATAAAACAGTCTAGGAATAGATACAAAGACACAATATCCGCAGAAGCGGCTACTAGGGGCGAACCAAATGCTGCTGGGTCTGGAGATAAATCTATCGCAGGATCTATTTCTGATAAATTTAATGATATAATAAACTCTAAGAGTTTGACTCAATTGAAGTTGGAAAAGGGTGGTCAACTAGCTAATTTGATAGATGAGTATTTAAGTGCTAAATCTACTCCAACAGGAAAAAATACTTCGTCATCAACAACAATTGACGCAACTAGCAAGTCAGCACCAATTAATAATGAAGCACCGGCTACAACTGGTGGTACTCGCCACGATGTCATGGGTCCGTATATATCTAGTGGTCTAGATAGAGTAACTGGCTAATAAAGAAAAACCCTGCCGGAGCAGGGTTAGTGTTACATCTTAATCAGCATCAACAAGTGATTCGAAGTACGACATGTCGAAGTCTGATTCTTCTTCATGTGATTCATCAACCACCTTTGGTTTTGGTGCCATTCTTGATTGTTCCATAGTGGTTCTTACTGTACCACCAATACCAAGAACTTTGTCCAGTCTAGCTTGAATTTCTTCAAACGTCTTGAATTCTTTATCATCAATAAGTGCGGCAATTGAATGTCCGACTAATCCAGTGAGTTTATCCATATCATCAAATATAGGTGATTGTGATTCAAACTCAGATCTATCATAGTTCTGATATCCCTCTACCTTACGAATCTTCAATTTGAAGTTTGCACCGGTATCAAGATTGAATGGGCTGAATGCAACTTCATCAGGAAATTCTGGTGCAATAGCAAGCTCAATCTTATTGAATATTTTAGCACCATATCTAAACAAGAACACTTTACCGTTGTTCTCTGGGTGTTTAGGGTCATCAATCATGTAGATGTTTGAAACAAAACTCAATCTTCTTTTACGTGAACTAGCAACTTTTCTATTATCTGGAATCTCTGATTTCCACAACGCACTATTGCTTTCACAAACAGGACATTGTAGTCCTTTAGTAGTAAGACAATTGTCGATCAACCAACCACCAGGACCTTGAAATCCATGTGAGTAGATCTTTACCCAAGGATCAATAAGACCATCAGCACCATCAGCATCGATTATTGGTAAGAATCTGAACGTAGCCATACCATTACCAGATTTATCTACATCGGGTTTCCAATAATTATCTTGAGAACCATTATCACCACCAGTGCTCTTAGCACTCATCTTTTCAAGTGATTTGGTCAAAAGTGCTAAATCATTGTTGTTACGTTTTATATTTGAAAAACTCATTTTATTTCCTTCGGTTGTATTTTCGGATTTATTTCAGATTTACTTCGGTTGTATTATTTACTCATTACTTTCTTGAACATATTATCTAATTTTGCATTAGTTTCTTGGGCATATTTTGCTGCCAAAGTTGCTGATGCTTCTGCTGATTTAGCTTTAGATAATGCATTCTTTACATCTTCTGCTACTTGTGTAACAGTCATATTTAGTGCAGTAATTTGCAACTGAACATTTTCGACATCACTATTAGTAGCACAGCCACTTACTAATGCTGCCACTACCATTGCTAACATAATTTTCTTCATTTTGATTTTCCTTGGTTAAATATACATTTTTAAAATAGAGAGTGTTTCTGGTATCGTATGATGCCATATCGCAATTCCTCCAGCATTGCGCCAATCCTCAATGACAGATAATGTGTCATCGATAATGATTGAATCCGGTGTTGCAAACTTGTACTTGAATCGCTTTCCAGGAACAAAGTTTTGCTTAAATGTTATGTTGTGAGTATCAAGCCATATCCTCTTCTGCTCAGATATTGACTCATAGCTATCTTGTCTACCTGTAGATGAAAGAATCTCGGTAGGTATTGGTAGAGTTTTAAGAAAATTAACAAGAACCATTGCGTCAGGCATTAAATCTAGTGTAGCGAATTCTTGATTGGCAATAAATTCTTTGAATTGAACATCAAACTTCTTGTGCTTCTCTGCTTCTCTCGGTTCCATATGATATAACTCTTTGTATCTCTTAGAGAAATCTGCCACCACACCATCTAAATCAAGATATATCTTACTAATTGTTGGTTTATTCATTATGTTCTCATGTGTTTAAGTAGGATCTGTCTACATTTAATTTCATCGAATCTCATTAGCGGTAGATATTTAGTGCACTTCATATAATATTGTGGCCAGATTATGTCATCATCTATCTTATTGTTCCACATTGGGAAGAAGTTCATAAAATACTGTAATATTACCATAGTTTCTAACGCTATTCTACTGCCCATTGCTTCTACTAAGAGTATTGGAAATCTACCTTCATGAACAACTAGCATATCGTTAGGATTATCCACAGAATTGATTAGGTCAATTATATCATTTTCGAATACATATGTCAAACTTTGCTTAGTCTTTAGCCATCTTCTATAGTTGTCTTCACCTATGTAACTAGCCAAATCACCTATCCATAAACTAGTATCCACCAATAGATTGGCGAGTATAAAGTCTCTCACTTCGGTGATACTATACTTACTAGCTAACCTATGGAAATATACCTGATCATTTCTGAGTATAAATGTTTCCGGTTTAACCGTGGCCATGCCAATTGTCTTATTGAAGTCAAAATGCATGGTAGTTAGGTGAAGTTTTATTGCTTGGAATACCCGAAACGTTATATACGCGGTATTCTTTTTAATCATATAGGCTAGATTCTTTCCTAATAAGATTCACATCAACACATTGAACTCTAATCTTCTCCTTTAGTGCTGAAGATATTAGATCAGACGCAGTATCATATTCTAATTTGGATTCTTCGCAATAGTGCACGATAGCATCAAGAATATCAATACGTTCATTGTCCGCAAATTGCTCGATCATTCTTGAGAAGGATAGTATCTCGTCTTCATTTGGCATGTTTATATTCCTGTATAGTTTTCAAAAACTCATCGATATTTTCTTTCTCGATAAATAGTACATTATGTGAGACAGTAGGTAATCCCATTGGCATATTAGGAAAGTCTAATCGATCTTCCTGCAATACTTTGATACCCCCATTTATCCATTCTACTATAGAAAACATAATTATGCAACATTAAGTGATTTGTAGAAGAAATGATTGCCTATCTTGACGCTACCTTTCTTGTGCTTCTTATCCACGAATGAATCAAACGAATCTCTATCACCAATAAAATTCCTATACTGACCAAGCATGATATTCTTTGCTAGTGTATGAAATTCTTGTAGTTCTTCGGCAGGTATACGTTTCTGTGTATATTGTTGCTTTACTACATTACATGGTGGTTGGTGCAATATCCTTAATGATCTGTTCATAATAGTTATACCAACAGCTGCCTTACCTGCTAGTGGTTCGCCCCTACTTTCGGAGTAGATGGTCTCAGCGACACAGGATATCTGTTTTCGGTCTAAAATTATATCGGAATGTCTTGATATAATAGTTCTGTGTATTATTATATCGGTATTCTTAGTTGATATAATGCGTACTTTGTTTGTTTCTGCATTCGCCACCATTGACAAACACATGACTAATAAGAGCATCGATTTAATTGATTTATTTGCTCGCATAGTTTTCTCCTATTTCTTCAGTTGCCATGATGTAAAACGACATCATAGTTTCCCTAGTTCTTCGGTTAGACTTTGTGATTTTGAACTTTTGAACGGGATTGGTACTTCAGTTATCTTATAAGCTTTCCTCTTTGTTAAAAATATAGGTACATTATATCACAAATGTACCTACTGTCAAGTTTATTGAACTAATCCAAACTTCATGTGCGTAGCTTCTTCAACAGCAGAAACCTGTACTTCGTATTTTGGAAGATCTTTGACTGGTAATGCTGTATTAGGCATCAACCAAGCGTGTATTTTGTTACTCTTCTTTTCGATAACTATTTTATATAGTCGTGTAGGAATACCCAAACCATTTCCTGTTATGGGATGTCCCTCATCGTAAATACCACCAGATATGATGTAATAATCAGTGCCAACAGTTGATGCCAATTGGCGTTCATACGTCTCTAGTTGTTTCCAAATCCCACGATTATTTCCTGACACCTGTGCTACCATATTACTAAGATTAAAACTCTCACTCATGATGCCAGCATTTAGGGTGTTATTTCCTGCTGGTGCCATATGACCACGATCGTGTGTTTTACCAACAGTGGCATAATCAGCTAATGTGGCAGAACATTCCGGTGCAATCAATGCGTCTTGGTGGAAATTGTCCTTACGCTTTGCAGGACCAGTCATCTCTGCAATGGTCAAGTGTTCGAACACAGCCACTGGTGCCTTAACAGAACATTTATGAATCACCGCATAATTCAGGTGACAAAGTTCTTGATCACCCGATTGTGCTTGATATGTTGGGGTACCATTAGCAGTGAATTGTGGGCAGTTATCATCAATTTGACCGGCATATACATGTGATGATAATAACAATGTACATACTAATAATAATTTACTCATCTAAATTCCTTTGCTCCTGGTATACGACTCAACTCACGATTAGTGTATCTTTTACCTGTGACAGTACGAGCATTGGCATCCTTAACTAATCCGGCCGCATGTTTCACTAATGCTTTGTGGTAGTTATGTGCAGCTGCTATGTGCGCGTGTGCAGCAAGTGCTTGCTTCATTTCTTTTCTTGCTTTATGTGCTGACCAGAAGGTGTGGTCTGGACTATCTAACTCAGCTTGTGCTGCCTTAACTCTTTCCGCTGCCGGAGCAAGTTTTTCTTTAGAAGATGCTGCCAGAGATTTAGTGCGGTCATGGTAATGTTGCATTTTTGTGGCAATGTTCTTTGCGTGTTGATGCTTAGAGAATATACCACCAATACTAGCACCGAGACTAACACCATACTTCTCTTGTACAAGAACAAATTCTAATAATGTTTCATTAAAATCTTCTTCTGTAGCCGACTCTATTAATGTTGAGTATTGTTCATTAACTGCTGTATACAGGTCATCAATAAACTTCTGATCAAGCATAGATGCATCTTCATAGAATATGTCGATGGTGTCTATGATCAATTGTTCGTATAAATCGAAATCTAAATCGGTATTCATTAGATTGAACCGGCAACTCTACCAGCAACAGACGCTAGTTTGTGTGCACCAGAAGTGACTTTAGTTTTGATCTTATCTTTCAGTGCTGAAATGTGTGAATCAATTTTACTAGCAAGATCTTTAGTGTGTTGATGATGTGTATCAAGTGCAGTTTTAGTATTTCTTTGGTGTGCCTGTAAATGGCCAGTTAATTCTTGTGCTGCTTTATGTTTAGATATTAGAGTATCTAATTTTGATTGTTGGTAAGTGCCTTTCAATCCACTAGCTTTTACTTTAGTATTCTTAGCAGAGTATTCTTTACCTGTAAATTTTCTAGCCACAGAAGATTTCTTTCTACCAATGCTTTTTTGTTTATCACTGGCAGAAGAAGCAGCTTTACCAGCTTTAATGTTCTTGCGTTTTGCGATATAGTTTTTGTAACCATGTGCAGCACCAGCAACAAATGAACCGAGAGATTCATCTAGCATCATAGTAATCATTTCTTCGTATAATGCTTCGTTGGCATCAACACCGGTCAATGCTTGGTATGCTGATTCTTTTAGTGTTAGGTGCTTATAGTTCTCTACGAAATGTTCCATGAAGATTGACGTGATATACGCATCTTCATCGGTCATTTCATATTCTTCGTTCATGTCATAGTATTCATCAGCAACGGCCTCGACCAATGACATGAATAAATCTTCAGAGTGTAATTTTTGTTCTTCGGTTAAGTACATAGCGGTTCCTATTATTGTGTGGTATTAAGTATTTATAACCCCAAATCTTCACACGTAATGATGAATGATTTGACGAATTTTGATCTAACTATATCGGCGGTATCGAATTGTATTAATGTAAACTCGTTCATGGCATTAGCAACAGATAACATAGAATTAAACCCAGTAGAATCATTTCTAGTTTTTAGCAAATCTGTCTGAGAATAATCACCACAAAGGATTATTTTAGTATTTTTTCCTAATCGTGTCATAATGGTTTTAATTTCCGCCCAATTAGCATTCTGGATTTCATCAAATATTATTATACTATTATCGAATGTTGTGCCTCTAAGAAAGCTTGAGCTGACGAATTCTATGTGGTTTTGTTCGACCAATCGGGAATATGCATCCTTACGATTAAATAATTCTGCACACAATTTCATATAAGGGTCACTATATACTGCCAGTTTTTCATCGGCATCACCCGGAAGATATCCCAATTCCCTTGTTGGGACACATGTCCTTATGATAACAACTTTTTGAAAACTATTGCCTTTGTCTAAAACCTGTTCTAGTGCTCGATAAAGTGATATTGCGGTCTTACCTGTTCCGGCAGAACCGTACAACATAATAGCTTCATCTTCATTGGCGTATGCCTCGAAGAATAATTTCTGGTTCTTTGTTAATGGTTTAAATGTTTTTAAATCCTCTATTCGTAACTTGAGTCTATTTGATGGTGGTGCTGATCGGTCATTACTTGCTTGGTATTTTGATAAATCTTCAAAATGTGTGTCCACTAGTCGAGATGCCGGTTTACGAGCCATAATTTTCCTTGTTAGTTTGGGGGAATGTGCCAGAACATTTTCCAGCACTAATTATATATGAGTTTCCTATTTTGGTTAATATTTTCTCCATAGCTAGTTTTTGTGTGTTATAAATCAATAACTTAGCTACCATTCTCTAGGACATATCGTTTTGTGTCCGGACTTCATAGTATTTTCGCCTACCCTCTCCATCATAGGTCGCACAACGTATTTTTCAAATGACGAATCTGCCTTTTTAGTTCCTGGCACACTCATTCTCATAGCATCAGAAAGTACTGGCAAATGTGCAGCACCAAAATACATTTCTAGATCAGGGTTAGCTGCTTTGAATTCCTCTAGTTTAGTATAAGACATAGAGTATTCTTTCACTTCACCAGTAACTTTGTTCATAAAATCGTAGTCGCTCATTGTATATCCTCATAAAACACATCATTTAAAATATTTTCGATAATTGTCGGCATTCTTGGTGCTCTTTCTAAAGTTGGATTATCTATCAAAAATTGATCGTAATCTTTATTAGGTAGTCTAACCCATATGCTCTCGTTGGTCTCCTTGTTCATGTACTCATATCGAGGCACAATATATTCCTATTTAAATTTCCAATCGTTGCAATAATCAAATTTGTGTAACTGCTTTAATCTATCTTCACATGAGTCACCGATATCTGTACGATATGCAGGATCATTACCTAATTTTACCTGTTTCACTACTTTATAAGCAGCATCTTTTGCCTGTGTTATCGTGTCGCCAATGCCCATACACACACATATGTAAGTACCAGCAGTGCCCCACTCAGGGTAGTTTTCTACAACTTCATCATCAACCATCTTAATAGTAGATGATAGCTTGATTTCACACGGTGATACCATAGAAATGTCTTTCACATCATCAGTGATTACCGGATAATCTAGATAGTCTTCGATAGGTTTCTTTGCAAATGGGAAGTCTGAACACGCCATGACAACACCAAGAGCAGTCTCGCCGCCAATAATTTCAAATGTGTCCTTCCCATTGATTAGATCGACCATCCATTGAGCAGGATCACCAACGATTAATGATTGTTGAATATTGTGTATAGGGTAGCCTGGACGTTGTGTAAATTCCATTGGCCAAGGAGTACCATCGTTTTCATCTACTATAACACTAATATCAACGAAACCAACATATTTCAATTCGTGCAATAGCTTTTCTAGGGGTTTCAGCATTATATCAGCTAGTTTAGAATCTTTAGTGTATCTTAGCGCCGTCCCCATTTCTCCAGTGCTAACACCAAGATCCCCGTTCATCAGTTTCTTGTGCTCGAAGTTCTCACAGAACACGCTATTGAATCCATTAGGACCAAACATACCCATAACAGCAAGTTCAGTACCTTTCTTGAATTCTTGAAGAATGAACTTCGTGATACCTGCTTTCTTACCAACTTTCTTCATACGAGTAAGAAACCCGATCATGTCTGCTGGATCTTTAGCTAGATACGTTAAAGATTTATCTTCTACAGATCCACAAGGTTTGCAGCAGTATCTATTTGGATTTGCTTTGACGAAAGCTATTGCTTGGTCATAATTGGAAAATTCGGTTGATGGTATTACTTTGTTGCCACAATCTTTTATAGCGTTTTGACCATACATTCTATCTACTTCTAATCGTGCAGATCTTTTATCTGGTCCAAAAACTGGCAACCCTTTTTTGCGAAGTTCTAGAACTTCATCCATGAAATCTACATTATCTGCCACGAATATCAAATCGCAGTGTTGTGCATATGATTTAGCTTGTTGCCAGTTGTCGAACTTGTCAACAAGTCCTTGGCCAATGGGTTCGGCGATAGGTCCTACTGTGATTAATTTAACTGTGTGTCCAGCGGCGATGCAGTCTAGGCACCAGTGCACACTTAGTGCATATGGATCGATACTCAAGATATTCAATTTACTCTCCGATAAATGTCTAATATATCAGTATTTAGACATATTAGACACTCGTGTTGAACTGCTTAAATTTTAGGTGGTCTACCGCGACCTCGTGGTGATTCTGCCACAGCATCATCCAATACCGGATATTCTTCCAGAGTTGGACCTTTTAATGACTGCACTCTCTTTGCAATATCATCTGACGATATTGTTTGTACGATGAACTGCTTAAACTCGTGGTACCCATTAGTGACATTCATTGGCGCGACACTAGTATCTTTGGTGAAGAACAACGCACACCCACCAACACTCAGTGGTGCAACTTCAATGACAGCATCCAAATCAATAATACACAAACACCCTTTATCTTTACTAAAAACTTCTACCTTCACGCCCATTAATTACTCCTCATAGTTGAAAAAAACTCATACACCTTCATTGATATATCAGATACAAACATATGTATAACATCGAAATACATGTACGACAAGGCACCAAAAATCGTCACCACGCCCGATAAACACAAAAGTAATGCTATAGACTCACTTCTATACCATTCAATCTCAAGTTCTATCATATCTCTCTGTGCTAGAAAGACATAATTCTCACCATCATCTTTTAGTATATCCACATTTAGTGCTGACAGTCTTTTATTGGCATACCACCAATAGTATGGAGCAAATAATTTATTCACCAGTAATTCTCACTAAGTTCAAAAGGTTTCTTTGATTTTTGTTTATTGGGTTTGCGGACAGATCTAGGTTCATATCCAGCAAGTTTTTCTTTATTTCTACGAATACCACAGTCATCTTCTCGACTTCTTTTTGGTAATACATAATCATCTATATTCATTTCGTTCTCAAAAATCCCATACAATTTCTAACTTCTTTATGTGTTGATAGTCTTCCAGCGCATCATTGATATTGCTTTTGTTCGGTGGAATGAACACATAATCAATATCACCTTCTTTTGCTGCAAGCTTTTCGTTTAGGTATTCTATTGCCTCTAATGCTGTACTAAAGGTTTTCATGTCCTTGTTATTAGCTAGGACGGGTCTGCACACGTATTTTATCATGTATATTCTCTTTATCAAATACTAATTTGTTATAAATAGTTATAGGTCGCGATACTAGACATATCCACCTATTCTAATAACTTACTAGGAGTATCAGCATGAGTATATATGTACCAACATATCTTTATGTCAAACATCATTCAGTTACAGGTCTAAAATACTTCGGTATGACCACCAGAACAGATCCAATTAAATATCTAGGGTCTGGTAAATACTGGAGATCTCACACCAAGAAACATGGAGTAACGTTCGTTGAAACCTTGTGGTTAAAATTATTCGATACCCAAGAATTACTAACAGATTTCGCATTATTATTTTCAGAACATTGGGACATAGCAAATTCCAATGACTGGGCTAATCTTATACCAGAAAACGGTGTGGGTGGTGTGCGAGGGCTTGTACATTCGGACGAATCTAAATTAAAGATGTCACTATCTAAGCTCGGCATACCAACAAAACCACATTCAGCAGAAACCAAATTAAAAATGTCTATCTCACACAAAGGTAAAATTCATTCACCGGAACATGTGGAAAAGATTGCAGCAACCAAAAGAGGCATACCTCAACCAATTGAACGAAATTTACTACAATCTATCGCCACGAAAGGAATACCAAAACCAATATTGATGTGTCCGCATTGTAATAAAGTTGGTGGTATTCCGGGTATATATAGATGGCACTTTAATAACTGTAAGTTAAGGGTATGATTCGCGCCCCCACTCTACATATTCTCTCGTTTTTGGATTAAAATAATTTCCGTTTGTAGGATCATAATAATGGACAGTGCCGAATATTCTAATCGGCCCAATAAACCCTTCTCTCTTAGTATAACCATCTAAATCCCCACATGTATCTTTTGCTATCGGTTTGAACTGAAGTTTCATGTGTTCCTTATTTGATAGTTGTCAACAAAACTACATCACAATTAATCCTCCCATTCAAAGGAGACGCGACAGATGTGATGTTAGCCATAATCTTTTTAAGAATCGTTTTCTTACCCTTCACAACATCAGGTATAACTTCCAGTGGCTTCCTTACTATTTTATTTATGGATAATGTTTCGTCATAATTCTCAATGGTAGTACCTTTGACACTCAAACCAGCCCCATCCTTAGCAACATATACACCTAGCTTTCTGGTTTTAGTATTGAACACCCATAGTGACTGACACCCAATAATACTCTCTGGTTTGACCGACACAATCTTATATTCAGGATCATCTTTCTTGAATACAAGTTTCAGTATCTTCTTGGATAACGGAACCACTTTCTTCTTGCGTGGTATTTTAGCGACCTTTGCATTAGAAGTAAACTTATTACAATCTGCCAACACTAATTGCAGAAACTGATTAAGCTTCTTTATTTCGGTCTTGTTGTAGTTCGAGTACCCCTCAACGAGCTGTTCATCTTTACCAGCAACAACTTCTTTAACCTCAATACTTAATGGTTTAAAATGGTCGATGATTTGTTTTGTATGAACAGCCTTACACACTTGCGCTGATAGAAACTCATACACTTTTAATGTGTAATCACGTATATCAATAGCATCCTCGATGGTGTTGATGATCTCTGTACAATGGTTGTATATCTTATCCTGGAGAGATACCTTTGGTTTAGTGGGTATCGTGTCGGGTTTATCCACTACTGGAGCAATATAATTGAACAGCTCATTGATCCTAACATCGATCCAAGAGATTTGTTCAAGTGTTGGTTGGTATCCACGAGAGATCATTCTAACAACATACCCAACATTTTTGACTTCCCATTCTGAAACTGATGATATTTTACTAATCATCTTTGGGTCGTATTTGTTGAGTTTCATGTGTGTCACAAGATACACACGAGAATCTTTGTAGTCCTTCGTGCGAGAATACCAACTTAGACACTCAGTGAAATTGTATGTGTTATCGAATGACGGCTCTTTACCATATACAAGATCATCAATGTTTACACGTTTCTTTTCAGCCATGTCAATATACAATTTCCATAGAAGTTACTGAATCAACTCTAAATGATCTGTAACCATCGTTCTCTACATCGAATACCACGACCACATTATCATTAATCGCTTTTCTTTCTTGTGTTTCAGAAATTAGCTCGATATCGACACCAGATGGATCAACTTCTTTTTGTGGTAGGTATTGGTCTAATAATGTACCTTTCAATACGCGAACATCGCCGTTAACTTTCGTGAATGTAATATTAGCAACGTTATTATGTAGTATATCAATAATCTCATCTCTGTTCATAGTTTTCTCTTTCTTACCCCAAATTAAGTCCCAATTGGCGTTGAATTTGTCTGTATCCACCGCCCTAGCATTACTACCTTTACCACCAGCCCACGCTGCCATAATTTCTCCTATGCTACTGAATTAGTTAATGGTGATTTGATATTAACCACCACATCGTTTTCATACAATTCATCGACAATCAACAATTTTGATTTAGTAATACAATGATTGCAAATGACCGCCCCAGTTTCTGCTATAATCAATATCGTGCCTTGCTTCTTTACAGCTGCACAGAAGCTGCATTTTACCTCAGAATCCATGATCAAAATTTACCTCTGCATATGTATCAACTTCCACAACGGGTTCAACTGTCATCTTAGCATACAAGTCAAGGAAACCTGCTTTGGTTTCATCATCAAAACGATTAGTACATAGAGTGATAGCTTTCATCTTATCATTAAAGATGTTGTATGACTTAGCAATATGTACAAGTCTACGAGTACTTATAATCTCGTCAATAGCACCTTCCATATATGTCTTTCTGATAACATCTGCCCACTGAACCAATTCATCGATGAATGATTTGTCGGTAATCAATGGTGATAGAATCTTCTTCTCTGTCTTAGTATCAGGAAATTCTTGTTCAATAGTAATAACGAAACGTTCCAAGAATGCTGAGTCAAGTATCTGTGATAGATAGTTTCCATCTTCAGATCCCTTACCCTTTGTGTTAGCGGTAGCGATAATGTTGAATCCAGCTTTAGGATGAATCATTTCACCAGTCTTCTTGTTATAGTACGAAGCACCTTCAAGGATACCCTGCAAACACATCAACTTAGCACCATTACCACGATCAACCTCATCGCAATTATGTGTTACTACACCATTATATGATACAAATGTGTGGTTTTTTCTGACAGTTAATGTTCTGACTGTACCAAGACCCATCTTTGTAATTTTTTTTATTTGTTTCATGTTATTCTCAATTGGATTAATGAGGTTTCATTATACATCATTTTATAAAATTATCAACTTTTATGTGCAATTTCTTATATATGCTAAATAGGTATAGGTCACGATACCGCAAATATCTACCTATTC
>Ga0118677_10000677_pt1 | contig 74355 bp, 55 predicted proteins | sample AliMusrvi5mmetaG_FD_86154 | JGI IMG/M metagenome (GOLD analysis project Ga0118677, IMG submission 86154) | reverse complement strand
GTAGGCAACAGCCTGAACCTCAACAGCACCGTCAGCTTGGATGGCACCTCCCAGATCAACACGGTCTTCGATCTGACGCTCAACGGCGGCAACGCCTACTCCGCCCTGGGCACCGCCGCTACCTACACCCTGAATCTGGCCACGACGCCGACCAACGGCGCGGTTTCCTTTAGCCGCAACCTGACTATCGGCAACGGTTATATGCGCGACGCCAGCCTGACGGTCGGCAGCAGCAGCCCCGCAGCACTGAACTTCTTGGGCGGGCTGTCCATGGGTGTCGGCGATCAGGGTGCCCGCGGCACGCTGAACCTCGACGGCGGCGGCATCAACCGCACCATGACCTTTGCCGGCGGCGCTAACCTGGCAACCACTTGGGGCAGTTTGAATGACCCCGTCAATAACCATGTCACTGCAACGGTGAATCTCACCAACGGGGCCCGGCTGAACTTCGGCGGCGACATTAACATTGGTCAGAACGCTCAAAGCGACTGGAGCTGGCAGAACGAATCGGCCTCGATCAACGTCGACGGCACCTCGCAGCTCAACTCGGCGGGCAGCCTCTATATTCGCGGTACGGGCAACTACAATCTGCCCTTGGCCTCCACGCCCACCAACGGCATGGTATCGTTCCAAAATAACCTCTCCCTGGCAGACTACACCAGCAGCAGCGTGACCCTGAGCGTCGGCAGCGGCGCCGCCTCGTCGATGACCTACAGCGGCGTGCTGAACATGGCCAACGGAGGCTCGAACAACAACATCGGTTCCACGGCCGTGCTGAACCTGGACGGGGCACGAACCATGACCTTCACCAGCGGCGGCGACTCCAATATGGTTGGAAGCAGCGGCGACAACCTCGCTTCCGCGACTCTGAACCTAACCAACGGGGCCACATTGAACCTGGGCGGCAACCTGAACTTCGGCCGTAATGATTGGAACACTGACCAGAGCAAGTCGGCGTTGAACCTCAGCGGTGCCTCCCGGCTGAACGTAGGCAACAGCCTGAACCTCAACAGCACCGTCAGCTTGGATGGCACCTCCCAGATCAACACGGTCTTCGATCTGACGCTCAACGGCGGCAACGCCTACTCCGCCCTGGGCACCCCTGCCACCTACACCTTGAACTTGGCCGCCACGCCGACCAACGGCGCGGTTTCCTTTGGGCTGTCCATGTGTGTCAGCGATCAGGGTGCCCGCGGCACGCTGAACCTCGACGGCGGCGGTATCAACCGCACCATGACCTTTGCCGGCGGCGCCAACCTGGCAACCACTTGGGGCAACGTGAACGACCCCATCAATAACCATGTCACTGCAACGGTGAACCTCACCAACGGGGCACGGCTGAACTTCGGCGGAGGCGTAACGATCGGTCAAAGCGCTCAAGGCGACCAAGCATGGCAGAACGAATCGGCCTCGATCAGCATTGACGGCACCTCGCAGTTCAACATTAACGGCGGGCTGACAATTCGCGGTATAGGCACCTACACCCTGCCCCTGGCCGCCGCGCCGACCAACGGCAATATGACCATCGGCGGTGGCATCTCTATCGCCGACTTCCAATACACCAATGTGTCGGCCACATTCACCGGTACCCCCGGCTCGATCAGCCTCTCCCATGGAGATATCAACGTGGCGACCGGCTATCGGAGCCAAGGTGCTTTGACGTTCAACGGCATCGGCATCAACACCACCGGCAACGGTAATTTCGCCTCTGCGGGCGACAACGGCGATCAATCGAACTACCCAAATACGGCCACGGTTACGCTACAAAGCGGAGCCTACCTGGGCTTCTACAATCAGTCAAACCTGCGGAATAATCCAGGGGCCTCTGCTTTGCTGACGGGCAACGGCACCTACGTCGGCGGCAACAGTTTCACCATGAACGGTCGCGTCGTGGCTAGCGGCGGAGTATTGAATGTCGATTTCGGCAATCTGAGCCAAAACGGTTGGGGTACGCAAGCCGACGGCACCAACCCCGGCTGGTATGCAGGCCCCGGCGGCACCCTCAAGCTGAAGACCATCCCCGTCACCTCCGACGTGACCTGGGGCGACTCCAACAGCACCCCCACCTTGGTCAACAGCGTGCGCCTTTCCAACATGGCGGGCTTTACGGCTGGCGGGCTGAACGGCGCGCTCCTCGATCCGGCTGCCGCCAGCGGCCTGTCCAGTGTCGCGGGCGTCTGGGACTTCAAGCCGGAAACCGTGACTGGCAGCGCCCTGAACTTCTCTACCGCGGATCTCACCTTCAAATACGACCCCACGGCGTCGGGAGCTGGTTCGCTGAAACTCTACCGATTTAACTCGGTGACAAATGCTTGGAATGTGGTTTCCTCTTCCAGTGACTCTAGCGGAATGGTCTCTGCCACCGGAGTTAGCGCGTTTGGTTCCGATGCCATCTTTGCCCTCGCACCGGATGGTCAGGACGGCGCCTCCGGATCCGTCGCCGGCGCTACGGCTTTCGTCGGCACCCGAGCCGGCGTCAATACCTACGCCACCTCCCCCACGGTAAGCTGGACGGCCGACGCCGGCTGGTATAACAGTAACCGCGACACCTTGGTGGGCGCACCACAGAAGTGGGACAACGCAACCATCGGCAGCCGCGATGATGGATCGCACACCGGCACGACCGTCACCCTCAACGACGGACTGACCCACGAGGTCAATAACATCACGATCGGTGCCGCGAACGACTGGAACCAAGATATTACGCAGAACTGGAGGCATGGCACCCTAAACATCGTCAACGATTCGACGCTCCATACCTATGGGGGCGTTAGCGTGGCGAGCTACAACCAGGTCTACAATAACGGTACACTGAGCGTCGATGCGTCCACCATGACCATCGACGGCAGTTTGCGGTTGGCCGACCAGGATAGTGCTACCGGCGTACTGAGCCTCACCAACAACGCCGTCATGAACGTCGCAGGCGGAGTCGTCTTTGGGCATGGCACGAAGACGATCACCATTGACCCAACTTCACAGCTCAACCTGACTGGCGTCGGACTCTACCTGGATAACGATACGTATGGTGTCGGCGGGAACGTTCCCCTTCCTTTTGCCAGCACCCCAACCGCCGGCAAGGTCTCGGTCAATGCGGCCACGAGCCTGTATATCCGAAATCAGTGGGGCAATGACGCCTCGCTTAGCCTCGATTCAGCCGCCAACGGCATCCAGTTCAACAACCTCTCCCTAGGCACCGATACCAACACCAGCCACACCGCCATCTTGAACGTCGCCGGCGCGACGGTGACCTTCAACGGCAGCGCCGAATTGGGCAGCCATTACGGCGACAACAACGGCCGATATAATGGCGCCTCGCCATCGGCCATCAATATCACCGGCGGCGGCGTGGTGAATGTCGGCGGCAACGTGACTACCGGCGGCGTGAGTAACGGTATATTAACCTCCGGCACCATTTCCATCGCCAACGACTCGCAGTTCAACATGACGGGCAGCGGCATCCGCCTCGATCTCAAGGCCGGTACATACAGCTTCAAATTCGCCACCACCGCGACCAACGGCGCGTTCTCGTTGCCGGTGGCGTCGCCTGGCAAGTCGGCCGCCGACCTCTGGATGAGTAACCAGATAGATGGTCGCAACGACCTGCCTAGCACCCTCACCATGGCCGCTGCTTCCAACGCTCAGTTCAACAACGTGTGGATGTCGTGGGACAATACCCAGTCGACCTCCACGATGAACATCGGCAGCGCTTCCAACGTGACCATTAACGGGGAAGCCTACCTGGGCGGCCGCTCCGCCTGGAGCACCCAAGGTCAGGGCATCGCCAACGTCAGTGTCGCTAACGGTTCCGTTCTATCTGTCGGCGGCAACGCCTGGATGGGCGGACAGTCCACCCTCAACCTCAACGACAGCGGCGTCATGAATGTCAGCGGCGGTCTTATCCTTGGCGGAAATGGCAATGCCGCGACCGTCACCATGGGCGCCAGTTCGCGGATAAATGTTGGCGGCGGTTTGTATTTTGCCGATGCCGACTACAGCAGCCTGATTATCAACAACGCTCCGACCAACGGGCAGATTTCGGTTTCCACCGGCGCCAGTCTCAATGTCAGGCCGCAGTATGGCGACGCCACGGTGTCCTTCAATGCCGCCTCCAACGGCTTGCAGATGGGCAGCTTGGCTCTCGGTACGGACGTCTGGACCGACAAGACCGCCACTCTGAATGTCGCCGGTGCAACCGTCACCTTCAACGGCAGTGCCGAATTGGGAAGCCATTACGGCGATAACAACGGACGCTATAACGCCGCCGCACCGACGGCCATCAACGTCACCAGTGGCGGTGTGCTGAATTTCGGCAGCAATGTCACCACGGGTGGGTGGAACAACACCGTGACCTCGACCGCCTTCACCATTGCCAACGACTCGCAGATTAACATGACCGGCCACGGCACCCGGCTCGACATCAAGGCCGGTACGTACGGCTTCAAATTCGCCACCACCCCGACCAACGGCGCGTTCTCGTTGCCGGTGGCGTCGCCCTTCGGGACGGCCGCCGACCTCTGGATGAGTAACCAGATAGACGGTCGCAACGACCTGCCAAGCACCCTCACCATGGCCGCTGCTTCCAACGCCCAGTTCAACGACGTGTGGATGTCGTGGGACAATACCCAGTCGACCTCCACGATGAATATCGGCAGCGCTTCCAACGTGACCATCAATGGCCAGGGCTACCTCGGCAATCAAGGGAATGTGAATATATCACTCGCCGGTGGTTCGGTTCTGAACTTCAAGCAATCGGCTTGGTTCGGCAACAATAGCAGTCGCGCGACCGTGTTGCAGGGTTATGGGCAGGTCAATGTGACCGGTACCCTGTCCAACAACGGCCGCCTGGTTGCCGACGGCGGCGATATGACGGTCAAGTACGCCTCCCTCAGCCGGAGCACCGACGGCTCGATGGGCGACGGCACCCGGGCAGGTTGGTACGCCATTAACGACTGCAAGCTCACCTTGCCCGCCGTGTCTGTCAACGGCATCTCGGCCGTGAACTGGGGCGAACCGGCCGGAAACCCCTTCAACAGCAACACCCTCGTCAACAGCGTCCAGATCACTCCCATCGCGGGCGACAAACTGACGGGATCGTTGGGGATCTCGCTGCTGGCGGCCCCCAGCAATGCCAATTCCAGCGTTTCCGGGCTGATCGACGCCTTGAACGTGTGGAGCATTACCCCGACGGGCGGGTTGAGCATCGACTCCGCCACATTGAACTTCCGCTACGACGCGCTGACGGCGCTGGGCCTGCCTAGCGGTGAGAGCGGCCTCAACCTTTACGAGAACAACGGCAGCGGTTGGCAGTTGCTGACCACTTCGCCGACGGATATCGGCAGCCACCTCATCAGCGGCATCGGCTCGCTGAATTCGCGGTCGCAGTTTGCCTTGGCCCAGTCGCTCTATGTCCCGCCCACCGTGACCTGGACAGGCGGCAGCGGCAGCGACTCTAACTGGCAGACCGGTGGGAACTGGGATAGCGCGGCCGCGGCGGGCGATCTCCTGCACTTCGCCGGTTCGCAACGGACCTCCAATACCAACGACTTCGCTCCGGGAACTTCCTTCTCGGGGATTGTCTTCGATGCCGGGGCCAGTTCGTTCACCCTGAGCGGCAACAGCATCGGCCTCAACGGGCACATTTTCAATAACTCGTCCAATCCTCAGACGATCAACCTTGCGATCGCCCTCTCCTACGGTCTCACCACGGTCTCCGGCGCCAGCGACATCACGCTCGCCGGAAACCTCAGCGACGCGGTTGGCAACGTCGCCGGGCTGGCCAAGCAGGGCAGCGGCACGCTGTTCCTCTCGGGCAACAACAGCAATACCGGCGTGATCAAGATTTCCGAGGGCACGTTGAACGTGCATACGATTGCCAACGGCAGCGCGGCCAGCAACCTGGGCGCGGCCAGCAGCGATCCAAGCAACCTCGTGTTCGACGGCGGCACCCTGCAATACGCGGGCGTTTCCACCACCTCGGACCGCGCCTTCAAGATCATCGCCGGCAAGACCGCCATCGTTGATGTCACCTCCCCCACGGCCAACCTGGCCTTGGCCGGAGCGCCCCTGGCCTCCACCGGCGCCTTGACCAAGACCGGCCCCGGCCAGTTGACCCTCACCGGTCACCAAGCCTTCACGGGAGCAACCGTGGTCACCGGCGGTTCCCTCTCCATCGGGAACGGCGGCAGCGGGGCCTCGCTCGCTTCCAGCGGCGTTACCCTCTCCAATAATGCGAGCATCATCTTCAACCACTCCAACCCGGTAAGCCTCACCACTCCGATCAGCGGTACGGGCAGCCTGGTCAAGGACGGTGGCGGCGTGCTCACCCTCCAGAGCGCGGTCAGCTACAACGGCGCGACGGATATCAAGGGCGGCACTTTGAAACTGACCCCGCAGTCGCCATCGGTCTCGGCCATGCCCGCCGGGCTCAACGCCTGGTTCAATGCTTCTAATTTTGATGTCTCAGCGGGGACTTGGGCGGACTTATCTGGCCAGGGCCACAACGCCACGAAGAAGGATGGGGATCTCTATCTTGCCACGAACGCAATTAATGGGCTGCCGGCGGTCCAGTACCGCAATGGAGGCGATGCGCCCCTTGCGGGCACCCTGTTTTCCAAGGAACAGTACATCGTGCTCAAGAATCCGGACGCCAACAACGGGTTCACTCAATGGGGTGCCGCGATGGGCAATGCAACCGATCGGCAGGGCTATATGATGGGCAACGAAGCCGGTTCCTTCTGGGGCGGTAACCAGCCCGCTGCCGTATCGAACAACGGAGTCGCATTGCCAGGCACGTCGAACTTCACCGTCTCCAATGACGGCAATTTCATCGTTCTGAAAATCGACGGCAGATATAGCGACACGAATCTCAGGTCATACACACTTGGTCAGTGCGAAAACAACTGGCACTCCACGAATCTGGACGTGGCCGAAATCCTTTCCTTTAGCGGCACGCTGAGCAGCACCGATGAAGCCAATGTCGGTGGTTACCTTGCAAGCAAGTACGGCATCAGCACCAGCTACATTGGCAGTCTTGTGACCCCTGACGCCTTGCCGACGAATACGCCGGTTGCCATCAGCACCGGTGCAACCTTGGACATGAACAGCGCCAGCGCGACCGTCGGTCTGAGCGGCCAGACGGGCAGCTTCATCAACCTGAACGGCGGCAATCTCACGGTCAACAGCACCGCGGATTCGACCTTCGCCGGTGATATCTCCGGCGCCGGAACCTTCACCAAGATCGGCGGCGCCAAGCTGATCCTGAGCGGCGTCAATACTCAGACGGGCCTGACCACCGTCAGCACTGGCACACTGCAAATTGGTTCGGCCACCGCCCTCTCGGCCACGGGTCCGACGACCATTGGCCCCAGCGGCACACTCGATCTCAACGGCAACAACGCCTCGACCAACGGGCTGGTCACCTTCCAGGGCGGCCCGGTGCAGAACGGGTCACTCACCAATAACGGCGCGGGCTACGCAGCCCAGGCTGGCACGGTATCGATCTCCCTGCAAGGCACCGGCGGCCTGACCAAGACCACCCTTGGCGCCTTTACTTTGACCAACAGCAACACCTACAGCGGTGCGACCGCGGTCAACGGCGGCACCCTCACCCTGGGTCATGACCTGGCAGTGCAAAACAGCACCGTCAGCGTGAGTTCCAGCGGCGCCCTGAACTTCGCCACGGGCGTCACCAGCCCGGTCTTTGGCGGCTTGTCGGGTAATGGCAATCTTGCCCTCTCGACAGTCACCTCGCAGCCCGTCGCACTCAGCGTGGGCAACAACGGCCAGGACACGAGCTACGGCGGCACCTTGAGCGGTGGCAGCGGCCTGACCAAGACCGGCGGCGGCACGCTGACCTTCAGCAGTTCGCAGAACTACTCCGGCCCGACTCTCATCACCGGTGGCACGGTGAGATTGCAAGGCATCGTCATCACCCCTGGGATCCGCGGGTCGGTATTCTTCAGTACGCCCGACAATCAAACTCCCTTGGATCTCGGCAATGCCGCCTACGCATATTCCAACACCCGCGTCTTCACCGGTACCAAGGCGGGCAGCGTCCTTGCCCTCACCGCGGACTCGGCCAACAACTGCCTGCTTACAGGTGAAATCAACGGCTGGAACGGGTTCCCGACCTTCAACGGTAACGCAGACCACTTCGTGTCAGCCTTCAGCGGCGCGTTTACCCCGAACGCCAACGGCAGTTACCACTTCCGCTGGGACGACGACGATCGCGGGGCCATGTACCTCGACTTGAACCACGATGGCGTGTTTCAAACATCCGAACAGGTTGGCGCCTACGATTGGCACGGCAACGGCAGCGTGACCCTCGCGGCCGGAACCTCCTATAACTACATGTATATGACACAGGAGTTTGGCGGCGGTCAGACTAATAACTGGTACATTACCCCGCCCAGTGCCGGCGAGGTGAGAGTCAATGCCAACGGTGGTAGCCAAGGTGGAGCTTGGAGCCAAGTTACAACGGGAGGCGGCAGCAACATGCTCCCGCTCTCGACGCCGCTTGCCATCGGTTTGGGTGCGACCTTGGATCTGAACAGCGCTAACCAGCAGGTGGCTTCACTGTCCGGCATTGGCGGCATCGGCGGCACGGTGACCAACAGCGGCGCTGCCGACGCCACGCTGACCATCAGCGGCGGCACCAGCACGACCTTCAGCGGCACCATCAGCAACGGGCCGACCAACAAGGTGGCCCTGACCATCTCCGGCGGCACGTTAACCCTGTCCGGCCCCAGCGCGAACAGCTACTCAGGCCCGACTCACGTCAACGGCGGCAAGCTCATCGGCGGCGCTAATTACGCCCTCTCGTCCCTCTCCGACATGACCGTGGACAACGGCGGCGTGCTCGATACCGGGGCCTACAACCAAACCGTCAACTCCTTGACGGTCGGTGCGGCGGGTACGTTGAATCTCTACGTCGGGGATATTTTGGCGGTCAACGGTGCACTCAACCTCACCGATGGCAGCACGCTGAACCTCAGCAACCTCCACAGCGGCGTGCTGATGACCTACAGTGGGGCATGGAATGGAATTCAGTTCACGAATCTATTCCCCAGCAGCGGGTACACACTTGACTACACCACCCATCCCAATGAAATTTACGTCAACGCTCTGGCTGCCGCTCAATCCGTTTGGAAGACAGCCGCTGCCGGAAATTGGGGAGTAGCGGGCAACTGGACGGGTGGCGAGCCGAATACAGTCGGCGCAGCGGCAGTGATCAGTCAGCCGCACGCCAGCGCGGGGGAAATTGCGATTACGCTGGAAGCCCCCAAGACGGTTGGTTCGCTGGTGTTGGGCAATAGCCTTAACGCTGCCAGCGGCTACGGGCTGAGCGGCTCGACGTTGACCTTCCAGAATACTAGTGGAAGCGCCACGATCACCGTCACCGACGGCACGCACCTGATTGCCTCGCCGGTCGAGCTGACCAACGGCCTCGATGTCAGCGGCAGCGGAACGCTGACCTTCAGCGGCAGCATTTCGGGCACCGGCCCGTTGGCCATGAGCGGCACCGACGGCAAGTTGATCCTCAGTGGCACCGGCCTCTACACCGGCGGCACGATCGTGAACGCCGGCATCCTGGCCATAACCACCAGCACCGCCCTGCCCGACAACAGCGCTTTGACCGTCGGGGCTGGCGGGACGTTGATCTTCGATCCTTCCTACAGTGCATCCTCGATCATCGCCACCCCAGTCTCCGCGGCTTCGTCCGCGGTCATGGGTGCGGTCAATCCCGTTCCCGAGCCGAGCACCTTGGTCCTGCTGATTGCAGGGCTGGCGGTTGGGCTGGGGGTGTGGCGGAGGGGGAAAATAGGAGTTAGAAGTTAGGAGTTAGGAGTTAGAATGGTTCGGCGAGGGTCTCCCGACCCCGCCGACTGATACACGGCTGTCGCGGCGGGTTTTCCAGGGCTTGGATCCGTCGCGACAGCCGATTTTGTTTCTTGGTTTGAAGAGTGTGGAGGGAGTGAAGGGTGAGGGCTGAAAAAGACTTTTGACAGAAATATGGGGACAGAAAAATAGGGGGGAAAGGGAAAGAAGATAGGAGAGGGCGAATTCATGTTACGAGATTTATTTTTCTGTCCCTTTATTTTTCTGTCTGTTCCCCCTTATCCGCGTCCATTCGCGTCATCCGCGGTTCATCTCTTATTCGCGTCATTACTGTCGTCCGCCGGAAGGGCTGTAAGGACAGCCACGGCAGCGCGTTCGCTAGGTTGATGCTCTCAGGCGTGGTATAATATGACATGGATTCCGCGTGGAGATGAAGAACATGACGTATCGAGGACACATCAAAATGGGGGCAATCCTATTGGACGATGCGCCAACTCTGCCCGAAGGGGTTGAGGTCGAGGTGCATTTGCTCACGGAAAACATGCCCCGAGAGGGAGGGGGGCAGATCCCCAGTGTGTGCGAAGTTCTCAAGGATTTTGTGGGCCAGGCGGAAGGGTTGCCGCCGGATGCATCGGTCAACCACGATCACTACCTTTATGGACTGCCGAAGCGCCAATGAAAGCGGTTTTCGCCGATACTTCATTCTATCTGGCCGTGCTAAGCCCGCGCGACATTGCGCATGCAAATGCTTTGCAGGTCGGTCATCGCATCGAGCGTCCGGTGGTACTAAGCGATTTCATTCTCCTGGAACTGGGAAACGCCCTTTCACGAGTTGGCCAGCGGGTACTCTTCTCCAAACTGGTTCCGCACCTTCGCTCCCAGCCGAACGTGCAGATTATCCCCGCGTCACGCGACTTGCTGGAGCGCGGGTTCGAGCTTTTCTCGCGTCGTCTGGACAAGGCGTGGTCTCTGACGGACTGTACTTCTTTCGTCGCGATGGGGGACGAAGGGTTATCCGAGGCACTGACAACGGATCATCATTTTGAGCAGGCGGGATTCACGGTGCTCTTGGGCTGATCCCAAATAACTGCCGAGCACCCTGGTCCTCTTAATTGCAGGGCTGGCGGTTGGGTTGGGGGTGTGGCGGAGGGGGAAAATAGGAGTTAGGAGTTAGGAGTTAGAAGAATGTTCGGCGAGGGTCTCCCGACCCCGCCGACTGATACACGGCTGTCGCGGCGGGTTTTCCAGGGCTTGGATCCGTCGCGACAGCCGATTTTGTTTCTTGGTGAGAAAGGTGTGAAGGGGAAGAAGGGGAAGAAGGGTGAGTGCTGAAAGAGGCTTTTGACAGAAAAATGGGGGACAGAAAAATAGGGGGGAAAGGGAAAGAAGATAGGAGAGGGTGAATTCATGTTACGCAATTTATTTTTCTGTCCCTATATTTTTCTGTCTACCATCTTTCTGTCATCTCCCCTTATCCGCGTCCGTTCGCGTCATCCGCGGTTCATCTCCCCCCGTCTTCATTTTGCAGTTCCCCTGGCTCTCGGTGGCAAATGCTTTGCCATTCTGATATGATGGAACGGTCTGCCATTATGTCCCTTTGAAGAGCGAATCCATGAGCAGCAATCTCTCTCCGGAAAATGATCGCTACGTTGAATATACGGTAGCGACCGGCATGTACCACGACCGCGGCGAGGCCCTCGACTCGGCCGTCGAACTCTTGCGCCGACGCGAGCAATTGATCCGCGACGTGAATCAAGGGATCGAGCAACTCGAACGCGGGGAGGGAAGGCCGCTGGATATTGAGAAGGTCAAAGCGGCCGTACGACGGGAGATTGAAGCATCGTAAGAGCTTCAGGCGGCGCAAATGTCCCAGCTCACCTTCTCACCCGAAGCAAGCCAAGATCTGCATAACATCGGGGTCTGGATCGCGCGGCAAAGTGGTAGTTGGCAGCGTTCCGATGCCTTCCTGGACTTGATTTATCAAACCTGCGAGACGCTTGCCACGCAACCGGAAATGGGAGAGCTTCGCCTCGAATTTGCCACGGGCCATTATCGCAGCTTCTCCGTCGGCAACTACGTGATCTACTATCGGCCTGCGCCCGGTGGGATTCTGATTGCTCGAATTTTGCATGGAGCGCGCGATCACAGCACCCTGCTGTGAGGCCCCACGCCTTGCGGCCTCGTCCGCGGTCATGGGCGCGGTCAATCCCGTTCCCGAGCCGAGCACCTTGGTCCTCTTAATTGCGGGGCTGGCGGTTGGGTTGAGGGTGTGGAGGAGGGGGAAAATAGGAGTTAGGAGTTAGGAGTTAGAATGGTTCGGCGAGGGTCTCCCGACCCCGCCGACTGATACACGGCTGTCGCGGCGGGTTTTCCAGGGCTTGGATCCGTCGCGACAGCCGATTTTGTTTCTTGGTGTGAAGAGTGTGGAGGGTGTGAAAGGTGAGGGCTGAAAGAGACTTTTGACAGAAATATGGGGACAGAAAAATAGGGGGAAAAGGGGAAGAAGATAGGAAAGGGCGAATTCATATTACATTCTCTCCGCAATTTATTTTTTCTGGCCTTTTATTTTTCTGTCTGCTCCCCCTTATCCGCGTCCATTCGCGTCATCCGCGGTTCATCTCCCCCCGCCTACAATTTGCAATTTTCTTTCCCCCCGTCCTTTTCCCCTCTCCGGGTTGGTACGTTGTGGGATATCAACACCTACTGTAGACTTACGACCGTCCATTCTCAAATAGTGCGATGAGGAGGAGAGTCCGTGACCGACTACGACAGTCCCTGGAAAGAAGCCCTCGACGTCTATTTTGAGCCTTTTCTGGCTTTGTTTTTCACCCAGGCTCACAGCGAGATCGATTGGGGTCGCGGTTTTGAGTCGCTCGACACGGAACTCCAGCAGGTCGTGCGCGAGGCGGAATTGGGGCGGCGGGTCGTCGATAAACTGGTCAAAGTCTGGCTCAAAGACGGACGGGAGCAGTGGGTTCTGATTCATGTTGAGGTGCAAACCTCGGAGGAAGCAAATTTTGCGAAGCGAATGTATGTCTACAACTACCGCCTCTTCGACAGGTATAATAGGGAAGTGGTGAGCTTGGCGGTCCTGGGCGACGACAACCCCCGTTGGCGTCCGGACAGTTTTGGCTACCGCCGTTGGGGATTCGAGGCCAGAGTCCAGTTTCCGATGGTGAAACTCTTGGACTATGCGAAACAACGGCAGCAATTGGAAGAAAGTCCCAATTTATTTGCCACGGTAGTCCTGGCCCACCTGGACACCTTGGAAACACGTGGGGATCTGGGGGAGCGAAAAGATAGAAAATTCCGTTTGATTAAGGGACTTTACCAGCGAGGTCTGAGTCCAGATGACGTGCGGCGATTGTTTTGCGTGATCGACTGGATGATGGATCTTTCGGAGCCTCTGGAAATTACTTTTTTGGACGAACTAACACGATTCGAGAAGGAAAAACTTATGCCATACGTAACGACGCTAGAGAGACTCGGAATCGAGAAAGGCCTAAGCCAGGGACTGAGCCAGGGACTGAGCCAGGGACTGAGCCAGGGACTAAGTCAGGGACGACTCGAGGGACGGCTCGAGGGCATTGAAGTGGCCTTGCGGCTGAAGTTTGGAGAAAAGGGCGCAGAACTGCTCCCCGAAATACGCCAGATCGAAAATCTAGCGAAGCTGGAAACCATTCTCCATGCAGTCGAAACAACTGCCAGTCCTGAAGAACTGCGCCGCCTTTGGACGGATTGAAATCCCGTTCCCGAACCGAGCACCCTGGCCTGTTGATTGCGGGCCTAGCGGCTGGGGTGGAAGTGTGGCGGAGGGGGAAAATAGGAGTTAGGAGTTAGGAGTTAGGAGTTAGAATGGTTCGGCGAGGGTCTCCCGACCCCGCCGACTGATACACGGCTGTCGCGGCGGGTTTTCCAGGGCTTGGATCCGTCGCAACAGCCGATTTTGTTTCTTGGTGTGAAGGGTGAGGGCTGAAAAAGACTTTTGACAGAAAAATGGGGACAGAAAAATAGGGGGGAAAGGAAAAGAAGATAGGAGAGGGCGAATTCATGTTACATTCTCTCCGCATTTTATTTTTCTGTCCCTTTATTTTTCTGTCTACCATCTTCCCGTCTGCTCCCCTTATCCGCATCATTATTGTCGTCCGCCGGAAGGGCTATAAGGACAGCCACGGCAGCGCGTTCGCTAGGTTGATGCCGCAGCGGTATAATAGAGTTCCCGAGTCGAGCACCCTGGGGTAAACTACAGAAAGGTTCACGATTATGGAACAGTCCATCACGATCACGCTTCCTGCCGATGTCAGACAGGCATTGGATGATTTCATTCGTCAGGCGGGACGTTCTCAGGATGATGTCGTTGGTCAAGCCGTCAAGGAACACCTTTTTCTGCAACGGTTTCATTCCTTGCAAGATCGCCTGGTGGCCAAGGCCAGGAGCCAGGGTATCATGACGGATCAAGACGTGTATGATCGCGTATCATGAAATTGGTCTTCGATACGAATGTTCTCATTGCAGCATTGATCACCAAGGGCGTCTGCGCGGAACTGCTTGAACATTGTGTTTTACAGCACGAAATCGTCTCATCAGAAATCATCCTTGCCGAAGTTTACGAACATTTGGCTGGCAAATTCAAGTACAGCTTTGAAGAAGCAAGCCATGCTGTCCAGTTGTTACGTTCGCAAATGGTGGTCGTTGTACCCACACGACTCGATCCGCCAGTTTGCAGGGATGCGGACGATGACTTCATTTTGACAACTGCAATTGCCGGGAGGGCCTGTTGTATCGTAACCGGCGACAAGGATCTGCTCATTCTACAACGGCATCAAACCATTGATATTATCAGCCCTTCCTTATTCGATGCTTTTGAAGCAGGCAGCGACGAACGCTAGGAGAAGAGAAAAAGCGTTCGGCGAGGGCCTCCCGACCCCGCCGACAACCGACAACTTTTCCGGAGTTTGGATCCGCCGCGACAGCCGATTTTGCTTCTTGGTGAGAAGGGTAAGAAGGGGGAGGGCTGAAAAAGACTTTTGACAGAAATATGGGGACAGAAAAATAGGGGGAAAAGGAAAAGAAGATAGGAGAGGGCGAATTCATGTCACATTCTCTCCGCAATTTATTTTTCTGTCCCTTTATTTTTCTGTCTACCATCCTGTCTGCTTCATATTCACACCGTTTGACATTGCGGCGGAAATCAAACAGAATGAAGGGTACTTGGGCAAGTCTATTTTTCGATGAGGTTGTTTCCATGTCGTCCCCATGCAGGCTGGTTCTGAATGGTCGCAGATTCTTGATATTGGCGGTTGTACTGGCGGCAAGCGGCGCGGCGGCGGAAGCCAATGAAATCGGCCTGGTGGGCGGATCGGCCGGCTCGCCCGCCAACTGGACGGATTCCTCGGCCTGGCGGATTCAAGGCACGAGCACGGCGGGCGTGCCCGGCTCGGCGGACGATGTTTGGATCGGCGCTGCCTGGAACAACGGCTCGAACCCTGCCTGGGTTACCCCGGCCTACGTCACACTTTCCAGCGGAACCCAGGCGGTCAGCAATCTGAACTTAGGGCGGACCGTGAACTATATCGGCGGCGTTCGCGGTCAGGGGACGCTGAACGTGACGGGGGTGGCAACCCGGCTGACCGTCGGCAACCAACTGCTCCTCGGCAGCTATGGCGAGAACAACGGCAATTCCGCCGGCACGCTGAACATCGACGCGGCGACGGTCACCGTTGCCGCCGATTCCACCGCGGCGACGGGCGGCCCGCAATCCAATGCCGCGATCAGCATCGCGAATGGCGGCAACCTGAGTTTCGCCGGCAACTTCACGGTCGGCGGGAACAACACCGCCCAGAGCCTGGCGACGATCGGCCTCGGCGGCGCGTCGAAATTGAACGTGGGCAACAGCCTGAACCTGAACGGCATGCTGAGCGGCTTCGCCGGCCAATCCTGGCAGATCAACGTGGCCAACGACCTCAGCCTGACCGGGAGCGGAACCTACTCCCTGCCCCTGGCCTCCACGCCGACCAACGGCACGGTATCGTTCGGCCGCAGTCTGACGGTCGCCGGCGGCAATTCTCAGAACGTCAACCTGACGGTGGGCTACGGCAGCGCATCCACGATGTACTTCACGGGCGGGCTGTACGTCGCCTCCATCGCCGGCAACCAAGGGAGCCGAGGTTCGCTGACGGTGGACGGCAACCAGACCATGAGTTTTGCCGGCGACGGCAACTTCGCGACCGGCTACGGCACCAACCCCAGCGCCAGCAACACCCAGGCCGCAGTGAACGTGATCAACGGGGCGAGGCTGAACCTCGGGAACAACCTGCTCGTCGGCAACGGAAACAATAACAACGGCCAGCAGGTCAGTTCCGCCACGATCGGCGTGGACGGCGCCTCGCAATTGAACGTGGCGGGGAGCCTCTACCTCCGCGGCAGCGGAACCTACAGCCTGCCTCTGGCCTCCACGCCGGCCAACGGCAAGCTCTCGTTTAGCGGCAACCTGTTCCTGGCCGACACCAATTACAACAACGTGAACCTCGCAGTCTCCAGCAGCAGCGCCGCGTCGATGAGCTACGGCGCCCTGAACATGGCCACGGCCACCTCCAGCTCGGCCGCGCTGGCCATGGACGGTAGCCGGAGCATGACTTTTGCCGCCGACTCCAACGTGGCCACCGCGGGGAGTTCCCAGGCGGCCATCAGCCTGACGAACGGGGCGCAATTGAACTTTGCCGGCAACTTGACCGTCGGCCAGGGGAACGCGGCGGCCAACCCGGCGACGCTCACGCTCAGCGGCGCATCGCAGTTGAACGTCGTGAACAGCCTGGGCTTGAACGGCACGCTCAGCCTGGGGAGCGGGGCGCAATTGAACGTCTTCAACAGCCTGAGCGTGAACGGCACGCTCGGCCTGGATAGCGCCTCGCAGTTGAATGTGACCAACGATCTCAGTTTTACCGGCAGCGGAACGTACAACCTGCCCCTGGCCCCCACGCCGACCAACGGCGCGGCGTCGTTCGGGCGGAGCCTGATCCTCGCCGGCGGCAATTTTCAGAACGTCAACCTGACGGTCGGCAACGGCAGCGCGGCAGCCATGACCTTCACCGGCGGGCTGTATATTGCCTCCAACAGCAGCCAGGGGAGCCGCGGCACGCTGACGGTGGACGGCAATCGGACCGTGAGTTTTGCCGGCGATGGCAACGTGGCGACCGGCTACGGCACCAACCCCGCCACCAGCAACAACCAGGCTGCGGTGAACGCGACCAACGGCGCCAGACTGAACCTTGGCGGCAACCTGCTCGTCGGCAACGGGAACGGGACCAACGGCCAGCAGGTCAGTTCCGGAACGCTCAACGTGGACGCCGCCTCGCAGTTGAACGCGGCGGGGAGTCTCTATCTCCGCGGCAGCGGGGCGTACAGCCTGCCCCTGGCCTCCACGCCGGCCAACGGCATGGTTTCGTTCGCGAGCGGGTTGTATCTGGCCGATACCGCCTACAACAACGTCAACTTGACGGTTTCCAACAGCAGCGCCGCGTCGATGAATTTCGGCGGCGCCCTGAACATGGCCACCGCCACCGCCAGTTCGGCCGCGCTGGCCATGGATGGGAATCGGACGATGGGTTTCTTCGGCGATTCCTTCTTGGCCACCGGCGGCAGTTCCCAGGCGGCAATCAGCCTGACCAACGGGGCCAACCTGAACTTCGGCGGCAACTTGACCGTTGGCCAGACCGGCTCGCTGGCCAGCCTGGCGTCGCTGACTTTGAGCGGCGCTTCGCAAATCTTCGTGGGCAATAGCCTGGGCCTGAACGGCGCGCTGACCCTGGGCAGTTCTTCGCAGTTGAATGCCACCACCGACCTCAGTTTTACCGGCAGCGGAACCTATAATCTGCTCCTGGCCTCCACGCCAGCCAACGGCATGTTATCGTTCAGCCGCAACCTGACGATCGCCGGCGGCGCTTCCCAAAACGTCAGCCTTACGGTTTCCAACAGCAGCGCCACGGCGATGAGCTACAGCGGCGCGCTGAACGCGGCCACGGGATTGTCGAGCACGGCCTCGTTCTCCATCGACGGAAGCCGAACGATGCGATTTGCCGGCGACTCCTACATCGCCACCGGCGGCAGTTCCCAGGCGGCAATCGGCCTGACCAACGGGGCCAACCTGAACTTCGGCGGCAGCCTGACCTTCGGCCAGGCGGGGACGCCGGTAAGCCTCCTGCCGCTGACCCTCGGCGGCACGTCGCAATTGAACGTGGGCAACAACCTGAACCTCAAGAGCACGCTCAGCCTGGGCAGTTCCACGGAGATCAACATGATCGGGACGGGCGCTACCCTGACCCTCCGCGACGGAAGCTACAGCGGCATCGCCTTCACCAATGTGCCGGCCAGCGGCAAGTTCTCCCTCCCCGCCGGCACGAACCTCTCCGTCCTCGATCCGGGCGGCAGCGCATCGGTCAGCTTTGGCGCCGCTTCCAGCCCGGTGCAGTTCAACGCGCTTTACCTCGGTACGGACAACAACAATAACAACTCCAGCACGCTGAACGTGACCGGGGCCGTCGTGAGCTTCAGCGGCAACGCCGATCTGGGGAGCCATTACGGGCAGGCCACCGGCGTCTGGAACAACGCCACGCAAGCCAAGCTCAACCTCACCGGCGGCACGCTGAATTTCGCCAGCAACGTAACGGTGGGCGGTTACGGCAACATCCAGCAACAGCCGGCCAGCATGACCCTCGACAGCAACTCGCAGATCAACATGACCGGGTACGGCACGCGGCTCGATTTCCGTGCGGGCACAATCAGTTTGCTGTTCGCCGCCACGCCCACCAACGGCGCGTTCTCGGTGCCCGCGGCAGCGCCGGGCAGGGCAGCCCCCGACCTGTGGTTGGCCAACAGCGTGGAAGGTACCGGCTTCACGCCGACCCTCAGCATGGCGGCCAACTCCAACGTGCAGTTCAACCAACTGCGGGTGGCGGTGGATAACAACTCCGCCTCTTCCCTTGCCACGCTGAACATCGGGGGCACATCGAGCGTGACCTTCAACGGCGACATGGCCTTGGGCCGCTACGACGAAACATTTGGCCAACGGGGCAAGGCCACCGTCAACATCGCCAACGGCGCCGTCGTGAATGTCCTCGGCAATACCTACGTCGGCGGCGGTTCGGCGGTCAAACTCACAGGGAGCAACGCGCTGACCGCGCTGAATGCGGGCGGCAACGTGCAACTTGGCGGGCTGGCCGTGACGGGCACGATCTCCCTCGCCAGCTCCTCGGAGTTCAACATGACCGCATCGGGCAAGACCCTCACGCTCCAGGACGGGGACTATAGCAGCGTTATTTTCACGAATGCCCCAACCCTCGGCAAGTTCTCGGTTCCGACGAGTACGAACCTCTCGGTCCTCGATCTGGGGGCCAGTTGCACGGTCAGCTTCGGTACGGCTTCCACCAGCCCGGTGCAGTTCGGCAGGCTTTACCTGGGCACGGACAACAGCAGCAACGCCAACACCAGTACGCTGAAACTGACGGGCGCGGCGGCGACCTTCAGCGGCAACGCCGATCTGGGAAGCCACTACGGGCAAAACAATAACACCTGGGCCAACGCCACGCAGACGAACGTGAAACTCAGCGGCGGGACGCTGAATTTCGGCAGCAACGTGACGATCGGCGGCTACGGCAGCGGCGGGCAGAAGTCGGCGGTCTTCACCACGGACGCCGCCTCGCAGATCAACATGACGGGGGTGGGCACGCGACTCGACCTCCGCGCGGGAACCTACAACTTCCTCTTCGCGACCGCGCCGGCCAACGGCGCGTTCTCGGTGCCCGTGGCATCGCTGGGCAGGCCGGCCCCGGACCTGTGGATGGCCAACGGCGTCGATAATACCACCTTCACACCCACGCTGAACATGGCCGCCAATTCCAACGTGCAGTTCAACCAACTGCGGATGGGCTACGACGGCAACTCCAGCAGTTCCAACACCACGCTGAATCTCGGCGGCTCGGCGACCGCGACGTTCAACGGAACGAGTTATGTGGGCGGGCAAGGCGTCGCCACGATTGGTCTGGCCAGTGGAGCGGTGCTTAACTTCAACCAGTCGGCGCAGTTCGCCGACGGCAATCGGAAGCTGTCGCTGCTTCAAGGCGTCGGCCAGGTCAATGTCGCCGGCACACTGATCAACAACGGACGCTTCGTCGCCACCACCGGCGCCCTGCAAGTCAACTACGGCACGCTGGACCATAATGCCAACGGCACGCTGAGCGACAATAGTTGGCCCGGCTGGTACACCACCAGCGGCAGCGGCGGCCAGATCAACTTGCCGGCCCTGGCGATCAGCGGCACGGCGGGAGGGAACTGGGGTGAAAAGGCATCCTACGCCACCTTCGACGTGAATAGCCTGGTCAATAGCATTCGCCTCACCGGCCTGGCGGGCAGCAACCTCGGCGGCACGTTGGGGATCTCGCTCCTGGACTCCGCCAACAGCGCCGTGCAGCCGGGGCTGACCTCGCCGGTGGGCATCTGGAGCGTGAATCCTTCGTTCGGCTTGAACATCAGCTCCGGCTCGTTGACCATCCGCTACGATGGAATCCTCGCCGCCGCCAAGCCGGGCGGCGAGGCTGGTCTCAAGCTCTACGAAAACAGCGGCAACGGCTGGCAGTTGGTGACAGGATCACTGAGCACGAGCAGTCACCTGATCAACGGCACGGGCGTGACGATCAACTCGCCGGTCGAGTTTGCCGTGGCCGAGAATATCTTAGCAGCGACGGGCGCCGTCTGGAACGGCGGCGGCGGCGACAATAACTGGCAGACCGGCGGCAACTGGGGCGGCATCGCTCCAACGGCGGGCCAGCTCCTGCACTTTGCCGGTTCGACCCAACTCACGCCAAGCAACAACTTCACCGCCGGGACTTCCTTCGGCGGCATCGCCTTTGACGCCAATGCCTCCGGCTTCACGATCAGCGGTAATTCCATCAACCTGGCCGGGAACATCATCAACAGCTCCTCGAACAATCAGACGATCAACCTGCCGATCGCCTTGGCCTACTCCGGCGCCCTCGTGAATAGCGGCAGCAACACCCTGACCCTGGCCGGGAACCTCAGCAACAGCGGGGCCTCGACGGGCGGTCTGAACAAGCAGGGGAGCGGCACGCTGGTTCTCTCCGGCAGCAATAGCTACAGCGGAGTGACCACCCTCACGGCGGGCACCTTGAGCGTGGGCACGATCGGCAACGGCAGCGTGCCGAGCAACCTCGGCGCCGCCAGCGCCGCGGCGAGCAACCTCGTTTTTAACGGCGGCAGCCTGCTCTACACCGGCGCCACCGCCGGCATGGACCGCAACTTCACCATCAACAGCGGCCAGACGGCCACCATCCTCGTCGGGAATGCAGGAACCAACCTCACGATCTACGGAGGCGGAGCCGCCACGAGCGGCGCCCTGACCAAGGACGGGCCAGGCACCTTGACGCTGGCGGGTTCCAATGCCTACAGCGGTGTCACGACCGTCAGCAACGGCACGCTCGCCATCGGCAACGGCGGCAGCGGCGAGTCGCTCGGAAGCAGCGGCGTGGTTCTCAACAACACCAGCCTCGTCTTCAACAATATCGACACGACCACGCTCAACGCCGCGATCAGCGGCAGCGGCAGCGTGACCAAGCAGGGGGCGGGCGTGGCGGTCCTGGGCGGCTATTGCACCTACTCCGGCCCAACCGTCATCAACGGCGGCACGCTGAAAATACTGCATTACCCCAGCCCTCTCGCCTCCGGGGCCTTGCCGGGCACGACCACGGTCAGCATGTCCAACAACACCACCTTGGACATCAACGGCGCAAACCAGCAGATTGCCGAGTTGGTCGACGCCGTTCCCGGCAGCACAACCGGCGCACAACTGCTCTTGGGAAGCGGCAGCCTGACCGTGGGCGACGCCAACTCGACCACGTTCTCCGGGGCCATCTCGGGCAACGGCGGCGGCTTGACCAAAGTTGGAATCGGCGCCTTGACCCTGGGCGGCCCAAGCAGCTACTCCGGCGCCACCGTGATCAACGGCGGTGCGCTCCTCGCGCGCGCTGCCGGCGCCCTGTCGCCTAATTCCGCCGCGATCGTCAGCGGCGGCACGCTCGATACGCAGGGTTTCGCCCAAACGGTCAACTCCTTGACGGTCGGCGCGCTAGGCACGCTGAACCTGCGCATCGGCGGCCGGCTGACCAGCACGAATACCGGCAGCCTCGCGGCCGGCAGCGTCTTGAATGTCTACGGCGCCACCAGCGGAACGGTCGCACTGCTGAGCTTCCTCGACACCAGCGGCTCGGTCGGTTATAGCGGCAGTTTCTCGACAGCCAACATTCCCGCGGGCTACCAACTCGTGTACAAACCTTATGAAATCGACGTCATCGGCGTGATGATTTCCTCCGTTTGGGCATCGGCCAAGAGCGGGAGTTGGAACCTGCAGAGCAATTGGGAGAACAACACCGTTCCCAGCGCCGCGGCCGCGGGGGCCATCCTCAACAAGCCGACCAACAACAACTGGACGATTACGCTGGACGGTCCCCGCACGGTCGGCACGCTGGAGTTTGGCAATTCCAGCAGCACAACCAACGGATACACGCTGAGCGGTGCCAGCACGGACACGCTGACGCTCAATAATTCGGGCATCCCCGCCACGATCGCGGTCGACAACGGCAAACATGCCATCGCGGCACCGGTCAATCTGGCGAGCGACCTCTCGATTAGCGGCAGCGGAACGCTGACCTTCAGCGGCAGCATCAGCGAAACCGGCAGCCACTCGCTGGCCATGAGCGGCACCGGCGGCACGTTGATCCTCAGCGGCACCGGCCTCTACACCGGCGGCACGATCGTGAGCGCCGGCATCCTGGCCATAACCACCAGCACCGCCCTGCCCGACAACGGCGCATTGACCGTCGGGGCTGGCGGGACGTTGATCTTCGATCCTTCCTACAGTGCATCCTCGATCATCGCCACCCCGGTCTCCGCAGCTTCGTCCGCCGTCATGGGTGCGGTCAATCCCGTTCCCGAGCCGAGCACCTTGGTCCTGCTGATTGCAGGGCTGGTGGTTGGTTTGGGGGTGTGGCGGAGGGGGAAAATAGGAGTTAGGAGTTAGGAGTTAGAATGGTTCGGCGAGGGTCTCCCGACCCCGCCGACTGATACACGGCTGTCGCGGCGGGTTTTCCAGGGCTTGGATCCGTTGCGACAGCCGATTTTGTTTCTTGGTGTGAAGGGGGAGGGCTGAAAAAGACTTTTGACAGAAAAATGGGGACAGAAAAATAGGGGGGAAAGGAAAAGAAGATAGGAGAGGGCGAATTCATGTTACATTCTCTCCGCAATTTATTTTTCTGTCCCTTTATTTTTCTGTCTGCTCCCCCTTATCCGCGTCCTTTCGCGTCATCCGCGGTTCATCTCCCCCCGCCTACAATTTGCAATTTTCATTTTTCAATTCTCAATTTGCAATTCTCTTTCCCCCCCGTCGCCTCCTCCCCGGTTTTTCAGGGCTTGGATCCGTCGCAACAGCCGATTTTGTTTCTTGGTGTGAAGGGTGAGGGCTGAAAAAGACTTTTGACAGAAAAATGGGAGGGAGAAAAATAGGGAATAAATTCTTTTAGCCGCTGGCGTGCCGATCCGCGTACTAGGGGTATGGAGATGCGGTTCGATCTGTCCCTGGAGGTTCCCACGTGAGAAAGCAAAATAACGTTCCTTCGCGTTCTGGAGCCTCCGCGGGGAAAGTAAGGCGTTCGCTGCCGATCCCCGCGATCTTGCAGATTGTGGTCGAGTGCGAGAGTGAACGCCAGCAGCAGGCGCTTTTCGAGCGATTGCACGAGGAGGGCTACGCATGTCGAGTCTTGACGTTGTAGTGCGCTGCCCTGTGCATGACTCGTTTCGCGTGCAGCAAGTGTCCGGCATGTTCGATGTTCCCTTGTCGGCCGAGCAGACGGAACGCTTCACGGCGGAGATTCCCGGCCTGGATGAGGCATGGGAGATTGGGCTGATTGTCGGCCCGTCCGGCAGCGGAAAGAGTACCATCGCCAGGCAGCAGTGGCCGGAGGCCTATACGATCGCCCGCAGTTGGCCGGCCGATCGTGCCCTGGTGGATGGTTTTTCCGCTGGCTCGATCAAGGAGATTACCGGCGCACTGACGGCCGTCGGCTTCAGTTCTCCGCGGCAATGGGTGAGGCCTTACCAGGTACTCTCCAACGGAGAGCGGTTCCGCTGCGATTTGGCGAGGACAATTCTGGAGGGGGGCGATTTGGTGGTTTTTGACGAGTTCACGAGCGTCGTGGATCGAACGGTGGCGCGCATCGGATCGGCAGCCGTGGCCAAGGCCGTGCGGCGGATGGGCCGGCGTTTCGTGGGCATATCGTGCCATTACGACATCGCCGAGTGGCTGGAGCCGGATTGGGTGCTGGACATGCAAAGTTCGGTCTTGCAACGGAGGCGGCTTCGGCGACCCGCCCTTCAAGTGGACCTCTATCGAACCAGCCCTGCTGCGTGGGGGATGTTTGCGAAGTATCACTATTTGAGCAGCAGTTTGAACCACACGGCACACTGCTACCTGGCGATCATCGAGCAACAGCCGGCGGCCTTCTGCGCGGTGCTGCCGCTGATCGGTTTTGTCGGCAGGCGGCGGATTTCCCGGATCGTGGTTCGGCCTGATTTTCAGGGCGTGGGAGTTGGCCGCGCCGTGCTCAACGCCGTCGCGATGAGGTATCCCAGAGTGAGCATTACCAGCGGACATCCGGCCTTGATCTCGGCCTTGAGCCGCGATCCGCATTGGAAATGCAGCGCGGTCAGAAAGACCGGACATGCCCCGCACGCCAATGCGGAAAAGAAGGCGATCAGGACATCATCCAGCGGCCGAGTGGTGTGTAGTTTTGAAAGAATCTAACTCCTAACTCCTAACTCCTAACTCCTAACTCCTAACTCCTAACTCCTAACTCCTAACTCCTAACTCCTAACTCCTAACTCCTAGATTCTCTTTCCATGCACGAATCCGATCCTGAAGTGACGCGCGCCCTCAAGCACGCGCAGAACAAGCTTAAACTGGCGGAAGACTATTGCGACATGTTTGACCGCCTGGTCGATATGTCGGAGGTGCAGAGGTTTGGCGATCCGGGCGAGAATACCACGCTGCCCGGCGTAACCGAAGCAGGCACGGCCTATTCGCGTGCCCTGATCTATCCCGGGGCAACGGCTTTTGCCTATGTCAACGAGATGGAACTGCGGCAGATCCGAGCTCGCTCGCGAGTCTTTGGACAGACCAACCCTTACGCGATCGGGGCTGGCCGCAACCGCGTGGCTTACGTCGTGGGGAGCGGGCACACCTACCAGGTTCTGCCGCGGGATGCGGACAACACCGACGAGGAGCTGCTCAACGACTGCCGCAAGGCGCTCGAGGATTTTCGCAAGCGGAACCAATGGAGCAAGCGGCAGAAGGAGACCGTGCGGCGGCTGGACCGCGACGGCGAGCGGTTTTTGAGACTCTTCGTCGATACCGAGTCGGGCGAATTGAACGTGCGTTTTGTCGAGCCGCTGGAAGTGCAGAACCCGCCGGATAAGACTTCCGCCGATGGCGTCTATTTTGGGATCGAGTTTGCCAAGATCGGCGAGGGGTTTGATATTGAGACCGCGGTGCGCTATTTTCTGGTCAAGATTGGCGCCTTGGGTGAGTCGATCGGGCTGCGAGAGAGCGTGCCGGCGAATGAAATGCAGCACCTCAAGGCAAACGTCGATATGACCTGGCCCCGCGGCCTGCCGACATGGCATGCCCTGCAAGGCCACCTGCAAGATGCCGTGCGAACGCTGAAGGCGACGGGCAAGATCGTCGAGTTCCGTGCACGGATCGGCATGATCCGCCGGCATATCAACGGCACGAAGGCGGCCGTGCAGAGCGTGGTGGACTCGATGCGAGCGGGCGGCAACGGTCCCAGCGGCGTGAAGACGGCAGGGCAATATCCCTACGCCGCGATCGTCGATACGAGCGACGCCACCGAGTACCAGTTCCCCAGCGCGACGACGCCGGTGGATGGCAACGTCTCCGCCATCCAGGCCGAGTTGCGGGCCTGTGCCGCGGCCTTGGCGATGCCGGAGTATATGCTTTCGGGCGATGCCAGCAATGCGAATTTCTCCAGCACGATGGTGGCTGAAGGGCCGGCCGTGAAGACCTTCGAGGAGATGCAGGCCGAGCTGATCGACGCTGATATCGAGATCATGGAGCGGCAGTTGGCGATTGCCGCCGCAGCCGGTCTGATCCGAGGCGGCACGGCAGAAGACGTTCTCGAAAAGGTGAAGGTCGAGGCCGAGCCGCCGATCATCAAGAGCGAGAATCGTTTACAGGAGGCACAGGCCGACCAGATCCTGATGCAGGCCAAGGTGATGAGCAAGGAAACGATGGCCGCACGGCATGGCCTGGTCTACGCCGATGAACGCGACATGCTGGAGATCGAGGCGGTGCGCAGCGATTTTTCCGAAAAGAGAAATTAGCCGTTTTTGGATTCTCCTGCGTACTAGAAGTTAGGAGTTAGAAGTTAGGAGTTAGAATAAATCTGATTCCCACATTCTAACTCCCAACTCCCAACTCCCAACTCCCAACTCCCAACTCCTAACTCCCAACTCCTAACTCCTACTTTTATGTCCACCGACTCAGCCGATCTTACCGTGTTCCAGGAATACGCCGACAACCGCGGCGTGGCCCTCCGCGTCGACCGCGAAAAGGGGATCATCCAGGGCGTCAAGCTGCTGGGAAGCGTATCGAAGAAGAACCGCGAGTATCCGCGGGAGGTGATGGCCAGGGCGTTGCCAATGTACGAGGGGCAGCGCGTCAACGTCGATCATGTCGAACCGGGCCAACGGCGAAGCCTGCGAGATCGGATCGGGCTGGTCAAGAACGTGACGCTCAAGGAAGACGGCCTGTATGGCGATTTTCACTTCAACCCCAAGCACGCCCTAGCCGAGCAGATTGCTTGGGATGCGGAAAACGCCCCACAGAATCTCGGCTTCTCGCACGATACCCGCGGCTTCAGTCGCAGCTCCGGCGGAAGGCTTGTTGTCGAGTCGATCGACAAGGTGCTCTCGGTCGATCTGGTAGCCAACCCGGCGACGACCAGCGGCCTCTTTGAATCAACGGATTCCGAACTATTTACCACCAAGGAGAAAGAGATGAATCTTTCCAGTTTGACGATCCAGGAACTCCGCGAGTCGCGCGACGACCTGGTGAAGACGATCCTGACCGAGGCCGATGAGGGAAAGGAAAATTCCGACCTCAAGGCCGAGTTGAAAACCCTGCAAGAGTCGCTCGACGGCTACAGGGCAGCCGACGCTCAGCGGGCCATGCAAGAGGCCATTGCCGGCGAGTTGAAGGCCGCGGGACTCGACCCGGCCAACAAAGTGCATGTTTCCGCGGTCTTCCTGGAAGACCTACAGGGCACGGCCGATGCCATCCAGCGGAAGGCGAAGATCGACGATCGCAAGCAGCTCGTGAGCGCCGCGAAGTCGGCGAACGGTTCAGTGCTGCCCAGCACCGGATCGCCGTTGCAGGAGTCGCACGACGCGGCCGTTGTGCCGCCGGTTAGCAGATCGCTGGCCCAACGCATCGCGCGTTTCGTGAGGTAAGGAGAGAATCTAGGAGTTAGAAGTTAGGAGTTAGAATCTCCAACTTCGGCTCCCTCTGATTCTAACTTCTAACTTCTAACTTCTAACTCCTTTTCAGAAAGACTTTCCCCATGGCATCCACTTTCCGCCACCGCAGTGGCCCCACGAATTCGATCGCAGTCCTTGCGGACTCAGCCGCGCCGATCGAAGTTGGCGATCTGGTGTATCAAGACCCGACTTCCAAAAAAGCCAAGCCGGCTTCGGCAATGATCAACCAGGGGAGCGAGGCCCTGAACCAAGACGTGTTCCAATCGTTCTTCCTGGGCGTGGCCCTGCAAAAGAACGGCGCGCAGACCAACGAACTGTTGCCGCTGAACAGCACGGTCGTGCGCATGCCGGCGAATGTGATCGAGATTGCCACCACGGGCGATTTTGAATTTGATTGTGCTTCGACCACATGGAAGACGGGCGATCTGGTGGGCGCGGCGAACAATGCCGGCGGCACGGCCCTCTTGAACCAGAGTGTCAAGACGGCCGCCAGCGCCTCGCTGGCCATCGGCCGGGCCGTTCCCGAGCCAAACGCAATCGCCGCCGCACGGACCACCGTGGTCGTGCGGATCAAGTCCACCATCCTGGAAGCTGGAATCTTGAACCAGGTTGCCGGAAGCTCCAGCGGGGCAGTGTAAGAGCGGGGAGCGTGAAGCGCGAGGCGAAAGATGCAAGAAAACGTGGGGCGTGGGTCGTGAGGCGTGAGGCGAAAAATGCTCCACGCTCCACGCTCCACTCCCCACGCCCCTCGACCCACGCCCCACGCTCCACGAACCCAGCCTCACAGAATTCATTACCAATCATCCATCCTTTACAGAAAGTACCTAAATGAGAATCAGCGCAAAAGAAATTGCCCGCGGTCTGCGTTCCGAGGGCGTGCAGAATCGCGGCAAGGATGCCATCTTGGCGTCGCGTACCTGGGGCGACCTCCAGGAGGCTTTGGACTGCGGCAGCCGCGGCGAAGTCGGCGGCATCCAGGCGGGAAACTTTTCCTTCCGCGATCTGGCCGCCAATACCATCTTCAGTCGCGACGGCGAGCCGGTAGGGCAGACGTTCATCGAAGAATACTTCGATCCGGCCAACGCGCGGCCGCTGCAAGAGGCCCTGGCCGCAGTCGATAGCTCGGCCTTCGCCGGCATCACCGGGCAGTTGCTCATCAACCGCGTCTTGAACGCCTTCCATGCCGAAGAGTTCGTTGCGAGCAAGCTCGTGCCGACGATGGCCACCCGCCTGAATGGCGAGCGCATTCCCGGCATCACGCTGCCCGTCGATCCGGGCGAGGATGTGACGATTGCCGAAGAGCAGGAGCCGCTCCGCTACGTCGGCTTCAGCGAAGAGTATGTCGAGACGCCGGCCACAGTCAAGCGGCAGCTCGGCATCGCCGTGACCAAGGAGGCGATCTTCTTCGACCGCACGGGACTCGTACTCGATCGGGCCGGCTACGTGGGCCAGATCCTGGGTCTGCGGAAAGAGAAGAACCTCATCGGCCTGATGATCGGAGCCACGAACAGCTACAAGGAGAAGCGGAAGGGCGATTCGGCCGCCGTTGCTTTGAAGACCTTCTACTCGGCAACGGACAGCGGCCGCTGGACCAACCATTTCGACGGCAACGGCCTGACCGACTGGACGAACATCAACTACGCCGAGCAGCAGTTCGCGAACGTCACCGACCCGAACACGGGCGAGCCGATCATCCTGCCCGGCACGCGGCTAGTCTTCGCGCCGCAGATTCGCTTCCTGGAACTGAACCAGCTCTTGACGGCCAACGCCAGTTGGAAGCTGACCAACGGCGGCACGTCGCCGACGGCAGGCAATGCCGGCGTGAACACGATCGGGCCGAACCCGCTGCAAAATCTTGGCCTGACGATGGCCACCAGTCGGCAGCTCAACAAGCAGTTGCAGGTGCAGCTTGGCCTGAGTGCTGCCGATGCCGGCGGCTACTGGTTCTACGGCGATCCGACGGCCTTCGCCTACATGGAGAACTGGCCGATCACGGTGGTCCAGGCGCCCACGAACAGCGAGGCCGAGTTCAGCCAGGACATCGTGGTCCGCTTCAAGGCCAGCGAGCGCGGCGTGCCGGCGATTGTCGAGCCGCGGAAGTGGCAGCGGCACCGCACGCTGAGCACCAGCAGCAGCAGCGGGGCGTGAGAGCAGAGCGTGAGGCGGGGGCGGGGGGCGTGAGGCGTATGAGAAAAGCGTGAGGCGTTTACCCTTCCCCCCCCGCTTCCCCGTGCCCCTGTTACCAATTTAGGATTTTCCCCATGTATCCAGACAGCCTGACCACGGTTTTGAACCAACTGACGGATCTGCTGCTTCAGATCACGCTCGATCCGAAACCGACCTACACGGCCTACGGTCGTTCGTATTCCTGGAACGAGTACCAGGAAATGCTGAGCCGGCAGATCGAGCAGATCACCAAGCTGATCGCGCAGGGAAGTCCTTATGAGATCATCAGCAGAGGATGAAAGACCGACTAACTCCCATGCATCTCGACTTCACGCCCGACTTTTACTTACTGGACAATCTGGAGCCGTTGACGCTTCAGATTACCGGCCTTAGCGACGTGACGATTCCGGCGGCGGTCTCGATGCCGGCCGAGTATGCCGAGTTGGATCATGGCGGCGGCAATCTGCTCAAGGGCGACAGATTGTTTGCTTGGCCGCGGAACGTCAGCCAGCGGCCCCCGTTGGGCGCGAAGATCATGGATAGCAACGGAGATGCTTGGACGATCCTGGCGGTGGATGCTCAGGGCGACGTGAAGAGCTGGGATTGCCGCGCACGCGCCTTGTCGATTGTTTACAGGCTAGACAACCTGGCCACGGTGCTGAAGGCATCCTATACGAAGTCGGCCTGCGGCGAGGCTCAGCCGACCTGGACGCCGATCCTCACCGGCATCGGGGCCAGATTCCAGCCTGTCGAGACCGAGGCCCAGATCCTGGAAAATGCCGAGTGGCCGAAGACCACCTACCATGTTTACCTGGGCGTGGATATTTTTGCCGCGGAGATTCCCGTCGAGCCGGCCAGCGCGGATTTCCGCCTGGTCGATTCCACCGGCAGGCATTACCGCATCATGCAGTACCAACGTGCCCAGCGGATCGATGCCCTGCCGATAGCCGTCTGCGTCTCGATCATCGAAGGCACGGAGGGAGCAGCAATCGACCGGATGGAGGATAAATGAGCGATCTAGGAACGGTACTGGGGGCCACGGGCATTGAATCGGCCATCAATGGAGTTTGGAACAGCAACACTGCGCTCGCAGCGGCCGTGCCTGTCAATCGACTGATTACCGGCAGGGTGCCGCCGAGCGAGGAAATGCCCTACGTGCGGTTGGAGCCGGAAGGGGGCCGGGAGATGGTCCGCACCAATGCCAGCCTCTACAGTGCGGTAAATATCCACTTCCACATTTGGAGCGATACCTATGATGTCGGGAACGCGGTGGCGGGCCTGATCCAGGCGGCTTTCGCCAGCATCGCTTTCAACTGGGGCAGGGGGGCCGTCCTCGACATGAAACTGGACGGCCCGCCGGTCAGCAGACAGGCAACCACGCCGGAAATCAAGGCGTGGGAGACAACGGTAAATTTCACGTGCAGCACTTGGCAGCAAAGGCAGGATTAAATCATGAGCGGATCGACAAAGGGAATGGGACAACAGAACGGCGACGCCCACGTGGGCGGATCGTCGATCTTGGAAATCGACCAATGGGAATTCACGCCCACGCAGAAGCTAGGAACGGTTGTCACCAACGCCACGGGCGGTTTCGAGGGCCAGATACGTGGGGCCGTGGGCGGCAGAGGCTCGATACGCATCGTCGTACCCGTCACCGGGTACACCACGCCGATTGTGGCTGGGGCCACGACAGTCCTCTGTCTCTACGCGGACGCCGCAAGGCTTCATGGCTATACCTACATCAATGCCGAGTTTGAATCGGCACCGACGACGATAGAACTCATCGGCGAGAAGGCGATCGGAATCACGATCCACTTCAAGGCCAATGGGCCATATAACGCCAAGGGGGCTTTTGCCGTCCTGGGCGCGTACAACAACGAAGTCACCAGTTCATCGGGGACGTAAGACATGGCCATAACGCTAGACACCGTGGAATTCCAACTCGACACGGTAGGGGCCGTAGCCGTCCAACAGACACTCGACGCGCTAGGGGTCAAGGCCGAGTCAATCAACGCATCGACCGACGGGAGCAATACTCCTGCCGTCTACCAGGAAAAGAACGGCAGCAGGGAGACCGAGGGAGGGGAAGGAGAGGGGCAAGCCCTCGATTTAACGCCGGTGCTGGAGGCCCTCGATCGACAAACGGAGATCCTGGAAAGAATCGCATCGGCCATCGATAACCAAAAACCAGCCGCCAGCCCCAGGTATTAGTTCCGCATTTCCTAACTCCTGACTCCTAACTCCTAACTCCTATATGACCGCCCCCTATGGATTGATATCGCAGCACCGAGAATACAGCTATTACGGCGGCTGGACGGCCACGGCGGTCTATGTCATGCCATCGACGGAAGTCACGGCTTTCATATTGGCCAATTACCTCGATTTCTACATCGCCTCCCCCTACATGGAAGTTGTCAGGATCACCGATGAACCGTGGATGAATGAGGATGTAGTTGATTCGTCGGGGACGTCGTATTCTCGCAAGATCACCTTGCACTTCGGCGTGGTCTACCTGGATGTTCCCTGGCCATCGAGCGTAACCAGGCCAGATTATGCGCTAGGCACGACACTTAAACTCCACACGACATTCGGAGGTCAGTATCAGCCAATTCCGCCGTGCGGAATAAAGCCTGCGGCCGCAGGGCCAGCGGCAGGGCCGAATCACCAGCTTTCGCAGTATATCGCACTTAACTTGTACCACGTGGAGTGGGACCGCGTGTCGGCCGCGGCGGTGACCGACTTCACGGGATATACGGGGGCGGTCAATAGCGATACGTTCATGGGCTGCGCCCCAGGACAACTCCTCTGCGCTGGCGCGAGGCAAGATCCCTCCTTCCTGCTTGATCCCACGAATGCCGTGGGATGGAAAACCACGGTTACCTTCAAGCAACGCAAAATCACCGTAGCGGCAGGAGTCGATGCAGGCGAATACGGCTGGAACGACAGGTTTAACGAGAAAACTCAGAAGTGGGAAGCGGTGGCGCTGACCAATGGATCGCCGCTTTACAATCCAGTTGCATTTGCCGGGATGTTCGGATAATGACCAGGCCAATCATACCAGCCGCCGGAACACCGATATCGCAACCAGGCCAGCCAGGCTCGCTCCGTGAGGTGCTTCAAGGGCTGGCCGATTGTACGGCCGAACAGGCTTCCATGCAGTATGGCATGGAAGGCGACGAGGGGCCGATCATCGCGCCGCCCCCACAGGTCTCGGTCGCGCTCTTCAAGCTCAACGACCGATGGACAAACGCCGCCTTGCCATCGGGCTACACATGGCCCTTCGCACCGTCGAATAGCAAGTGGTTCTGGGCCTATGCCACGCGGGTAGAGTATTACCCGGCAACCAAGACATGGAACACGCCGGCCGATGCGAGCGATAGCGGCACCACGCCCGAGATCACGACCGTCTGGCACAATGCAGGGATGCAGATCGGAAGCGTCGATCAATATCGAACACTTCCGGCCGCGTTGGAAACGGACGGCGATTTCATGCCGGCGGCCGGGAAGGGGCAATGGGTCTGGTGCTTCTATGACGAGGGGCCGGGTTGCTGGGTGGTCTTGCAGCCCTTTGAAGATGTCATTCGAGTTAAACTTACCGAGGACTTCCATGCTTGCGGCTATGCCGCGGCGGTGGTCGTCCTTTCACCGGCCGACATTACCGACGCGCCAGCTTTCTATAATTCGGCGGCAATCACCGTTTACGATCCGCTGAACGCTATCGAGCACGATCCCCTCGCGCTCCAGAACAGTAGTAGTGGAATGGGCGACGGCAAGAATTGGTACATCCCGGCCGGAAGTTATGCCTACGTGAAACGGTTCGCGGACGATAACGCCTGGGAGCCGATCCGCTTCATGCCGGGAATTTGCTCGTCCAGCAGCTCGTCCAGCAGCTCGTCGAGTAGCTCGTCTTCGGGCATCAGCGCCGATCGCTGCTGGATCGGAACCAATAGCGGCCGGGAATTCCACAAGACGCCCAAGACGACGGCCAACGACTTTGCCGATTGCAGTTTGACTCACCCAGGGAACGTAACTTGCGGACTAGCCGTCGATGATGCAGGTCACATAATCGGCTGGTGGAGCCACACTGGCGCGTGGTTCTCGCCGTGGGGCTTAACCGCTCCGAGTGGCGGCGGCGAAGGAGAAGGAGCCGGTTATCCAGTTCTTGAATCACATGTGCTAGCATAATCATGTCCTATACCGTTCTAAATACCGATGCTGTCTTGATCGTGGAGAACGTCTCGCGGTCACCAATTCTACTCCCTTCCGCCAGCGGCAGCGGGCGGCTGCTGTACGTCAAAAATTTGACGTCCGGCACAATCACCGTCCAGGCCAGCGGGACGCAGACCATCGACGCCAACAATACGCTGACGCTCTACCCGAACAATGCTGCGACGATCCACGACTTCGCGGCGGGGACATGGGCCACGCTGGGGATGGTCATCGAGGATGCCAGCAAGGGGATAAACTGCGAAGCGTTGGCCTCTCACGCAATTACATTGAGCGATCCCGGAGACGCGACTAAGCAGCTAATTTTCGATCCCTCGCAGATTGGCGTGCCACCGAACGTCGATTATACGAATCCAATAATCGGAGATTGCTATTACGCCAGCTTCATGCTCTTCGGAGACGGCAGTTTCATGCTGGGGGGACTAGCGGGGGGCACGCTCGGCGGCGGAAGCCTGACCTACGGATCTGCGGTCATAAACGCCGATGGCAGCATAGGCTACGGCGCGAGTCAACTCTATGCAAACAGCACAGCGGTTGGTTATGCCGCAACGGCGACGGGTATGGTCGGCACTGCGGTAGGGTTTGCAGCAATAGCCTCTGCGTATGAGGCCACGGCTATCGGAGCCAACGTCCAGGCATCGGGAGCAAATTCGGTCTGCATCGGCTCCGCGGGTGCCCAGGCCAATGCGGACTTCGCCATCGTCATCGGCGAAGGAATCATCAGCACGCTCGCCGAATCCATCACGTTCGGAAACCGCAACACCCCGGCCAGCACATACCAGAAATGGCTGATCATGTCGCCGCTTACGGCGAGTACAATCCACCTCAACCTGCCGTACGTGCCCAGGGGGACAGCCGTGCCAGCGGGCCTGAACTCTGGCGACGTGTGGTGTGACACTACCGGCGGAAACAACATCCTCAAAATCGTCTAGGAGCCAGCATGATTCTGTTTCCAGAAATCCCAGTCTTGTTTGTAACGCAAGGCCAAACCCCAGCCACCGTGGTCGCCCAGGGCATCGCCCAGGGCGGCAACCTGCTGGTGCGCCAATGGACGATGAAATACGTCGCCTGGTACAACCAAACGTGGTTCCATCAGGACCAGGCGAATTGCAGCCCGCCGCAGATCGTCGCCGCCTGGGGCGTGCAGGCCCAGGCGGTTTTCACGCGGTCGGCCCAAATGGCTGCATTTCTGGTCGCCCAAGGCGTGAACGTGCCCACGAGCAGCCCCAAGGACGCGGCAGGGAATTTTCTTTGGCTCTTCACGTTCAACGCCGATGGCTCAATGGCGCTGGCCCCCAACCCGGCGGCAGGGCTGGTAGCGTGAGGCGTGGAGCGTGGAGCGTGGAGCGAGGGGCGTGGGGAATTTCGCCTCACGCCTCACGCCTCACGCCTCACGCCTCGGATAACACGGATCAGACAATTGTGAAAGAACTCATCCAAATTGTGATCGTCTCACACGACCGGGCAGCCAACAAGCTCTTGGGCCGCTGGCTAGCGCGGAACGAAATTACCGATTGGCGGTACAGCAGCCGCGATTACGATGTCGGCGAAGTACGCAACCAGGCCGTGACGCGATTCCTTCGAGAGGACGTTCCCAAGGGCAAGCGGTATCTGCTTCTCATGGACGACGACATGGTCCCGGTCGATTCGACCGACGCGATTCTGTCCGCCGAGGGGCCGCTGGTATTTTGCGGATCGGCGGGACCGTTCGGCACGCGGGGGCATTATGGAGACGGCGACTTTGGCGAGAATTTCTGCCGGATGTATGCCGGATTGCTTCAGCGGATGAAGTACCCCTACTTCAAGACGCATTACGAAAATGGCGTGCGAGTGCATTGCGATGGGCACGCTTTCAACGCGCAGGCAAAAGGATTAGGCTTTGACTCACAAATGATAGGCCTAGTAGGCCACCAGCAGACGTGCATCCTCCTGCCCACGGAAACCGATCTAGGCTGGGCAGTCGCCTGGCCGCACGACATAGGCGACCCGGACGATTGACGATTCTGTGTTATGCGATTTCATCGTTACCGAGGAAGGTTCAGAATACTGGCGATATGCCTGCCGTCGCTGCGGCCGCGTGCGGATCTTGCGTCAAACGGAGTGGCGCGTTGAATGCCCGATTGAAGACGAACCAGCAACCGACACTGCCTCCGTGCTCCATCGGCTTGGGATCTGCCACCGATGCACGGACCGGTGTGCTGGCTGTTGGAAGAACATCGAGTACGCCTGCCAGCAGAAGTATCGCGAGGCGGCCCATTGGACGGCGGAAACAGGAAATTGTCCGCTAGGGAAATTGAAACGATGACGAAAGACGTGGAGCGTGGGGCGTGGGGCGGACGATGTGGCCGAATGTCTCCAATCTACCGGGAGACCTTCGGTCGGACGTTTCGGCGGGGTCAGGAGACCCGCGCCGAACTCACGGTTCCCCGCCCCACGCCTCATTACCATTGAACTTTAATACATAGAGAGCATCATGCACATATTCTTTCTCGGCTACCCAGGCCCAATGGGCGGCGCCAATACCGAATGTTGGCATACCGCAAAAGTCTGGCGGCAAGTCGGCATTGAAGTGACGTTCATTCCGACCTGGGGAAGCGACAAGGCCACAGAAGACGCTTTGGCCGCGATCGGCTGCCCGACAATCCACGTTGGCAACCCGGAGGCACTCAAGGACGTGCCGGGCTTTGCTGGTTCGATCGTGGTAGGAATGTGCAACAGCCACGCCATGAACAGCCGGGGCCTCTTGAAGGAACTCGGCTGCAAACTCGTGTGGGTCAACTGCATGACCTTCCTGTTCGACAATGAGATTACCGCCTTCCGCAAGCACGGCCCAGCCGAGGCTTTCGTATTCCAGTCGGAATTCCAAAGAGAGGAGCTTGAAAAGCAACTCCTGTCGATTGGCTACACCCGCGAGAGAGGACACCTGATTCGGGGGGCCTTTGATTTTGGAGAAATGCCGTTTGCCCCCCGGCCGCACGAGGCCGGAGGGGATTTCGTGATAGGCAGACTATCGCGGCCGGACCTCGACAAGTGGAGCAGCAATCACTGGCCGATCTTGGCCGCCGTCCCTTACCCCGGTCGGCGGGCGTTGGCAATGGGATGGAACCAGGCCACGGCCATGAAGTGCGGAACGCCACCGCCGTGGGCCGATTGCCTCGCGCCCAGGGAAATATCGGCCCAGGCATTCATGGCCCGCTGCCATGCGATGGTGGGCCTTAACGGAGGAGCCAGAGAGAACTGGCCGAGGATCGGGCTTGAGGCAATGGCCGCAGGCGTCCCGCTGGTCTGCCAGAAAGAGTGGGGATGGAAGGAAATGGTGATCGACGGCGAAACGGGATTCCTGGTGAACTCCGATCAAGAAATGGCGTTTAGGCTGGCCCAACTGGCTTATGACGAAGAACTGAGAAGCCACATCATCCGCACGGCCAGGGAACACGTAGAGGAACTGGCCGGAGCGGAGCGGATCGGTAAGCAGTGGAAAGCCTTGATCGGAGGGCTCGCAGCATGAAAACAAGAATACTCATAGGAGCCCTCTCGGGCTGGCAATACCACGACCGCCGAGAAATGTGCCGTTCAACATGGATGAAAGACGGCGACGACGGCGACGTCCAAAGCCTCTTTCTTCTCGGTTGCCCGTCGGCCAAGCAGCCGGAGCAGATGGGCTTGCACGCCCTGGCTTGCCCCTGTCCGGACGATTATGAAAGTCTTCCACAGAAAACATGGTGGTTTGCCAAGTGGGCATTGCAACGGGACGACTGGGATTACCTCTTCAAGTGCGACGACGATACTTACATCTCAATCCCGCGATTGCTGGCTTATGATCTAGAAGGCCGGGATTACGTGGGGGCCGAATGGCGGCCGGGCGTGAGTTACGGCAGTGGCGGGGCGGGATACTTTCTCAGTCGGCGGGCAGCCGCGATCGTGGCCGAGCATTTAGAGGCGTATCCCACGGGTCCAGAGGATTTGCACGTCGGCCAGGTCTTGCGCGCCGCCGGCATCGAGTTCTCAATCGAGCCGCGACTAATTCCTTTTAGCGGGCTGGATAAATTCCCGCGGCCAGGAAACGACTCGATCACTGGGCATCACCTGGAAAGTTCGCTCTGGGCAATCGCACACGCTGAGACAAGGCTTTAGTACCTGTCCAACATTAACTCCGTGTTTTTGTGGTGCGGCCGTCCCGGCTGCATGTGCAGGCGAGACGCCCGCACCACAAGTTGTTTTTGGACGTGTACCTAGTCCGGATTATTCATCGTAGAAATAATGGGTGGAGCACGGAAACTCAATCGCCGTGGTGCGTTGCGCAAACCAGTCTCTACCAGGGTGAAAGGTTGCCGTTCGTTGGATTCCGTGCGTAACCCTCCATTTTCGTGGGGGTTCGCCCCACGCACCCTACGGTGTGGGGGTATTGAAAAAGATATTCCTCTGCCTACCACTTGCATTGATAGTGAACTTGTGTATACTAAGTCTCAGTCAATTGCTCGGGCGGTTGCCCGCCAGGCCCCGGCTGAACCGGGGGCTCCGTGAAGATCGGAGTTCCGCGCCATGTCCCACCCCAGGAAGTATGCCATCGCACTCCTTGCTGCCGATTCCTCGCTGATCCATCTTTACGCCGCGCGGCTTTCGTTGGCCGAAGCCTCGGCCTGGCTCGACGCTCACCAGCGGGCACCGTCACCGGACGGTCAGCCGTGCATATTACTTCAGCCGATTTTAGACCGGTTCGCGCAAGGCACCACTGAGATTGAGTGCTCCACCCACCCTGGTACGAACAATCCGGGCTAGCGACGTAATTGTGGGGTTTTGGGCGATTTGTTGGTAAACTGACAATTTTCTGCATCTCGCGAACCTGTCTTGCTCCCGAGGCAGCCGATTTCTATAATTCCGCCCGCCGTATTAGGTTTTGCGCAACGGCTTACGACTCTTCTGTTTGCAGTTCGCAGTTTCACCGTTTGGCCAGGCAAGCAAGGACGCTAGTCTGCTGAAACGCCAGGGCGAAAGATCGACGCCGACCAGTCCCGTCGCGGATGCGCGCGACGACCGCAGTCGTGCTGCGCGCCAAGTGCTTGCTGCCTTGGCACTCATCCTCCTGCTGCCGGCAATGCTCTTCGCGCAGGTCAACATGCCGGAAGGCAATAATGTCGATCCGATTACCATCTCGGCCCAGGCGGCCAATCGATGGCAACAAGGCACGTATGAAGTGTGGCTGCTGCGGGGTGATTGCCGACTGGTGCAAGGGAGCGACGTGGCGGTCTGCCAGGAAGCGGTGTTCTGGATCGACCATGCCGCGTCCGCCTCGCGCGAGCGCTCGAAAGTGATCGCCTATCTCGAAGGCAACGTCGGCGTCCGCCTGACCCCCAATCGCGAGCCGGTGGAAATTCACGACCAGAAATGGTTCGGCCACTTCTATACGATCCGCGACGTGCAGGTCCGCGCGGGTGTGGTGGCGGGCAAGCCCAACGTGTTGCCGGGGATCTATCAACGCGGCATGGACGCGCGCAACCCGGAGTTCGCCGACGCCCTGCGGCAAACTCGCGTGGACCAGGTCCAGTTCGCCGCGCCGAACGAGCTTCCTCTTCGCGGCCAGTCGTCACCGGCGGCGGGGCCATTGCCGCCGGGAACCCCGGCCATTGCGCAAGGAACGCGGCGGATTCGCATCTTCGCGCGGGGCGATGTGCCGATGCAAGCCCAGTGGCAACAAGATCCCCAAACGCACCAGGCGGTGGCCGTCATCAACCAGGGCGTGACCATGGTCGTCGAGGGTCTGACGGTTCGCAACGCAAACATTCCCGGCGTGGGCGGCGGATCGCTGACGCTCGACCTCTCGACCGACCGGCTCGTGATTTGGACCGTGGTGGGGCAGCAGCCGGACATCAACTCGCCGCTGTCGCAGGACCAGAACCAGCCGCTGGAAATCTACATGGAAGGCAATATCGTCTTCCGCCAGGGCGACCGGACGATCTATGCCGACCACATGTATTACGATGTGCGGAACCAGGTGGGAACGGTGTTGGGAGCTGACATGCTCACGCCGGCGCCGGGCTACGAAGGGAAGGTCCGCCTGCACGCCGACGTCTTGCAGCAGACCGGCGCGGACCGCTTTCAAGCCCAAGACGTCTTCGTGACTTCCAGCCGCTTGGGCATTCCCGGCTATCGCTTGCAGATGAGCGAGGCCTCGTTTGAAGACCGCCAGACCCCGCGCCTCGATCCGATCAGCGGGGCACCGCTGATGGACCCGCGGACCGGTCAGCCGGAGGTCAAGCACCAGGAGTTGGTCGCGGCACAAAACAACTTGCTGTACATCGAGAACGTGCCGGTCTTCTACTGGCCGACGTTCGCCACCGACCTGAACGATCCCTCGTTTTTTATCCGCCACGTACAATTCAAGGAAGACGGCGTTTTCGGATATCAAATCTTTACCGATTGGGCCGGCTACCAGTTGTTCGGCATCAAAGATCGCCCGGTGGGAACCGATTGGACCCTGAGTCTCAACTACCTGAGCAATCGCGGCCTGTCGGAAGGCACGTCGTTCGTTTACAACCGCGGCGATTTTTTCGGCATTTCCGGGCCGGTCTCGGGGAAGATCGACTTTTGGGGTATTTCCGACCACGGGACCGACAACCTGGGCGGGGGGCGACCCAGCGTCCTGCCCGAGCCTAACATCAACTATCGCTATCGGCTCTTCGAGCAGCATCGCCAGGAACTGGGCGAGGGCTTTACCTTCACCGCCGAACTGGGCAAGATCAGCGATCGTAACTTCCTGCAAGAGTATTTCAAGCAGGACTGGGACGAGCAGAAGGATCCCACGACCGATCTCCAACTGAAGCTCCGCCGCGAGAATATGTCGATGAGCCTTTTGGGTCAGGCGCGGTTGGATAACTTCGTCACCGAGACGCAATGGCTGCCGCGCTTCGACCATTACCTGCTGGGACAATCGCTGGTGGAAGAGCGGCTGACATGGTTCGAGCATACGAGCCTGGGTTATGCCCAGTTCAAAACAGCCACGCTGCCCAGCGCAGCGGCGGGCGATGAGGCGGTGAGCCATCTGCCGTGGGAACCGCGGAATTTCTCCGGCGGGCGATTTGTTTCGCGCAATGAAATCGATCTGCCCCTCGAACTTGGCCCGCTGAAAATCGTGCCCTACCTGCTGGGCGAACTGGGCTACTGGGGCGAGGATCTCAGCGGCAACCCGTTGAGTCGTGCCTATTACCAGGCCGGCATCCGCGCCACGCTGCCAATGTGGGCCGTCGATTCCGAGGCGGAAAGCGCCCTCTGGAACGTACATGGGCTGGCCCACAAGGTCGAGTTTCAAGCGGAATACTTGCATGCCCAAGCGAATCAGAGCATGACGAATCTGCCGCTCTACGATCCGTTGGACGACAACCAGATCGAGGATTTCCGCCGCCGTTTCACGGTCAATACGTTCGGTTTTCCGGCCCTTCCGCCCCCTTTGACGCAAGGCCCGCCCACGAAGTTCGACGAGCGGTATTATGCCTTGCGCAGCGACATGGAAGGATGGGTCACCGCGCCAAGCATGGAGATTGCCGGCGACCTGGACGAAGTCCGCTTGGGCGTCCACCAGCGCTGGCAGACGAAGCGCGGCCCGATCGAAAATCCCCATATTATCGACTGGGTGGAGTTCGACACGAACCTCACGATTTTTCCCAATCCCAACCGCGACAACTTCGGATCCGGCATCGGCCTGGCGGACTATAACTTCACTTGGCACGTGGGCGATCGGCTGACACTCCTCTCCGACGGTATTTTTGATTTCTTCGGACAAGGGCAGAAGATCGTCACGATGGGCATGTTCCTGACCCGCCCGCCACGCGGGGCCTTGTATGCGGGCATTCGCATTCTCGACGGCCCGATCAGCAGCCAAGTGCTGGCCATGTCCTATAGTTATTGGATGAGCCCCAAATGGATCACGTCCACCGGCCTGTCGATCGACCTGAAACAACCGAAGAACTTTGGCCCGTCGTTCCAGTTGACTCGCGTGGGTGAATCGATGTTGATCGGCATGAACCTCAACTACAACCCCGCCTTGAACACCGCCGGCGTGAGCCTCTCAATCGAGCCACGGTTCGTGCCCAAGAGCGGCAAGCTGAGCCAGGCGGCCGGAGTGCATGTGGGTCCGGCCGGAGAGTTTGGAGTAGAGTAGGATAAGGAGTTAGGAGTTAGAAGCCCTAAGCCCTCTTCATTACCATGTCTCGATCTTGGAAGCAAAAATTCGCCGATGCGTTCCGCGGCCTCCGCGAAGGAGTCCGCGCGGGAAGCAGCTTCCTTGCACATTTCTTCATTGCGGCAGCGGTGCTGCTGGCGGCCGCGGCGCTGCGGATGGATGCCCTGCAATGGTCCGTCCTGCTGCTGTGCATTACCGGCGTGCTGGCGGCGGAGATGTTCAACAGTGCCCTGGAATCGATGGCAAGGGCGATCACCGCTGAGGAGAATCCACATATCCGCGATGCGCTGGACATCGCCAGCGGCGCGGTACTGACCGCAGCCCTCGGTTCGGTTGCCGTGGGACTCGTGCTCTTCGGGCACCGCGCCAACCAACTGCTGGGTTGGTGACTCGTGGTGCAGGCGTCTCGCCTACAGATGCAGCCGAGACGGCCGCACCACAAAAGCTGGACCGATGCTTAGACCCGCCTGTTGGCAGTACTCTTACGGGGTTTTCGTGCGGTGTGGGGGCCTACTTTTCGCGAAACCGGCAACTGCAAACGTTCCTCGGCCGCCTTATCGCGATGGCCTTGCACGAGAATCTCGCCCACCAAACCGCAAATCCCGAGGAATGTCAGTGGAATGATGACTTGAATGATTTCCGGCGACATGCGTCAAACTCGATGGATCCGCGGAGAAAGTGACCTACGATTTCCGGTTAACGTCTGACTTGTATCGGCCCGGCGAGAAGGATGGCTGGAGTTCTATTTTCGCCGGCAATCCAATGATTACCAGCGATTCAAGCCGCGTAAATGGAGGAGTTTGCGCAATTTGTATCGCGGTAAACTATAGCCGGTGGAACTTGCGGATGATCTTCCAGGCTGCCTCGGCCGTGTCGGCGAACTCGATGAGTTTCAGGTCGTCGTCGGTAATCACACCTTCGTCGGCAAGAAACGCAAAGTTGATAACCCGGTTCCAATATTCCCGGCCGACCAGGATTACCGGAATGTGCTGCATGCGGCCTGTTTGGCGGAGCGCGAGTACTTCAAACAACTCGTCGATCGTGCCGAAACCGCCGGGAAAAACAACCAAGGCCACGGCCCGCAGCACAAAGTGAAATTTTCGAATGGCAAAATAGCGGAACTGGAAACAGAGTTCAGGCGTAATGAAGTGGTTCGGCTCCTGCTCCAGGGGGAGAGCGATGTTCAGCCCTACTGACTTGGCGCCGACGTCGTGCGCACCGCGATTGGCGGCTTCCATGATTCCCGGCCCGCCGCCCGTCATCACGGTGAAGTGGGGTTTGCCCTCGCCAGGGCTGTTCCGAGATACGAGTTGAGCGAATTCCTGAGCGATGTCGTAGTAGCGGCTCTTGGCCACGATCCGCTCGGCCTGTGCCACGGCCCGTTGACAGAAGGCATGGTCGGGCTGCTCGGCCAACCGCTGCCGGGCCTCCTCCAGTCGGCGAGAGGCCTCGGCCGGTTCGACGATCCGCGTGCTGCCGAAAATTACGATGGTGTTCTCGACGCCGTAGTCGTGGAGCGTCAGTTCCGGCTTGAGAAACTCCAACTCCATCCGCGTCCCACGCAACCGGGGACCGTTCAAAAAATCGATGTCCTCGTAGGCCAATCGATAACTGGGCGAATGGGTGATCTTTTTCAATTGGTTCCGCGAATCGCTGGGTTGTGTCACGTCAAGAATTCTCCGGGGTTGGGATTTCAGACTATTTAACGGGCAGGAAGTAGGGTGGGCCGAGCGCAGCGAGTCCCACCATGAGGATTTGCTGGAAAAATGGTGGGACTCGCTGCGCTCGGCCCACCCTACACCTTTGTCGTTAACTCCTTCCGCAACAGAAACTATTTAACGGTCAGCTCTGCTGCAAATCGAGCCCAATTCAAAATCCAGAACAGCGCCAGGGGAGCTATCCAGACCGCCGCCACGAAACGCCGCGCCAATCTCCAACGCAGCGATGCAATCCGCGACAGTTCTTCCAGCAACAACGCCAGGGGTACAAGTACCAGCACGGCCTGCCAACCGAGCACGACGCCGATTACCAGCGCCTCGCCCAGAATTTGATTTCCGGGCCTGCCAATAGCGGAGTAACGCACGCCCAACCACTCAGCAATTCGGCCCAGGAATAGCGCGGTAGCGAGGCCCAACAGGCCATCGACCACGCCACCCCAGGGACTTTCGGCCACGCCCGGCCCGGCCGGCCAGGGATGCAGCCAGGGCCAGATTGAAGGCGCGAGGAGGCCGACCAACAGCAGCGGAACGAACAGCCAGCGCGGCGGCCGCTTGCCGTCCCAGCGAATCAATCCGGCGGCCATCAGCGTGCAAAGCAGGCCCAGATGCAACAGGAAGAGGCCGAATACCTGCGCGGGTAGCCATTGTAGTGGCTGCGGAATTCGGACGGGCAGATTTTGCCCAGCGTGCAGCACCTCGACGACAAAAAGGAGCAAAAAGAGCGCTGCCGTGACGGCTTCAACCAGCGGATAGCGGAAGGAAATCCGCTCGCGGCAGTCGCGGCAACGTCCCCGCAGCCAGAGCCAGGCCAGTACGGGAATGTTGTCGTGGGCGCGGATGGGATGATTGCATCGCGGACAGTGCGAGCCGGGCCAGGAGATGCTCATGCCGGCCGGCAAGCGATAGACGACCACGTTCAAGAAACTGCCCACGCACCCGCCTACCATAAAAAACCAGGCGGCAAACATCCAGCGTGCGGTTTCAGCGGAGAGCAGATCCATGCGTTTATTTCTTATAGCTACTCTTCAAACAGGCCCTGCCTCTTTTTCGAGCGGTGATCGCGATCGTTCGTCGAGCGCTCGGCCACCTCACCCCGACCGGTGTAGGGTTCGCTGTGGGTTTCATGGTCGTGCCAATTCATCAGGTAGCGATCGGCCATGCCGCGGTCGTGAATTACCAAGAGGTTCTCGGCGTTGTGTTCTTCCGCCTGGTTGGTGAAGTTAAACGAACCGGTAATGACCGTCTCGCCGTCGATGATCATGATCTTATTATGGGCGATGGGATGTTTCGCGTCGATAAGCAGCGAAATGCCGGAGTGGGCCACGAAATCGGCCTCCGAGTAACGGTCCTTGACGGCGCTCTTGTCGAGGATAACGTGGACCACGACGCCGCGCTGATGGGCATGCAGGAGCGCTTCGGCAATGGCTTTGTTTGTGAAACTGTAGGCCTGGACGAAGACTGTTTGCTTGGCCGCATCCAAGGCTCCCACCACGGCGCCAGCAGCGCCGCCCTTGGGTGAGAAATAGATATCGATGGGCGGCAGAGGGCCCATCTTGAACTCGCAACCGCTCGTCAAGGCCGCCAATACCAGCAGTGCCAGCACGATGCGCTTCATCATTTTTCTTCCCTGAACGCGAGAAAGGAATAAGACATTTACGCCGCTCGTATTGTTTTCCAGCGGGCGAATGTCCGCAAGAGCAAACGCGAAAGATCCTGCCGGGAGCCGCGTTGTGATCGGCCTCAGGTATCAGTGCTTTGTCGCCCAGCCGCTGAAGTGCTCTTCAATCTCTTCGAGCGTCTTACCCTTGGTTTCGGGGAGAAAGAACGTGGCGGTGACGAAGTAGATTACGGTCAAAGCGGCAAAGGCGAAGAAGATGGTCGAGTAGCCGTACTTACCCACCGTCGGCAGGAACACGCCGGCAATCGTCGTGGAAACGGCTTGGTTGATCAGCAGCGCAATGCTCATGCCGTTGGAGCGGATGCGGGTAGGCATCAACTCGGAAAGGGCAAGCCAGACGCAGACGCCCGGCCCCACGGCAAAAAAGGCCATGAAGCAGAAGATGCAGACAGCCGTCAACCAGCCGCTGGATGTGCTTGGCACGGGAGTAATCAGGGCGTTTTCGATCTTCAGCGGGGCCGTCTGAGCCGCCGTGAGGTTGCCGAATGGATTTTTAAAAAAGGCGTCCACGGAATTTCCCGGCAGGCCATTCTTGCGACTAATTTCCACTGGCTTGGGTTTGGCAGTTGAATTGGAGTCGTCCGATCGCACGACATTCGTCGCCGATACATAATCGCCAAACGAGTAAATCACACTGAGCGTGGTCGGCTGCCCGATGCTAGTCTTGCCGGACGATCCTGTCGCCAAGAGCAACTCATCGGCTTTCGCCCGATCGAATAGGAATTGTAGTTCCTGCTCGCCCGTGACCAGGGCTTGAAGAGCGTCTTTGCAGTCCACGCGGGTCTTCTCGGTTTGGTGAAACATCAGGCCGGCACAAACCAACGAGACAATAATTCCTAGAGTACCCAAGGACAAGAGGAACTTGCGGCCCTTTCGATCGACAAGCATGACACCGATCGCGGTCACGAGAACATTTACCGTGGTGAGAATCACATAGCCCGTATGGGCCTGCACGTCGGACAGCCCGGCCTGAATAAGAATCGTGGCGTTGTATCCGATGATCGAATTCACGCCGGTCAATTGGGTACATGCCAAGATAATGCAAGCCAAGACGAAGGGGATCACATATTTGCGATGAAGAAGCGATTCGCCTTTTCGGCCGCCGCCATTCGTCGATCTCTCCGCCGTGGCGGTTTGCTCCATTTCCTTGAGTTCGATCATGGCCTGCTCGTTGGTTCGGCTACGAAGCAGCGCGGCCAGTGCGGCGTCCTTTCGGCCGCGACGGAACAACCAGCGCGGTGACTCGGGCACGAGAAGGCTGCCGAGCACGAACAGGATACCGGGCGGCAAGGAAACCCAGAAGATCCCACGCCAAGCAAAATCTTGGGCAACGCGAAGCTTTTCAGGATCAGCCAGCGTCTTGACACGATCAACATGCATCGCGAAGACCATCGCAATCACGGCCGCGGCGACAATCCCCAAAGTGAGCAGCCATTGAAAAATACCGGTGCCCTTGCCGCGAGTCGATGCGTTGAGGCATTCGGCCAGGTAGAGCGGAACCACCACGCCGATCAGTCCGGCGCTTAGACCCTGCAGTAAGCGGCCGAATACTAATGGCCCGTATTGGTCCGTGGTGGCAATCAGCGGAATACTGACAATAAAGAGAATACCGCTCAGTGCCATGAGTTTCTTGCGGCCGAGCAAATCGGCAATCATCCCGGCAAACGGCGTCGAGATTACGGTCCCCAGAAGCACGGCGGCAACGATGAATGAGAGTCGATTCGCATCCAGAGGGAGCGTTGCCTCCATATAGGGCAGTGCTCCGGCGATGATGCCGACGTCGATGCCGTATAGCAGCCCGCCAAGACCCGCAATGAAAAGCAGGAAACGGACGGCCCAAACCTTGTCGGGCGTACTGTTTTCATTCTTAAGGGAGGTTGATTGGCTCACGAACGGATCCTTTCCGGATTTTTCATGCAACATTGCTTGACTAGCTTATTAGCATGTTAAAATATGTCAAGGCTGGCGCGCCGCATGGTCGGAGCTTGTTGCATAATCATCTCTCATGGTGAATTCGATTGTACCTCATGGTTCAGATCTTACCAGATATAGGCGGTGAGCGGGGTGCTCTGTTGGCGAACTGGAATATTTGTCGTCAAGGAGCTAAAATGGACGGCGGTACTGATTCCTGAAGAGAATATCCACGAAAAGACCATCGAGGACCGTCATGAAAGTGAAGGGAAGGCGAAAAGTCCAATGTCTCACCCTCTCCTTTCCGACGCCCTTGCGATTTGGCACGCCGGTCTTAACGCCGTCCGCTCGGATCAACTCGTCCGCGATGCGCTGCACCTCGAAGGACCGCTGCTGGTTATCGGTGATAAAGAGATTTCCTTGCGCAGTCTGCGGCGGATCGTCGTTGTTGGAGCGGGCAAGGCTGGCGCCGGCATGGCGGCCGCAGTGGAAGATGTCCTCGGGCCGCAGTTGGCGAAAGCAAAGCAACTCGCGGGCTGGATTAATGTGCCGGCCGATTGCGTCCGACCACTGAAGTGGATTCAACTGCACGCAGCCAGGCCGGCGGGCGTGAACGAACCAACTGCGGCCGGTGTTGCCGGTGCAATGAAAATCCTGCGGCTGATCGAATCGCTCACGGCGGACGACTTGTGCTTCTGCCTGTTATCCGGCGGCGGCTCGGCCTTGCTGCCGGTGCCGGTGGAAGCAATCTCCCTGGAAAATAAGCTGGTTGTCGCTCGGCATCTCAGCGCGGCTGGCGCGAACATCGAGCAGCTCAATACGGTCCGCAAACAACTCAGCCGGATTAAGGGCGGCGGACTTGCCAGGGCGTGCCGCGCGGGGCGACTGTTTTCGCTCATTATCTCTGACGTGCTCGGCGATCCGTTGGACCAGATCGCCTCCGGCCCCACGGTCGAAGACGGTTCCACTGCGGAAGCCGCGCTGGCCGTGCTCCAACAGTTCAACTCGCGCGAAGCGGGTATTCCGACGAGCGTCTTCAAATGGCTTCAGCGGCCGCGTGCGCAGCAACCGTCTCCGCCCGATTGCCAGGTAACGAACCTGGTGATCGGCAACAATGCCACGGCAGTGGACGCGGCGGGCATGGAGGCCGAGCGGCGGGGTTATTCCCACGCCATGATCAGCGCGCGGCAGTCAGAAGGCTTGGCGGAAGAGGTCGGCCGCCATCTGGCTGCCATGGCACGGCACATGCGCGACCGACCGGGGCCAGATTGCCTGATCAGCGGCGGCGAGCCGGTGGTGCGATTGGTCGAGGCATCGCGCCGCGGGCAAGGCGGGCGGAATCAGCAACTCGCGCTGGCGGCGCTGGAAGCCTTTTGGGAAGACGGCGCACGCAATGTGGCCTTTCTTTCCGGCGGAACCGATGGCGAAGACGGCCCCACCGACGCCGCGGGGGCGTTTTTCGATGCGAGCATTTCGCAGGCGGCCCGTGAACGAGGGCTATCGCCGCGGGAGTTTCTGGCCCGCAACGATGCCTATCGCTTCTTCCAGCCGTTGGATGCGCTCTTAAAAACGGGGCCAACGCATACGAACGTATGCGATCTCCGCGTGGTATGCACGCGGAAAAGGTATTAGAGCCTGCCCTCTCCCGCCTATCGCTTGCGAAAGGACGGGAGAAGGGCATGGCTTCCGTAGACACATGGGGGAACCAGCTTGCTTCCGTGAGGGCAGGCCCACCAATAATAGGATCATCGACAAGTAGGATGGGCCTCCGCTAAAGCTCGCTAGGCCCACCCTGCTTAATTCACTTCTCCCTGGATCGCGCCAAGTCACTTAAATGGCCTGCTCGCCACTTTCACCTGTGCGGATACGGACTACGTCGCTTAATTCCGAGACGAAAATCTTGCCGTCGCCCACTTGGCCGGTCTTAGCCGAGGTGCAGATAGTTCCCAATACCGCCTTCAGTTGGTCGTTGGAAACGACCACTTCGATCTTGATCTTGGGAATGAAGTCGACGGCGTATTCCGCGCCACGGTAAGTTTCATTGTGGCCTTTCTGGCGGCCAAAGCCGCGGACTTCGGTCACCGTCATTCCTTTGATGCCACACTCGTTCAACGCCTTCTTGACGTCATCGAGCTTAAAGTGTCGGATAATCGCTTCAATTTTCTTCATAGAGTTTCTCCATTGTAAATTGACGTTAGTTACGAGACGTGACGATGAATTCAGGGTAGCCCATAGCACCCACTTCGGGCATGTCCAGGCCTTCGATCTCGACTTCCTTGGAAACACGGATGGGCGTGATCAGGTTGCTGATCTTGAACCAGACATAGGCCATGACAACACCGAAGACAGTGACAACCGCGCAGTCCAAAGCCTGAGCGTAAAGCTGTGAGGCGTCGCCGAAGAGTATACCACGCACACCGTCCGAGCCAGCGGCCTTGACCCACTCATCGCGAACCACGCCGTTCCAGCCCGCCCCATACTTGCCGTTCGCGAAAATTCCGACTGCGAGAACACCCCACAGGCCGTTAATGCCGTGGACGGAGATTGCACCGACGGGATCGTCGATGCCAATCTTCTCCCAGAAGAAGACACTGAACACCACGAACACGCCGGCCAGACCACCGATGACGACGGCAGCCCAGCTATCGACGAAGGCGCAAGGTGCGGTGATCGCCACTAGGCCGGCGAGCATTCCGTTGCACAACATGCTAGGATCGGGCTTAAGGCCCTTGGCGTAGAGCGTGAGCATGGCGGTCAAGGCCCCCGCCACGCCCGCCAGCATCGTGTTCACGACCACGGTGGAAATGCGAAGGTCAGTACCTGCCAGCGTCGAGCCGGGATTAAAGCCAAACCAACCGAAGGCCAGGATGAATGTACCCACAATGACCATCGGCAGGTGGTGAGCAGGAATCGGCAGCGGCTTACCATCCTTGTACTTGCCGATGCGAGCACCAAGAACCCAGGCTCCGACAAGTCCGATTATGCCGCCCATAGCGTGCACAACGCCCGAACCAGCAAAGTCCACCGCCCCGTGGCCAAGATTCCAGTTCTTACCGGCCTGGGCCAACCAGCCGCCTCCCCATACCCAATTGGCGTAGATGCAGTAGGGTAAAGCTATCCATAAGCCATAGATGAGAAAGTTCTTAAAGGCCCAGCGTTCCGCCATGGCACCGGTGGGAATCGTGGCGGTGGTGTCCATAAACACCATCATAAAGAAGAACAGGGCCATCACGCTGACGTCGTCTACATCCTTGAGGAAAAAACCCTTGGTGCCCAGAAGGCCGTACTTGTAAGCACCATTTGGTGCCCCCTTGTCGTCCTTCTGCGCGTCAATTCCAACGCCACTGTTGAGGACCGCTGTTCCAGGTCCCAATGTTGAAACCCAGCCCGGCGCGACTGGACCGTTGTTCCAATTGCCCCAGCCGATGCCAAAGCCGTAAGCCCAGAAGGCGATGCATGCTAACGGGTAGATGAGGAAGTTCATCGTCATCGTGTGGCCAGCATTCTTTGCCCGGCACAAACCGGTTTCCACCATGGCGAAGCCGGCCTGCATGAACATCACCAGGAAGCCCGCAATCAACGTCCAAACAACATTGATCGAGAATAAATTATGAGCGATACGGTCGTAGAGATCCGTCGCTTTCATGCCGCTGGGCAGATCGCCACCGGGACTGCCATCGCTATTTGAAATCCCCGAGGGAGTTGCCACCGTACCCGCTTTGGCACCGGTGGCGTCGGGGTAGTCAGGTTTTTTTGGATCTTCGCTGCTACTGTCGAAGTATCCCGGAAGCTTGCCTGGAGCTGGCGTTTCATCCTTCTTGGCATCGGTCGCGGGAGCAGGCGCAGAGGCCGATGCTGCGTCTTTATTTTCTGCGGTCGCGGGGGCTTTGTCGTCTGCTGCCTGGCTGCTATAAGGTGTTGCTAACAATAGCCCCAAAAACAACACCCTGCGCAATCGCCGGAACACATGATTCATCTCGATTCTCCTTTGCTACTTGTTGAAAACCACTAAACTTGCAAAATTGCAGTTAAGCTGCCAAAGCAAAAACTGTGCCATTCAAGATGGATACGCATGACACCTTCTTATTGAATCATAATAATCAGGCATTGTAGGCATGACAAATTCGTCCATTTTCCAATAAAACGCCTTTTGATAGCCATTTATCAAGGCATGTAATGCACAAAAACAAGGCAATCATGCACTGTTTAGCCAATTGACTGCTCAGTATATTTTGCAAATAGCCAAGCCTTACGGAAATTTCTGTCCCATTTGCGGCGATGTAACATTTTTGGCATACCTGTGGTCAATCCCAAGAGCAAGGTCCGCTTTTCACATGGCACAAAACTTGCTGGACGATATAGGCAGAGATAATTCCCAAATTTCAGGGCAAGATGACCTCACACAAGAAACCAGATCGCTTCGTCCGCCTTGTCTTCTCACTTCTATTGATTCTGCTCAGCTACGGCCTCGCTGCCGTGGCCGGTTGGCCACAGCGGGCCACGCAGATGATCGCCGAAGTGGCGGAACACGCGGCGGCAACCGAGGCTCATTCGCCAGATTGTGCCACCCATCCGCCAGCCTGGATGATTGTACCGTTCGCCGCACTTCTGGCGGGGATCGCGCTCATGCCATTGCTGAAGCCAATGGCCCACTGGTGGGAAAATAACCTGCACAAGCTGTTCGTTTCCGGAGGCCTGAGTCTGCTGACTCTGGCCTATTATCTGCTGCTGCATCATCAGTCGATGGCGGTTCATTGGCCGGTGGAAAAGATCGTGTCGGCGCCAACCGACGGTCTGGGCTGGAACGCGCTGGGCAGCGTGCTGGTCAATTCCATGCTGGGTGAGTTTCTGCCTTTCATAATCCTCTTGTTCAGCCTCTACTCGATCACCGGAGGGATCCGCATCGAGGGAGACTTGCGGGCACATGCTGGAACCAACACCCTGATCCTCGTGATTGGTGCCGTGCTTGCCAGTCTGATCGGCACCACGGGAGCAGCGATGCTCTTGATCCGTCTTGTGCTGGAGACGAACAGTGAGCGCAAGCACGTTAAGCACACGATCGTTATGTTCATCTTCATCGTGTGCAACTGCGGTGGTTGTTTGCTGCCGCTGGGAGACCCGCCGCTTTTTCTGGGCTACTTGTTCGGCGTGCCGTTTTTTTGGACGCTGAGGCTATGGCCGGCTTGGCTGCTGGTCAACGGCGGCTTGCTGTTGATCTATTTCCTGTGGGACCACTTCTGGTACTATCCTCGCGAAGCAGCCATCGACATCCACCGCGATGAGACTCAGCTCCGCCCGCTGAAGATGAGAGGCATCTGGCCCAACGCTTGGCTTCTGATCGGCGTGATCCTGACCGTGGCCCTGCTGGATCCGGGCAAGCCGCTGGTGGGCACTGCCTGGCATCCTTGGGTCTATCTGCGAGAGATGGTACTTTTGGCCCTGGTTCTACTCTCGCTCCTATGCAGTCCCAGTGAAGTGCGGCATGACAACGGCTTTGACTTTGCGGCGATTATTGAGGTAGCAGTGCTGTTTGTGGGCATTTTTCTCTGCATGCAACCGCCGCTGGAAATTTTGCACGTCCTAGGCCCATCGTTGGGGTTGGTTGCGCCGGCTCATTTCTTCTGGGCCAGCGGCAGCCTGTCGTCGGTATTGGACAACGCTCCGACCTATGCAGTCTTCTTTGCGACCGCCCGCTCGCTAGGAGGCAACGGGGCCGTGGCCGGAGTTCAGGCCCCATTATTGGCTGCGGTGAGCCTGGGATCGGTTTTCATGGGCGCGATGACCTATATCGGCAACGGGCCGAATTTCATGGTCAAATCGATCGCCGAGAAATCAGGCGTTGCCATGCCGAGCTTTTTCGGATACGTCGTCTACAGCGTGATAATTCTGCTGCCACTATTTGCGCTGATGACGCTGATCTTGTAGGGGTATAAAGGCGGCGAGGCAAGACAGACCTATTGCCTGCTACTTTCCCTCGGTCCCCGCTCTTTTTCCATAATCACACTGTTACCGCGGGCGTTGAACGCGACCCGCGCCATGAAGGCCCTCATGAGCATCACGCCGCGGCCGCGGGGAGCATGCAGGTGGCCGTCGCAGGTTGGATCGGGGAGGTTCGAGGGATCGAACCCCCGGCCTTCGTCGGTGATCTCGATGTGAATCCGGTCGGCGCCCAACAAGCAAACGAAGCGGACGTTCTTTTGGGTATCGCAGCCGTTGCCATGCTGGATGGCATTGGCCAGGGCCTCTTCCGTCGCCAAATGCACCGCAAAAATGTCGCGTTGCTGCCATTGCTGGGCCTCGAGTTGGGCCAGCATTTCATCGAGAACCCGCCGGGCCATCGTGGAGTCGCTGGCAATTACACGGTCGTAGCGCCACAGCCATGGGTCGATCTTGGCCGTTTCCATGTCAACGATAGCCATGGGATCCAGTGCAAAAACGGTTACGCTAGATATGACATCTTGCATAGTTTGGCGTTTGGCTTGACCGCCTAAAATGCGGCCAGGGCGTCAGCCTCGTCTTCTTTGATGTCAAAGAAGCGGTTGAGTTTGGTGATGGCGAAAACCTCGTAGATATTCGGCCCGATATTGGAGAACTTCAGCACGCCACCCTGGGCCTTTACCTTGCGATCCAGGGTGATTAGTTTGCCTAACGCCGCGCTGCCGAGAAACTCGACCGTCGAGAAATTCAAGAGTATTTTCTCGCGTTTGTCGCTCTCCACCAGCCTGAACATTTCGCTGCCAAGCTCTTGAATGTCGATGTCTTCAGTGATCCGGCGGTTGCGAAAGCGGACGACGGTTACATCGCCAACCTCCGTGACCTCCAGGCGTTGGTATGCGGGCATCGAAAAACACTCCTGGTCAGAGATCTCGTTACAAATCTGGATGAAGACCGCGCAGCTTTGCAGCGCAGACTCTAAACAATGGTATCGAACCGGTCCGGGGGGGTCAAGTGGAAGGATCCGCCAAAACAACTTGTGGTGCAGGCGTCTCGCCTGCGCATGCAGCCGGGACGGCCACACCACAAATACCAGACCGCTAAGGGCTCTTGGGCATCGCTAAGCTGTGTAATACCAGAACGCTGCCAAGCGAGGCAAGCATCCAACCAATCCATTCAGGGGGGTGTACGAGGCGATTGATGGCGGCGCCTTCCACCGGAGCCAACAGCGGCGACTGGGAACTCACGCTGATCAACGGATGGTCGGTCCGCTCGGCGATAAACTTGGCAAACTGATCCTTGAGTTCCACCGATTCGATCATGCGAAACTGGATGCCCAAAAGTAGCAGAACCAGTCCGGCCATGTAGTATTGATTGCGCGTGATTTCCATGATCCCATCTTCCAGGGGGGCGGATAGTTGGGCAAGCAAACACCGTGGCGATATGCTAGTCTAACACTCATCCGCTCAGTGCGCTTCGGTTATTGCACCTTGGCGGCATCAGAGTTCCTTATGGAAGTCGTTTCGTAGCGAGAAGATGGGAAGTAACGGCCGACAGGAAATCTTGACAGGCGTAGTGCGGTGCCGATAGAATAAAAGTGGGCGAGGTTAGGGAAGGAGATGTAGGATCATGCGGAGTTGGAATACCACCTTTGCGGCTGGAGTTCTCATAACTCTTGTGTCAGTTGCTGTTTCCGTTCAGGCCCAGCAGGCCACGATTGGAACACCCTTCCGCAGTAACCGCGACTCCTTCTTTGAAAACAACAGCATCAACTGGTCGGGAAACTATCGGGGAGTCACTTTCTCCTATGGTGGCGGTGCTCTGGCGCGACCTCAATTTGGCAGTCCCGATAACAATGCGGGATTGACGGCGAACTTTGGTTTCGCCGGCAAGAACGGTCAGATCAATTTCGCCACGAACTTCAGCCAGGGTTATCGGCAGGCGTCGACCACGCAGACGCCGTCGGTCACGATCATGAACGGCCAGACGGGCTATATGTCCGACACTTCGCAAACGCCTTATGTGATCAGCGTGGTACCGGTTGTGGGGGCCTTCCCCGTTTCTCCTCAGCAATTGCAGCAGATTTCCGGAATTGAACCGAGTGGCGTCGATCCGCTGGTCCAGGCAATGATGCAAGCTCACGCCGACGCTCAAGCGGGCGGTCAAGGCCAGGCGGGCGGGGCGGCCCCTCCGCAGCAGCGGCCGAAGATGAAGCTGATGAACGTACCCGATCCGATTCCCGGTCCGGGTGAGGCCGCCGAGCAGCGTTTGAATGCCGCCCAAGCGAGCACCGCCGGCCGACCTGCGCTGAGCGTTGCCGAGGCTAGACAACTGCATCAGCAGGAACAGTCTGCTGCCAACGGCGAGATGGCCGCCCTCATGGAGCGTGCCCTTGCGCTGGAAGAGGACGGCAAGCCGAACGTCGCCAAGGTCTATTATCAACGGATCGCCAAGCATGCCAGTGGCGAACTACAGCAGCAGGCCCGCACTCGGCTGTATGAACTTCAGGGTTCCGGTTCCGGAAAGCCGTAGAGTGGTGTGGAGGGGGTTAGAGGCTATCGATCGGAAAAGTCGAAATCCAATTCCTATTCCCCTCCGAGTGAGGGTGCGATCTACTTCCTCTAAAGCCATGCAAAAGAGCCGCTTCTGTGCTGAAAAGCCCTCACTCTCTGCCCCTCTCCCAAAAAGGGAGAGGGGAGTATTGGGAAAAGGCCATTCTCCGTCGGCTCGACAATTTCCCGCCATTTTACGTCCATTGCTTGCTTTACCCAAGCTACCTAATTATGATCGAAGGAAGAGCCAAAAGGCTTCCTAGATGTTCCAATCGGCAAGCAGGAGAATGTAGCGATGTTGTCTCGATGCCTCGTACTGCGAAGAGTGATGTGGATGGCGATGCTGGCCACGGCCCTGGCGGCGCCGAAGATGGTCTTTGCGCAGATCGGCGGCGGCGTTGTTGTCGATGCGGCCGGCGTCGTGCGGCTGAAATCGACCGCCGATCAAAGCGGCCGGCTCAGCAAGGAGCAGCAGGCTGCGGCCCGTGCCGGATTGAACACCAAGGCCGCGAAGCGCAGCACCATGCGGTATATCTCGCTGAAGCACCTAGAAAAGGCCATTCGCGAGAAGAACGGGTCGATCACCGACGAGATGCGCTATCTGGCTGGACTGCTCCGCGTGCGCTATGTCTTCTGCTACCCCGATAGTGGCGACATCGTGATCGCCGGCCCTGCCGAAGGTTGGACTACCGATCCGGCCGGCCGCACGATCGGTATTTCCAACGGGCGGCCCGTGATCCGGCTCGACGATCTCTGTGTAGCCTTGCGGGCATTTCCACCGAGCGGTTCGGCAACGAAATTCATCGGTTGCTCGATTGACCCCACGAAGGAAGGTCTGGCGGCCATGCAGCGGTTTCTCCGCAGCATCGGCGGCGGCGCGGATCCCCGCAATCCGGAGCGGACGCAGTTCATCGTCGAAGGCTTGCAGAGCAATCTCGGCTTGCAGACCGTGTCGGTCAACGGCGTCTCAGCCAAAACGCACTTCGCCGTCACGATGGTCGAGGCCGACTATCGCATGAAGCTGATCGGCATTGGGCTGGAGAAACCGCCAGTCAAGCTTGTGAGTTGGGTCGATCGCGCCAACGCGGCCCAGATCAGCCGCAACGCCTTGGCCCGCTGGTTCTTCACGCCCGACTATCAATGCGTGCGGACCAGCGCCGATGGCACCGCGATGGAGCTTGTGGGCGACGGCGTGAAGGTCATTGGCGAGGACGAGATGGTGGCCGCCAGCGGGCAGCGCGTGGACGCCGGCCATGGCAACCAAGCCAGCCAAGCCTTCGTGCAGGCATTTACCAAGGTTTATTCCGAGCTGGCCGACAAATCGCCCGTCTATGCCGAGTTACGGAACCTGATCGATCTTTCGGTGCTGGCAGCTTACATCCAGCAGCACGATTTCTACGGCAAGGCCAACTGGAAGATGGAAGTCTTGGGCGACGAGAACACGATCGTTACAGAGACCGATAATGCGCCCAAGCAAGTGGCCACGGCCGTAAACGCGATCTGGAAGGGTCACCAGTTGCTCACGCCGGTGGGCGGTGGCGTGACGATCAACCCGCTGATGGCCTTGGCCCCGGAGAAGCTCCTCGACGACAAGGATTCCAAGGTTTCCCAGGCCCGCGACAAGGTCAAGATCGAGCTGGCCAAAGGCCGTTGGTGGTGGGACTAAGCATCGCCCTGTCCGCCGCTGGAACCCCCGCCCGAACTGGCAAAGCAGGGAACACAGGTTCGAGATGTATTGAGTAGCGGTGGCAAGCCACCGCACTCCAAAATGATCCGAGCCTAACCTTACGGTTCGTTGTCGGGCTGGTAAGCCTGACGTACGCCGGATTAGATGTCGTAGTACAGGCAGAACTCATAGGGATGCGGACGCAACTGCATCGCCTGCACCTCGTTCTTCGTCTTGTAATCGATCCATGTCTCGATGACGTCGCTGGTGAAGACATCGCCGCGGAGCAGGAAATCGTGATCCTTGCCCAAGGCGGCCAGCGACTCCTCCAACGAACCAGGCGCCTTGGGAACCTTGGCTAGTTCCTCCGGCTCCAGATCGTAAATATCCTTGTCCAGCGGTTCACCTGGATCGATCTTGTTCTGGATACCGTCGATCATCGCCATGAGGATCGCCGAGAAGGAGAGATAGGGATTGCAGCTTGGATCGGGACAACGGAACTCCAGCCGCTTGGCCTTGGGACTCTGGCTGTACATCGGGATGCGGATCGCCGCCGAGCGGTTCCGTTGCGAGTAGGCCAGGTTCACCGGGGCCTCGAAGCCGGGGACGAGTCGCTTGTAGCTGTTGGTCGTCGGACAGCTAAATGCCAGGATGGCGGGGGCGTGCTTGATCAGCCCGCCGGCGGCATACAAGGCCAACTGGCTCAGACCGGCATAACCACTGCCGGCAAACAGCGGCTCGCCGCCTTTCCAGATCGAGGCATGCGTATGCATGCCGGAACCGTTGTCGCCAAACAGCGGCTTGGGCATGAAAGTGACTGTCTTGCCATACTTTTTGGCCACGTTCTTGAGCACGTACTTGTACATCATCACCTTGTCGGCCATGGCCACCAGGGCGTCGAACTTCATGTCGATTTCCGACTGCCCGGCAGTGGCCACTTCGTGGTGTTGAGCCTCGATGCTGATGCCGCTGTCGATGAGCGTCTGCATCATCTCGTTGCGGATGTTCATCATCTGGTCGGCGGGTGGTACGGGGAAATAACCTTCCTTGTAGCGGAGCTTGTTGCCCAGGTTCGGCTTCTCGTCGCGGCCGCGATTCCATTGGCCTTCAATGCTGTCAATGAAAAAAAAGCTGCTGTTGGGCGTCTGGTCGTAGCGGATGTCGTCGAAAATAAAGAACTCCAGCTCTGGACCAATGTAGGCCGTATCGCCGATGCCCGTGCTCTTCAGATAGTTGACCGCCTTGCGGGCAACATTGCGTGGGTCGCGAGAATAATCCTCGCGTGTGATGGGATCCTGGATGTTGCAGATCATCGAGAGGGTGGGCAGCGTGGTGAACGGATCCAGGGCGGCCGTTTCCGGCTGCGGAATCACGAGCATGTCGCTTTCGTTGATCGCCTGCCAGCCGCGAATGCTGGAACCGTCAAAACCTAGTCCTTCCTCGAAAACATCTTCGTTCAGTTTGTCGACGGGAATCGTAAAGTGTTGCCAGAGTCCAGGGAAGTCCATGAACCGCAGGTCCACGGCCTTCACGTTTTTCTCGCGACAGAGGGCTAATACTTCTTTGGGAGACACTTTGGATCAATCCTTTCATTACTTTTACTAACCCGAATTATTCATCGGGAGGGTGGAACACGGGAACTCGATCGCCTGAAAGCAAAGTCGATGCCAGCATTCGCCTTGGCTACGAACCACGCCAATGCTTAAGGCATAAGCTCATAATGGATAATGTTTTGTGACGTTTTTTGAGTTTTGTTTCCCATTGGCACGTTAAATTTCGAGTGACTATTCTCTAAGCAAAGATCGACCGGTTATTGCGCATGGCTTGGTAAATCAGGTAGAAACAGGACATTTTTGGTAGGACTATGGCAGAACCAATTCACGTATTAGAACCGCTTATTTAATCAATTGTAGGCCGGGCTTTCTAGCCTGACCTACCTGTCAGTCAGGCTGGAAAGCCTGACCTACGCCGGGAACCGAGTCAAAATGGAAGGGCCGGCTTGCGTAAAGACGAGCTAGACTCCACACTAGGAAGAGCAGTTTGAATTTTCCATAATGCGGTGGGATGATGAGCATGATATCAGCAGGGCGTTGGGACTGGGATGCAATTTATCGGGAAGGGACGCCGGTTTGGGAGACGGGCGAACCTTCCACGGAACTGATTCGCCTTCTCAACGAGAAGCGGATTGGCCGGGTTTCCGCTCTGGATGTGGGCTGCGGCACTGGCGCCGATGCGGTTTACATGGTGCGGCGCGGCTTGGAGGTCACGGCCGTCGACAGCTCGCCCACGGCGATCGAGCGTGCCAGGGTCCGAGCCGAGTTGGAAGACGCTTTGCCGCGGTTCGTGCTCGCCGATTTCTTCGAGTTTGCCCAAAACGCCGGCAGCTTCGATTTTGTCTACGACGCGGGCTTCTATCACTACGCTCGACTGATCGAGCTGGATCGCTATCTCGACGCGCTATGGCGTGTGACGCGGCCGGGATCGTATTTTATGACGCTGGCTGCCGCTGCCGCCGAGCCGCCGATCGAAGGCAGCCCGCCACCGGTCACCAAGCGTCAGCTTTACAACGAGCTGGGCCGTTTGTTCGAGGTCGTGCGACTGGAGCAGATTCGCATGCCCAGTCCGATCTTGAAGGATGGCTATCCGGCTTGGTCCTGCCTCATGCAGCGACCGTTGCTAACCAAACCAGCCACTTCCTGACGACTTAGCCTAGGAAGTCTAGGTAATTTCGGTCAGCCGGAAAAAACAAAGCGTAATCGTTCGTCTCCTCTTGCCGATACCGATGAGGAAGCTGATATTTCTTGGAGGAACGGTCATGGTCGGTCGTTACATCACCCGGCTTGCAATCACAATCGTGGCGATCGGGTATGCCACGCCTCTTTTGGCGAGCGGACTAGGCGAGTTTCTCTCCAATGCCGCCTGCGATGCAAGGCAGCGGAATTGCTGGCCAGAGCCATATATTTTCGCGGATCGCGCGGCGGTCCGCCAAGTGACGGCCATCCAAATTTCTGCCGGCTGGGAACGTCAGAACCTGTTGTCCGAATTTCACTTCCTGCCTGGCAATAACGAATTGACCGAGGCCGGTCGGATGCGCGTGCAATGGATCATGAACGAGGTTTCTGAACCGCACCGGCAGATTTTCGTACATCGTGCCAATACCCCTCAGGAAACAGCCCTGCGGATGCAAACCGTGGAGCGTTTGGTCGCGCGGTCACCCTATAATGTAAATGTTCCCGTGATGGAATCGACCCGAACCGACGATGGCTGGCCGGCCGACCGCATCGATTGGCTGAGCCGCAAGGCCGCCGCATCCGCCATGGAGCCAAAACTCTTGGGTGGCGGTGGTGGTGGTAGCGGTGGTGGCGGTGGCGGCGGTAGTGGGCACTAAGGGGCATCTTACTGCCGATCGAGTTCCTCGCTTTGCGGCAGGTCGGCCAAAGTCTGTAGGCCAAAGAGCTGTAAAAAGCGGTCGGTGGTGAAATACTGCACGGTTCGCCGCTTGCCGGGTAGCCGCTCGATCCGCAACAATCCACGGTGAACCAGTTGCGAAAGCACCGGGCCGCTTGGCTTTCCGCGAACCGCGCCAATCTGCTCGGTGGAGAGCGGCTGCTGATAGGCTACGATGGCCAGCACGTCGATCGCTGCCTGCGAAAGCCGGGCCTGGCGGATACGGCCGTAGAACTGCTCGCGTAAAGGATGAAACGGCTTGCGCAGGGTAATACGGTAGCCGTCGGAATCTTCCGCTATGAAGTAAGGGCAGCCGCCTTGCGTATAACGCCGATTAAGCTCTTCGATCAGCCCGCCGATCTCGCCTGGATCGACACCGCGCATCAACTCAGCGGCACGAGCGGCGGTCAATGGCCGGTTATCACGATCGCCGACGAAGAGCATGGCCTCCAGAATTCCCAGCGGCGTAAGCGGGCCGGAATCGTCGATCATCGATGCATCAACCGCTACGGCCGATTCGTGCGGCCGCTCCGATTGTAGCGCGTCGGCCCCCGTCGCGGCGGCAGCCAACGGCGGTTGCGGCTCTTCGTTTTTTGACAGGTTGGAAACCTGTCCTACGACGCGGCCCTGGGATGGCGGAACCATCACTTGGGCGAACGCCTGGGCAAGCTCGTCCAGCGAAATGGGATCCTGGTCGTGTGTATCCGTCATGGAATTTAATGACGAAGCTCAAATGACGAATGACGAAAGGGCTTGCTCCGCTTCTTCGTCATTCGCCATTCGTCATTCGACATTCTCTTATTTCCACCTCTTTGCCACTTCCTGCTTCATGAATTTCAGTCCGTCGCTGGCCAATTGCCGCTCGCTTTCATACATCCTCCGCCAGATCTTGGTGGCGGCTGCGATCTTGTCCAGGGCCAGACCAAAGGCCTCGATCACCATCAGGTTGTTGTAGCCAATTTCATGCAGCGTGTCAAAATTTTCCGCCCAGCGGATGTTGCCGGTCCCTGGCGTGCTGCGGTCGTTCTCGGAAATGTGGACGTGGGAGAGGCAGCCCTTCAAAGCACGGATGGCCGCGGGGGTGTTCTTTTCTTCGATGTGCGAGTGGAATGTGTCGTACATCATCTTGCAACGCGGATGGCCCACGTCGTGACAGAACCGCACCCCGTCGGCGGCGGTATTCAACAGGTAGCACTCGAAGCGGTTGAGGTACTCGAGGCCCAAGGTGACGTTGACCTTCTCGGCATGTTCGGCCACTTGCCGCATGCTCTCGACACCCCACCACCATTCGTCGGCAGTCGGCCCGGCGCCAGTAAAATAGCCGAGGGCCGAATGGTACGGTCCGGCCAGCACCTCGCACCCGGCAGCCGCCGCACAGTCCAACGCCGCTTTATTGCCATCGACTCCCTTGCATCGCTCGGCCGCGTCGAGGCCGATTGGATTGTCGCCCGGTAGACGGATCGTCACGCCGGTCCGCGCCAAGCCAATATCGTCCAGTCGCTTACCCCATAGGGCATACTTCTGGACGTCATATTCAAAGATCGGAATTTCCACGGCGTCGTAGCCGATCTTTTTGATATCCTCCAGCACGGGCAGGATCGAGTCTTCCAGCGTATCGCACCACAGCAGCAAATTGAGTCCAAATCGCACGGCACATCTCCTCAGTATAAAAGTTTATTGATCCGAATCTCGATCCTTGGAACCCGACGAGATTCCCAGGAGAAAGAAGTAAATGCCCGCGGGCAAGGCCAGGGCGCACACAATCCCATCGAAGATTGCTTCCGGCAGGACGAGTTGTCGATGCGGAAGAAAGTACAACACTTCCGGCGACAGGAGTTGTGCCAGGAGAATCACTCCGGCAGCGAGGCCCAGGGCCAGGAGGCCGGCAGCGATGCCAAATTTATCATCAGTTGACATAGTTTTGCCTTACCGTACGTCAGGCCGACGATGTGTACATGGTGCCCGAGCCTGAACTTGTCCAGTTCACTGTCAGGCTGGAAAGCCTGACGAACAACTATCTTACCGGAATTCCTTCTAATAAATCACGCTGGCGGTGGCGGACCAACTGCCGGGCGGCAGGAAACAGTTCCTGCACCCCCTCTGGCAGCGGGAGAAAGCCGACGCGGCGCATGACTTGATTCATCCTGAGTAATAGTTTGTCATCTCGGCCGTAATCCCACAAGATCCTCTCTCGACAAAAGAGAACAATCATGGGGGCTAGGCGATTGGTGTCGTGGGCGGCAATGCGGTTGACCACGTCCTGAACCGCCCTCGGATCGACCGCTTCCAGGGCATGGTAATAGGCATCCAGCCCCCCGGAATTGTCTTCCGCCAGAGTCCAGTCGAGCAACACTTCGACCAGCACGTGACCCAAAAAGCTGGGACGAAAACCGCTGTCCGCTGGCAGCACGCGGCGGATTGCGGCGGAAAGCTCGAGCGTGGTCTCGGCGAAGGCCTGTGTCTTGTGAAACTGCGAATCGTCACGAAAATGCTGTAACAATCCACGGGCGACCGCCGCCGTATCGCGATTGGGGTGGGTAGCCAGCGATTCCGCGTTTTTTGCCCTCACCCGTGCGCCGCGATCGACAACCGCGAGCCAATCGGGCAGGGACGTTCCCGCTACAAAGTAGGGATCGGAAAGGAACGGCAGGGCATGGGAAAAGTAGTTCATGCTAAGGATCTGTTCGCAGAATACTTGAGTCTAGTCGAAACGCAGGAAAAAGTCACCTTAAGGTTCGGCATGGCATGGATAGTTGGCATGGCATGTCCCTTGGAAGTTAGATCCCCCTGACCCCTGCATTATTCTCACCTGCGTGATAAGATGCATCTATTTGAACTTCTAGTTGAAGGCACATCTCTTGGCCAATTCCCTCTCAACCGAAAGCGGACCGAGCCGTTATGTCGTCGGTTTCGACCTGGGGACCACGAACTCAGCCGTGACCTACGTCGACACCTCGGAAGAACCGTGGCAAGTCCGCGTTTTTGCCGTGCCGCAACTGGTGGCCGCCGGGCACGTGGAAGCCCGCGAGACGATACCCTCCTTCCATTACCAGCCCGCACCGGGTGAACTGCCGCCCGCCGCGCTGCGTTTGCCCTGGACGGCAGCCGGGGCACCCGGTACTCCGGGTCGCGACGAACCGCTGCATGTCGTCGGCTTTTTTGCTCGCGATCACGGCGCGGTTGTGCCGGGGCGATTGATCGGTTCGGCCAAGTCGTGGCTCTGTCACTCGGGCGTCGATCGCACAGCCGAACTTCTCCCCTGGCACGGAGCGGCCGACGTTCAGCGGTTGTCGCCGGTCGAGGTTAGTGCGCGGTATCTGGCCCATGCTCGCGCCGCGTGGGACGCACGCTTCCCACAGCATCCTTTGGCGGAACAGGATTTCGTGCTCACGCTGCCAGCCTCGTTTGATGAAGTCGCAAGGGAGCTAACGATCAAGGCGGCCGCCTTGGCCGGCTTGCCGCGAGTCGTGCTCATCGAAGAACCGCAGGCAGCTTTCTACGCCTGGATCGATGCCCATCGAGACCGCTGGGACCAGCTTGTCAAACCGGGTCAGAAAATACTCGTCTGCGATATCGGCGGCGGGACTTCTGACTTCACGCTGATCCGCGTCCGTCGCGGCGAGGGCGGCAAGGTGCATTTCCATCGCGTGGCTGTTGGCGATCACCTGATCCTCGGCGGTGATAATCTCGATCTGGCGTTGGCACACTTTCTGGAACAGCGGCTTACCGGCGGCGATGCGGCGATAAGAGCGGGGAGCGAAGGGCAAGCGGAGGGCGAGCATCCCCAATCCGCTCTCAGTGGGCGAGGGGGAAAGCTGGAGCCTCGGCAATGGGCCATGCTCGTTCAGCGCAGCCGACAGCTCAAGGAAACGCTGCTGGGGCCCGCGGCGCCGGAGCGGCTGACGTTCAGCCTACCCTGGTCAGGCTCGCGGTTGATCGGCGGGGCACGGCAGGTCGAGGTCCAGCGGAGCGAAATCCATGAACTGCTGGTGGAAGGCTTTTTTCCGCGGGTGCCGCTGGATGCTCGGCCGAGTCGCCGCGGTTCGGGATTCCAGGAATTCGGGCTTCCCTTCGCGCCCGACCCGGCGGTTACCCGCTACCTGGCGGCCTTTCTCACGTCACATCGGCATGTGGCCCTGGAGGATGTCGATCTGCCCGCCAACCAGGATCCGGCCCGGCCCGACATCGTGCTCTTCAATGGCGGCCTGTTTGAATCGCCCGTGCTGCGGCAGAGGATGGTCGACGCGCTGCGGCACATGTTCGGCGGCGGCTGGGAACCGATCGTGCTGGACAACGACCGGCTCGACCTGGCTGTCGCTCATGGGGCTGCCTACTATGGCATGGTCCGTCGCGGCTGCGGCGTGCGGATCGCGGCCGGTTTGGCGCGGACGTATTATATGGGTGTCGGCGGGGAGAGAGAAAGGGAGAAAGGGAGAAAGGGAGAGGGAGATACGGAATCCTCTCCTGCTGCCCCGCCTTCCGTCCTCTGTCTCATCCCGGCCGGGGTCGAGCCGGGCCAGGACGTCAACCTCAGCGAGCGGCGTTTCGACCTGTTGGTTTCTGAACCGGTGGAGTTCCCGCTTTATGTTTCCAGCACGCGGCTTACCGATCGACCGGGCGAACTGGTGACCTTCGATCGCGATCAGATGACGCCGCTGCCGCCGATCCGCACGGTGCTGCGGACACGGAAGAAAGGCGAGACGGAAACCGTGTCCGTCAATCTTCATGCACGGCTTACGGAGATCGGCACCTTGGATCTCTGGTGCAGTGAGATCGAGGGAAAGCGGAGTTGGCGATTGCAGTTCGATATTCGCTCTACCACCCAGACCGATGTTGCCGCCCACAAGTCGGCGGCCGAGGGCGAAGGGTTTGTCGATGAGGCCACATGGCAGGAATGTCTGGCAGCCATCCAGCAGGTCTTTGGTTCCGGTGGTGGTGAGAAGCCGGAAGGTCTGGTGAAGCGGCTTTCCGCCATAACGGGAATGAACCGCAACGCCTGGCCAACTTCGCTCTGCCGCCGTCTATGGGATGCCTTGATCGAGAACGAGGCCGGACGGCGAAAGAGCACGGTGCATGAAGCCCGCTGGCTCAACCTGCTCGGTTTCGGGCTGCGGCCTGGCTACGGGTTGGCGGTCGATGACTGGCGGGTCGCCGAGACGTGGCGGCTCGTGCAAGGCAAGCTCGTCCATCCTTCCGCCTCGTCGCGATTGGAAGGTTGGATCCTCTGGCGGCGGATCGGCGGCGGATTGCTGGCCGGTCAGCAGCAGGCCCTGGCCGAGCCGCTCTTGGGTCCCATCCGCGGCATGCACCGGCTGGTCGTCGGCGGCAAGGGCCGCGGCGGCGATTTTGGCTTCCAGCCGAACGAAACAGCCGAAATCTGGCGTCTGCTAGGTTCCCTGGAACTGCTGCCGGTGTCGCTCAAGATCGAATTGGGAGAAATCCTGCTCGACCTCTTGCCTAAGCGAAAGATGGAGGCCGTGCGGCCGGCGATCGTTTGGGCCGTCGGCCGTTTGGGCGCGAGAACGCCTCTCAATGGTCCCCTGAACACGGTCGTGCCCGCGGAGACGGCCGGTCATTGGTTGAAGCAGTTGATCGATGCCTTCGGCGGCGATCCGGTGGGATCGCTCGCGGTGATGCAGATCGCGCGCAAGACCGACGATCGCTATCGCGATCTTTCCCAGAAACAGCGCGACGCAGCGGCCGCCTATCTCCTGAAGGAGAACGCCCCGAGCCATTTCATGACCCTCGTCCAAAGCGGCGGCAGCCTCGACCGCGAGGAGCAAGGGCTAGTCTTCGGCGAAGCTTTGCCCAAGGGATTGAGGTTGGGATAGAATTGACATGGCCCCCACGCGCTGGGTAAGGTGGATGGTAGGAACCAACGTAAAATGCGCCGGCCGATCCAAATCCAGTTGCTCTTGCCCACACTCTCTGTCGTGGCTTTGGCGATCGCGCTGGCCAGCGGAGCGAGCGGCTATTTCGGCGCGATGCGACAACGACAATCGCAGGAAGAAAGCCTGCGGCGCGTTGTCTCCACGCTCACGGAAGGACGTTTCCCGCTCACCGAAGCCGTGTTACGGCAGATGAGCGGGCTATCCGGGGCCGAGTTCGTCTTCCTCGACAAAAATCAAGAGGTGCTCGCCCACACATTATCGCTCTCTCCGCAAGACCAGCAGCAGTTGGCAAGACTTCCTGACAGCAAGCCCTCCGCGGAAACCGAACCGCGAGAGATGGGCGCGCAGCCGAGTCTGGAACTTGCCGGCCGCGTCTACTTGAGCGAGCGAACCGCGATTGGGGGACGCGGGCCGGGCACGGTATCCGGTTCGTTGGTGGTGCTCTACTCGCAAGACCGCTGGTCGGCTGCCATGTGGCAGGCCGCCTATCCCGCGCTGGCGGCCGGTGCGATCGCCGTGCTCGCCGTGGTCATTGTTGCCACGCTCTTGGCCCGTCGCTTCGTGAGGCCCATCCGCCAACTGGGCGATCAAACCGCCCGCATTGCCCAAGGTGATTTCACGCCCGTCGGCGTGGGCAAAGTGGACGATGAGCTTCGCGATCTGGCCCTTTCCATCAATCGCATGACCGAACGGCTGGGGCAATATGAACGTGAAGTCCGCCGCAGCGAGCAGCTTCGCACCCTGGGGCAACTTGGGGCGGGCATGGCCCATCAGCTTCGCAACGCGGCCACCGGCGGGCGGATGGCCATCGAACTGCACCAGCGGCAATGCGCGGCGGCCAACGCCGAGGATCTGGAGGTGGCCCTGCGGCAGCTTCGGCTGATGGAATCGTACTTGCAGCGGTTCCTCACGCTCAGTCGCCCCAAGAGCCAGGTCCATGAGATCGTGCCGCTGGCTGCCCTGGTGGATGACGTCTGCGCCCTGGTGCGTCCCGCCTGTCTTCACGCCGGCATCGAGTTAACGGCCCTCAAACCGGACGAGTCGCTCTGCGTGCAAGGCGACGCGGAGGAATTGAGGCAGTTGGTCGTGAACCTGGTCCTCAACGCCGTGGACGCCACGAGCGGCCACGACCAATTGCCGGCGCGGATCGTCGTGGCCCTGGAGCCGATCGACTCAAGCCGTTGCATGCTCTGCGTCCGCGATACCGGTCCTGGTCCGTCGGACGAGGTTTCCTCGCGGCTCTTCGAGCCTTTCGTGACCGGCAAACCCGAGGGTACCGGCCTGGGCCTCTTCGTCGCCCGGCAGATCGCGGAGGATCACGGCGGCTCGATCCGCTGGCAGCGGTGCGAGGGGATGACGGAGTTTAGAGTGGAACTAAATTCCGCAACAGAAACTACGTTGGAGTATAATTACTGAAATTATGTGATCCAGTCTTCAACACACAAACGGTAAACGTCACTACCGACCCCGTAACGCCGAGAATCCGCGTTTAGGTGTAGGATGGAAGAGCGTAGCGAGTCCCACCATTCTTCAAGCGAATTCTCCTGAAGGGAATCCTGACACGAAGACGTTCGACCTCAACGAAAAGTATTCGTGGCAAAACGCTGGGTTTGAGCAGACCGGCGCATCCGCGATAATATCAAAGGCATGGCGTTCGATCAAAATTCCTGCCTACATTGGCCGTGTCCTATCGAGCGGCGATGCGCGACTTTTGTGCCACCATGGGCGTACCAGATCATGCCCCTATTTGCGTAGGGATCGGCGAGCAGAGTGGTTTCGCAAAGTCCGGGGTCTGGTCCATTGACTTTCCGGGAATTTACCGCGAAAATCATTGCTTCTCGATTTTGGTTCTTCCGGTTCCAGGTACGGACGGGACGAGCGCAGCGAGACCCACCATAAGCGGGCCAAAACAGTGCAGGTGTGGCTCGTTTCACTCCTCCCACCCTGATAATGATCGAATTCCGCGGAAAAGTCTTGTTCCTTGGCTTTGGCGCGGTTGCCCGTTGCACTCTTCCGATCTTCTTGAAGAGCATCCAGGCGTCGCCGCGGAATATCACCATCCTCGATTTCGAGAATCTAGGGGATTTAGTCAAGCCTTGGACCGACCTGGGTGTTCGTTTCAAGCGAGAAAAGGTCATCCAGGAGAATTTAGGGGCACTCTTGAGCCGCTATGTGGCCCCGGGTGACCTGATTATCGATCTGGCTTGGAATATCGACTGTTGCGAGTTATTGCAGTGGTGCCACGACCACGGTGTGCTTTATATCAATACGTCAGTCGAGGTTTGGGATCCCTACGAAGGGCTGGAATGGAAGCGGCCCACGGAACGCACACTCTATTTCCGACACATGAATATCCGCCGTTTGAAGGCCGAATGGCACGATCCGGGGCCAACGGCCGTCCTGGAGCACGGTGCCAACCCGGGCTTGATCTCCCACTGGACTAAGAAGGGCCTGCTCGATATTGCCGCCGCGCTGCTTGCCGATCGCAAGCTCAAACCGGCCGACGCCGAGGAGGTCCGGCACCTAGCGACGACCTGCACCTACAACCGCTTGGCCCAAAAAATGGGCGTCAAGGTAATCCATTGCAGCGAACGCGATACCCAAATCGCCAACCAGCCCAAGGAAATTGACGAGTTTGTCAGTACCTGGAGCATCGAGGGCTTCCACGAGGAAGGGACCACGACCGCGGAAATGGGCTGGGGAACACACGAAAAGTACCTCCCTCCCCAGGCCTGCCAGCACGACACCGGACCCAAACATCAAATCTGCCTCGCCCAGATGGGAATCAACACCTGGGTTCGCTCCTGGGTGCCCTACTACTCCGTCCACGGGATGGTCGTGCGGCACGGCGAGGCCTTCACGATTACCGATTATCTCACCGTTTGGGAGGACGGCGCGGCTGTCTATCGGCCCACCGTCCACTACGCCTACTGTCCCTGCGATGCCGCCGTGGCTTCGCTCCATGAGTTCCGCGGCTCGAACTACCGCTTGCAGACGAAACTGCGGATCATGACCGACGAAATCGTGGCCGGATCCGACATTCTGGGTGCATTGATCATGGGACATGCCTATAATTCCTGGTGGACGGGGAGCATTCTCTCCATCGAGGAGTCACGGCAACTCGTTCCCAATCAGAATGCCACCACCATGCAGGTTGCTTGTTCGGCAGTCGCCGCGATATGCTGGATGATTGAAAATCCAAGCCGAGGCGTTTGCATCGCCGACGACCTCCCGCACGAATACATCCTTGAGCGGGCAGCCCCCTACTTGGGGCAATGTCTCTCGATTCCTTCCGATTGGACGCCTTTGAAAGACGCAACGGACTTTTTTGGACTCGGTCCACGGCGGGTACGCACCCCGCGAGATCCCTGGCAATTCAAAAACTTTCTTCTGTAGACGGAGCTGGCTATATGATCGATCGGGTGATGCTGCAAGACTTTGCCAAGGAGCACGGGACCCCTCTCTTTATCGTCGATCACGATATCCTGCGACAGAACTATGCGCGCTTCAGAAAGTGCCTGCCGCGCGTGCAGGCCTACTACGCCGTCAAGGCCAACTCCGACCCGGCGATTGCCGAGACGCTCTACGAAGCCGGCTGTAGTTTCGACGTGGCCTCGATGCCCGAGTTCGATATCGTCTACCAGTACATCAAGGCCCTCCCCGAGAAGGAGCGGCAAGATTATATCTGGGACAAGATCATCTACGCCAACCCGATCAAGGACCAGAAGACGCTCCAGCAGCTTGACCCCTACAAGCCGCTGGTGACCTTCGACAACATCGACGAGATCCACAAGGTTCGTCGCTACGCTCCCCACGCCGGCCTCGTGCTGCGGATCAAGGTTCCCAACACGGGAGCGATGGTCGAACTCTCGTCCAAGTTCGGCGCCAGTCCGGGCGAGGCGGTCGATCTCATCAGCGAGGCCCACGATGCCGGCCTGGTGGTCGAAGGCCTGAGCTTCCACGTGGGCAGCCAGACGACGAATTTCGATAATTATGTCCAGGCATTGCAGATCTCATCCGAGATCTTCCATGAGGCCCGCCTGCGCGGCTACGAAAAGATGAACCTGCTGGACATCGGCGGCGGCTTCCCCGCCCCCTACGACGAAAATGTGCGGCCCTTCGAGGACTTGGCGCGCACGCTCAACAGCGAATTCGACCGCCTTTTCCCCAAAGAAATCGAGATCCTAGCCGAGCCAGGCCGCTTCCTCGTAGCGACCGCGGCCACGGCCCTGATGAAGATCATCGGCCGGTCGATCCGCGAAGGGAAACGCTGCTATTACATCGATGATGGCGTCTACCATACCTTCTCCGGCATCATTTTCGACCATTGCAAGTATCCCATCCGCTCGCTCAAGAGCGGGCCCAAGCAGATTTGTGCCGTCTTTGGCCCGACCTGCGACGCCTTGGACACCATTTCGCTCGCCGAAGAGCTGCCGGAGCTTGATATCGGCGATTTGCTCTATAGTGAGAATATCGGCGCCTATAGTGCGGCGTCGTCGACCTGGTTCAACGGCTTCCCGCCGGCCAAAATCCTACACATCAATCAGTAATTAAGACGTGTTGCTGGTGCGCAGACGACCGGTCCAAAAACAACTTGTGGTGCAGGCATCTCGCCTGCGCATGCAGCCGAGACGGCCGCACCACAAAAACGCGGTGGTAATGTTGGAAAGGTTCCAAGGCCGGAACTTACCGCTGATAACCCAGCGTCTTGATCACCGACAGCATTTCTTCGTAGGTGATGAAACGGCGGCGGTGACGCAGCTTGTAGCCGTCGATGGCCTGCGCCAGATCGAGTGCTTCCGGCGAAAGACCTTCGTGCGAATTGGTGAACTGCCGACGCTCGAAGGTCGGGCTGCGGCCCGAGATGTCGTGCGCACGGCGATCGATGAATGTGGCGGGCGATGTTTCGAGTTCCAGAGACATGGCATTCTTCCTCAGGGGGGCAGGGTAGGACAATCTCATTTCCCACCTGTTGAATTCTAGCTTGCATTTTCGCTGCGGGATTGACTTTTACAGAATTGTAGTTGTAGGGTGGGCCGAGTGAAACGAGTCCCATCATCCTCCGCGTTCCTTGGTTGCCTCGTTTCACTCGGCCCACCCTACTCCAGTCGTCTCCTGGAATCACGAAAGGCCATTCTGCAATGTGCTATAATCCCTATATCCGCTTCACCGCATCCCGTTTCAGGAGAAACCGCCATGCAACTGTCTAGCTTCATTCCTTCGGCACTGGCCTGCCTGGTTCTTGCGGCACCCGCCTGGGCCGCGCCGACCAGCCAGGTGCAACTGGAAATCGCCGGCAATACGCTGCTGGGAGCGGGCATGTCGTTTCAGCAATGGGGACAGGCATTGACTGCGGCCGGCGTGCAAAACTTCCGTCTCCGCGCAGCCCAGGAGGGCGATAAGCCGGCGATCGAGGTCGGCGGCACGCCGCAAATGCCATTCTACAAAGTGACTGCCGTTCTAAGCGCCCGCGACGAGTTAATCGTGCCCGGCAGCAGCTTTCGCCGCAGCGAGTGCAAGAAGCTGGCCGTTTGGCTGAACGACCTGGCCAAGCGCGGCCCGCCGGAAACCCGCGAGAAGCTTTCCGCCTTCGGCCTCACGGCCAGCCAGTTCGAGAAGGTCAGCTCCGATCTCTCCAAAACCGTCGGCTTCTCGACCAAGGGCCTGACGCGCAGCGCGGCGGCAAACAAGATCGCCGGGCAGCTTGGCCTGTCGTTGAAGATCGAGGACGCCCTGGCCCAAGGCAACGAGCAGATCGACGAAGAGCTTTCCCAGTTTTCCTGCGGCACGGCCCTGGCCTGCATCTTGCGGCCAATCGGCTTTTGCCTGGTGCCCTGCGAGTCGGGCGAGACGCTCTCCTACGCGGTGCGGAAGGCCCAACTCGACCAGGAGCTTTGGCCGATCGGCTGGCCCGCCGAGGGCGCACAAAAGCTCCTGCCGGCCCTCTATGAGTTCCACAACGTGAATGTCTCCGGCGTTACGGCAAGCAAGCTCCTGGAGGTGGTCGGCAAGCAGGTCAACGCGGCGGTGCTTTACGATCACAACGCCCTCGCACGGCATGGCGTCGAACCCGACAAAGCCCTCGTTTCGCATCCCCAGCAGCGAACCACTTACAGCGTCGCGCTGCGAAAGATGCTGGCGAGGGCCGGGTTGAAGTTCGAGGTGCGAGTCGATGAGGCCGGCAAGCCGTTCTTGTGGGTCAGCACCATGAAGCCGGTGTAGGAAGGAGGTGACCGAGTAACCGACCAATTCATATCAAAACTGGCATCCCCCTGGTAATTCCACCGGCTGAAAACGGCTACGAGCCACTCATCTTAGCAAAATCACTAGCAGGGAGCCAAGAAGAATATCTGGGAAAAAAGTTGAGTGCCGGCAAGAGAAGGGGAGTTTGCCGGTTAGCAAGAGATTGCCGCTCGCTTTCGGCATCCAGAAACCCTTACATCCGGCAAACTTTGACTGCCTTTCGCACGCGGCAATCTTTGCGTACCAGGAGTAGTAAACCTTTTAGTGAAAATAGTTTCCGTGCGTTCAAGGGGCTTCGGCAAGGGTGCCGATACGGTTAGTGACCCTTAGTTAGTTGCGCGTGCCGCGGTGGCACGCTGCGAGGGCGCGTCAGGAACCGAATGGGATTATTTCGAGTCATGGATTGGCTCGACGGTCTCTGACGCCGTAACCGTGCGAACTGATGGTGCTTACCCGCCTTCCCGCCTCAACGGTGACCGACAAACACGCATGAGTCGGTTCTGACCCATGGGAGAACCCGCCCCCGCGACGGATTGCTCCCCAACACGGACATTCCGCGTTTGAGGTCGCCGCCTGGGGAAGAAGTGCCAGCAGTTCATAATAAAGGAGTTGTTGCTCAATGAGAACCACGATTTTGTTTGGAGCGATGCTATTGAGCGTCACCCTCGCCAGCCGGGGGTTCAGTGGTGAGTGCTGTGCGCCGGAACCCGCTTGCTGTGCGAAGCCCGCTTGCTGTGAGAAGGCTTGTGGCTGCGAGAAGACTTGCTGCCAGCGGATCACGCCAGTTCACGATCTGTTTTGTGGTCTGAAGGATCTGTGTGCCTGCAAGCGCTGCTCCGCTTGCGAAGCCTGCGGTCCCGTCAAGGCCTGCTGCGCTCCGGAACCGGCTTGCTGCAAACCCGCGTGCTGCGCACCGGCTCCTGCTTGCTGTGCCAAACCCGCGTGCTGCGAGAAAGCTTGCGGCTGCGAGAAGGCCTGCGGTTGTGAGAAGAAGTGCTGCCACATCATCAAGCGTTGCAATCGCTGCGAGAAACCCGCTTGCTGCGAGAAACCGGCCTGCTGCGAGAAGGCCTGCGGTTGCGAGGCTGGTTGCGGCACGAAGTGCTGCCGTCATCCTCTCTCCGATCTGGTCAACGCCATCTTCACCGTGAAGTGCCGAAGCTGCATCCTTTGCAAGTCCGAGGGCTGCGGTACCTAGGGTTGCGGTTGTCGTTGCAGTGGCGGCGCCGCTGCCCCCGCTCCGGCGACTGCTCCGGCGGCTGCCCCGAAGGCTGAAGCGGCCCCCTTGCCAGC
>Ga0118677_10000676_pt1 | contig 74385 bp, 57 predicted proteins | sample AliMusrvi5mmetaG_FD_86154 | JGI IMG/M metagenome (GOLD analysis project Ga0118677, IMG submission 86154) | reverse complement strand
CAAAACGGGTTTATATTATTAGGAACCGGAAAGGGATGATGACCTGAGGGAAAAATTGCGCCGCAGACCTGTACACTATTAGCCGCCGCTAACTGTACACTTTTAAACTGCCGTTAACAATGTGAATTATTTTACAAAAAATTTATCCCATTTTTTCAGCAATTTAGGTATACTATATGCGATCTCACAAACATTATGACACATGTCGAAATAAAACCTTTTTCAACTTATATTCCCAGGCAGAACCTTCCTGCTAAATTCACCGCACAAAACTGCGAGGATCACTTTGTCGACGCTTTTCGCGAAATTTACCTTTCCCGACAAAAGAGACGCGGCATCCACAGCAAGGAGTTCGCATTAGAGGGGTTTGGAATTGCTGATTTTATTCATGTCCAGCTTGAAAATGTGACCATACGAAACCCCGGCGGAATAGGCGCCATCACCGCTTTTGAAATGAAGTTGAAAGATTGGAAAAGGGCGGTAAGCCAAGCTTACCGCTATACCTATTTTGCCAACAGGGCAATAGTTGTCATTCCGCCTGAACAAGCCAAGGGCGCTAAAGCGAACCTTGAGATATTAAAAAAGTTGGGTGTGGGGGTATGGATCTTTAATAAAGACTCAATGAAAATACATAAGCTTATCACACCTCAGAAAACCAAAGCCAAGCTCCCATCAGCCGGCGAAAAGGCCCGCTCACGCATTGCGGCCGGCCTTAAATAGTAATTCCTGCCCGTTTTGTAAATAAATAGACAGCTTCCTCCAGTTCTTGTAAATGGTTCGCTCCATTTTGGAGTTGAAGCGGAGTTTTGCTTATTGCGGCGTAGACATTTCTTGCGCTCTGTATTGCCGCTGAATAATCGCGCAGCCGGTCGGGTATATTATTTTTAGAAGCAAGCCTGTCTGTAAAAGCTTTTATAGTTTCCCAGGTTTGCAGTACTTCCTGACTGCTGTCTTGCGGCGTTGAAGAGTTTACCACGGGATAATAACTATCGGTTGACAGCTTATTGAGAACCTGTGGAACCAGATTTCTTAGCTGGTCCAATTCAGGGACAGTTATCCGGCTTTGAAGTGCATTGCTTAGATACTTAACCAATGGCCGCCGGCCTCCCCCGGGCGGCTGAAAAGATGCCAGAGAAAAGTTCCGCAAATTCGCAAACCATCCGGTAGCGCCACCATATCCGCCCACTGACAATAGCAACGGCGCCAGGATATCAGAATACCCGTTGATGACCTTAAAACCATTGAGTCCTAAAGAATAATTCAGCATCATCCAGCCGGCAATTGTGTTAGAGTTAAAGAATTCCTCATTCGCGTCCGGTCCTGAAGTCGAAATTAAAACATAGAATCCGTCAGGGGGAGTATCCAGCGCGGTTATTTCATTTAAGAATTCTTCAAAGGCCGCCCGGTCCGACAACGCCTGATACGAAACCGCCAAAGTGGCGAAAAGAGGCCGTTTATCTTTCAGTTTGGAATATACCTCAGCGGCATTCCGTATGAAATTCTTAGAAATAACCGCTTCGCGTGAATCAAAAGAACGGGAAATCAAAATATTAGGCGCGATAATCCCGGTAACCTTTAATGTTTGCTGAAAGCGCAGGGCTTTTTCAATGCACGCTATAGCGTTATTTTCCCTTTCCAGCACGCTTTTTTGCTGACACTTGAAGTATTCCGCATAATCTTCTTCCAGATATCCCATCCGCCAGTCTTCTTCGCCGGCATATAAAGCCGCATAGAATTGCGGATCGAAGTAACGCTCTTTTGCCGGATAATCCTTTGCAGATTCATCAAGCTTTGCGATTAAAGAGTCTTTTTTTGTATGCCGCGGACTGTATATCACACCATCAACAAAATTATTTTGAAAGCCAAGACTTACTTTATCTCCCTCTCCAAATCCCTGCTGGGCGTAAATTTTCATATTAAACCTCCGGTTCGCTTCATAAGCATTTGCAAATTTCCAGGACGCAACGCGGGCACTTTGTTTAGCAGTGTATCAATCAAGTCGCAAAAATCCTTGGATAAATCCGGTCGGAGCGCTTTCAGGGATTTGGGGATTTCCTTAACCGCGCGCGTTACGGTCATCATTGGGTCCTCAAAATCTTTTGCCAGCGGATGCGTCTTGGCGGCATATTCGTAAACAGTCAGAGCTGTTGTATATAGGTCAGCCCTGTAGTCCAGCGATTCCCTGAAACTGGGATTGGCCATTTCAGGCGCAAAGTAACGGAACGTTGCCGGGGTCCAGCCGTGAGTCAGCGGTGTGTCCATGCGCGAAAATGCTATTCCCAAATCCAAGAGCACAAACTGACGAGAACTGTCATTGGTCTTTATCACATTGCAGGGTTTTATATCCCGATGAATTATCCGGTATTCCCAGAGCTCCTTGATTGCAGTCAGAAGCGTGGCGGTAAGTAATTTCAATTCCGCCTCTGCTGGAGGCGCAGTCTTTGGGTTACGCAAAATAACCCATAGATTATCCCCTTCAAGAAATTCCTCGGAATAAATAATAAAATCCTTTCCCTCAATATTTGCCATGGCTGGCTGCATTGATCCCAGTTTTACGATAGCAGGAGATTTGCATTTTTGAATAATCTGGATTTCGCGCTTAACACGGGCAATTAACTCATCCCGCGCGATAACGGCTTCCTCGTCGGCAGATTGTGTTTCGGGAACCATAACAAGTTTTAGGGCTTCAATATTTCCATTAATACATGCCCGATAAACGCCCTTGAAACCGCCGGAAGCTATAAAGTTAAGCTCCGATATGCCCGCCAAAGCGGCTTTGATTGAATTTTCATCCAGCTTCGGAAATGCCATTTTTTGCCTCCCAAATAAAGCTGTCGGTACTGAATCTCGGTACAGTTTAATTATAATGCTTTGCGACAGACATCCTATCATGCAGCATATTGTATCCAATTCCCTTCGTCGTCAAGATAGATTGTTTTAGGGAACCCGAAGGCGTTCCATATTAAATCAAACAGCGGTTTTAGAATCTTTCCTGGTTTTGCGTCGTAAGATTCAATTAAAACTTCGGGCAAAGGTAAAATGTTCCGGTCCAGGGTTCGCCCGTTATCAATATAATTGGGAGGAAGTGCCATATGGTAACCTTTGATATCAATAAGTGTTAGGTAAAGGATGATAGGCAAACCGCATTCGATACGCTTGTAGAAATTCAGATAAGTGGTAAGTGTGTTTATAAGTACTTTTTCGAACGACTGGCTTGGAATAAACTTTTCCTCGGAATGATAAGTTAATGTTGAAACTGTCTCAATGGTGCCATTCCGATAAAACTGCAAATATGCGCATGATTTTGAAGCGCGTCCGGGAGTATAGAAAAGCTTTCCGTCAAAATTTATCAAGGGATTACAACCGTCGTTTCCTAAAGGCATGATTCCGGTAAAATCTATTTTGTTTATGTCAAAGCGGGTAGTGCCTATACTTTCAAGCGGGATAAGATGTAGAACAGTTTTGCCACCTTCGTAAAACGGAAGCGGGGTCTGGCCTGATTCTATCTCGGAAATCCTGGAAGCCTTGAAATTTGCGATTTTATTGGCGATCGTATCGGAAAGGTTAAATGCGGTCTTTAGCTCAAAAGTGTCCAGAGGATATTTGCCTTTGGAATTCCTTGCATAAAATTTATCATGGCCCTGAAAAACTACGCGGTGAGGATTGGACAAACTTTTCTTTACCCTGATAACCAAAATTTGTTTTAAGTTTTCGAGGGGCACAAAACAGAGGTCTGCCTGAATGCGCGGCACAAGACCATCCCGTATTAGATTTTCCAGTCTCAGAATTTCATCATCCTGGTTTTCTATGGTTAAGCCCTTAATTTCCACAGGAACGCCTTTGTCTTCCACAATTCCATAAAAAATATCGCCGCCGGAGGTGTTGGCGAAAGAAGAGACATCCGCAAGGAACTCTTTTTTTGCGTCCCCGGTATTAAGCGGCAATTCGGATTTATACTCAATGGTTTTGCTTTCAGAAACACCATTGACGATCAGGTTTTGCAGATCTTCCGGTATAATGTCTTCAAGTTTTTTGTTAATCATATCTCAAAAGCAAAAAAGGCCCGGCGGCTTTTCGCCGTGAACTTGAAATTAGGGAAGCGACTCATTTGCTATTTGCCGCCACCCGGCAACCGCGCTGTAATCAATCATACTGTCCCCGGAATTTCGCTGTTTTGATCCGGGCTGCAATTATGTTACTGAGTTATTGTGTAGCGTCCCGTATCCCTAATGCTTTTTCTGGAATTGATCTATTTTTAATTGATTAATTCGTGGAATCTGTTTCTCAACATATTCCAACAATTGCCAGTTCTTTAGCTGCCCAAAAGACCAAATAAGTAAACCGAGCCGGTCATCAGAGAGGTTGTTTTCAATTATTTCTATTGCCTCTTTCATTGGAATTGTCTTTCCAAGCTTAGCCATGACGTAGGAATAAGAAATCCCATCATGCCGTTTCAACTCAATCAGAAGGTTTGGGTAAACCTCTCCTATTTTTAAATAAAGCTTTGATAGTCTCCATGGCTCTTCAATTGCTTCGGAAAGCTCTGCACGGTGCTCTACTAAATATTTAATTGGGAATTTGTTAATAATGAGCCATGCACACTCATAATCTCCGAAATTTTTCCATGTATTAATTATAAGTTCCGTTGGGATTTTATCCTCCTTCATGAGGCTCTTGTATGCCCGACGTCTGACTCCAACATATTTTGTATTTATGAAGAACCCTTGGACACGATGCCGAATATGGTCAGGTGAGGAATCACTAAGCACGTGCAAGCAATATGATAGTCCCTGCCTCTTTTTTGGATCAACAGAATTAAATTCTGCTATTAGAAAATCTATCAATGATTCATGGTGCTTCAGAAAATCCAATTCCATGTCCTTGCATACTTTTCTCAGGGCGACGTTCCTTGTGTCAAAGCCTTCTAAAATACTCCTTTTTAGTAGACGGACAGCATCTGCCGAATCAAGACAAAAGCAATAAGCATTGATTATGTCAGGGTTACTAAACTCCATTGGTTTTTTACTGAGGCCAATTATATGATCAATATATTTCATATTTAGTTGTGGCTAGAGGGAACGCTGTTGAAAGTTTGATTGCTTGTCGCGGCATAACAATATCCTGTGAAACCATAACTTAATATTCAATCTTTCAACAACGTCTATCCACGCTACTCGACTTTACGCGTTAAATCTACGATCATCGGAACATTAGATTTGACTGCCTTGCCGGCTATTATCGCATGGTATGGCTTTAAATTAGGTAAAACCTGTATCAATTTCTTTCCAATATAATTACCTAGAAAATTAAAACTAGTTTCATCAAAGGCCTGAAAACAAATAACTGTATTACATTGTGTTAGAACTGTTTTGGAAACATTTGCAGTCCTCTGAGCAATTATTATAAATCCAACACCATATTTTCGCCCTTGAAGTGCAATTTGTCCGATTTTATTTACTAAAGCCTTATTGCTACCATAATCCCCCAAATCCCCTAAGCTGTTTGTTTCCGGGATAACGGTATGTGCCTCCTCAATAACTATACAAACACGATTCCCCTCATGCTCTTTTGCATATTTAAATACAGCATCAAGAAACAACTGTGTGAATTCCAGAATAAAAGTTGTATTCGATAAGTCCGGCAACTCAAATAGTCCAAGGTTTGACTGTTTATTATCAACAAATTCCTTTATATACTGGCTTAATTTTTTTTGTATAGCATCTCTAAATTCTATTATCTTTACCTTATCTTTAATATCTGCCTTCTGCGCGATAAGCTTCTCTGTTTCTGCTAATCCGCCATCCTTTTTCGGAATAATTGGGATTGGGTTTAAGGTTTTCAACTTTGCCAGATACTCGCCAGTAAAATCAAGACATACAACTTTTGTCTCTACCATTACCTGTTTAATAATTTCTCGCGCAATAAAAGACTTACCAGCGCCTGTAATCCCTAAAATTGCCATATGATGAGTAACCGCATCATGTAAATTTAAAACTGATGGAAGTAAAGTAGAGGGAATAACGCCGATTTGATACTCGGGATACTTAATTTCTGGCGTCACAATATTTGAAGTCTCAGCTTTCAAGACAATCGAGTTTATAGCAGGAACCCAACCATATTTTTCAAAACCGCTTTTTCCTTCAATCCAGATCCCAATTTGAACAGCTTCCCCTCTTATAAAACCTGTTTCATTCTTTTCCTCTAGGGCTTCTTTCTCAGTGATCCCATTCACAACTTGATAAAATACTTTTTTATTGTCAGTTGAAACCTCCAACAAATCCCCCTCACTAATATCTCCGCTTTGCTTAGAGTATTCGAATTTAATTAATCCAATATCTGAATTTTCCGCTATCACACCCACAAATCTATCTATAATCTTTTTGATTTCCGTTGGTTCTTTTATCAGCTTTTTATAAACAATATTCTTTTCCAAATAAATTCCAGGGCCATCTTTTTTAGGATACACTGGCAATTGAAGTATTTTTATCCATTTTTCTTGATTTAAAAGATAACTATCAAAGACAATTCCATAAAAATATAACTCGTCTCCATCTTGCATTGAGTACTTAAACACAACCATGTCAAATTTTTTTACACTTGGTCTATCTTCAAATAATTTTGCTAAAAATATCTTCTTGGATTGGACACCAAATATCTCCCCAACAGAATTTTCACTTTTCTTAGACTCATTTTTTATACTTGTAAATAATTTCTGCGGTTCCGCCACCAAAATAATCCACCAAAATAGCAGCAGACTAAGTATTTTAATATCTTGTATTGAATAGTAGGTTAAAATAAAATATAAAAACACCGCAGAATATAAGATTTTCCCGGAACCGAACCTTACTGACACTTTCTTTAATAGTTCACTGGAGTAATTCTGCCAACTTTCAAGACTTTTAACCTTATCTTTGAGTAACACAGCGAGCATGGAGATAAAAAGCATTAACAATGAATATCCTGCTCCAATCTCCCACCACACGTGTTTTGCTCCCGTGAACTCTTTTCGAATTGAAACTAAAACTAAAAGTATTGATATGGAATTGCCAATCACATTGGTCGGTGCAGAATAGTATGGCTCAATAAAGAACATGGAGAACAAAACCATGAAAAGGCCTGAATAGAACCACAAATATTGGGTTTCTGCTCCTGGGAATATTGAGCCAGTTATTAAATATGTCAGTAAGAATAAGAAGAGTAAAAAAACAAAAAATACGACTAATTGCGTCCTCTTCTGAGTTTCAAAAAATTTCATTAAAAGCCTCATTTCTTGAGTTACTGTTACTTGTTATCAACTGTAGGAAAAGATACCTAGCACCTTTTACCGATAATTTTCATACATCGCCTTGAGGCGCTGCAATTATTTAAAAGCTCCGGGCCAGCCACCGTGGTGATTTATTGCTTTGTCTATTTCGGCCATGATTCTTATTGTTTCGGATATGGCTACAACTATTTTTTGATAGTGAGCGATGTCGTCTTTGGATAATTTGCGGCCTTTGCGATCTTTTAGCCATTTTTCACAAACTTGATAGCCACCTATTTGGAAAGCCCAAATAGGTTTTTTGATGCCTTTAAACCCAACTGTTTGAGACTTATTTGTCCAAACAATATCGTTTGTGTAAGAAACTTTTTCTACTTCTTGGCTGGAATTTCCGATATAGGTTGTGATTGTTTTCTCCAATCTAGTGTAGTGTAACAGTAATACCTTTACAATAGGATTGCCATATGATATTATTAAAATCATGTGGAAACCTGCTAATGCTTTGATGATGACAATGGAACAAAGGCAAACATTGGAAAGTTGGGCGCGAGCTGGAACCACTCCGCAAAGAATGGTTCTGAGATCTAAAGTCTGTCTCTTTGCTGCAGAGGGAATTTCCAATAATGCGATTGCCAAAGAACTGGGCACTTCTCGTCCGACAGTTCTGTTGTGGCGCGATCGATTTATAAAACAAGGGCTTTTGGGATTGTCCGAGGACGCTTCTCACGGTTTGAGTCCCCAGCGTTTGGATCCGCATAAAGTTCGTGCGATTGTGGAGAGCACGCTTCAGACGACGCCGGCTGACGCAACTCACTGGAGCACACGGACAATGGCGAAAAAACTGGGCGTAAGTCATACCAGTGTTGCGAGAATCTGGAATACCCATGGGTTGCAACCTCATAGGACCAAGACTTTCAAATTGTCCAAGGATAAACGGTTTGTTGAAAAATTGACGGATGTAGTTGGCTTGTATCTGAACCCACCGGATAAAGCCTTGGTATTGTGTGTCGACGAAAAATCGCAGATACAGGCGTTGGATCGAACTCAGCCCGGATTGCCAATGAAGAAGGGGCGATGCGGAACCATGACGCACGATTATAAACGTAATGGGACTACTTGCCTTTTTGCAGCGCTGAATGTTTTGGAAGGCACGGTAATCGGGACTTGTTATCCGCTTCATCGCAATGAGGAATTTCTCAAATTCTTGCGCAAGATAGACCGTGAAACCCCGAAAGGGCGAGACCTGCATTTGATACTGGATAACTATGGCACTCATAACCACCCCAACGTAAAGTTATGGCTCCAACACCACCGGCGGTTCCATTTGCATTTCATTCCAACCAGTTCCTCCTGGTTGAATCTTATTGAAAGATGGTTTGGAGAAATCACGCGCAAGCGAATTCGTCGCGGCGTCTTCAAAAGTGTTCCTGAGTTGGTTTCTGCAATTAGAGAGTTCATTCGTTTAAACAACCAAAGCCCAAAACCTTTTGTTTGGACAAAGAAAGTTGAGGATATCCTGGAAAAAGTGAACCATTGTAAAGCCGTTGCTGTTACACTACACTAGGAGACTCCAGCAAATGAATCCCCACAAGTTCTTTCCCTAGCCTAATCAGGTTTTCAAGTAAGACTATATTCTTTATTTCTGGGAGTCGTGGGAAGTCAGATCGCAAAAATGACGCATAGCGGCCCCTATAAGATGGAGCATATAATAGCGAGTAGATTGCATAAAAAACATTTTCAGGAGAGCCGCATAGTTTTAGCCATGATTGATTAACATTCGGATGGTCACTATTTAATATCCCAAGATCCGCCTGAGCAGTGTTTTTGTCTATGTTCTGAGTGAGGCGCAAGGGGAATGCCGAAGTTGATTCTCTCGTTTTATTTGAGACAGCGCCCCAATCAGAAATGAGACGTGTGCAGAAAATGTGTCTAAAACCTTCTTCTGCCTGCTGTTGAGAACATAGAAGTGCTATGTTATTACCGTCAGTCATATGATTCATTACAGCTTTTCGTGTAAGTTCGATAATTTCATCAGAAAAACAAGTTGTTCTAATATCAAACGGGCGATATAAAGCTGGCTGTATGTCGTCTAGCAGCGTTGGTAGTTTAACTCTGCGACGTTGCTCATGAAGCGCCCAAACATTCGTGTCCTTTAATCCAAAACGGTCTCGCAAGTCTTGATCGTTTATGTGCTTGTCGCAAAAATCTTGAAGCCTAGATTTTGTTTCTTCTTTTGTGAACGCATATGCGAAATCGTCGCGATGGGTTTTAATGCCGCTAGAATAAACTGGAAATATTTCTCTCAGGATTTCAAATGCTTGATACTCTTTAAGAAGTTCCAGGTCTTGCTTCACAAAGATATAGAATGGCGGAGCAAGCTGAATCGATGCGTAGGAAGTGTTTGTAATAGTTTTTGTGTTTAAAAAGTTGTATTTGATTTCACGAGGGCCTAAAAGGTCAGCTTTATGCATTCCACTTGGTTGAGAATTGTGTGAGCGGGTTAGTATGGATATTGAAACCCCTTGAAGTATGTCAAAGACATTCTCATCCTTAATTTCATCTCCTAGAACAGTTTCTTCTTTTTTTCCGCTTCCATGTAAATCTAATATCCAGCACGCATTAAAAGTTTGACTGAGATTAAACCGCATCCCCCTGAAGGATCGACTATCCAAATAGGAATTATTTGTGATAATCCCAACTATCCCCAATCCACTTGATTCGATTGATAGTTCTGCAAGTCTTATGAATTTTATATAGTCATCTTGTAAATTCTTTTGCAGTGATAGTGCTCCCCGCTCTTGAATCCGCTCATTGTTTATGTATTTGTAAGGCTCAACAAGGGCCATCGCCGATGGCGTTAGGTTGCTAGAGGTGTGTGAATAAGGAGGGTTTCCTAGCACTACTGTAAAACGGTGACATTGTTTAACTATATTTACAGCTTGTGCCTCATGTCCAAGGGCAATAAATAAATTTGCAGCGCCAATTGCCGCGAGATTGGATGACGGCTCTAGGGCGTTTGTTAGATATACTCTGGTCCTTTCATTATTAATAAACTTATACCCAGTCTCAAAAAGCTTAAGCCCTATTTTAAGGTGTGCTATGGCGTAAGGGGCCATTAACAACTCATACCCATGAAGACGAGGTAAAAGATGTTTGGGCACATATTCATTCCAAAGGGTTTCAATGTCCTGTACGGAATGTCCTTGGTCATCCCACTTTTCAGCCATTGTTTTGAATATGATATCAATCACTTCCACTAAAAATGTTCCGGTTCCGGTGGCTGGGTCTAAAATCTGGACAAAAGCCTGTTCCGGATTTGTGCCTTCCGGGATTTTTAAATCCGGATTTCGCTTTGCCATTTCCCCCCAGGTTGTTATGTCCGCCAGGCCATCCGGGAGTTTAAATTCTGTCCGCAGGAGCTCATCTACCGAGCGCACGATGTAAGATACTACCGGGCGCGGCGTATAAAAAACCCCGCGCTGCATCCGTTTTTTTGCGTCGTACTCTTTTAGAAATAACTCGTAAAAATGTATTACAGGATCTTCCTCGGGGTTTTTATCGCCAAAATCCCTGAGCACATCATCCATCTTTGCGTCATCCAGCAATTCAACAATTTCACTTACCCCAAGTTCGTCAAAATCAATGTTCGGCCCGCCTTTCTTACTGCGCCGGCCTCCAACCTGGAGAAAAGTCTCCATAAGTTCTTTTAGGAATGGATTCGTGACCGGCATCTGGGTGGCCAATTCATCAGCGGTGGCTCCGTTGGGATTTGAAATTCGCGCGGAAAGGAGCCCGTAAGCGATAGTCTGGGCGTACATATCGGCAAAACCATCAGCATCCAGGTCGTGAACAAGGGCTTCTTTAAAAGCTTTCATCAACTTGGTAAGCGGGCCGGATTCGGTTTCAATTGCTAATGCGGAAGTGATACGGTCACGGATGGCGCGGGCCAAATGTGCGAGTTGTATGGAAAGATTTTCAGAGGTTTTAATTACCTCGCGGTGGCGCAGCACAAACGCGGAACGCCAGGTTTTACGCCATTCTTCGGCATTTGAAGCGTCTTTAGGCCAACCCAAGACATGCCTCAGTTGTTCTGAAACATGGTCCAAGTGCAGGGGGGTATCAAGGTTATCCCAACCAAGGACTTTAAGTGTCGGCAGATCATTTTTTACCGAATCCTGGGAGAAATGGGCAAATGTTATATGGCGTTCGCTTCCTTCGCCGTAATTGGAAATAAAAAGCAGATCATCAGTTTTCCAGGCGGCCCGTTCCGCGCTATTCGCCGAAGCGCGTTTTTTTAACGCAACCCGGCTTAATATACGCCGGAGTGCTACCACCGGAAGCCGCCCGGGAGCAAACTTAATAAAGAATATTCCCCAAGGCTGATTTGTGGATAAAGGCCTTAAGCGTTTGATCTCTTCAATTTTAACCGCATTTTTGAAATCAATCCCAAGTTCCTCGGGAGTATAATCAAAAGTGATTTCTTCGAAGGACTCTCCTTCAATCGGCCAACCCATTTCATCGCGGAGATATTTGACTAAAGACGGGAAGGTGCGGATTTCTTTAAGCTCTTCACGGTGGTTTACAGGCATAGTGGTTTTAGTTGATCTCCATCCAGCACTTCAACGCGGGCTTTACGCCCATAGGCGCGTCAACCCGTTTTAGGTAGGTATTGGTTATATGTTTTAAAACCCTGGCCTTAATTTCTTTCAGGCCTTCCTGTGCCATTTTACAGACCCTGGGGGTTTCGGGTTTGGATTTTATGACCTCTATTATTTCCCCAGGGTCTTCAAGTATGGCATTGCGGGCGGAGTCATAGTAATACCAACGGGCAATTCCGGCTTCTTCCGTAAATGCGGCAAGCTCCTTATCCAGGGCCGGCAAAGCGTAGCAGAAAAACACGCCTTTCCGCGCATGTTCCTTCCCGCTGAAAATCCCCCCAGGCAATCCTTGCGCCATTTTGACGATATCCGGATTTTGATGGGTCATTGCCTGGTATTCAAGATGCATTTCTTCTAAAAGAGTTCTTGAGCCCTCATATGCCTGATTAAATTCCCGCAGGGCTTCATAGTCATCTTCCGGGGTTAGCAGCTTTTTACCCTCTATCCCGAGTGTTTTTGAAATCAATAAGGTTTTTTGGGAAACTTTGGCATATAACGAAAGTATTTTATTTAATTCTTCAGGCGGCAGGAAATTCCAGAAACGTATTTTCCCCCTGGAACTTTTGAGTTCCGGGTGGTCGTTGAGAATTTTTTCTTCCGTCGCAAGATTCATCCTGCGGTCCACGCGGCCGATGCGCTGCATAATCCTGACAGGGTTCCAGTGGATGTCATAGTTTATCATCCGTGTTGCATCCTGTAGATTTATGCCTTCGGAAAGGACATCTGTTGAAATTAAAACTTGAGTTTCTTTTAATCCTTTTTCTTTCAATTCCCCGGAAGATTTCCCGTTATAATACGGGGCGAAGCGCTCTAAGACCTCGGACCTAGCGTTTTTTGTCGAGCTGTCAACCTGGTTTACATCTTTAATCCCGGCGTCTTTTAATTCTGCCGCGATATAGCGGGCTGTGTCGGCAAATTCCGTAAAAACCAACACTTTCTGATTTTCACAATCCTTAGATTTTAATATACGGACAAGTTTTTTTAGTTTATCATCGTGCTTAGGGTTAAACTTTTTCACCTCTTCAAGGAATTTAGCGATCTGGTCCAGGTCAAGATATGTTTCGTCTATTATTTCGTCAACCTTATATTCATCCCTGTTCAACTGTTCAATAGACTCCAGGAGTTCTTCCGAGACAATATCCTCATCCTCGTCGTAGGAATCCCCCCATAACTCACGCTGGCGTTCCATTGCGTAGCCAAGTATCTCCCTGTTTATCTCTTTCCAGCGGGAGAGCCGTTTTTTATCCGCATCCGATTCGCTGTGCTTCTCCAGGAAGGCAAGCAGCTTGCGCATTAAACGGTCGCAGGAAAGCTCGAACGCCCGGATGGAACTCTCAAAACGTTTAAGGAATTGGATGCGGATAAGGCCGACAACCTGTTTCTGACGGCCTTCTTCGAGAGGGTCTATTGTTTTATCGTCGCCTTTATAATAAGCCAGGGGATAGTAAATGGGCAGGCTAAACAATGGTTTGTCTTTTGAAAAAGCCCGCTCAAACATTTCCAGCAAATGCCCGTAGGTTTTATGGATGGAATAATCCGCAACCTGCGGCGCTTCCCTGACCGGGAACACAGAGGCCTTGCCGGATTCGCGTTTCTGGCTTTCACGGGCATAAGCGCGGCTGCGCTGAACGACCAGATGCCGGAAGATGTCGTCCATTGAAAGCGTTTTCTGGGCCTCAATAATATTTTCGCTTAGAGCCGCGGTTTCGGACCCAAGGCGCTGGCGGAGTTGCCTTTCCATGTTGTTGAAATGGGCGGTAAGGTTATTTACTCCTAACGTGCGCCCAAAGTAGGACTCGTTGCGCCTGCTGAAAAGTTCAATCATGTGACGAACGTCGCTAAGGCGGTTGTTGAGCGGGGTGGCGGTCAACATGAAAAGGGTTTTAGGTTTTTTTGAGTTGTCCAATAAGTCGTATAAGCGATAATAGCGGGACTTCTCCTCCCAAATAGCGGATTCGGTCTGAAGGCCGGTGTTTCTGAAATGATGGGCTTCGTCTATAATAACAACGTCCGCCTGCTCGGCAATTCGTTTAAAACGTTCGGGGAATTCCCCCTCGCGGCCTAGATCAGTGTGGTTGAAAACGGCCAGGTTGCTAAAATCAGCGCTGCCGATGTGCGGCAGCCATTCGCGCAGGTGCGGCTCCCAAACCGCCTCTCTTGCGGATTTAGGCGCAAAAAGCACAACCCGCTTGCCCTCTTGCAGGATCAAACGCTCTATCAGCATTAGGCCGATAAAAGTCTTTCCGAGGCCGACACCGTCGCAGAGGAACGCTCCGCCATGCTGGCGGGCTATTTTCATTAATGCCCAATATCCTTCTTTTTGGTAGCGATCGAGTTTCGGGAACATTCTGGATTTTGATTCTTCCCATTCCGCAGCGGTCATCTCATGGCTGCGGAAAAATTCCTGTAGGGCTTTTACGTAAACTTCAAAAGGCGTATAGTCGCGGACATGGCGCTCTATGATTTTGATTATATCCTCGTTGACGGGTATGGCGTCTTTCCAATGGTATTCAAACCATTCCTGGAGCTGCGCTACTTCTCTGGAGCTCTGGACTTGAATATTTAGTTCAATATTTTCGGTAAGGCCAGGGTAGGTGAAATTGCTGGAGCCGACAAGGGCCTGGGAGCCGATTACATCAAGTTTGGCATGTGTGATGTATGCTTTTGCGTGGAATTTGTCTTTGTTATAAATCTTGCATTCGATTTTCCCGCTTTTCAGCGCATCAACTATCGCGGGGACGCCGGTGAGAAAAGGATTTCCTTCTTTGTCGTTTTCAATGCTTTTATCGAGCTTTTCTATCGTCCTGGCGCGCAGCGCGTCGAGAATCGCTTGTTTTGTTCTCTGGGTGGTTTCATCGCCCATTAAAAGGCGTATTTTATCCAATTGCTGCCATTTGCCATCAAGGGCTAAAAGGGCGCCTATTTCAAAGTATCCGGTAGCGATATCAAAACTTTTAGCGATTCCGGTCCATTCCTGAAGATAGCGAAGGCAGCTCCAGCCGGATACGCTGTTGTCTACGATAAAAAGTTCGTGGCCTGATTTTTCTTGTGGCATAAATTTATTTATATAATTCCCAAACCCAATTATAATTCTATATTTTAACCAGTGCTCTATCAATGTAAAATATGACGCGAAAACGCTGCACTGATAGTGGATCACAAGCCGGTTTTTACCCAAATAGTATAGCAGCCCAGCGCGACAACGTCGTGTCGCATTGAAAATGTGGTTTTAATTATAACGTGTAAGTTTTATGGAGGGGCGGCGGCGGGTTTTCTGCGCGCTCCATCGGAGGGTTTTAAGACCGGGGTCTGGAGCGTATCCCTCAGGGACGGCGGTGAATGTTTGAGGCAAAAAACATTGCTTTTTGCCGAGTTCGCACGCCGGCGGAAGACCCTGGTCTTCTTCTCCATAAAACCCGAACCCGGAGCGCGCAGAAAACCCGGCGGCGCCCCGACTATGCTATCCTGCGGTGTCCTAACCCTTAAACCAGCCCTGCACGTTCTAACGAACCAAAGTGCGGACAAACCTGCCGTTACCTATTGATAGGGGGGCTTTGTGTGCGGTTTGAAAAATAAGCCTTCTAAAAACGCCAGGAATGGTCTTAGCTTGTTTTTATACCACCGGACCTGGAAGGAAAAGGTGAAAAGATTGGGACTTAGCCTTCCAACGCAAAATAAATGCGTCTAAAATGGCTAAACCTTGTTACCATTATGCGTTAGAAACCGGGTAAAAGTAGTCTGACACCAGTCTGACACAAAGGTGGCCAAGCCATACAATTTGATGAAATTGAGTAGGGCCTTATACTAATAGGATTTTGAAATAGTGATTGTACTATAAGGACTTTTTAGGCTTAGCAAACCGGTGCCTTCAACCACTCGGCCACCTCTCCACCTGTCGTACCCTGTTCGCGCCGCATGGCGAACAGGGCGAATAACGCCTGGCCTCTAGTGGAACTCCGGCCAGGTACTCCACGAGGGGAACTAAGTTCCCCTTCGTCGCTCACTCTACCGCCTTCGGCGGTTCGTTCGCTGAACCCTTCTATAAGGTCCCCGCGCTTGCTACGAAGGAAACGCGCGGGCTTATGTCGCACCCAGTTACCACTTTAGTGCCTTAGGTCTGTTAGTTAGTATATAAAACTTTTATTGGGTGTGAAATTAAAAACTTTCATTTGCCGGCGGAAACCGTCCTGGACAGGCTTACGGTGACGGGCTGGTCGGCTTGGGCTCCGTACTTGTCGGAAAAATTGTACATGTTCAGCGCTAGGGAGAAAAGCCCCCGCGAGTTTATATACGCCAGGGGGTCGCCTTTCTGTACGTCGCCGAAGGTGCGCACGAATGGTATGTCCAGAACGCGGCCGTTTAGTCCGATAGACAGCATCTCCCCCTCTTTAAGGCCGCTTTCGCGTATCGTCCGCTCGTCTATGTTCGTCCAGACATTGCCGTAGGGCGCTTCCACGCGAAGCAGGACTCCGGTTATGGTGCCGGTGCCGACTGACGGGGCCGGCAGGTTCAGCGTTACCGGGGCGGCTATCGGCGGGCCGAGCTTTTCAAAGACGGACGGGTCGCGTGCCAGCCACGCGGCGACCGGTGAGTAGATGTCGCGGCCGTGAAAGGTAGTGGTCACGAATTGGCGGGTATAAGAGCTGTTCTCTATTGATACGATCTTCTCCACGCCGAATTTGCGCATGACCAGCGTGAAAAGCCCGTTGTCCGGTCCGACGAAGAACTGGCCGGACTTAGTTTTCAGCGCGGCGGCTTTTCTGGAGGTCCCCACGCCAGGATCTACGACGGCTATAAATACCGTTCCGGCCGGCCAGACAAGGGCCGAGTCAGCCAGATAGAAGGCCGCGAGGCGTATATCGTACGGCGGTATCTCGTGCGTCATGTCCACAACCCTGGCGCCGGGCAGGACCGATTCCATAACTCCTTTGCACTGTGAGACCGAATCATCCGCTGTGCCGAAGTCGCTCAGGAAAACAATGGCGGGGCTCCTCGCCGGTTCCTGCGCACCTGGCCGCTGCGGCACGGAAATTAACAGTGAGAACAGCGCTGCGATAATAAACAATAGTTTCATAATGGCAACCTGCTGATTAATGATTATTCCGACTTTAAGATATTTCTCACACAAAGCCACGAAGCCGCAAAGTTTAAATATTCACATGGATGAACAGGACATACAGGATAAAGATTCAAATATCAGATCCTGTCCATGGATGAACAGGATATACAGGATAAAGATTCAAATATCAGATCCTGTCCATCCTGTATATCCATGTAAGCCCTTCCCCTCTTTTCTTCTTCGTGCCTTAGTGTGATATTATTCTTTCTTCAAACCTTTGTGTTTTTTGTGCCTTTTGTGGCTAATAGGTTTAAATCTTGATGATACCGAGGCGCTTGAGTTCCCAGAAACATTTTATCATTGCGGCGACGTCCGCGGCGGCGTTGTGCGCCTTGTCGAAATCCTTTTGGAATAATTTGCAGTGAAGTTCCGCGAGCTTCGGCCACTTATAGCCGTAGGGGCCGGGCAGGGCGCAGTAATTAGTGGAACTTTGCATGGTGCAGATCTTCTTTTTGGCCGGGATGTCGTCGCGCATTTTATTGCGGAGGAATTCGGCGCCGACGATCTTCTCGTCAAAGCTCATGTTGTGGGCGACGAGGCATTTCGCCAGGGTGACGGCCGTCTGGAATTCCAGCAGCACCAGCGCCAGTTCTTTGCCTTCTTTGAGCGCGCGCTCGGTGGAGATGCCGTGTATCTGCGCGGCGTCGTCGGGGATCGTAAAGCCGTCCGGCCTGATTATGAAGTCGCCGCCGGCGATCCTGTTCCCGTCGCTGTCGGAGAGCAGATATGCCAACTGTATCATCCTGGGCCAGTTATCCAGGTCGGTTAGCGGCGCCTTCCAGTTCTTCGGGAGGCCCGTGGTTTCGGTGTCAAAAAATAAATACATAAGCTGTTCTGTTTCAATCGACGGTGATGGATTTGCTGACGTTCTTCGGCGAGTCGGGGTGCACTCCGTGGTCCATGATCTCGAGCCGGTTCAGGAAGTTCATCTTTTTAACGCTCATCTCAAGGGCAAGAAGCTGGAGCGCCACCGAGCTGGTGAAGAAGACCAGCAGGTCGTCGTCGGTTTTCGGCAGGACGATATAGCCGGAGTTGTAGGTCTTGGAGTACATGGAGGCTACGCTCTTTTCGGCGGCGTCGCGCAGGATCTTGTTCTCCTCCGCTATCACGTAGATGTTCGCACCGCGGATCTTATGGGTGTTGATCTGCGAGATGGTCAGATTGATATCCCTGGAATTCGGTCCGGTGACGAAGATCAGCGGATAGTTCGTATACATGCTCTCGAAAAAGTTATGTTCCTTCATAATGTCCGAGAAGATCTCCGATTCGTCGGAGGAAAGCTCGGACGGCTTGATGTCGAAGAACGCGTAGTCCGACACGGCGCGGAAGATCTTGTACAGGCTTTCGGCGGTGAAGCTCCTTTCGGTCTTCTGGCTTACCGCGTATTTGATGGTGTCCGAGAATTTGTTCACCAGCCCGCCTACGCCTTCCATCCCGAATATGGTGTTCACGCCCAGGATGGTGTTCGGCCCGTGCTTGAACTCCGGCGCCTCGAAGCCTTCCGTGTGGTTCAGGACCACTTCGCGCACTTTAAGCGCGCCTTCCCGCGCGATGCCCTGCATTCCCGTCGCCAGGATATGGATGCTCGGCTCAAGGAACAGGTTCTGGCAGATATCCTTTACGGACGCGCGCGAATTCCTGATTACGGCGTCTATCAGTCCGGGAATGACGTAGATGTTCTTTCTGGCCTTAAAAAGGTCTTTTTTCGAAATCGCCCGTATCTTTTCCTTTAAGAAATGCTCCGCCAGATATACGGCGAGGATGTACAGCACCAGCAGCTGGTTGATGAAGCTTTTTGTAGCCGGTACGGCTATCTCGGGGCCGCAGTGCAGCGGGATGAAAATATCGGATTTTTCCAGGGCAAGAGTGGAATTGACGTTGTTCAGGATGTTGATATTGACCACTTTTTTGCCGGCCTCTTTCATCTGGTTGAAGATGTCGATGAGGTCTTTGGTCTCGCCGCTCTGGCTTATGCCTATGAGGATGTCGCCGTTCTCGACGGCGTTCATGCACTGAGACCTGAAATCGCCCGGCAGATAGGCGGTGATGTTAATCCCGGCTATTTTGTTGAAGAAAACCGAGGCGCATTTGGCGGCGTTATAGGAGGTGCCGCAAGCCACGAAATAGGCCCTGTTGCCGCTCTTATAGCACTCCGACAGACGCTTAACGAAGGCGCCGACCTTCGTCCCGACCTCGTCTATCTCTTCGAGCATGAACAGCGCGTCTGCGAATTTCAGCACCCGGCCGCTGTTCTCCGGGCCGTGGACTACGCCCAGTTCCTCGAAAAAGTCCGCCAGATAGGATTCAAAAAGCGGCGTGCCGGGAGCGGGGCGGTACCCCTTGATATAGGACGGCGCTTTCGCTGCCGCCTTCGAGCCCAGGAACGCGGCGGCCGCGGTCTTCAGCTCGGCGGCGTGCGTTATCGCGGCCAGTTTCAGGACTTCGCTTTTCAGTTCGGCGGCCAGACCCGGGTTCCGGGCCTTCGCTTTGCGGGCCAGCGCTATCAGCGGGGACCTGTCGGCGAAATAGTTGAGCACCTTGCCGGCGGCTTCCACCTCGCTGAAGATCTCCTGCTCCATGAAGTATTTGAACGGCTTCTTAAGTTCGGTCTCCTCTACTTTAAGGTGGCTCCTGGTCGTGGTCTTCGCGATCGGGTCGCCGGTCTTAAGACTGTAGAAATCGGCCTTGTCGTGCGTGTAAAGTGCGAACTCGTCCTCTTTGATGGGATAGATTATCTTCGTCATCGAGAGGACGCTGGCGAGATCTGACGAGGCCAGGATGAATTTTCCGCGCCCGTCATGCTCGCCCTCGCCCATGTAAAGGCTGCTGCCGGCCTTGATGCAGGCCATCAGTTCCGTTACCGGATCGACGACCACGGCGGCGAACGAGCCGGTGGTCTTTTTGGAGGCTTCCAAGATCGCGTTCTTCAGCGCCGCGTATCTTTGTCCCTTGTCGTTCACGTCCTTCAGTTTTTTCAGCTCGATGGCGAAGAAGTGCTCTACCATATGCACGAGCATCTCGCCGTCGTTGTCGCTTTTAACGTCGTGGCCGCGTGCGGTCAGCCATTCCTTCAACTGGTCGCAGTTGGTTATGTTGCCGTTATGGGCGCCGTATAGATGGGTATGGCAGCGCACCTCGTGGGGCTGCGCGTTCTCTTTCGTCACCATGCCGAAGGTGGCCCAGCGGACCTGCCCGCAGAATAATTTCCCCGCGAGCTTGTCTATGCCCAGTTTTTTCGTTATCACCGTAGGTGAGCCGACGTCTTTCCTCAGCGTTATTCTTCCCCCGGAGTCCTGGATAAGCGCCCCGGTGGAATCGTAGCCGCGGTATTCGAGCATCCTTAAAAGTTTGGAAGCCACCAGCCCCAGATCTTTTCTGTCGTTCTCGCACCGCAGACCTATGACGCCGCACATAGACTCACCTCATTATCGCTGAAATTTAAAAATAGAACCTGTTTATTTCCTTACTTAATTCTATTAAATCCATAACGAACTTGCACGATGGAATGCGCGTGAACCTTCGTTCGGCTAAAAATATCCCGACAGTACGCTGTCGCGCCGATATTCTATACTATTGGGACTGGAGAAAATATATGTTTACCAAGCGCATCTCAAAATCGCAGTTCATGATGGGGAAACAGTGCCTGAAAAGGCTCTGGCTTTACAATTACCGCCGGGACCTTATTCCCCCCGTCGATCCGGCGCGGCGGCATATCTTTGAAGAGGGCCATGCCATCGGCGAACTGGCGCGCAGGTACTTTCCTGACGGCAGATTGGCGGATGCGGATCATATGCATATCCCTGAGGCGCTGGAGCAGACCGCCGGTCTTATCAAGGGCGGCGCGGAGATCATTTACGAGGGCGCATTCGCATTTAATAACGTGCTGGTGCGGTGTGATATCCTTAAAAGGAACCAGGACGGGTCCTGGGACCTGATCGAGGTAAAGGGCTCCACGGAGGTAAAGAACGAACATCTTCAGGACGTCGCGGTACAGCGCTATGTCGCCGAAGGCGCGGGGCTGAAAATCAGAAGAGCGGAACTGATGCGCGTAGACAACACCTATGTAAAGAACGGCCCGATAGTACCGGGAAAATTCTTCGTCAGGGATGATATAACCGACGCTACCGCGGCTATGATCCCCGGAATAGGCGCGGACCTTCAAAGATTTATGGCGGTGCTGGCTTGCGCCGATGTCCCCACGATAGATATAGGACGGCAGTGTTCCGTTCCGTATGAATGCGATTTCTGCGGCCATTGCTGGAAGGACGTACCGGAGTATTCCATTTACGATATTCCCTTCCTTAGCTGGGAAAAGAAGAACGCGCTCAGGGGCATGGGCATACTGCGTTTTAAAGATGTGCCGGACAGTTTCGAGCTGAATGACGCACAGAGGCTTTGCCTGCGGGTGGAGAAGACCGGTGAAACCGTTCTGGACAAGGCCGGAATAGCCGAATTCCTGAAAAAGCTGGAATATCCGCTGTATCACATAGATTTTGAGACCATAATGCCGGGGCTGCCTATTTACGATGGTTCAAGGCCTTACCAGCAGATACCGTTCCAGCTCTCGATACATGTACAGGACGGGCCCGGCGCTGAGCCGCGCCATTTTGAGTACCTTGGCGACGGCAGGAAGGACCCCAGGCCGGGGCTTATCGGCTTTATTCTGGAGCATATCGGCCCTAAAGGCACGCTTCTAGCCTATAATTCGGCTTTCGAGGCTAAGAGGATAGAAGAGCTTGCAAGGGATTTCCCGGATAAGGCCGACGCTTTATCGGGCCTGGCCGGCAGGATGGCGGACTTAATGCAGCCGTTCCGGGAACGGGCCTATGTGCATCAGGGGTTCCACGGGCGGTATTCCATTAAAAAGGTACTGCCGGCGCTTATCCCGGACATGACCTATGAGGGCTTGCCCATAGCCAACGGCGGTGACGCGCAGTTGGCCTATTACAATATGCTTTCGGGCGGGCTTACATCGGCGGAGACGGAAAAGCTGAGGCGGGACCTTAAAGTTTACTGCGGCCAGGACACTTTGGCCATGGTGAAGATCCTGGAGCATCTGCGCCAGATCTGCGGTATTTGAAAGTGGGCAAATGCTATCGCCCATTTATAGAAGCTTTAAGCTATTGGCCTTCCAAGGCCAAAAGAGCGGGGTTGGCAAGTTTTATCTTTCCGGCGACTTGTCCTTCGCAGCCTGGCGAAGGAGGAAAGCCGGAATCCAGGCATCATCTCTGAAACTGGACACCGGCTTCCCCCCCCAGTTTCACGGTGGGGCAGGTCGCCGGTGAGACGAATCAACTGAGGTTTTTAGGTATAAAGTTGCGTCTGATAAATTACGCCTCAGGAAAAAGTCTTTTTGATGCCGTCTTCGAGGCTGGTCCAGGTCTTACAACCTGTGTCGCGTTCCCATTTAGAGGAAGAGGCGGTCCAATTGCCCGCGGCTCCCTCGGTGGCTTTGTCGCGATTCAGGACTGGCTCTGCGCCGCCCACCCAGGAAACCGCCTCATAGGCGAGCCCAAGTGCGTAGAGGAGGCTTTTCGGCAGGTCCAGCATGCGCGGCATCTTCACCTTCATCGCGCCGGCCAGCAGGCCGATAAAAACGCGCCAGGGATAGGTTTTGTTCTCGCAAATATAATAGGTCTTTCCGTCCGTCGCCGGGTTCTCCATCGCGGTTATAATGGCGGCGGTGAGATCGTCGACGTAGACGAAGCTGAATGCCCCTTCGCTGGAGCCGGCGTTTACCATAAAACCTTTTCTGACCCAGTCGGCGATCTTGGAGACCGCGAATTCGTTCTTCCCGTAAACTATCGGCGGGCGCAGCACGGTATACCGGATGGTGGCCGGCAATTCCCGTACCTTTTTTTCCCCTCCCTGTTTGCTTGCGCCGTAGCCGGAGACCGGAGCGTCGGCCATAGATTCATCGCGGGGCTGGGCGGCGGACGGAGCCGGTCCTCCGGCCGCCAGGCTGGAAATGTAAATAAATTTCGCGGGGTGCTTCGACAGGCTGCCGGCCGCTTTGACTAGGTTGGCCGTGCCGGTGATGTTCGCCAGCTCGAAAGCCCTGCGCGTTCTGGAGAATAGGCGCGCGGCCATGTGGACGATAAAGTCAGCGCCTTCGGCCGCGTTCCTGAGGGATTCTTTATCGTCGAATGAAACGACGGAGTATTCCGCGCTCTCGATGCGCTTTGCGGGCAGCCTTCGGGTGAAGATCTTTATCTTATAGCCTTTGGCCAGCAGCGCCCTTGCGAGGGCCGTTCCGATAAAGCCCGTTCCGCCGGTTATCGCCACCGTCTTTATTATATCGTCAGCCATTACTGAGTCTCCGCAAAAAATAAACAATACTATTAAAATTCCTTTATGCAGCCTGGGTTTAGCCACAAAAAGGCACAAAAACACAAATGGCTAAACAAAAAAAAGCGCACAAAAGTAGAATTAAAAATAAAATTTAAAGGACATATTTTTGCCGTTTTAAAAACTAGTTTTGATACCGATACGGTATCTCACAGATATTGTGCCTTATGTGCCTTTTGTGGCTAATTTAGAGCTTGTCAGTCCTTTTCTATCTTTTTCAGGGTTTTTTGTATCCCCAGGTCCAGGCCTTTTATGTCTTTTTTGACCTCGCTCCTGTAGTTCACTCCCAGTTTGATCAGTCCGGTGTCCAGGGAAGTCCTGTCAGGGAACCGCCGTTCCTGTAGCTTTTTCAGGACCGAAACGCCGTCCCGCTGGGGCATGGTAAAGGCTATCGCCGCGAGCATCACCGCGAAGAACGCCAGATTAAAAAGAAGCCCCGCCGCTCCGCTCAGGAGCTTTATGAATTTCAGATTCGCGTTCATGACCACTAGAACGACCGACCAGATCAGGGCGGAAATTATCAGGAACAGGTTGCCGTAGGGACCCGTTTCGGGATAGCAGAGAAAAACGGCCAGATGCAACAGCGCCACCAGCAAAATTTTAAGTATCAGAAACATAAATCTTCAATTGATAGCGAACTAGCGAAGTAGTGAAATAGCCAAATAGTGAATGAAAACATTAAGATCCGCATTCCGTTCCTATTCGCTATTTCGCTATTCGCTTTCTGTGTTCGGTCTATCCCCTACTCCATCGTCTTGAATTCCACGTGTACCGTCAGGGTGTCTTCATAGAAATCGTCGGGCAGATGCGGGAAAGGTCCGGCGTTCTCGACCGTGGTTTCCGCGGCATTGTCGAACAGACGGTTGCCGGAAGAGTTCTCTATGCTTATATCATTCACCGCTCCGCCGCGGCTTATCTCGAACTTGACCGTGCACTTTAACTCTCCGCCCGAAGGCATTTTCTGCATCCACGAGTTCCAAAGCGACTCGCGCACCCGTGTTATATACCAGGGATACGGAAAATTGGAAAACCCCGCCAGCACGGGCGCGCCGTTCTCTCCGGCGGCTTTGGCCGCGGGCTGGGACTTGAAGAGTTTTGTCTTCCCGCCCAGAACACTGGGCTTTGGGAGCGGCTCGTCGGAGGGATTTGTGGAGAACACATCTTCTTTCGGCTCCTCCGGTTCTCTTGGTTTGGTCTTTACCGGCTTGGGGGGCTCTTTAACGGCGGTTTCCGGCCCAGGAGCCGCATTGGCTTTTTCCATAGTCACCACTTTGTCAGGACCGATAAAATCCACGAAATAGGCCTCCTGCTTTTTTACCGTCATGGAATTGCGCGCAAAAACAAAAAAAACGGCCAGGAGCAGGAAATGCGCGGAGGAGGAGAAAATAAGATAATTCCGCATAATTAACGGTCATTTATCGAGCGGAGAGACGCCGATACCCACTTTGCTCGCGCCGAGTTTCTTTGCCGTGTCCAGGGCTGTTACCACCCTGTCGATGCTTACGGTCTTGTCGGCCTGGACCAGAACGGTTTTATTGTAGGATTTGGAAAGCCTTAAAGCGAGTTCGCGCTCCAGCTTATCGGGCTCCACCAGCCGGCCTTCCACGGTCATAGTCCCGTTAGCGGCGAGCTGTATGGTGATGATGTTCTCATCCCCTCCTTTGGCGGCTTCGGAGGCCTTAGGGAGATTGACCTGGATCTGGGACTGCACCAGGAAAGGAGTTATCACCATGAATATTATCAGTAGGATTAGCGAGACGTCTATCAGCGGGATCATATTAATGTCCGCGATAATGCCCTTTTTAACGTTATGTATGCGCATAATTTAAAATCCAGTGTGTCGTGTCCGGTGGACAGTGTTCAGATAAGATCGCGGCATACCGTACAACTCGCCGCTGACACTGTTCACTGGCTGTTAGATAAGGCCGGTTAATTCCTTGGCCGACGTTTTGTCGATGATCTGTTCCGTGACCCAGTTCATCTCGCTGGCGAAGCTGTTGGACTTGTGGACGAAATAGTTGTAGGCGACGATGGCGGGGATGGCCACGAAAAGGCCGGCGGCCGTGTTGACCAGGGCTTCCGCTATGCCCATAGCGACCACGGAGGGGCCGGCGCCGGCGTACATAGAAAGGTCCCTGAACGCCCTGATCACGCCCACGACCGTGCCGAACAGCCCTACGAAAGGACTTATGCTGCCGATCGTGGCGATAGCGGTCAGGCCTTTGTTGAGGTGTGAGCCGTGCCAATCTATGACTTTTTCCGCCAGTTCGCGTTTTTCCAGCGGGCTGCCGTAATGCGTGATCACTTTATGGATGATGTCGGCAGAAGGGCTTTTGAGCTTGGCGCAGAGCTCCGTTATCTGCCGGGTTTCACCGCTCTTTATGAACTGGTTCACTTTGTGCAGGAGTTCGTCCATTCCTTTGAAGGTTTTATTGTAGGTCGTCCAGCGCTCCCAGATGAGGGCGATAGAGTAGATGGACAGGGAAATGAGTATAAAAAGTATCGGGCCGCCCGCCACGATAAGCTGTTTTAAAGTGATGTTCATTATCTTTCTCCGTGTGAAATTAAACGAGTCTTAGCCGCTTTTATTATAGCAATTTAGGAATTTTGAGCGGGGCGAATCGGCGGGGAAGGTGCAAAAGTGAGTTATAGCCGCAAAGAGTCAGGAGATGCGCGGCTTATGTTCTTCAATTGAACTTGATACATTATCACACGAAGGCACAAAGACACGAAGAAGAGGGTGGAAGAGATTAACTTTATGTGAGAAATCTTTCTGTGACTTTTGTGCCTTATTGTGGCTAATTTAAAAAAGCCGTGTTAAATGGGATTTTTTCTGTCTTTCCGGCGAAAGCCGGAATCCAGGCTTCGTTTTGACCGGACACCGGCTTTCGCCGGTGAGACGAATCAGCTGAAACTTTCTGCTGATTCCGTATCCGCAGTTAGTCTTGTTTTAGGCTTAGGTTTTTTTGAAGGTGTATTTAAGGCGGGATTCGAGGTTCTCTAAGTAACCGGAGAGGGCGTTGAGCTTGGCCTGTATTACGCCGGAGAGCTCTTCCTGTCCGCTGGTCTTTATATCGGATACCGATTCGAATTCCTTTATCTTTTTCATGGCCTCTAAAAGTCCGGAATTCAGCTGGTCAAGCTCCTGCTGTTTCCACTTGACTTCGCTTTTGAGCTTGCCTATCTCCTCGCAGAAGCGGCTGTTCTGCGTTTCGTAGTCGTGCCGCTCATCCAGCATGATGCGCTGCAGCTCCTCGTTCTTCCCCAGCAAGGACCGTAAATTGTCCGCCAGGCTTTTCACGGCCATTTCCTTTTCTTCCAGTTCGGACTTCACGGCTTTCAGTTCGTCGCCGGTCCTGGCGCGTTCTTCCGATATTTTCTCCGTCAGGCCGCGCTTGGACTCTTCGTAAGTGTCCACCATGTTCTGGATCTGATTCCTGAGCCGGAGTATCTCCTCGCTTTTCTCGGAAACGGCCTGGGCGGTTTCGAAAAGCTTCCCGTCGGCGCGCTTTTTCAGCGTTTTATAAAGATACTCCCAGGACGGGTGTTCCCTTTGCGCCGCCTGGGCCGCGGAAGTCCTTTTCAGTTTTTCCGTCAGGGCGGTTATTTCGTTGTCCTTTTTTTTAAGTTCCTCTTCAAAATGTTTTTTAGAGCGCGAATATTCTTTCCGCAGCTCTTTGACGCCTGTTTCCAGCTGGGAATTTTTGAGGATCGCTTTTTCGAGCAGGGACCTTACGGCCATGTCATTGGCGGCTTCATGGGTCAGAGCCGGCTTGGGTTTCGCAGGCGGCTGTCCAGCGTATTCAAGCAGATTTTGAAAGGCGCCCTCGAGATACGCTTCCCTCCATTGACCCAGCGCCGATTCCGGACAAACGAGAGTGGCCCGTCCGAAGTCGGGCAGTTGTGCCAGGTCTTTTGGATAAAAGGGGCCTTTGATGCTCCTTTTAGTGAAGGCGAAATAGCGTGAGAGCGGTTCGGACATAATTAAATGATAGCAAAGGCGTGTTACAAAGAGATTGCGGGATTGGGGACAGCGAAACAGCGAAGTAGCGAAATAGTGAATAGTGGGATAAGGAAACTCCACCGCTACTTGGCTATTTCGCCAGATTCACCATTATATTCTTGCGGTTCACTGGGCTGATAACGCCGTTTTCGGTCACGATGGCGGTTATAAGTCCGGCGGGTGTTACGTCGAAACCGGGATGTCTGGCTTTAACGCCTTTAGGGGCGACGAGGCGGCCGTTTATATAAGTGACTTCCTCGGATGAGCGTTCTTCGATAGCTATCTCTTCCCCCGTCTTGAGGGAAGTGTCTATGGTAGGCGTCGGCGCTATGATGTAAAACGGTATGTTGTGATATTTAGCCAGCACGGCCAGCGCGTAGGTGCCAATTTTGTTGGCGGTGTCGCCGTTGGAGGCTATCCGGTCAGCGCCCACGATCACCGCGCTGATGCCGGCCGTCTTCATAAGATGCGCGGCCATATTATCGGTAATAAGTTCGAACGGGAGCCGGCTTTTCTGGAGTTCCCAGCTGGTGAGCCTGGCCCCCTGCAAATAAGGTCTGGTCTCGCAGGAATATGCGTGTTTTATTTTACCGCCGGCTCTGGCGGTGGTTATGACCCCGACCGCCGTGCCTATGCCCATGGTAGCCAGGGCTCCCGCGTTACAGTGCGTCAGGACTATGGAATTCTTATTCAGGAGCCCGGCGCCAAGCGAGCCCATTCGGGCGCAGGCCGCCCGGTCCTCAGCGGTTATCCGGGAGGCCTCCAACTCCAGCGAGCGGAGAAGCTCCGCGTATTTAGCGTCTGAAAAATGCTTCTGAGCCGCGATAAATCCGGCGGCTTTTTCGGCCATGCGGTCCGTGGCGTAGAAAAGCGCCAGGGCTGTGGGTCTGGCCGCTTTTAAGGTCCGCGAGGCTTTTTCTATAACCGAAAGGGCTTCTTTCCAGGAGGCCGGGCGACGCGATCCCAGTTCCAGCGTAAATCCCCAGGCCGCGGCGCAGCCGATAAGCGGCGCGCCGCGCAATACCATATCCTTTATCGCTTGTGCCGTGCCCGCGGCGTCGCGCACGGTCAAATAGGCGGTTTTATGCGGCAGAAGCCGTTGGTCCAGTATCTGTAAACTGTTGTTCTTGTATATGAGTCGCGGAGGTATCATAGACAGTGGTGAGTGGTCAGTGGTCAGTGAAGAATTCTTTTGGTTCTGATCACTGGCCACTGGTCACTGGCCACTGGTTTTAGGGGATGGAATCTAGAAGGTTTTTGAGGGCTTCCTCGGTCTTGCCGGTTATCTCAACGGTTTTTTCCCTGCCTTTTGCGCCCCTTATGATATTGACCATCTTTATTGGGACTTCAAAAAATTCCGACAGGTAATCACGGAGCATGTTGTTTATCTGGAGGTCCGCCGATGAGGCGCATATTCTGACGCGCAGGACGCTCCCTATCCTGGAGACGACTTCGTTGTCTTCGCAGTTAGGTATCACTCTGACTTTAACGATCATTTTGCCCTCCCGTGGTGTTTCTCAAGTAAATAGTAAGCTGCCTATCCGGGGCAGGTTCGCCCCTTCCAGGACCGCCGCTTCAAAATCGCCGCTCATGCCGAGCGACAGATAGTTCTTAAAACCGTAAGCGTTAACGGCGCCGGGAAAATCCCTGTCGAAGAAGCGCTTCGCTTCCCTGAAGACCGGCCTCAAAGTTTCCTGGTCCTGAACATTGGGCGCTATGGCCATGTAGCCCGAAGGACAAAGAAAAGGAAGTTTCCGTATTTCCTCCAGCAGCTTCGGGGCCTCGTCCGGGTTTATTCCACCCTGCGTATCCGAGGCCGCGAGCTTTAGCTGAATAAGGACCGGCATTTTTTTATCTTTCTGTCCGGCGTGCTTGTTGATATGGTTTGCGAGTTTAAGGCTGTCCACCGAGTCGATCCAGTTGAATAGCGCGACGGCTTCGCCGGCTTTATTCGTCTGGAGGTGTCCTATAAAGTGTAATTCAACCCGGTGTCTTACCCCAGCGAGGTTCCCCTCGGCCCATTTTTTTACGGCATCCTGTACCTTGTTTTCGCCGGCGGTCCGTATCCCGCCGGTTTCGACGAGATATTTAACCTCGTCCGGATCCGCGTATTTTGTGACGGCCAGGAGGTCCACTTGCGAGGCGTCTCTGCCGGCTTTAAGACAAGCCGCGGCTATTTTCTCAGTTATTAGTTGGAAATTTTCCTGAAGTTTCCCCTGTCTCGCTAATTCTGTTACGGGCATTGGATAAGTATATTTTAGCAAAAAAACGCTTGTTTTCCTACCTAAAAAATTAGTAATGTCCGGCGAAACGGCCGGTGTGGAGGCGTTCTCATCCCGCCGGCGGCGCGTTTTGCCGCCCAGGCTTTTCATGGCCCCTCAAAATTGATAGATTTTAATAACAGCTCAGGCCGAGAAAGGCTGTAGGCCGGTAGACTGTTAATGAAAAATTAAAAATACAGACTAACAGCCTACAGCCTAACAACCTATATTATGAACTATCCGCCCGGTTTCTGGATCCTGGTCGGCACGGAAGGAATTATGACCGCCGGCTATGCGATGTCCTTCCCCTTTTTGGCTATTTATCTCAGCGCCCAGCGCGGCGTTCCGATGGCCTGGGTGGGCGTATTCCTTTCGTGTTCCATGCTGGTGACCTCACTCGCGCAATTTATCGGCGGCGAGATCTCCGACGCGATAGGGCGGCGCAAGGTGATGGTCGCTTCCCTGACCCTGCGTGCGATACTTATAGCGGTCATAGCATGGGTGGTTTACAGCCGGGCCGGCCTATGGGCTATTTTTCTATTCCACCCGCTGGGCATGTTCGTGGGTTCTTTTTACCATCCCGCGGCCAGATCGTGGGTGGCCGATTACGTGGGGCCCTCGCGCAGGATGAAAGCCTACGGGTTCCTGCGTATGGGCAACAACGCTGGCTGGGCTCTTGGCCCCGCGCTTGGTGGTTTTTTAGCGGAGGGCTCCTATTCGGGTCTGTTCTTCGTTACGGCCGCGGTTTACGCGGCGGCCACGGTCGTAGTGGCACGCTCTGTAAAGGACGCCGCCTGCGCGCCCGGCGGGAAATTCCGCGCCCCTGACTTTGAAAAGGGCCTTGCTACGCTGAAGGACGCGCACTTCCTGCGCTTTTGCCTTTTCACTTTCCTGATCTGCGCCGTAATGAGCCAGCTTGTGGTTTCCAGTTCTTTATATTCAAAAAAGTATCTCGGATTTACCGAGTCGCAGATCGGTTTTCTTTTTTCCGTTAACGGTATTATGGTAGTTCTGTTTCAATACCTGATGACGCGCGTCCTGGAGCGCAGCCGCATAACGACCGGGCTTGCAACCGGGGCTATATTCTACGCCGCCGGATATCTCGCATTCGGTTACTCAACGGTTTATTTCGCGGCGGCGGCAGCCATAATAGTGGTGACCTTGGGAGAGATGGCCGTTTCTCCCGGTCTCCAGGCGCTGGGGGCCAACATGGCTCCGCGCGGTGAGAAGGGGCGCTACCTGGGCGTGCAGGGATTGTTCCAGCAGGTGGGCAGTTCGGTGGGGATCCTTGTGGGTTCTAACGCGATAGGCGCGATAAGCCCGCTGTTCCAACAGGGGCCGTGGTTCATAGTGGCGTTCGCGGCGGTGACGGCCTCGCTGGGGTTCTTGGGGCTGGGCCGGCGGCTGACTTTGGAGCAGGATGGCTTAAGAAACCCCGAGGCCCCCGCCTCCCCCCTAGAATCTCCCGAAACCGTCTGATAAGGAAACGCCGGCTTGCCCCGCACTTTGGCTAGTTTAGAAAAAGTGCGGGGTTTGGTCGGCTTTGGCTAATGAGCCGCGAGAAGCCCAGTCGGGGTCCTGTCAGCCATGGTGCCCATCGGGCCTGCGGCCGGTTCCTCCTCGGTCCAATTGGCCGCATGCCTGTCACCCCGCCACAAAACCTATGCACTTGATGATCCCTCGGATTAATTCCCGTCGCATACTTAAATATAAAATCCCAGTCCCCGCCCCGCACTTTTTCCGAAGCAGGCCAAAGTGCGGGGCAAGCCCATTCAAGATACATCCGAGTGACCCGCCCGCTAGAGATTTTATTGAATAAAAAGTGTCTGTCATAATTGTATTTTTTAAAAGTTGGCTGCGACCTCTAGGGTGGGAATGGATGTACCTTCGGGGCGGGGATATATTATAAGTTTAAGGAGAGATGTATGGCTTACGTTGGTGAATTGATAGCTGAGGGGTGACGATGGGTACCCTTTTCGACCCAGCAGGCGGCCGATGGAACGCGAAAAGGGTATCCGTCGGCAGGACCCCGATGCAATGTATTGTCCAGCTTTTGTTCGCTAAAGTTTCCACTATTAAAATCGCTAAAAATAGGTAGAATATGAAGTATAAGGGGTAATTATGAAATTAACTGTTTTGGCTGTCATTGGAACGTTCATGCTCGGTCTTTCGGGCTGCGCTACGCTCGTTAAGGGGGCGACGCAGGCCGTCAACGTTAAAACCGATCCACCCGGCGCGATTTGTGACGTGGGTTATAAAACCTTCCGCACGATACCGGCGCATTGGGCGCATAATGGAAAGGAATGGGTCTTAACTCATGCCGATACGGAAACTCTGACCACCATCATGACCCCGGGCATAGTTATGTTGAAGCGTGATAATGACTATTCGGTAAACTGCCGCCTGTCCGGATACAAAGACACCACCGGAGAGATCAACCATGTTTTCGCCAATTTGGATTATTTGGTATTAGGCAATCTTCTTCTGACCGGGTTTGTCCCCGGTTTTGCTGTCGATTACATAACCGGCGCCGCGAACAATCTGGAGCCCGCCGTAATGGACATCCAGATGACGCCGCCGGCCCTGCCCGGCTACGCGGTCCCATCTTCGACCTCTTCAGTAACGCAATAAAGGAAACGGCGTGCTGGTCGGCTTTGGCTGGAGAGCCGCAGGTTAGTAAAGTCGGGGTCCTGTCAGCCATGGGGCCCATCGGGCCTGCGGCCGGCCCGGCGACTTCGCGCCGGTTCCTCCTCGGCCCGATCCGACCCATGGCTGCCACCCCTCCGCCAAAACACTTACGCACTTAATATTCCCTCGGCTGAATTCTCGTCGCATCCTAAAATATAAAAATCCCTGTCCCCGCCCATTCAAGATACATCCGATTAACCCGCCCTTAAAAATTGTCCTTTTCCGTTTCTACTTCTACAGTGATAAAGATGGGTTTTTTGTATAATGGAATTAAGGCGGTTTATTATGAAAACTTATAAATTTCCGGTTCTGATTGAAAAAGATGAAGACGGTCTCTTGATAGCCAAGGTCCCGGACCTGCCCGGTTGCCACACGCAGGCTAAGACCATGCCGGAACTTATCAAACGAGTGGGAGAAGCCGTGCGGCTTTGTCTTGAGGTTAAAAAGGCCGAAAGGGAGCCCATTACCTCGTATGAATTTGTCGGGTTTCAACAGATTGAAACGCGGATATGAGCCGTCTTGTACCTTTGCCGGCAAGGGAAATCTGCCGGAAACTTCTAAGCCTTGGTTTTGACAAAGTAAGGCAGAAGGGCAGTCATGTTTTCTGGCGGCATGAAGACGGCAGATGTGTTGTAGTGCCTGTTCACAAAGGCGAAGATATAGGCCGTGGACTGCTTAGAAGCATCCTCAACAGTATTGAAGTGTCCTGGGAAAAGTTCCAAAAATTATAAAGAGCACACGTGCGGCCCCATGAGGTAGCGCCGGGCTTGTCCCGCACTTTGGCTCGTTTAGAAAAAGTGCGGGGCTGGTCTGCTTTGGGTTAAGAGCCGTGAGAAGTGAGGTCGGGGCCGGCAAGGGCATGGGTCGCGTCGGGTACGCTATCGTCCATACCGTGGACGCGCTCCCGCTCGGGCTCGGCGCTTACGTAAGCCTCGCCCTGCGCGAGGGCCCGCCGAACCCATGCCCTCGCCGCCCCCTCCGCCAAAAAATGTAAGCGCTTGATGTTTCCTCGGACTAATTCCCTGTCGCATCCTTAAATATAAAATCCCTGTCCCCGCCCAATCATGGTACATCCGATTGACCTACCCTCAAAAAATGTTCGCCGATAAAATGAGGTCTGAATATGAACTTATCCGGGAAGCGGGCGTTATTGTGGTTTGTCTGCTTGTTGAGTGCCAGAGTGCCCTGCGTATTCTGAACGAACAGGTGGCTGGTTGAAGAAAAGAATTAAGTTATTAAGAACCATCGCCCACAGATTTTTGCCAATGGCGTACAATATGTTATTCTCTACGCATGTTTTTTAGCTTAATAGTAATCTCGTTGAGTTCACTTTCTTTTTTCAACACCCAGAATATATGTTTGCAAAACAAGGTTTTTGGCGAAAGGTTCAATTTTATCCTTTCCCAGAAAATTTGATCCTTTTTTCTCTGCGGTATGTGAATGTTTTTTCTCCTATAAAATACCCATGAAAGGAATGTGACAAATACAAATACCGGATATAGCAATACGCCGAACCCTAGAGATGCATTTCCTAAATCTGTTTTAATACGCTTAGTGACTTGGAACCCGCTAAGTGTGAGAAGGCTTTGCAAATGCTGAGCACCCGGCAAAAAGAAATGGCCGAAATATAGCTTGTTTGAATTGTTTTCTGCGAACCAGATACTGTCGATCTCAGTTGGAGGCATTCTTGTCCAGCAATCTGACTCTAAGAAAAAATGCGCTATTCGCGCCCTAACATGCGATAGATGCGGCGCTGTTATCAATAACGTACCGCCGGTTTTTAAAACCCTGTTAAACTCCTCCAGGACGCGAAGTTGATTCGGTACATGCTCAATACCTTCCTGGCAAATAATATAATCTATGGAGTTGCTCTCAATAGGCAGAGTTCCAGTAAGGTCCGCATACTCCGCCTTAACCGTATTTAACTTCATGAAACCTGGAAATAGGTCAAATGCTTTTACAGTTGCGCCTTTCTTAAAAAATTCATAACTGGCTCTTCCATCACCACATGGTATATCCAATACAAATTTTCCGGTAAGATTCGGCAGGGTTTTAATATATTCTGCAACGTAATGGTTAATTCCGGTTTTTGGATAGCAGTGTTCTTCTTTTGTTGTCATAATAAAATAAAAACCCTCCAAGGTGCAACTTCACCGTAGAGGGTTCTAAATTTTAACCGCCGCTAAAAAATCGGGCGGACAATCAGCCACGAGCTATTCGAGTAACCCGTACCGATGCCGCCCTTTCACCCCGCTTTCGCGGGATTACATTGGCGACTACGAACGCGGTCTCGAATATGCCCTAAGCTTATGCTTAGAAGCTATCCCTGCTGTTAGCAGGGTCCCGGTTGAAGTCAAATGTTGACAAAATCAGCCAACAAGTAATTTTAAAATTTTGTTAGGTTTCCTCCTGTAATTCGTACCCTTTCTGTATGTGATATTATGCCAAATTTATTGGGCATATAGGAAATGAGAGAATGCTTATAGGTTCCGATCCAAACCTCAATCTACAGCATATCGGGGTGTAGGTGAATATTTAAATATAAAGTTGGCTGCGACCTCTAGGGTGGGTATGGATGTATCTACGGGGCGGGGATATATTCCGTTTAAAGAGATATGTGTTGTTGAAAGTCGAGGGTGGGTTCCCTGGGCGCTCCATTTAGGGTTTCAAGACCGGGGTCTGGAGGGTATACCTATCATTAGGGTACGGCGGTGAATGTTTGAGCCTCGCACTGTGTGCGAGGCGAGTTCGCACGCCGCCGGAAGACCCCGGTCTTCCTTCCCCATGAAACCCGGTCCCGGAGCGCACAGGGAACCCACCCTCGACTTTGTCGGTCAACCTTACTTCCTTTACATTTCCCCCCCTCTTCTATAAATAAAAACCCCCGGCCTTTGGGACCGGGGGTTTTTATCGCTATAGCCTACAGCCTATAGCCTTTCCGTTGCTGTTGCTTAATACATATCTCCGCCGCCCATTCCGCCCATGCCGCCGCCGCCCATCGCGGGCATCTTGTCTTTCTTCTCGGGCATGTCCGCGACCAGCGCTTCCGTGGTCAGCAGCGTGCTCGCTATTGAGGCCGCGTTCTCAAGAGCGGTGCGGGTCACTTTGCAGGGATCCACGATGCCGGCCTTGATCATGTCCACGTATTCCAGCTTGTCGGCGTCAAAGCCGATCTCTACGGGAGAGTTCTTGATCTTCTCGATCACGATGGAACCGTCCATCCCGGCGTTCTCGGCGATAATGCGCAGGGGCGCGTAGATGGCTTTGCGCACGATGTTGATGCCTGTCGCTTCGTCCTCGTTCAGGGGTTTGATCTTGTCCAGGGCCTTGGAGGCGCGGATGATCGCGGTGCCGCCGCCGGGGAGCAGGCCTTCCTGCACGCCCGCTTTGGTCGCGTTCCTGGCGTCTTCAACCTTGGATTTCTTGGCTTTCATTTCGGTCTCGGTGGCCGCGCCGACCCTGATGACGGCTACGCCGCCGGAGAGCTTGGCCAGCCTTTCTTCGAGCTTTTCCCTGTCGTAGTCGGAGGTGGTGTCGTCCATCTGTTTGCGGATCTGGGCGGTGCGCTTCTTGATCTCGTTCTTGTCGCCGCCGCCGTCCACGATGGTGGTGTTTTCCTTGTCCACTACGATGCGCTTGGCTTTGCCGAGCTGCTCCAGGGTGGACTTGTCGAGCTTCATACCGCGCTCTTCGCTGATGACTTCACCGCCGGTGAGGATGGCGATGTCTTCCAGCATCTCTTTGCGCCTGTCGCCGAAGCCGGGGGCTTTTACGGCGCAGCCTTTAAGAGTTCCGCGCAGCTTGTTGACGACCAGGGTCGCCATGGCTTCGCCTTCAAGGTCTTCTGCGACGATGAGGAACTGCTTGCCCGTCTGGACGATCTTTTCAAGTACCGGCAGGAGCTCCGTCATGGCGGAGATCTTTTTGTCGGTGATGACGATATAGGCGTCTTCCAGTACGCATTCCATCCTTTCCGGGTCGGTGACGAAATAAGGAGAGACGTAGCCGCGGTCGAACTGCATGCCTTCGACGACTTCCAGTTCGGTCTCGGAGGATTTGCCCTCTTCGACGGTGATCACGCCTTCATGCCCCACTTTTTCCATCGCCTGGGCGATGAGATCGCCTATGACGCGGTCATTTGCGGAGATGGTGGCTATCTGGGCTTTTTCTTCCTTGGTCTTTACCGGTTTGGCCATCTTTTTGAGCTCTTCGACTATGGCCTGCACGGCCTTGTCGATGCCTTTCTTAAGATAGATGGAGTTCGCGCCGGCCGTGACGTTCTTGAGGCCTTCGGTGAAAATGGCCTGCGTCAGCACGGTGGCCGTGGTGGTGCCGTCGCCCGCCACGTCGTTGGTCTTGGAGGCGGCTTCGCGCACGAGCTGCGCGCCCATATCCTCGAAGTTGTCCTCGAGCTCTATTTCTTTGGCGATGGTCACGCCGTCGTCAATGATGGTCGGGGAGCCGAATTTCTTTGAGAGTATGACCGATTTGCCTTTGGGGCCGAGCGTGACTTTTACGGCGTTCGCCAGTTTATCGACGCCCGCTTTGAGGCGCATCCTGCCTTCTTCCGAATAAATTACCTGTTTTGCCATTTGTTATTTCCTCCTGTTAAATTACCTGATTATGCCGAGGACGTCTTCTTCCCTCATGATGAGGTATTCCTCGTCGTTGATCTTTATCTCGGTGCCGGAATACTTGCCGTAGAGCACCTTGTCGCCGACTTTAAGTTCCATGGCGATAAGTTTGCCGTCTTCCGTGGTCTTGCCTTTGCCCGCGGCGACGATCTCGCCTTCCTGGGGTTTTTCTTTTACGGTTTCCGGGATGATGATGCCGCCCTTTCTGACCTCTTTGGCTTCCAGGGGCTTTACGATGACCCGGTCCCCAAGGGGCTGTATCTTTATCTTGGCTGCTGTTTCTACCATATTGGTGCTTCCTCCTTCGTGGATTTGAAAATGATTGTTAGCACTTCAACCTTCTAATTGCTAATTTTAGCAAAAGAAGTTTCGGAGTGTCAATAGCACTCTTTGTATGTGATTGCTAATTTAGGACGCCGGGGGCGGCCGGAGATCGCTGTGATAAAGAGGTGTTACAGTGATAGGAAAACGGCCGCATCAGCATCAGCCTGCGGGGTCATCGCTTTATCACAGTAATTGTTTTGGCATCACTGTCATCTAAGGTATTACTTCTTAATGAAGAATCTTAATTTAGTCATGCCGACATCAATTATGTCGTCGTCGTAGAGGACGACCTTGGCGGTCAGCGGGTTGCCGTTATGCTTGACAAATCCTTCTTTTATCGGGACCAGGCAGTAGCCTTCCGTGGTAGAAGTGATGGCGGCCGCGATATCAGGCCCTGAGTTGAAGAGGCCGGAACCCTTATACTGTATGTCGGTCCGTGCGGTTTTGCCGATATAGGTCGAGGATTTTGTGAGCTGATACTCTTTTTTCCCTTCGCAACCTCCATCCAGCACTTCAAGGTAGCCCTGTGTAGATGCTTTCTGCGGCTGTTCAGCGCCGGGTTTGGCCTCCGGCGCCGGCGGTTTGGGGGCTTCCGGCGCGGCCGGGGTCTTGGGGTCGGCGATGAATTTAAGGGAATATTTTACTATAGTGACGCTGTCGTTGTTCTTGAGACCGACTTTAAATACCTTCTTGCCGTTGACAAAGGTTCCGTTCGTGGAGTTGAGGTCCTCTACGAACCAGGTGCCTCCGGACTCGTATATCTTGCAGTGGTGCCCGGAAACCGTGGAATTATCCAGCATGATATCATTATCCGGCTTGCGCCCCACGGTGAAACTGGGTTTGTCCAGCTTTATTTCCTGGATGACCGAAGCGTCAAATTTAAGAAGTAGTTTAGGCATATGATTTTTTTATGATATCTCCCAAAGTCTCTTTTAGAGTCTTTTTTTTAAGAAGCGCTATCACGACCGTTATATTGTCCGGCCCGCCGTTCTCGTTCGCGGTTTTGACCAGTGACTGGCAGGCCTTTCGCAAGTCAGGAGTATCCTGCAATATCTGGGTGATCGTCTCCTCCGAAACGGCCTTGAAGAGTCCGTCGCTGCAAAGCAGAAAGCGGTCGTTCTCTTTGACGGGGATCTCATTCAGGTCGATCTGCGGCGTTTTCTGGGAGCCGAGGGCCCGGGTAAGGATGTTCTGTAGCGGTGACGTATCCGCCTGCTGCTGGGTAAGCAGGCCTTTGCGCACGTGTTCCATTACAAGGGAATGGTCTTCCGTTATATGCTGCAGCGCGCCGTCGCGTAAAAGATAGACGCGGGAATCGCCGATGTGAGCTATGGAAAGTTTCTCGCCGTTCAGCAAGACGGCGCTCAGCGTGGTTCCCATGCCTTTGTTTTCCGGCGTGGAATTTCCAGCTTCATAAATGACGCTGTTCGCGAGCTGGACAGCGAAGCCCAGCTGGTTGGTTTCGATAGAATAGGCCGGGTCGTAAGTGCCGGGCTTAAGACCGGTGCGCTGCATGGACTCGAATTTGTCGTGGGTGACCTTTACGGCCATGGACGAGGCGACTTCGCCGGAACTATGCCCGCCCATGCCGTCGGCAACCATGGCCAGGCCCATGCCCGGATCGATCAGGGCGCTGTCTTCATTGTTCTTTCTCTGTTTGCCGGTATCCGAAAGGAGTGCAAGCTCTATTTTGAATCTCATTTTCTGTCCTCCTCCGGATAGATCAGCGGCAGCGTTTTTTCAAAATCAGGGCTGCTCATGGTCATAGGTTTCCCCCCCGCCGGCGGTTGTCCGGAGGCTGAAGAGCCGGACGGCTGTATCGGGCTTTTTACGCCGGCTTTGGATTCCGGCTTCGGGGCTTGGATCGTCGGCGAAGGTTTTGGCGCCGGCGCCGCCGGATTTGACGCCGGAGTTCTAAGGGGCAGCGGGTCGGCCTCGGCCGCCAGGAACTCTTCGGGATCTATTTCAATTCCTCCCGAAGCGGCCGGCGCCGTTTTCTTAAGGGGCGGTGCGGCCGGGACCGGCTTGGGGCCGGGCTGTGGGGCGGGCCTGACCGCTGCCGGGCGCGCCTGCGCTGCGGGCAGCGGGGCGGAGGATCTTTGCGCCGGCTTCGGCTGGGGCGCCGCCGCCTTTACAGGCTGGGCGGCCGTCGGCCGTACCTTGGCCAACTGCGGCAAGCGGCTTAGCAGCCGCCGCAAGTCCGCCGCCATTTCGGCTCCGCTTTGATACCTTGCGTCGGGATTCTTGGTCAGCGCCCTGTCAAGTATAGGTACGATCTCTTTAGGGAGGTCCGGCCTGATGCGCAGCGGATCGGGATAAGGGTCCGTGCTTATCTGGAAGAAAAGCGTTCCGATGGCCTCTCCGCCCTTCCAGGGGCGTTCACCGGTAAGGAGCTCGAACATAGTGACGCCAAGCGAAAAGATATCCGCCCGGCCGTCGACTTTCTTCCCCGAGATCTGCTCCGGGCTCATGTAGTACGGCGTGCCCAGCACGGTGCCTGTTGCGGTCTTTGAAGAGGCCTGAATGCGGGCTATTCCAAAATCCGCCACGCGCAGCGTGCCGTCCTTGAGCAGCATGATGTTGGCCGGTTTTATGTCGCGGTGGATGACGCCGTTCTTGTGGGCGAAATCGAGCGCTTCTGCGGAGATCGCTATGCATTCGAGGGCTTTGTCCAAAGGCAGCAGGTTATTCTTGGCGGTCCATTTCTTAAGATCGTCGCCCTGCAGCAGTTCCATGGCCATGTAGGCTATGTCCTGCTCTTCGCCGGCGTCATATATCTTCACGATATTAGGGTGGGAGAGGTTTCCGGCCGCCTGGGCCTCGCGGAAGAAGCGCTCTTTCATTTCTTTCAGCGAGATTTCGTCGATCCCCTCCTCGAAGCGAAGTGTTTTTATGGCCACCGTTCTGTTGATCTTGGGATCGCGTCCCTGATAAACGATGCCCATGGCGCCCTTGCCCAGCTCTTTGGTGATCTCATAGCGGCCGAGCATCGGCAATGTGGAAGATCCTGCGACCAGCATCGTGGATTCATTGGCCTTGCCTATGGAGCCTCCGAAGACGGCCCCGTCCGAGGCTTTGTTAAGCACCTGGATCTTGTTCTGGATGTCCTTGTAAGCGGGGTCTTTCGCGGCTATATGTCCGTAGACCGCCGCGGCCTTGTTGAACTGGCGCTTGCGCTCAAAATCCAGGGCCAGGTTATAAAGCAGCTCCTTCATGGGATTGTCGACCGGGCAGTTTCTGAACTTCTCGAAAGCGAGGTCCAGCATGCCCTGTCCCTGAAATGAAAGGCCCAGCATCTTGTTGGTTTCTATGGCGGAAACCTCGATGAGCTCCTTTTTCTTTTCCGTAGAAAAAAAACGTTTGGTGACGATGAAGATATAGCCCGCGATCAGCAGCAGCGACGGATAAACGGTCTTGACCCAGAGCCCCTTATCGGTGAACAGGAATATTCCCGCGGCGCCAAGGGCGGCGAGCATCAGCGCCGCCAGCACCGCGCCCACTCCGGCTTTCAGCCGCGGCAGCAGTAAAGTTATAAAGAGTCCGACGAAGACGATGAGACCCGTTTCCGCCTCCCCCGCCCACTCCGGCCTTGTTATGAAATGGCCGTGCAGAATGTTCTCGGCCACGTTCGCGGAGAATTCTACCGCCGGCAGGTTCTTTTCCACGGGAGTCACATAGAGGCTGCCCACGCCCTGGGCGGTCAGGCCGATAAGTACGATCTTATCCTTAAAAGCATCGGGGACTATCTTGCCGTTCAAGACGTCGTAAAAAGAATAATATTTAAAGGAGTCTTTGCTCTTGTTGAACGCGATAAGCATCGCCGATCTGTAATCCAGCGGGACCTTGCGGCCGCCCAGCGCGAGAAATTGGCCCGGCGTGATCCGGACTTCGGAGGGCTTTAGCCTGAGATATGCTCTCGCCAGTTCTTCGGAGAACGAAGGATAGAAATTCTGGTTATATGGTATCAGCGGATATTCCTTTCTGACGGCGCCGTCGGCGTCGCCAAAGATGTTGACGTGGCCGATGCCGGCGGCGGAGGACGCCAGCACCTCCAGCGGCACGGTGTAATCCGAGCCCTCTATCCGGATGTCGGAAGCGCCGGCGCTCTGTCCCGCCGTCGCCGCGTATTTCTTCAGCCAATCCGGCACCGGCCGGGGTTTCGCGACCGGCTCGTCGGCCTTGAAGTACATCGGAAGGACGACGTTGCCCGCACCGGCGATGGCCGCCGCGAGCTTGGCGTCGTTATCCATGCCTTTGCGGGTCTCGATAAGGATGCTGTTGAATTCCGATTCTCTCGTGGTTTCCTTAATTTTTTTTGCCGCCAGGAGTTCCTGATATTTCTGGCGCAGCTGCTCGGTTATCTCCAGGTCCTTGTTCGTTTCCGGTTCGGAAAAGAGTATGTCGAGCCCGATGACGGCGGGCCTTGCGGCGTCGGTCGAGAGCCATTTAAGGAGGTCGGCCATGCGCGAGCGGGGCCAGGGCCAGCGGCCCATTTTTGAGATGCTTTCGTCGTTTATCTCGATGATGGCGATCTCGTTCTTTGACGGGTTCTGGGCGCTGAGCTGCGCCCTGAAGTCGTAAAACTTCAGTTCCAAAGGTTCTAACACGGCTCCGAACGCGTAAAAGAACAACACGGCCGCGGTCAGCGTTACGCCCCATAGTATGTTGGAAAAAATAAATTTTTTCATTCTTTGTCTCCGGTTATTCTGGTCGGTGAAAGATCAGTCGGGCGAAAGATCCTGTCCGCTATAATACGCCAGCGTTTCCTCCACGAAATAAATATTGGTCATGCACAGCAGGAAGAGCGCGATAAAGATCAGCCCGGCCGTGTTCAATAGATTTTCCTTAAGCCTGTAAACCAGCGTCTTGTAATAGGTCATCCTGGCCCTGCGGCTGAGCTCTTCGCGCGGCTGCGGCGCTATTTGCGCGGGTTTTTCTATCTGTTTTTTCTCGATGGGGCGGCCTTCGAGGTCGAATTCCGGCATCGCAGCTTCCTGGTTCAGCAGGGCCTCCCGGTATTGCAGATAGGCCTCGCGGTTTATCTCCTGGACGCGCTGGGCTTCTTTGCCGACCAGGTTTTCCGTAATGGCGCTGATCTGCGGATTTGTGAACATTATGAACACCAGCACGTTCGCGGCCAAAAAGAAAAGCGCGGGATTGGAGAACAGCGTAAACCTTTTCTGCGTAAGCGCGGACCCAAGGCCCGCCAGCGCTACGACCGCCGCCATTGTCAGGTATGGACGCTCGGGTGTGACGGGCTGTCCCGCTTTAAAGTAAGCGTAGGTCAGCAGCAGCGAGGTCCCGTAAGCCGCTATCGCGCCGGCCTTCAGGCCCCGGTGCTGCTTAAAGACGAACTTAGAAGCCGCGAGGAACAGGAACAGGGAATAGCAGAGCAGATTGGAGGGCGAGATCATGTTCTCTACGGCTAGTTTAAGGCAGTAGAAAGCTTTTGACACCATGTCCGAAGTTTCGGGCGACGGAACGTAAACGCCGCCGACGTACGCCGACAAAGCGGCGGCGGCCGAGAAAAAGGCGTGCATCGGCGTGAGCTTGCGCGGTTTCATTATCACGGTCCAAATGGTCAGCGCGAGGCCGGCCGCGAAAAGGAAGCCGGCGCCGGACGGATTCGTTTCGAACGGAGAGAGCAGCGAATCCGCAAATACGGACTTGGGAGCCCCGGCTGAGCCGGCCAGCAGAAAACAGCTCATGGCGGCGAAAGTTACGGCGAAATGCATGATCGTCTTTATGGAGTTGTGCAGCGCGGGAAGCTGGAGGTTCTTGCCTTTGAGCGTTTCCCTGCGCGCCGCTACCGGGGAGCCAAGCCGGCCCGGCTCGACGGGTTTCCCCGCCGGTAATGAGGGCGCGCGTACGGAGTGGTCGGAAATAAGAGGCGCTTCCGGGTGTATCTGCGCGATTGAGGGCGGCGGCGGAGGAGGAGGCGGAACTACCAATCCCGCCGCCTCCGCGGCGAAATGAGCGGAAATCTCCGGCAACTCTATGGAGCGTTCGTTTGAAACCGCCGTACCGTCCTTTTCGGCCGCCCTGAGGCGTTTTATCTCGTCGATCACCTGCGCGGCGCTCTGGTACCGGTCCTCGGGCTTCTTGCGTGTAAGCTGTTCCAGCACGCGGGAGATCCAGAGCGGGAGGTCGGGCTTCAGAAGTATGATATTCGGGAAAGGCACGCCGATATGTTTATGGATGACCTCTATGGAGCTTTTGCCTTCGAAAGGATATTTGCCGGTGAGCAGATAAAAAAAGGTGGCGCCGGTGGAGTAGAGATCGGCTCTGTTGTCCACCTTGCCGGCCAGGCCCTGCTCGGGGGACATGAAATAGGCCGTGCCGACCATTTCTCCGGCCATGGTCAGCTGCTTTTCCTCGCTGATGCTTCGGGCCAGTCCGAAGTCGACTATCTTCGGGTGCCCGTCGCTGCCAAGCAGGATATTGGAGGGTTTAATGTCGCGGTGGATTATGGTATGCGAGTGCGCGTGCCCAAGTCCGTTCAGCACTTCCAGTATGATATCGGTAGCGACATCGGGGGGCATCGGGCCTTTTTCGGCGATAACGGCTTCCAGGCTTTTGCCCTCTATATAGGACATGATGATAAAATACGAGCCGTTCTCCTGGCCGAAATTATATACCTGTACGATGTTGGGGTGTTCGAGTTTCGCGACCGAGCGGGCTTCCCGCAGGAAGAATTCTATATTGCGCTCTTCGCGGGCAAGCTCCGGGGAGAGAAATTTAACGCAGACGGTCTTGTTCAGCGCTTCCTGGCGCGCCATGTAGACCGAACCCATTCCGCCTTGTCCTATCTTCGCTATTATCCTGCAACCGGCGAAAACGGAGCCGATGACCTTGTCGATTTCAGGCATCAGAGTCTTCTGTCCTTTACATGGATGCTTCCCTTGCGGTCCGGGAGTTCTTTGGCGTAATGTTTAAGTTCGGCCGCGGTCTCCACTAGCTTTCCGTAATGTCTGAGGGCTTTCGGGATGATGACGGCGATGGTCAGCGATACTAAGGGAAAGTTGCGGGTCTTGTTCTTCCTGTCCATGGTTACTATATAGCCGCGCCGCCTGTCTTCTTCAGTGTAGAAAGAGGAGATCGTTCTGTCGAATTCCCTCACTATCCGCTCCCCAGCCGCGTCTATAAGTTCCGGGCGCGTCACCAGAACGAAATCGTCGCCGCCGACGTGGCCAAGAAAATAATCCTGTTCGGCGTGAGCTTTGGCCGCATCGCTTATCACCGAAGCTATATGCTTTATGACCTCGTCGCCTTTGGCGTAGCCATAGACGTCGTTGTAGGCCTTGAAATTGTCGGCGTCGATATACGCGAACGCGAACGGGGTGCCGTCGGCCATGCGTTTGAGGACGTCCTCCTCTATGGCCGGGCTGCCCGGAAGATGAGTGAGCGGGTTCAAAGCGACGTCGGTGCTTTTGCGCTTCAGGATGCGGTTAATGCGGGCGCGCAATTCGCCCACGTCAAAAGGCTTGGTTATGAAATCGTCCGCGCCGAGCTCGATTGACGTTATTTTGGCTTCCACTTCCGAGACGCCGCTCAGAATGATTATCGGCATGGCGTGCGTATCGGGATTGTCCCTGATGCGCTTGCAGAGGGCGTAACCGTCCAGGCCGGGCATCTGAAGGTCCATTATGATGAGATCGGGCTTATTGTCGTCCAAAAAGCGCAGGACTTCCTCTCCGTTGCGCAAATTGACCACGGTGTAAGGGAATTTTTTCAGCACGGCCGAGATGAGCAGTCCCACGTTCGGATCATCGTCGACGACCAATACGGTTTTGTTAATCAAACTGCCCCCGGTTATATCGATAAAAATTATGCGCTCGATCGACCGGCGCGGCTCATATTTTATCGGGAAATTAGGACCGCGCCGATATTAATTATAAGATATATATACTTGTGAAAGCAATCCGTCCGGATAGGCTTACAGGCCTCCCCGGCGTCGGACAATAACTCCCAAATCCTCCGATAAAGGAGGATTTGGGACCTCCGGGATTTATGCCGGCGCTCTTTCATCTGTTTGGTGAAACGCAAAGATGTTTCCAAGGTCCCAAAAATCAGTTTTACCTGATTTTTTGGGAATGACTATTGCTTCAAATATTATGCTATAATATTTCAAAAGCTTAAAACCTCCAAAAACACAAATAAGGTCCGACAATTTATGCGCTTGAAGACATATTCCACTTTCGATATCGCTACGATGCTTGATGTTGTTCCCGGAACGGTGGCGAACTGGGTAGACAGCGGCAAGCTGAAGGCGTATATAACGCTGGGCGGGCACCGTCGGGTGTCGAGGGAAAGCCTGCTCGGTTTTTTAAAGAAGAACAAACTTCCGATCCCCGAGCTTCTGGACGACCAGACATCCAATAAAAAAATACTCGTGGTCGAAGACGACGTGAAACTGCTGAAACTTATCGTCAAGGCCCTTAAGCGTTTAAGCGATTTTGAGCTGCTGACCGCCACCGATGGATTTCAGGCGGGACAGCTTGTCGAGGGGAGCAGACCGGATCTGGTGGTCCTGGATATAATGCTGCCGGATATCAACGGTTTTAAGGTTTGCGAACTGATAAAGGCCAAGAATAAGAACACCAAGGTCGTAGCGATAACCGGCTACGATTCCGAAGATATCAAAAAAAAGATCATGGATGCGGGCGCCGACGCTTACCTGATAAAGCCGTTTCAGTTTAAAACGCTTTTCGAGCAAGTGGAAAATTTGCTCGGTTTAAGAGGTAAAGACAGCTCCGACACTTGACAGAAATAAAAATTGGTGCTAAAATGAATTTGTCAGGGCTGCCTCCCTCACCCTACCCCCCAAAAAGGCAGCCCTGCCTTTTTTTGCCCAAAAACACCCTTTCCCCCTGTTTTCCCTCTATATTTGCGATCCAAGGTAACGCCGGCTTGTTGGCTTTGGGCTGGGCATCGCAGGATAGTAAAACCGGGGTCCTGCCGGGGCCAGGCCTTTTCGCGTTCCATCGGCGGCCTGCTGGTCGAAAAGGCCTGGCCCCGGCACCCCTTATTTTGCTTACGCACTTAATGATCGCTCGGCATAATTCCCGGCGTGTTTTAAAATATAATATCCCTGTTCCCACCCTCTCATGATACATCCGAATAACCCGCCCAAAATATTTGTCATCAGAATAAATGGTGTCCCATTTTAAATCCCTCAGCCTGTTAAAGCAAAATTGCGGTTTCCCTGCGTGTTGCGTTAACCAGTCATCAGCGTCGCTTATTCACTGGTATTATTTTAGGTTCGTTAGGTGGCGGCTACCTGCGGGCGGGTAAATGCGCCCTACCATCAAAAGGTCGGGGATATGTTGTTTTAAATTCGAAGGAGCGCAGGTCATTAAATCTTTTGGAGCGCATTACGCGAAAGTTTTATGAAGGGTCGGCGGCGGGTTTTCTGCGCGCTCCATTCGGAGGGTTTTAAGACCGGGGTCTGGAGCAGCATCCCTCCGGGACGGCGGTGAATGTTTGAGGCAAAAAACTTTGCTTTTTTGCCGAGTTCGCACGCCGGCGGAAGACCCCGGTCTTCTTCTTCATAAAACCCGGACCCGGAGCGCGCGGAAAATTCGTCGCCGGCCCGACTGGACATCTCGCGGTTCACAAGCCCAAAGTCAGGCAGGCCGTTACTTCGGGAAGTAGGAGTAGCGGTACTGGAACATGCCCAGCAGGTCCCAGCCGTTTTTAAACGAGAGATAAGAAATTTCAAAGTTCATCTTAAGCAGCGTGCCGAGATGGAAGTTGAAAAGTTTCGGGCTCTGGGGCGCTCCCTGCGGGGCCATGATTTCAACGCCAATAGGGGAATTAGGTTTGGGCAGCCACATCAGGCCGCCGAAGAGCATGCCGGTGGGGATGACCGGATTGGGCACTCCGCTTTCACGAAAAGCTTCGTTAGACAGGAATTCGGAAAGCTGGTAAATAACTTTAGGCATATCGCCGTCCGAATAACCGGCGTTCAGGATCAGCTTGGGGTGGAGGCGCTTCGTGAGAACGACATACGCGTTGGCGGAAGTGTCGGTCGTTTTGCCGGTTGCTTTAACGTTAAGATATACTGCGGTCTGCGGCGCGTCGCGGAACTTGAAAATGCCCTGAACGCCCGATGCCACGGCGGGGCGCCAGCGTCCCTCGGTCTGGATAAGCATCTTCGCGTCGGCGATCAGCAGCCAAAGTCCCACGCGGTCCAGGTAGTTGGTTTTCTGCGCCCAGTAGAAGTTATTGTTGCCATAAAGCCGGCCTATGTAATAAGCGGCGTTGAAATCCAGTCCCAGGCCGATGGAATTTTTGCCGTGGCCGCGGTAGGCGGTCGGCATCAGCACGATCCCGCCCAGGGCGGCCTTTGATTCCGGGTACTGGGCGGGTTTGGACGGTATGCCGGTTTTGGTCTCCGTTGCGGCCGGAGGAAAATAAGAGGCCGTGGAAAGAGCCGGGCCTTCCGGCGCGGTCGTGCTTGGGTAGACGGCGTGAGCCGGAATTACCTGCACCATCTGCGCTGACGCGCTGCCGCCGAGGGCGGGGCTCATCAGAAAGACGGCGAATAGGATTTTTTTCATATTATTATTCATCACTTGGCCGGCCAAAATACCAGCAAAAGCCTCGTTAGCAGGTTCGCTTCAATACCGGCCAGCGCATCGTCGAACACGATCCCGAAGCCGCCCTCCAGGCTTTTCTCCAGCTTTTTTATAGGCCAGGGTTTAAGCGTATCCAATATTCTAAAAAAAATGAACGCGGTTGTTAAGGAAAATATCGTGCGTTCCATGAACGCCGCTGCTATCCAATAGCCGGCGACCTCGTCGATCACTATGCGCGGGTCGTCGTGCGTGCCGTAGATGCTGGACGCGCGGTCGGCGACCAGCACCGAAAAAATAAAAAACAGGGCCAGAAAACAGCCGTAAGCCGCGGTTCCCCCGGGCAGGAGCGGGAACATCAGGAACGCCAGCGCCGTGCCCATAAAACCCGCGCCCGTGAACTTCCTGAATCCAGTCAGCTTTTCCGGGATGAGGCTGATAAAAAAACCGGTAGCCAGAAAAACGGTCAGCCTGTCGGCTAAACCGGTTCCCGAAACCCGTTCGCGCCCCGCACTTCGGCCCGTTCGGAAAAAGTGCGTGGTCACGCTTTTTTCTCGCTCCAGGATTTTATGATGAGTGCCCGGTGGTTGTAAAGATAGATAGCGCCGCTTATCATCGTGATAAGAGCGGTAAGAATTGTGAGCGAGCGGGCGATATCTCCTGAATATCCGGCGAGGTGCGGGAGCCATGGCCAGGCCACCGGGTATTTTTTTAGCCAGGCTTTCAATACAAGCAGCGCCATAATAACGAAAGCTGAGGTCAACTGAATGGCCGTTTTCAGCTTTCCGGCGGCTTCGGCTTTCATTATTTCACCATGCAGCGCGGCAAGCACCCGAAGCGTGGAGATAGTGAATTCTCTCAGCAGGATTATGAAGACCGCCCAGATCGGGATATGGAGTTCGCGTATCGAAGCGAAAGCGAGGAAAGTCGACAGTATGAGCAGCTTGTCCGCGAGCGGATCGACTATGGCTCCAAAATGGGTCGTCGTATGCGTGCGGCGGGCGATCACTCCGTCGACGTAATCGGAGATGCTGGCCACGGTCAGCAGGATAAAAGCGGTAATAACGGACCAGAAACTCTGGTGGAAGATAAGCCAGAATATTACCAGGCTCAGGAACATCCTCATCAGAGTTATGCGGTTGGCTAAAGTCATATTAGAAAGCCGGTTAGACTGTAGGCTATTAGACTATAGGTCATAAGGTGTTCCTTAAAAAAGCTGCCGCCTACAGACTAATAGTCTACAGACTATGCCCTTAGTTATTGAACTCCAGAACTTCCGTGCCTTTGGGCGGTACGAACTTGAAGAGCAGCTTGTCCAGAGGTGTGTTCCTTTCCGGGTTTTCCAGCCGGGTCCTGATGGTTGTTTGATCAACGGTCAGGGATGCCTCGGCCGGGAAATAATCGGTCGAGGAGAGCGCGAGCGTGAGGGTATAAAGGGCCGGATTGCTCTTCGGTGTGAGCACCATGGTGACATAATAAGGGGCGTTCGTATCTTTAGAGACCCGCACATCGTTCTTCTCGGTCAGGGCGGCGTAATTCCCGAAGTCCATAATGCCGGAAAAGTTGCTGCTCTGGTTCTTTTTCCACGAGTCCCATGAAGTGCGCACGGCCTGCGAGTCCTCCGGTTTGTAGACCCACAGCTCTTTCTTGTCGGTGTAGACCAGCTGCCGCGCCGGTTTTATATGCTCTATCTTCAGCAGGTCCGGTTTCATATAGCTGAGGACGCCTTCGATATGCTGTTTTAATCCGGCGTCGGAAAAATCCACTTCCTGCGTAAAGCGGGTCCGCAGGGTCTCAAGTTTGGAGTCCCAGTCCTTCAAGCCGGCTATCACCGCTTTTTCGAGTTTTGTTTCTTCGCTGTCCGCCGCCGGGGCCCGCAGTTCTTTTTTTACGGTTTGTGTCGAAACTGTTACTTTAGCGGTTTTCCCCCGGGATGGTTTGGACGCGTGTCCGGTTTTTTTTACCTCTCCGGCTTGCGCCGTGCAAACCAGCAGAGCCGTCAGCGCGATCAGGGCGGTTAAGTTCTTCATATTATGTTCCCCTTCTCCTTTTCCATTTCCTGAACATCCGGGGCGGATGATTCAGCGTCGATATGGCTGCCTATTTTATCGAAGTCGATCTCCCAGCGATTCGAACCTTCGGGTTTTCGTATGAAGCCGTTGGTCTCAAGTATGCTCAAAAGGTTGGTGGCGCGGGCCGAAGAACCGAAATGGGCCTTCAGCAGGTCCTGGGAGACCCGCCGGCGTTCGAGGATCAGGCGCATGGCGTTGATCAGTTCCTCCGAACTGCCGCCGCTGCCGCCCATCGATTTTTCTTCGTCCTCAACGAGCGGCATGTAATAAGGCTTGGCCTGGGCCCGCAGATAATCGGCCACTTTCCGTATCTCGTCCTCGGAAACGTAGGCGCCCTGGATGCGGACCGGCTTCTGGGCGTCTATGGCGAGATACAGCAGGTCGCCGCGGCCGATAAGTGATTCGGCGCCCGGTGTGTCGAGAATAACGCGGGAATCCGTCTTGGAGGTCACCTGCAGCGCGACCCTGGACGGCAGGTTGGCCTTGATGACGCCGGTAATGATATCGACGGAGGGGCGCTGGGTCGCCAGGACCAGGTGTATGCCCACTGCCCTGGCCATCTGGGCCAGGCGCTGGATGGAGTCTTCCACTACGTTCTTGACCTGAAGGATAAGATCGGCCAGCTCGTCGATGACCACTACGATGTAATATTCCTGCGGCTCGCCGTTGGCCGCCGCCCATTTATTGTATGAAGCAATGTTCTTGACCCTGGCTTTTTCGAATTTTATATAGCGCTTCTCCATGACGCGGGTCAGCGCCAGCAGGGACTTGGCCGCTTCTTTCGGGTCCGTTACGACCGATACCTTGTCGGGAGTTTCCTTGGGATCGTAGAGGTACGGTATGTCCTCGTAGAAGGTAAGTTCCAGGCGCTTCGGGTCTATGAAAAGGAACTTGACCTCGTCGGGTGTCTTGCGGTAGATGATGGAAAGTATCAGCGACTGCATGAACACGCTTTTGCCGCTGTTGGTAGCGCCGGCCACCAACAGGTGCGGCATGGTCTCGAGGTTCGCGACCGCGATTGAGCCCTCGGCGTGCCGGCCTATGCCGAACAGCAGCGAGTCACGGCGCTCGTTGAAAACGGAACTTTCCAGCACTTCGCGGAGCGACACTTTAGCGCGGTGATTGTTAGGGATCTCGAACCCGATGGCCGACTTTCCCGGGATCGGCGCGATGACGCGTATGCCGCCGGAAGCTTTCATGGCGAGCGCCACGTCGTTAGAAAGCGAGACGATGGAGCTTATCTTGACTCCCGGCGCGGGCGTGACCTCGTAGCGGGTGATGACAGGCCCGGGATAGACCCCGGCAACCGTTACCGAGATGCCGAAGCTTTTGAACGTGTCTTCCAGGAGATTTTGCGACGCTTTTATCTCGTCATTAGTGGGACCGACCACACCTGTCCCGGAGGGTTCTTCGAGGAGCGAGGTCGGAGGCAGTTTGAAATTTTTAAAATGGCCTTCCACATTCTTATGTCCGTCCGTCATCCCCTGGGCTTCGGGAGCCTTATCCTTGCGGGCCTCGGGCGCGGCAGCCTTCGGTTCTTTTGATTTACCGGCGGGCGCTTCCGCGGCCGCCCGCACTATCTTCGGTTCGGGTGCGCGCGCCGGCGGGGGCGGAGGTTCCGGTATCGGGCGCGCATCGTAGGAGGGGCCTTCCGCGTGTTCCTTTTCCGAGAGAAGTTTAAGCTTGGAAGTTAGTTCCTTACGGGCTCCTGCCCAGTGGCGGTAATCATCTATTATTGCGGACGAAACCGCCTTATATACCCTGAGCCAGGAAATTTTGAAAAGAAGCTGGAGGCCGGCGAAGAGTATCACGCATGAAAATAAAGCCGCGCCTATGCGCCCGAACATTTTCGACAGGCCGCCTTCCAAGGCGTAACCGAGCCAGCCACCGTTGAAAACCTCAGCGCCGAAGTGAGAACCAAGAAGGTCTATGATCACCGAGATGGACCCGAGCATCATAAGGGCGCCCAGCGTCAGAGTTATCACGCCCTTATGCGGCTTATTGAGCTTTAGAAGGATGGCCACCAGGCCGTAGAGGAGGATGAAGGGAAAAAAGTACGAGGTCTGGCCAAGAAAGCTGAAAACCCCCGCGGAGACCGCTCCTCCGATGATGCCTTTTGGAGCGCTGCCGAATACAAGCCAGATGAGCCAGATGCTGAAAGAAAAAGATAACAGCCAGTAAATCGCGTATGCGAAACCGCCTTGCTTCTTCTTACCGGCCGCTGCTAATCTGTTTTTAACGAAGCGCCGTTCTTTTGGACCGTTCCTGTTAATTTCCGGCATAAAAGGATATTTACTGACAGCTTCGTCGCGCGAACGTCGAGGAGGCTTAGAATTAATTGCGGAGCTATTGCCCTGAAACCGGCTTTATCTTGAAGTTTAGGTCCTGCGGATACATCGCTATCTTGTCCTGCGCGGCGAGCCAGCCCAGCGCAAGATAAAGGGCGGAGCTGGAAAGATGGAGCTTCAGTTTAATATCCCAAGAGGTCGTTTCCCCGCCGGTTTTAAGAAGCTCTGATATTTTGCCGGCGGTTTGAGCTATCGTATCGGTGGATTTGGACGTTTCGTTCATTTATTTCCTCTTTATGAGGAACAAGTTCTGATTGGGCTCTACCGGCTTGCCGTTCTCCGAGAGAACTTTTTCTATGATGCAATCCTGTTCGGCTTTGAGCTCGTTGAAAACTTTCATGGCTTCGAGGACGCAGATGACTTGGCCTTCCTTCACAGTGTCGCCTTCCCTCACGTAGGGAGGACTGGATGGGCTGGGAGCGCGGTAAAAAATGCCGGACATCGGGGCTTTTATCGTTTCCCCTTCCGGCGCCTGAGGCGCGGGAGCGGGCGCCGGTTTGGCCGTCCCCGTCTGCTGTACGGGAGCGTGGGCCGCAAAAACGGGGATGGGTTGTACGGTCTGATTGTGCTTGCGCACCAGTTTGATGTAGGTGGCGTCTTTGGAGAACTCGACGACTTCCAGTTTGTTGGCGTTCATGAACTGGTAGAATTTCTGTACTTGTTCAAAAGCGGTCTCAAGTTTATTAGGGGTGGTTTCGGGGCTATTTTTTTTCATAAAGTCCTGGTACCTCCTTTAAGGTCCGGCAAGCCCCCCGGCTCCCCGTTCGACGGGGAACCGGGTCTTGGTCGGGCTTACTTCACCGGGTGTCCGCCCTGCAGAAGGACTTTCCTGGAGAGCCGGATCTTTCCGTTGTTGTCCATGTCTATGACTTTAACTTTGACTTCTTCGCCCATCTTGAGAACGTCTTCCACGCGGCGTATGCGCTGGACGTCTATCTCGGAGATATGCAGCAGGCCTTCCTTGCCGGGCAGGATCTCGATGAACGCGCCGAAGTCCACTATTGAAACCACTTTGCCCGTGTAGATGGTGCCTATTTCCACTTCCATCGTGTAGTAGCCCACCATCGTTTTCGCGGCTTCCAGGCTTGCGCGGTCGGTGCAGGAGATGAATATCGAACCGTCGTCGTCGACTTCGATGTCGGCGCCGGTCTTCTCGATTATTCCGCGGATGTTCTTTCCGCCCGGCCCTATGAACTGGCCGATCTTCTCTTTAGCGATATGCATCTTGGCTATGCCGGGGGCGTACTTGGAGATGTCGGTCCTCGGCGCGGGCATATACGCTTCCATGAGGTCGAGTATATGGTTCCTGCCGGCGGTCGCCTGCTCTATGGCTTCGGCGAGTATGTTCAGCGGGATGCCGGTGGCCAGCTTCACGTCCATCTGGAAAGCGGTGACGCCTTTCCTGGTGCCGGTCAGCTTGAAGTCCATGTCGCCGAAGTGGTCTTCGAAACCGGAGATGTCGGAGATCACGGCGTGCTTGGAGCCGTCGGTGATGAGGCCCATTGCTATGCCCGAGCAGGCCGCTTTCATGGGCACGCCCGCGTCGAACATCGCCAGCGAGCCGCCGCAGACGGAAGCCATGGAGGACGAGCCGTTGGATTCCAGGATGTCGGAGACGATCCTGATCGTGTACGGGAACTGGTCTTCAGAGGGCAGCAGCGGCGAGAGCGCGCGTTTGGCGAGCGCGCCGTGTCCTATCTCCCTTCGGCCGGGGCCCCTGTCGGGGCGCACTTCGCCGGTTGAATAGCCGGGGAAGTTGTAATGCAGCATGAATTTATCCAGCGAGCGGCCTTCCAGGTCGTCCAGGATCTGTTTGTCGGCCGGGGTGCCGAGAGTAACGGTCGCCATGGTCTGGGTCTGGCCCCTGGTGAACACGGCCGAGCCGTGGGTCCTGGGGAGGAAGCCCGCCTGCATGGCGATGTGCCGTATCTCGTCGGTCTTTCGGCCGTCGGCGCGGCGGCGCTGCTCGAGTATCTGGGCCCTTGAGAGCGTGAAGATGACCTCTTCCATCAGCGTTTTTACCTGGAAGGAAACGGTCTTTTCTTCCGGGAATTTTTCGGTCATTTCCTTGATGAGGCCGTCTTTTATCTCGGAGATGGTGTTCTCAAGGACTTCTTTGGTCGGGAAAGACCCGAGGAGTTTCTCGACGGCCGGCTTGCCCTTGGCTTCAACAACCGTCTTTATCTCCGGCCTTATGACCGGGGCGGGGACCAGCGTCTTGGTCTTGCCGCAGGCTTCGCGCAGCTGTATCTGAAGGTTGCAGAGTTTGTCCAGCTCCGGCTTGCAGAGTTCCATGGCGGCGATAAGGTCGGAGTTGGGGATCTCTTTTCCCCCGCCTTCGCACATCAGTATTCCTTTGAGCGTGCCGGAGATCACGAGTTCGAGCTCGGCTTCCTGGCGCTGCTCCAAGGTCGGGTTGAGAATGAACTTGCCGTTCACCTTGCCAACTCTGGCGGCGGCGACGGGTCCGTTGAACGGTATGTCCGAGATCATGACCGCGGCGGCGGCGGCGTTTATCGCCAGCACGTCGGAGTCGTTCTGGCCGTCGCTGGACATGACCAACGCGACCACCTGCGTCTCAGTATTGAAATATTCGGGGAATAGCGGGCGGAGCGTGCGGTCCGAAAGCCGGGACGCCAAAACTTCTTTCTCGCGGGCCTTGCCTTCCCTTTTGAAGAAGCCTCCGGGGATCTTGCCGGCGGCGTAGGTCCTTTCTTTGTAATCGACGGAAAGGGGCACGAATTCCGGCGGATTGTCCTTGGGTTTTCTGGCCTGGACGCAGGAGGCCAGCACCACGGTTTCGCCGCAGCGCGCCATTACCGAGCCGCCGGCCTGTTTGGCCAGAAGCCCGGTTTCGAATGAAATCGTCTTATCTCCGACCTTTATTTCAAGGCGGACTATTTTGGGTTCTGTCATTGTTATTATTTCCTTAAGCCTAATTGCTTGATTACTTTTTTGTACTCTTCACGGTTGACCCTTTCGAGGTAGGTGAGAAAGTGTTTTCTCTTGTTGACGAGAATGGCAAGGCCCCGCTTGGTGGCGTGGTCTTTAGGGTTGGTGGTGATGTGTTTGGCCAGATACTGGATCCTTTCGGTCAGCAAGGCGACCTGCACGGACGAGGATCCTGTATTGACGGGGTTAGTGGTGAATTTTTCCACTATTTCTTTGGTTTTCTGTTTATTTATTGGCATTTTATTCTCACTTTATAAGATTTATATCTTGGAACTATTATAGGAATTCCGGCCGTGCAAGTCAATACGGTCCGTCGTATGGAAATGGCGGCAAAACCTAATAATTACAAGGGTTCTATATTATATGTCAGACAGCGGCCGGGAGCGGCGTTATATGGATAAACCGGCATGAACAGCTCTGTCCCGATAAGAGCTTATCCGCAAATAGCATCTTGGCTGCAATTTCAGCTTTTGGCCTGCGGCTTCGTTGCTGGTCGCTTACTGGCTCTGGTCGAGCCTGCTCGCTCCTCGCGCCTCGCCTCGGCTCAAAATCTGAAATTTCGCTTTAAGAGTCTATTCGCGGATAAGCTCTAAATCCTGTTATTATTTGAAGTCGTAGTCCGCCGCGATGCCGAAGACCAGGTTGTCCGGTTCGCTTCCCGCGGCAGTCCTGACCTCGCGGGAGAGGGTATCGTAGTACGTAAGATGCGGTCTGACTCTGGCGCCGCCTCGCATCTTGAACGCTATCTCGGCGTCCAGGATCAGGACATTGAGGCGGCTGCTCATCCCGGAGGCCAAATAATTGAAGGAGTTGAATTTGGCGTTGCCCCAGCCGAGAAGGGCCGAGCTCGTAAATAAAGAATCGTTCGCAAGGCTCTTTTCATATCCCAGGCCGGCGTCGCCGTAGTATCCTCCGGCGTCGCTGTCGTTTATCATCGACAAATAATGGTCCGTAACTATCTTTAAGAAGGCCGCCGGATGCGAGAGTTTTACGTATGCTTCGCCGTAGTGAGGCGAATAAGTGAAGGTGTAGAGGATAAATCCCGGAGAAACCGAAAAGCCGGCCACATCGCGCTCATAGCTCAGCGTGAGGTCCAGCTCGTTGAATTTGCTCCGTCGCGGCTTATCGACGCTGTAATTAAACCAGGCGTTCAGCGAGAGATCGTCCTTTGACAGGTTGACCGAGGGCTGATACGCCTCGGCTTTGGAAAGCGATACGCCACGCCAGACATATTTAGAAACTATATCGAGTTCCGAAGAGACGGCGAGACCGGTCTGTGCTTCTTCAGCAACGGATGGTTTAGCGTTGAGACAGGCGATCAATCCTGCCGCAAAAAACAGCGCCGATAATTTTTTCATTTTTCCCCCTGCGGCCGCTGCTGTGAACTCGAGGCTTTAAATAAATGTTCTGCGGGTGCGGCGTTCTGTATATGGGCGACCGTTGCGCCGCCTTTACATTATAATATAGACCGGTTTAGTTTCGCGAACATCGCTATTTCTGCAGTTCCGACCAGTCGGCGATCAGGGCTTCGACTTTCCGCAGTGCGGCGTCCAGCTTCTCCTGGCGCTTGGCCAGTTCGGCGGCGTCCGTGGCTACGGCGGCGTCTTCGAGAGCTATGCGGGCTTTTTCCGCCTGATCCTCGGCGGAGGCTATCCCGGCTTCCAGTTTTCGGATAGCGCTCTTAAGCTCCCGCGTTTCCCTGGCTGAAGGGGCAGGCTGCTTATCTGCGGCTGCCGGCCCGGCCGCAGGTCCCGGCCGTTCTTCCTGTTCAATTTTCCAGTTCTCCCACTGTGAAAGGTCGGCGAAAAAACGTGCGCTGCCGCGGCCGTCCAGCGCCAGCAGCCTGTGGCTCACCCTTTCAAGCAGGTAGCGGTCGTGCGTGACCAGGACAAGAGCGCCGGAGAATTCCTGCATATTGGACTCAAGCACTTCCAGTGACTGGAGGTCCAGGTCGTTCGTCGGTTCGTCCAAAAGAAGCACGTCGGCCGGTTTAAGCATGAAGCCGGCTATCAGTACGCGGGCCTGTTCTCCGCCTGAGAGCTGCTTCAGCGGTATGTCCAGCTGTTCCTGCCGGAACAGGAACCGCGATGCCCATCCGCGCACGTGTATCGAGCTTCCTTTGTACACTACATGTTCACCGTTCCCGCAGAGCGCCTGCTTAAGAGTGAGGTTCAGGTCCAGCAGCGCCCGGTGCTGGTCGAAGGTCACGACCTTCAGCCCTTCGGCCCTTTTAACCGTTCCTGAGTCGGGCTCAAGCTGTCCGGCGAGTAATTTAAGCAGGGTGCTCTTGCCCGAGCCGTTGCCGCCCAGCAGTCCCAGTTTATCGCCCGGGCGAAGAACGAGATCCAGCGGTCCGAACAGTTTTCGCCCTCCCATGCTCTTTACCGCCGCGGACGCGTATATCAGACGGTTGGCCTGTCTGTCTCCGGCCGTGAAATCTATGTCGGCGGCGCGGCCCTGCGCGTTATGATATTCAAGCTCGGACAGCTCGCTGATCAATTCTCCGGCCCGGTCTATGCGGGCCTTCTGTTTGGTAGTGCGCGCTCTCGGCCCTTTGCGCAGCCAGGCTATTTCCCCCCGCACGATATTGCGCACAGAGTCCTCGCGGGCGGCCTGCGCGTCGAAGAAAGCTTCCCGGTTCTCTAAAAAGCTGCTGTAATTGCCCGCGCTGCTGAAGTGCCCTTCCGGATAGCGCTTGTTCAGCTCTATTACGCGGTTGGTCACGCGCTCAAGAAAGCGGCGGTCGTGCGTGATCACCAGTATCGAAAATTTAAGATCGGCCATGAACCGTTCCAGCCAGAGCACGCCTTCTATATCCAGGTGGTTCGTGGGTTCGTCCAGCAGCAGCAGGTCCGGTTCGCGGGCTACCTGCGCCAGTATCGCCAGGCGCTTGCGCCAGCCGCCTGAAAGGGCGGACACCTGTTTGGACGGTTCGCTGAAGCCGGCGGCCGCGAGGACAGCGTCCGTGCGCATGTCGATTTCATAATCCTGAAGACCGAGCCCCTGCAGGGCCCTGACCACCATATCCCGCACGCTCCAGTCCGCCGGGGCGGGTTCGAAAAGGTCCTGCTGGGCCAGGTAGCCCAGGCGCAGTCCGCGGCGCGGCGTGATAGCGCCGGAATCAGGGGTCTCGCGACCGGACAATAACTTGAGCAATGTGGATTTGCCAGCGCCGTTCGGCCCGATGAGCCCGGTCCGCTCGCCTTCGGAAAGACCGAAGGAAAGGTTCTCGAACAGCGGCCGCGCGCCGAAAGTTTTGGAAAGATTCTGACAGCTGAGCAGTATGGCCATGGTCGATACTTAAATTTTCACCGTACAAAAACGGGATGCCGAATTTTTTTTCGGTTTAACCGGGAGGTCACTAAATTTATTAACAGAAAGCTCGCTCCGGAATATATCTCACACAAAGTCACTAAGCCGCAAAACTTCCAGATTTAACCACAAAGGTCACAAAGTTTTGCACGGAAAGTTCACGAAGATAATATCCGAAAAAACTTTGTGTCCTTAGCTGTTCCGAACTTCGTGTTCTTCGTGTTTATTCCGGCATTTTAACAAAAGGCGCACATTCGAATATTCACAAGGATGCACAGGATATACAGGATAACAACGGGAACTACAAAATACTGTTAATCCTGTATATCCATGTCATTCCTTCCCGCCTTTCCTATTTAACCACAAAGGTAGCAAAGTTTTGAACGGAAAGTACACAAAGAACATACTTAGAAAAAACTTAGTGCACTTATTTGTTCTGAACTTTGTGCACTTTGTGTTTAATCCCGTTACCTTTCCCTCTTTTCTTCTTCGTGCCTTCGTGCCTTCGTGGCTTCGTGCGCTTAGCGGTTTATTTCGAAGCCGCCGCTATTTTCCGAGGAGCTCTTTAACGGGATAATACGTAAAAATAATATAGACCAGGACCACCCAGGGTATTATTGCGAAAAAAAGCCCTAGCATGGCTTTTTTAACATACCCGAACTTGACGCTGGCTATCAGGGCGTTCTCATAGCACGTGTTCGCGAGGTCGTGGAAATAAGTTTCTCGCGTCATCGACGCTATCTTCTTCTCAAAGCCGGCGTAGTCGGTGGCCCTTACTCCCTCGAAGAAGATGGAGGATTCGTCATTGCGGGCTATGCGCGGAAAATTCACCATTATTATATTGAACAGCGTGTAAAGGAGCATGCCTATACAAATTATGGCGAAAGATATCGTAAATCCGGAAAGCTCCGGCGCCATGGAAATGAAGGCCACGCTGGTGCCCAGAAGAAAAGTGGTAATGAAAATCACGGGCGCGATCTTGGTATCGGCCGCCCGTATCCATTCAAGCTGGCGGGCCAGATTCTTTTCAAGCAGTTCTATTTTTTCGTTAATGTCCATATAACACCTCCGTTAATGTCACTCACAATTTTCCGAAACGTTCATTTCAGGTTCCAATAGCTTCCGGATTCGGTTTTCTTGATGCGGACTTCTTTTTCCGCTATCTCCAGATATTCGCGGACCGAGGAGTTAAGCTGGCTCGTGGTATTCGTCTTATAGATCTTGCCCCTGATCGCTATGTCGTAGGAGGCGGTGTAGACGCCGTTCCCCGCGCCGTCCACGCGCAGCCCCGTTATGTCCAGGCTTATATCGTCGAAAAGCTTGAATATGCGGATAAATTGGGCGCCGAGGTCTTTGTACGCGGAGCCGTCTCCGGCGCTCCAGTCGTTCGAGAATAGGGATATCATTTTGACCGTGTTCCGGTCTTCGTACGCTTTTTTAAAGTCGTCGTACATTTTCTTTATAGCGGCCGCGCCCGGGTCGTTGGTTTCGAGGGACCGGGGCATGTCGCTGGTTTTGCGGGCTTCCGTGAGGCCGCGGCCGGCGGGACTGTTCCAGAAGTCGGCTGAAATCTTCAGCAGCTCCGCTTTCTTCCGCAGCAGTTCTCTGGTCGAGAAGTCGGTTTGCCAGAACAGCGGGGTCTTGCCGTCCAGCATCGGTCCCCAGGGGCTGCTTATGAATTTTAACTGCCGGGGTTTTAGTTCTTCTTTGGGTTCGAAGAAAGGGACGGAGCGGACCTCGTCGCGTATTTCCCGCAGCTTGTCGTCCACTTCGTAGGACGGTTTGAATATGCTCGCTATTCCTTCGGCGTATTTCTGTGGTTTGGCTTTTTCCAGATAATAGAGGTCCTCGGACAGGTTGGCGTTCAGGGAATATTCCGCATTGGACACCACCGCCAGCATGCGTCCGTTGGCGTCTTCAAGATAGCGCAGGGCCTCTTCGCCGGCGAATATTATATCGGAGGCGGTGAGCCGGGCGGAGTCGATCTCTTTGTATTGCTCCAGCCCCTCGAGCCCCGGCTCTAATAGTCTACCGGCCGAATTGGCCAGGCCGAGGTCTTTCATCACTTTCATCTGGGGCTCTTCGCCGGAGTATAGGATGCTTCTGGCCTCCTGGATGAGTCTGTCGCCCCCGATGTCGGACAGCGCCGAATTCCTGGCGACGGCTTCGTCGTGAAGCTTGCCGGCCTCGGATGACAGCTTGATCAGGCGGGCGAAATCCAGTTTGGCCGCGTCCAGCTTCGCGCGCAGGTCCGAGAGGTCGCCTTTGCCGTTCGCGGAAAATTCGTTCTGAAAATCCGAGGGGAGGTTCAAAATGCTTTTAGATGCGGCGGAGGCCTGGCGGTTGATCTCCTCCAGCCTGGCGCCCAGCTCCTTTCTGTAATCGGTGAAATCCTTGAATTGGGTCATGTATAAAGCGGTCAGCTTTTTCGCGTCGGAGAAAGTCGTGTCTTTAGCCGTTCGCGCCCTGGAGCTTATATCCTTCAGGTCTGACTGGATCTCTTCCGTGCCGCTAAGCATGTTGTCGATGTAGGTTATCGGGCGGCTGTAATAGTCCTTCCAGGCCTTCACTTCGGCTTTATGATAGAGCGGCGCCGGCACGCTGAAGCCCTGGGCCGTATAGCTCGAATACATGAACTCCCATTCGGCCAGCGGTCCGTAGACCTGCTCTTTGAGCACGAAGCCCACTTTGTTCTCTACGTTCTCTTTAGCGCTTTGAAGCTTCGACCGCTCGGCCTCCAGGCGCGAGAGTTGTGAGTCCGCGTCCTTCTGTATCCCATAGTTCCGCAAATAGGTGTCCGCCGACTCCAGATTCTCTTCAAGTTCGCCGAGTTCCGAGTAATACCCGTTAAGGCTGTTTTCGAGATCTGAATAGTTCGGGATCCCGTTGGTGGCGCCGTAGATCTCGGCCGCGGTTTTTTCCCCGTTGCGCACTTTATCCTGAAGAAGGGCGATGTATTTGTTAATGGTATCCTGAAGCTTTCGCTTTTTTTCCTGCGCGCTGTCGTTCGGGGCGTATTGCGGGGCCGGCATGGCGGCCGCTTTTACGCCTATCTCCGGAGTGGCCGCGGTGTTTTTCAGGGCTTTCAGTTTCCTGGCCTGTTCTTTGAAATTCTTTTCGTCTCCGGCCCTCAGGATCTCGGATTGGATCTCAAGATAATCGGCGCGCCCCTTGGTCCGGACCAGATCGGCGCTCAGGCCGGCTAGCTGCAGGTCGGTCTTATTTATTGAGTCCTCGGTCTTTTCGAGTTCATCCTGGAGGTAGCCGAGTTTCTTTTTAAGGTTCTTGCCGGAAGTTTCGTCCTCGATAAGATCCTTCAGCTTGCGCAGTCGTTCGAGATTGCCGCTGGAGAGCCCGCCGCCCAGTTCGTCCATGGAGATCTTATTTATGGTATAGATGCCTATCCTGACCGTGTCGCTGGCGCTGTTAACGTCCGAAGCTTCCAGTCCAGGCGGCCTCACCAGCCATTTTAGCGCGGCTTTGCCGCCTTCTTTTGCCTGTATGGCCGTTCCGGTGGTGATGGTTATCAACTCGGAGGTGTCCGCCAGTTCCGTCATTTTGCAGGCTTTAGCGGCGTTGTCGCGCCGTATGACCTGCTCGATCTTCGCCTTGGCCTGTTCGATGCGCCGTTTTACCTCGAGGTTCTCGGCCTGCAGGTTGACCTGTTTTTTTATATTTTCGTGCAGCTGCCTCGCGTTGGCGGATTGCTCGCGTATTTGTTTTTGGGCGTCTGAATAGTTGAGCGGCATGTCTAATTTAGCGCGCCCGAAAGCGCTTGCGCAAAACATCATCGATAAGGCGAAAACAGGGATCTTTCTCATAAGGTTAAACAGGACCGTACGCGTTTCTAGTGTAGTGTCGCGCAAATATCTTTACATTTGACTGACCGATTTTGGGCTACGCCGAAGCGGCATGAAGCGACATGTACTATACGTACTTTAGCGTAATGCCGCGAAGGTGTAGCCCAAAAGCGGCCAGCCCCCTGGGGGAGGCTCATCTTTGGCCGGTTGCTTCGTTGCTCCTCACTCACAGACCCACCGGTATGCTCATTCGTCGCGCCTCGCATCCGGCTCAAATCTGAGCCTTCAAATGTAAAGCTATTTGCGCGACACTACACTAGCTGTTCCTCCCGGCATTTCAGGTCTTCCCGCTTCCGGGTTTGTCGCGCGCGCCGGTAAGTTTATCGGCGTATTCGGGGTAGAGCTTTGTCGCGCAGTCAAGACAGAGCCCGTGAGTGAACTGGGTCTGGGAATGTTCGCTGATGTAGGTCTCCACGCTTGTCCAATATCCCTTGTCGTCGCGGATCTTTTTGCAGCCGGCGCAGATCGGCAGTATGCCGCTCAGCGTCGTTACCTCTTCTTTCAGCCGCAGCAGGTTTTCCGCCGCTTCGCGCGCTGTTTCGGACTGCACCAAGGTTATAAAGAAAACAAGCAGCAGCATGCATAAGGTGAAGGTGATCAATATGCCCGCGAACCTGGTCACTTGCACGTATTGCAGAGAGTTGAAAGTTATCAGCGACCAATCCTTCTGCTTAAATGGCGCTCGCGAAATATAGAACCTGCCGCCGGAGAAATCAATGATATCGTCATCCTTCAACTCCGTCTTGACGAGCGAATTAAAGTCCGGGCGGCCGAATTGCTTTGACTTCAACAGACTTTCCCTCACTGCGGGGGCCGCCGGCCATAAACTTCTGAACAGCAGGTTGGGCTGGCTGGAGATAAAGATCACGCCTTCAGGACTCACAATGAACGAGTAAGTAAAAAGCTGCAATTCCTTCGCCAGAAAATCGACGCTCTTCTTAGCCACGGCCACGCCCACGATCAGCCCGTCCTTCTTTATCGGATAGCTTGCGTAGTAGCCCCGTTCTCCGGTGGTGACGCCGAGCGCGAAATATTGGCCTGACCTGCCGTCGGCCGCTTCACTGAAATAGGGCCTGAAAGAATAGTTTTTGCCGACCAGGCTTTTGGGCCCCTTCCTGTTGGACGACGCTATCGCCACGCCCTTCAAGTCCAATATGTAGCAGACCGAAAGGTCGAAGGAGGAGCAGTAATGGTCCAGCTCGGAGTTGGCCCTGGCTACGCTGGCCGGGGTTACCGCCGTCAGGGCCTCCGGTATCAGCGGAGAACCGGCTATCGCCGCTCCGGTCCGCTCGACTCCCAGCAGAGAATCTTTAAGGCGGTTGACCAATATGGTCTTCAGGTTCTCGCTGTCGCGCCCGATCCCCTGCCGCGCGCCGCTCCCCAGGGCGTCCGTTATCACCCAGCCGGCGGCGATAGTGAGGACGATGGCGGCGATCGAGGCCCAGCCGACCCGGGCTTTTCGTCCCGGTCTCGCGCCGCCTCCCGTTCTTAATTCTCCGAGGTTCAACAGGTATGTCCAGGCCCACATCGCGATGAACATCGCCAATAATCCGCGCAGCAGCTGTACGGGAAAGCCGAAAGCCCTGGTGAACGTTCCGTAGTTGATCCAGCGCGCGGGCCACATTGCCGACTCGGGCGCCACCGCCCCGGTGGCGAGCGCATAAATGCCGAACCCGGCGCTGATCGCCAGAAGCGGGGTGCGCAGTCTCGCGGGCTTTTCTGAGGCCGCCCTGTACATCGCCAGTGAGGAAAGAAACCCTCCCGTCAGTCCCAGCGCGTAACGCGCCGAGGCGTTCACGCCGTTAAAACCATAATGCTGACCGGCGGAGGCGAGCGCGAGCAGCGGTGCGTAGATCCAGATGCCGGGAGCCTTAGCGCCGGAACTTCGCAGAGTACGTCTTCCGAATTCGAGCAGAAAAAGGAAAGAGAGGGCCATAAAGGCCGTGCGGAACGCCGTGAATAAAAGGCCGTCCGAGAAGGTCAGGGCGAGCATGTCCAGCCATTCGTTAAGGCCGTGCGTCAGGCCGAAAAGTCCCAGCCATAACCAGGCGGGTCGTTCGTCGGATTCATTCCTTAAAAAAATGCAGACCGCTGATAATAAAATGAAGGACAGCCCGTAGAAAAAGAAAATATAGTCCATGTTATTCGCGAAAATCTGTTATATTCTTCGGTACCGGTCTTTATTTTATCATAATAAATCATATTACCCGTAAGCAAAGTTGCCGGATGAATCGGAGACCCACCGGCAGTAGAGGCGCAAAACACAAAGAACAATATCACATAAGGGGCAAGCCGCAAGAAAGCGGCAAAAGCTGCGGTAATCGAAAGATCCGGCAAAAAAATCAGGATGGATTTACAGGATGCACAGGGTTTTCTATTTTTGATCTATCCTGTAGATCCATGAATTTATTCCATAGTGATAATAATCACGACGGTCACAAAGTTTCTTCTTTGTGTCTTCGTGGCTTTGTGTGAGAAATGCTTCGGAAAATTTCCGCTATATGTGCTTGTTGCGGCTAAAGTTTGCTGTGTTCGGATGCTGTCAACTGTTCGAAAGCGGTTTGTGCTGAAGTTTTTCCCGTTTCCCATACGACAGCTCCGTCTAGTTCCCAGCGGGCGCGGACCTTCTCAAGCAGGTATTCGCGGATGACTATGGTCAGCGGGCAGGAGCGCTTTTTCGCTAAAGTATCCAGCGGGCCGGCCCAGCCCTTGCCCTCAAGTTCAAGATAACCTATTTCGTCGATAAAGACCGCGTCGGCCCCTTCCAGAACGGACTGTGAGAGCGCCGCGAGACCGGCATCCAGTCCTTTCCCGTAAAACTGAAATGCGCCGGTGCCGGCGGCTCCGTCGGGTCCCCCCCGGCGGCACAACGGCTCGCGTTTTCCGTCGGAGAGATCAATAAGATCAAAACCTGACCTGACGCCTTTCTCCCAGAAACCTTCCGCGCAGATGCCTCCCGGTCTTTTACCGGCGGCGCGCAGCAGTTTCGCCAGCTCCATCACCAGTTCGCTCTTTCCGCTGCCGTGCCCTCCGGTTATTATGAACAGCCCCGGTTCCGTGAACGGGTGCAATCGTAAAGGGGCGGATGAAATGACTTTTTTCAGGGAAGCCAAGGGCCGCCTGGCGAATTCCCCGCCGGTAGGGAGGCTCGCTATCCCTCCGGGCAAAGCGCTGAAAGCGTATTCCAGCGTTTCAAAAAATATTCCTCCGCCGAGCGCTTCCAGCGCGCGTCGTATCGAGGGATTAAGGAGTTCCTCGCCGATAGCGGCAAATCCGGTCATAAGTACAAAAGCCCTCAAAGCCATATAAAACCCCGAGGCGACGGAGCCCAGTACCAGTCCCGCCAGCAGCGAAACGCCTAATACCCCGGTCCAGATCCCGGCCCGCTTAAGAAGAGAGAGAACGCGCGGATATACCAGCGCGGAAATAAAAGCGTATACCGCCGTCAGGCAGCACAACGCCGTGACGGGTATTTTGCGCCCGGCCGACATTACTATGACGACGAGCAAAACGTGAAATAAAAGCGCCCAGGAGGAATAATTGCGGCGCGGCTTGCGGGGGAAAGGTTCTTTTTTGACAGTCTCTTCAGGCGCGCGGAGAGGACTGTCCATACCGGTATCTATCTTACCGGCCCGCAGTCCGGCGAGGGCCGCTAAAAGCCCGGCCAGAAAATAAGCCGCCAGCAAAAAAATAAACGGTTCCCATAAATTCCCGCTCTCGATACCGGCAGCCGCGCTCAGCCATTTTACGCTCCTGACGTAGATCGCGACCGTGTCCGGACCGTAGAAGATAAGTATGGTGGCTATTTTTTGCAGCAGCGCCCAGGTCATGGCCAGTCCGCCCGCGAATAAGTAACCGGCAAAATTACCGCCAAGCAGACGCACGCCGGTTTCCGCCAGAAAACCCTCCATCGAGATAGCTATCATCGGACCAAAAATGACAGCGCTGGGCGAGACGGATTTCATGGCGGCGCAGACAAGGCCGGCTCGCCAGAGCAGGCCCCGTTCCGGCCACAGCCGGTGTCCGGCCACGAGCAGAGCTATGCCGATAGCGGTCAAAAATTCGCCTGAAAGCGGAATGCGGGCGTTGTGAAGAAAAGTGCCCAGCACTATCTCAGAGGCGGCCCAGAGACTGCCCAGAACGGCGGCCTTGCGCCAGAGAAGACGGTGTTCGTATGTTCTTTTCATTTTCAGAGCGGCGCTATTATGGAAAGACAACCGTGAGTTACCCCTTTCAGCGTCCGCATAGCGTCAGACAACCGTTCAAGATCGGCCGGGCGCCCGGAGACCGCGACGGTGCAGAGCATCTTTCCGCGCAGCAGGTGCGACTGTACGGACAACACGGTTTTGGCGCTTTTGCGCAGCAGCTTTTCCAGGCCCCGGCCGGGACGGGCGTCCGCCGGATCGTACATTACGGAGATTGTTCCCGCGCATTCCCGGTTACCTTTCCATTCCTTTTTCACCAGGGCGCGGCGTATAAAGTCCGCCAGCGTCCTGGAACGGCTGGGGTAGCCGCGCTCGGCGGAGATCTCGTCCAGTCTTGATAGCAGCCCTTTCTCCAGACAGACGGTGAATCGCTCAAGCGGGTCTTTCTTCATATTCATACTATTTTATAAATAATTATGAGCGCAGGCAATACTACCCTAAAAAATCGGGTAAAACTGATTTTTGGGGACCTTGGGAATTAATTTGCCGACATTAATCCCGGAGGTCTCAAATCCTACTTTATCGGAGGATTTGGGAATGCCATACCGACCATAAATTTGTTATCATAATTTTGCGTTATTTAAATTACATATAAGAGGTGGTTCACATGAGCGGAGCGAAGATCAGCGCCAACAGGATCGCGGCTTTCCTGAATAAATCCCCGGACTTGTTCACCAAGAAGGACATCATTGCTTTCGTCAGGGCCAACGGCATCAAAATGGTGAATTTCCGGTATATAGCCTCCGACGGCCGCCTGAAAACCCTCAATTTCGTCATTAACGACGAGAAATATCTGGACAGGATCCTTTCAGCCGGCGAACGCGTGGACGGCTCCAGCCTTTTTAAGAACATCGACGCTTCCTCCAGCGACCTTTACGTGGTCCCGCGCTATAAGACCGCTTTCGTCAATCCTTTCTCCGAGGTGCCGGCGCTGGACATCCTGTGCGCGTTCTACACGCCGGACGGCGCGCCGTTCGTGAACGCCCCGGCCGAGATCTTGCGCCGGGCGTCCGCCGAACTCCGTAAAACCTCCGGTTACGATCTTCACGCGCTGGGCGAGCTTGAGTACTATGTCATTTCCCCCAAGAATCCCCTCTATCCGATGAGCGCCCAGAAGGGGTATCACGAGTCGAATCCCTTCGCCAAATGGGAGGGCCTGCGCTCCGAAGCCATGGCCGCGATCGCCGAGGCGGGCGGTAAGATAAAATACGGCCACTCCGAAGTCGGCTTCATACGCACCGAGGACCTGGAGATGAGCCAGCAGGAAATAGAATTCCTGCCCGTACCGGCGGCGGACGCCGCGGACCAGCTCGCCGTCGCGAAATGGATGCTTTCCTCTATCGGCCTCAAATACGGGGTCACCCTCTCTTTCGCGCCCAAGATCTCCATCGGCCACGCCGGTTCGGGCCTCCATTTCCATACCGCCCTTATAAAGAACGGCAAGAACATGATGATCGAGAACGGCGAGATCTCCGCTCCCGCCCGCAAGCTTATCGCCGGCTTCCTGTCGCAGGCCAAATCCCTGACGGCCTTCGGTAATACCGTCCCGACCTCCTATTTCCGCCTTGTGCCCCATCAGGAAGCCCCCATCAGCGTCTGCTGGGGCTACAGGAACCGCTCGGCGCTGGTGCGCATCCCTCTCGGCTGGCTTAAAGCCAACAACATGATAAAGGACGCCAACCCGCTGGCCGCTAAGGACACCGCGCAGGTGGAGCACCGCCAGACCGTGGAATTCAGGTCGGCGGACGGCTCGGCGAACCTGCATCTCTTCCTGGCCGGGCTCTGCGTGGCCGCCAGACAGGGCTTCACGATGAAAGACCCGCTAGGCTACGCGAAGAAACTTTACGTCGATAAAAATATCTCACACGCCGAGCACAAAAGCCTTAACGAGTCGCTCCCTAAGCTGCCCGCGTCCTGTTCCGAATCCGCCCAGGAACTAGAGAAAGCGCGCGCCATATACGAAGATAAAGGCGTGTTCACTCCCGTAGTGATAGACGGACTTATAAAGCGACTCGCCAGTTACGACGACCGCAACCTCAGCGAACGCCTGTATGGCAAGGAAGAAGAGATCAAAAAGCTCGTCGACGAGTTCCTGTACTGCTGAAATCCCGCCGCGGAGAAGCCGACGACGCGGTATCGGGCGAAGCCGGACCGCGTCGCAGTTCTAACTAATGGACCTTTTTAAAAAAAGCAAAATACCCTTCCTCCTCCCTGTACTGCTGGCGGCTGCCGCCGCTTTCATTTATTCCAGGATGCATTCCGCCGCGCCGGTTCCGGTCCGCTCCGAAAAAATGCTGGTGATCTCAAGCGGCGCCATCTCCGGCACTCTGGACGATATCCTTAAACGGCGAAGCTTTACAGACTCCGACCGCTACCATATTTCAAAGGCCTTCTCGAAAGTCCTGGACCCCCGACGCCTGAGGACCGGTGACGAATACACCATCGCTTATTCCACCGCCGCCAAATTCAAGTACATGTTCATTTCCAGGGACTTGAAGCAATATTATGTTTTTCCGTCAGCGGGAGCCGCCGCTTACCGAGCCTACGCGCGGGAAGTCACGGTAAGCAGCTCGGTCGTCAGATTGAACGGCGTTATAGATTCGTCCCTCTGGGAATCCATGAGCGCGCGGGGCGTGCCGCCGGACCTTATACTTGATTACGCCGATATTTTCTCCTGGTCCGTAGACTTTCTCACCGAAGTGCGAAAGGGCGATAAGTACGATCTGGTATACGAGTACGGCAAAGCGCCGAACGGCAGGATGGTCTCAAAACATATTCTTGCCGCCGCGTACGAAGGCGCGGAGACGGGCCGCAAGACAGCGGGGGCCTGGGGCAAAAGTTATTATGACCAAGCGGGCGAATCGGTCCGCAGCCTCTTTCTGCGCGCGCCGCTGCATTACCGTCGCATCTCCTCCTTCTTTACGTACCACCGTTTTCATCCGATACTTAAATATGTTAGGCCGCACCTCGGGATAGATTATGCCGCGCCAAACGGAACGCCGGTCTCGGCCGTGGCCGACGGCACGGTCGCCTACGCCGGAATGAAAGGCGGCTTCGGCAATTACGTCGAGATAAAGCATACCGCCGGCTATGTCACCGCTTACGGCCACCTGAGCAGATTCGCTAAAGGCCTTCGCCCGGGCCGCAGGGTCGGGCAGGGCGAGGTGATCGCGTACGTGGGCGCCACCGGAATGGCCACCGGCCCTCATCTGGATTTCCGCATTCGTCAGAACGGCAGCTTTATCAATTTTCTTAAAATAAAATACCGCTCCAGCGGTGGCCTGAGCGGTAAAGAGAAAGCCGCCTACCTCGGCGGCCTGAAGAAGCTCCTTCCCGAATATTATAAATAAAACCGCCAGTCCTGGCATTTTGATCCGTATATCCGACAATAATAAAACATGGATATACAGGATGAACAGGATTTCTGATCTTTATCCTGTATATCCTGTCCATCCATGTTAATCGCAGTTTTTTGTTTTTTGCTTGGTGCCTTAGTGGCTTCGTGTGAGATACTTCGGTATGTTTGTATTTTATGTGCCCTTTGTGTCTTTAGTAAATCTGAACACCCGGCAGAAATTTAACATGGATATACAGGATGAACAGGAGGCCGGATTTATAGTTTTCCGGAATAACCACTAAGGACACAAAGTTTAGAACTGAAAGAACACAAAGTTTTTCGGAATTTATTTGGTTAACTTTCTGTTTATCAACTTTGTGAACTTCGTGTTTAAATTAAGGGGTTGTTTAGACGTTACTTTCCGAAGAGGTTGGATAGGAAATCCAGGTTTATATACTGCTTGAAAGCCATGAACATCGGCACCATTTCCAGGGCGATCAGCACGATGACTATTATTTCCAGCCAGTGGCTGCGCTTGGAATTGACCTCGCCCTGAAGGATCTGGGTGATGTCGGCCAGGGTCTTCATCTTGCGCGAGATGCTCTTGCGCCAGTCGTCGAACCGGAACTGTTCGGCGCTGGAGCGGAATACGGTGGCCAGGTAAGGGTCTCCTACCGTTTTGAGCGAGTTCTCTATCCGTCCGAGGAATTCCGAGAACTCGATGTAGCGCGTGCTGGATTCCTCGGCGATGTCGGCGTAAAAATTCCTGAAGATATTGATTATCCCCTCTTTTTTCTGCTCTATCGTGTCGTAAAGCTCGTCCAGCTTAAGATTAAGCAGGTCGTCGTAATAACGGAATTCCAGGAGATGGGTGAGAGAGAATTCTATGACGTCGGCCACGTCCCGCTGCCCGTCCGGCTCGACCAGCAGCGCGGAGTTCCAGTCTATGACCGCCAGGTCGTTGTCGGCGTACTGGAGCACGTTCTCGGTGATTAGGTCCCTCGATTCTTCGGATAACGGCTCCCTGCCTTCGGCCAGTATCAGGGCGGGCACATCCGCTTTTTCAAGCAGCTCCCGCGGGTCTTTCACGCCGTCCAGTTTTTCTATGAAATACGTTATATAGTCTTCGTAGGCTTCCCATTCGGTGGGCTTGCTTATCGCGGCCAGAACCCGTTTTTTTAGGCCATCTTTCGCGGCCACGGCGGCTTTGTGGATCTCCTCGGAGGCCTCTATCCCCTGCGCCAGAGCCACCAGCGCTTCCCAGGAAGTTCCTTCCTTTATGGTCAGCTCCAGAGTTATCGACATGACTCCGTAGGCCCACACGCGCGCGAAGGTCTTGGCGGGCAGCGGCGCGCCGTTGACGTCCATTACGCCCTCGCCCAGCTCCACTTTCAACGGGGCGTCCTTGATAATTATAGCTTTGCGGGTATCGGTGGTAAGCTTCAGGCGTTTGGAATCTTCGCTCAGCAATATCTCGGCCCGCGTGAGGTCCACTTCACCTCCGACGTCGAAGACGCGGTGGATCAGGATCGAGCCTTTTAATATTTTTACGGACATAAGCGAAAGGTAGAAAGACTGTAGGCTATTAGGCCGTTAGTCTATTGTGTTTTCAGTTCTTACCTAACAGTCTAACCGCCTACAGCCTGTCCCCAGGCTCTTATTTAATCACTTCTTCTATGCCCTTGATGATGTCCTGGTCGTATTGGTGATCGTAGCCCGCCCACACGTTGTGTACCGCATGGTCCTTGTTTAAAATGAAAATGTACGGGACGCCCTGCGTCCTATATCTGCGGGAGACCTCGCCGCCATTGTACGCGACGGGGAAGGTCAGGCCGAAAGCGTTAACGTAACCCGCGGCGGAGGCTGCGTCGCCTTCTACGCAGATGCCGATAACGTTAAGTCCCTTCGGCGAGTATTTTTTGTTCATCGTTTCGATGAAGGGCGCGGCCTTCCGGCAGAACGGGCAGGTTTCAGTGAAGAATATCAGCAACACGGGCTTACCGGCGTAAGAGGCCAGATCTATATCGCCGCCTTTGCAGTTGGGCAGTTTAAAATAAGCGTTGTTCTTGACGTAGACTTTCTCGGGCGCTTTTGCAGGAGTTTCCGCGGGCGGGGCCGGCGCCGTCTGCACCGTCGTTTCGGACCGGGCGTAGGTTACCTTGGATTCTGACGCTTCGTTCTTCTTACAGCCGTAATAGCCGAAAGCCATCACATAGGCCGCGATAAGGACCAAAATTTTCCCTTTATTCATGATTTGAGTCTCCTTGCTGTATCACTTCCCAAATCCTCAGATAAAGGAGGATTTGGGACCTCTGAGATTTACGCCGGCGCTCATTAAAAAATTTCGTCGGCAGATTCATTCCCAAGGTCTCAAAAAATCAGTTTTCTCCGATTTTTTGGGATCTCTTGGCGCGCGACTTTCGGGTTTCCGGTCAAAATCCGGTCGATAAGTCTTTTCCCGCGTCCGCTAGCGCGGGTGATCCTGTATAGCTATTGTATTATTTTTCTTAACGCGTCTAAAGCGAAATTTACCGAGCAGCGCTTTATACGCTCCCGCGAGCGCTGGAAATTGCGCGTAAAGGTCCGGGTCTTCATGCCGCGCCCGGAGACGGCGAAATGGACCAGGCCCACCGGTTTTTCCTTCGTTCCCCCGTCCGGACCGGCTATCCCGGTGACGGCCGCGGCGTAATCGGTCTTGAAAAGGCGCCGCGAGCTTTCGGCCATCTCGGCCGCGCATTCCGCGGAGACCGCCCCGTATTTCTCAAGCGTGCTTTTTTTAACCCCGAGTATCGATTCTTTGACGCTGTTGGCGTAGGCGGTCACGCCGCCGCGAAAATAGGCAGAGCTGCCGGGTACGTTGGTTAGAGCGTCGGCGACCGCACCGCCGGTGCACGATTCGGCCAGGGAAACGGTGGCTTTTCTTTCTTTCAGCAGCCCGCCTACTACCGATTCAAGAGTGTCATCCCCTGTCCCGTAGATCTTGTCTCCCAGAATTTTGCGGCAGGCTTTCTCTATCGCGGCAAGTTTAGCGGCGGTCCCGGCCGGCCGCTCTCCGCTTGTAATAAAGCTGAATTCCACGATATTCGCGCCTCCCAGTATCGTGTAGTCCGCGTCCGGAAACCTCCGCCTGACAGGTTCTAAAAGATTTTCAGTCTGAACTTCGCGGACGTCGGCCGCCTTAAGGCGGAGCATCCCGATGACACCTTCTTTGACCCTGAAAAATTCCTTTATGTTGTCGGCCATGAACGTGTCGAACATCGGTGCCCATTCTCCCTGGGGGCCGGGCAGGACCACGATCATCTTTTTCCCGACGGTGATTATCTGTCCGAACGCCGTTCCATTGGCGTTCTCCACCATCTTAGCTCCCTCTATGATAAGGCACTGGTCCTTGAAATTGGGCGGCAGGACGGACAGATTATAATCGCATTTAAGTATCTGCTCGGCGTATTTCGAATAGATCAGCTTACGTCCCAGGGCTTTAGCCACGCCCTGGCGCGTAAGGTCGTCGAAAGTCGGGCCCAGGCCGCCGCAGGTTATCACGAGATCGGCGTTATTCAGGCCGCAGTTAAGCAGTTTGGCGATGGCTTTCTTATCGTCGCCCACCGAGTGTTCTCTGTATATCCGAAAGCCTAGCGGGCGCAGTCTCGCCGCGAAAAGCGGCACATAGCTGTTGTTCTTGCTGGAAACCAGCTCGGAGCCAGTGCAGATAAGTTCAACTTTTTTAAAGTTCATAATGATAAGTTACAAAAATCGGTGGCTAAAGGAAAGATTTATTGACCTACGCATAAGTAATAGAAATGCTGGCCGGGAGATTTTGGAGCGAAACAAGGAACAAAGAGCGCGGCATAGCTGGGCTATGTAAGCGATTTGTGACGAAGTTGCAGCCCAAAAGCGCCCGGCCCTTTCCCGAAGGGAAAGGGAGGCTTGCCTTTGAGCGACTGCTTCGTTGCTCCTCGCTCACAGACCAACCGGTATGCTCGTTCGTCGCGCCTCGCATTCATCTCAAATCCAAGCCTCCAACAATTCTATTATTTATGCGTAGGTCAATAATACTGCACAAATCTACTGAAGCATCTCACACAAAGCCACGAAGGCGCAAAGAAGAACGGAAACTGCAATTAACATAGATGGACAGGATATACAGTATAAAGTGGAAATCTGGGATCAAACACGAAGTTCACAAAGTTGGTCAAAAGAAAGTTCACGAAGTATACCGCTGAAAAAACTTTGTGTTCTTTCCGTTAGGAACTTTGTGTCCTTAGTGGTTATTCTGCACGGGTTTATAAAGATACTAAGTATTGTGGGTCTTCTCCGTTTTGAGTGGGTAAATCATAGGGTGTAGCGCAGTTCTTCACTTCGCACCCAAAAAATCAGATAAAACTGATTTTTTGGGTGCGAAGTGAAGAACTGCGCTACACCCTATGAT